>Ga0307412_10000207_pt1 | contig 40047 bp, 40 predicted proteins | sample DK1Cmetagenome_3_FD_203823 | JGI IMG/M metagenome (GOLD analysis project Ga0307412, IMG submission 203823) | Maize rhizosphere microbial communities from greenhouse at UC Davis, California, United States - DK15-C-1 | ecosystem: Host-associated > Plants > Roots > Rhizosphere > Soil | place: USA...
CCTGCCTGTGTCGGTGCTCAATCCGCGCCAGGCGCGTGATTTCGCACGAGCAATGGGCAAAGGCCAAGACCGATCGCATCGACGCTGCCGTGCTGGCCGAGTTCGCTGCAGTCCTTCACGCTCGCGGCCATCAGCCCAGGCCGCTGGCCAGCATGGAGCAACGCAAACTCGCAGCGCTCGTGGCCAGACGCCGCCAGCTCGTGGTCATGCTGGTGGCAGAGCGCCAGCGCCTGGGTGTGGCCCACTCGCGCGCCACAGTGTCGGTCTTGCGTTCAGGGGCATCGCGCCTTGGCTGGACAACGCCTGCAACGGGGTCGCAATCGCTTGGCGTGTCAATTTGCGCCGGAACTGGACTCCATCCCAGAAGAAGACGCGCACACCGCAGCGCGGACTTTCGAGGAAGGTGACGGCAGAACGAGGCTGACGTTCACATCGTGGACACCAACCTAACAAGGATTAGCTTCTGAAATTAAGGTTGCGCCTGAGTCTCACAGGGTGGGCTCGACATGGCGGCATCGACACGAGGGTCCATTTTCGATAGCGACCCTATCGTTAGAACGACTCTCCGGGACTGCCTTCGCTTCCTTGAAGGGCTGGAGTGTGCATGCCGCGCCTTAATTATTTTATGGAGACAAGCGCAATGAGAAAGTCTTTGGTTGCTTCTTTGGTTCTGGCTATCGTGGCTATTTCCGATACAGCGTCAGCACAGTCGACGGTCATGCTGTTCGGCGTAGTCGATGCGGGTATCAGCAACTACTCAAGCAAGTCAGACAACGCTAGTTCCTTCATGATCTTTCCTCTGAACCGCGTAGATAGCCTCAAGGTCAAGCGCAGCATGTTGTCAACGGGCGGCTATAGCTCCAGCCGAGTTGGCTTCCGTGGCACTGAAGACCTGGGCGCTGGCCTTGCCGCCAGCTTTTGGCTCGAGGCGCCGATCAAGAATGATGACGGCTCGGAAGGTATTGCGACCTTTGCTCGTCGATCGACCGTGAGCCTTTCGGGTAGCTTTGGTGAGATCCGCCTGGGCCGTGACTACACTCCCTCTTTTTGGAACGACAGTGTCTTTGACCCGTTTAATACCAACGGGGTCGGCGCTAACCTGATCTACATTGCCAACAACAGCTTCACCTCATGGCTTGGCGGGGGGGCGACGAATGTCGGCAGCATCACCAACGTAACTGGCAGCAGCTACGTTCGCGCGGGCAATACCATTGGCTACTTTCTTCCTCCAAACCTTGGCGGTTTCTATGGCCAGGTGATGTTTGGCTTCCACGAGCGCGACAAGTATGATCCCGGCACCGCTACGCCGACTCCGCCTAACACGCAGCGCACTGGACGCTACGTTGGCGGCCGCTTCGGTTACGCCAGTGGCCCATTCGACGTGGCTGCTGGCTACGGCAGCACTACCATTGGCGACAATTTCTATGCTGGCACGACGGTCAAAGCAAACACCTTAAATGTCGGCACGTCCTATGACTTAGGAGTCGTGAAGGTCTTTGGTGAGTATTCGACGACAAAGAAGGAATTTAAGCAGGATGGCGTTCTGTCGACGTCTATTCCTGACGCCGATTTGAAAGGTTATCTCCTAGGTGCAACGGTGCCCGTTGGCCCGGGTCTGATGCGCGTTTCGTATTCGCAGGTTAAGTATGACTTCAACTCTCCCTTCACTCTCCTTGGGGGCGACGATCCAAAGGCCAGCAAGATCGCTATTGGCTACGTGCACAATCTGTCGAAGCGTACCGCGCTGTACGCAACGATTGCGCGTGTCCGAAACAACAATGGAGCCAGCTTGACCGTGGGGGGGCCGTCCTTCTTGACGAGCATTGCCTCCGTGCCTGGCCAAGCGTTCACGCCGAAGACCTCAATCGGCTACGACTTTGGTATCCGCCACGCGTTTTGATTTGAGAGAAAGCCTCAGCCAGACTCTAAGGGTTATAGAGCTCACCCGGCTCTTGCGGCAGGTTTTCTCCTTCTAGAGCGAACCCTTGAGGAACAGTATCTAGCCGGCTTCGAAGCTGGACAGTTCTGAACTACAGGCCATCCGCTTCTTCGGACCGCGGTGGGCATTTTCTGATGAATTCGCCGAGCTCCGGGTGCGGTGCGGTATTGAAGTAGCCCTAGATGTGAGGCTCCAATAGGTTGTATCTGGCGTTCATCCGGATTGCGTTTGAGGACCGGGCCGACACAGGGCCCCAACCGGATGAACACCCGCAAGCATGCCCGACTTACAATCGCCGAATCGAGATGGTCAAGCAGATGGCTTTCGAAGGCTTGGACGCCGTGCGAGCTGCAGCCGCAAACGGCGTCGCCGCGCAGACGGCAAGGAAGTGGCTTGGTCGCTAACTGACTGGCGGTGAGGCCGCTCTGGCCGACACCTCCTCCAGGCCCCAGCGTTCCCCTAGGCCAGCAATGCGGGCATCCGCACGCATTTGCTGCACGACCCCATCGCCTGTAAGCGGAGCGAGGTGGGCGCTGCCGGTCGATCACGATCCTGGCCACCACCGGATTTGAGCCATAACGAAGAGGTTGCCTTGGTATTGACAAGCGACTCCGGTTCTCGAGCGCAGGGTGACTTCGACCTATGCCCGTTCAATGAGCAGCCCACTTTATCGACGAGATGTCGACTCCCTCCTTGTACATATCCCACAGCGGGCTCAACAGGCGAAGCCTCGCCACGGTTTCCGTGACTTGCCGGATCACCGCATCGATTTCCGCCTCTGTTGTGAACCGCCCAAGCGTGAACCGAATGGAACTGTGGGCGAGCTCGTCGCTGCGACCCAAAGCGCGAAGCACGAAAGATGGCTCCAGAGAAGCTGAGGTGCAGGCGGAACCCGACGACACTGCAATGTCCTTCATTCCCATGATGAGCGACTCCCCTTCGACGTAGTTGAAGCTCATGTTGAGGTTGTGCGGCACCCGGTGCTCAAGACTGCCGTTGACATACACCTCCTCCATTTGGGTCAGGCCTGCGCTGAGCCGGTCCCGCAACTGCCTCACACGCCCGGACTCTGCCTCCATTTCGATCTCCGCCAGGCGAAACGCCTCGCCCATACCGACAATTTGGTGAGTCGGCAGGGTGCCAGAGCGCATCCCGCGCTCATGACCCCCACCATGGATCTGCGCCTCGATTCGAATCCGCGGCTTGCGACGCACATACAGCGCCCCAATGCCCTTCGGGCCGTAGACCTTGTGCGCGGTCACGGTCAAAAGGTCTGCGTTAAACGTGCTGAGATTGATAGGGATTTTGCCCGCCCCCTGCACCGCGTCGCAGTGGTAGACGATGCCGCGATCGCGGCACAACTGTGCGATCTCTTCGACCGGGTTGATCACACCGATCTCGTTGTTGACCAACATGATGGACACGAGAACCGTGTCGTCGCGCAGGGCTTCTCGCACCGAATCTATGCACACGCGTCCGTCGCTCTCGACGTCGAGGTACGTGACCGTGAACCCTTCACGTTCCAATTCTCTGCACGTGTCCAAAACAGCCTTGTGCTCCGTCTTTTGCGTGACGATGTGTTTGCCCTTCCCGCTGTAAAAGTGAGCAGCACCCTTGATGGCGAGGTTGTTGCCCTCGGTAGCGCCAGAGGTCCAAACGATCTCCCGCGGATCCGCCCCTAGGAGACTCGCGACATGGCCGCGCGCCGTCTCCACAGCACTTTCAGCCTCCCACCCGTAGACATGACTGCGCGAGGCGGGATTCCCGAAATGCTCACCAAGGTAAGGAAGGAGTGCGGCGACCACTCGCGGGTCAGTTGGGGTCGTCGCCATGTAGTCCATGTAGATCGGTCGAGAAGAGGGGGAAGGCAAAGTCATACGCGTGAGTCCAGGTTGCGGGTGTGTCTAAGTGTGAGCGCACCAGAAAGGCAAGTCTGCGCCATTAAAGTGCCTCTTGTATTCCTTAACTACCCTAGTTGACAGATGTATATGGCGAATATAGCATTGCCTCGCAATCACAAGGAGCACACCATGGTTATCGATCGCAGAGGGTTCTTGGCCGGCGCTGCAGGCGCAGGTTTGGCGGCTACTTTTCAGCCCGCGTGGGCGCAAACAAAGGAGGCAGTGCGAATCGGTGTGCCGACAGGCGTCACGGGCAACTGGTCGGCTCTTGGATCGCAGATCCAGCGCACGTGCCGACTGTTCGCGAAGACGGTAAACGCCAAAGGCGGCATCGATGGTCGTCAGGTCGAGTTCTATTTCGAAGACACGCAGGGGGACCCCGCTGCGTGCGTACGCAAGACCTCTGAACTGATCGAAGGCCGCGGTGTCAAGTTGATCACAGGCGTCATCTCCAGCGGCGAGTCCCTGGCCATCATGCCGCGCCTTGCAGATTGGAACGCCTTGTACTTGGCAGGCATCAGCGGTGTTGGTTCGCTGACGGCGCAGAACTTCGTCCCCAACGCTTTCCGCACTTGCACTTCCGGTCCCATGCGTGCCCGCGCGATCTCGCTCTGGTTTGCCAAGTCGCCCAAGATGAAGTTCTTCACCATCGCTCAGGACTACGCCTGGGGGAAGAACAGTCTTTCGACGTTCGAGCAGCTCATAGGTGGCTTGGGCAAGCAAACGGTGGGAAGCGTTCTGACGCCCCTGGGCACCAAGGACTACTCCAGCTACATCGCTCGCATTCGTCAAGCCAAGCCGGAAGTGCTATACGTCGCCATGAGCGGTGACGACGCCACCGCCTTCCTCAAGCAGGCTGGCCAGTACCGTCTGGGCGAGCAGATGCAAATCGTGACCGAGGTCTTGGACCTGTTGAATACGCGACCACTAGGCGATGCCGGTGTAGGGTTGTATGGCGTGAGCCAATACAACTATTCGTACGAAACCGCCGCAAACAAGGAGTTCGTCCGGCTCTTCAAGGCCGAGTACAGCGAAATTCCGGACACGTACGACGGCGAGACTTGGCAAGGCTTGAGCCTGCTCGCGGAAGGAGTGCAGCGAGCCAAGTCCATCGACGCGATGACAGTCAGGAAAGCCCTGGTTGACCTGGAGATCGAGTCGGTCAAGGGGCGGGTGAAGCTGCGGGGCTGCGACCAGCAAGGCGAGCAGAGCGTCTTTGTTGCGCGTCTGGAGAAGAGCGCCGATGCGAGCTACCCGCTTCCCAAGATCATCGAAACGTTCAGCTCGGATGCAGTCATTCCGGCCTGCCGCAAAGACACGTTTTGACGAAAGCGTTTGCCGCTGAGCCCGTCGCTAGAACATCAAACCTCACGAAAGACGCACTATGAGTGTGTTGCAACTTTGGCTCAATCTCGGGCTGAACACGCTATCCCTCGCATCGCTCCTGGCGATGCTCACGGTGGGATTGACGCTGATTTTCGGCATCATGCGCATCATGAACTTTGCCCACGGGGCGATGTACATGTTTGGCGCTTACGTCGGTATTTCGGCGGCCCAATGGGCCGGCAACTTCTGGGCCGGACTTCTGCTCGCGGCGCTGAGTGCTGCGGCCGTCGGGGCTATTTTTGAATCGGGGCTTCTGCGTCACCTTTATAAGCGCGACGCAAGCAGCTTCCTTCTGATCACGTTCGGGCTGAGTCTGGTGCTCACCGAATCCACGCGCCTTGGGTGGGGATCAAACAGCCGCGACGTCCAACTGCCCGAAGCGCTCGCTGGGGTGGTGTTCGTCATGGATGAGCCGTTCCCCCTCTACCGCGTTTTCCTGATTGTTTTCGGTTTGACCGCTTTGGGCATCCTTGCGATCGTCATCTTGAGGTCTCGCCTGGGCCTGCTCATTCGTTCGATCTCGCAGAACGCAGAAATGACTCAGGCACTAGGTGTCAATGTCGGGACCATCCGCACGTTGACCTTCGCCGTGGGTTGCGGTTTTGCTGGTTTGGGTGGTTTCCTTGCCGTCCCGCTCATCACGGGTTACATCGGCATGGGCAGCGCGGCCATCATCGAATCGTTCGTCATCGTGATGATCGGGGGTATGGGCAGCTTTCTCGGATCCGCCGTCGGGAGCCTGCTGGTCGCCACAACGCAGTCGTTCGGCAACTTCTACTTTCCCGACCTCTCGCTAGTGGTGACTTACCTCCTGATGATTGGCGTTCTGCTTTATCGCCCGGGTGGCTTGTTTGGAGAAGAAGAGTGATGAAGTACGCCGTTCCCGTCGTCGCCATGCTGGCGGCGGCCCCATTCGCTCTCCAGAGCTACCAAGTCACGCTGTTGACGGAAATACTGATCTTTGCGCTGTTTGCTATGAGCCTGGACGTGCAAATGGGTTACGCACGCATGTTCTCCTTCGGCCACGTTCTGCCGTACGGTGTCGGTGCGTATGCATGTGCGTTCGCGTTGCAGGCTGGCTGGCCGTTGCCCTTCGCGATTGCGGGCGCCGTGCTGGTTGCAACGCTCCTCTCCATTCCGATCGGATGGTTAAGCACACGGGCGAGTGGCGTCGCCTTCGCGATGCTGACGTTGGCCTTTGCGCAGCTCGGCTACGCAATCGTTTTCAAGTGGAACACATTTACAGGCGGTTCGGATGGCCTGACCGGCTTTGCACGCAACGCAGGCCCCTTCGGGTTCGAGGGGTTCGTCTCTCGCGACGGCTACTTCTGGCTTGTTCTGATCGTTGTGTTTGCGATGTACTGGTTGGCCCGAGGCTTCATGAACTCCGCGATGGGTAGAGCCATCGTCGGCGTTCGCGAGAACGAACGACGTGCCAGCGCCATCGGGTACGTGCCGCGGAGCTTGCGCGTTGTCGCCTTCGTCGTGTCCGGCGCGCTGGCCGGCGTGGCGGGGTCGCTTCATGCAGGGTTCCTGCTGTTCGTCTCTCCAGAGATCTTGCATTGGACGCAGTCGGGGCACGTCATCATCGCCGTGATTCTTGGCGGAACCGGCACCCTGATCGGTCCGATGATCGGAGCCGCCTTGATCGTCCTTGCTCACCACCAGTTGAGCGCAGTCACCGACAGTTGGCCATTGGTAATGGGGTTGCTGTTCATCATCGTCGTCATTGCTGCACCCAAAGGCCTGTGGGGCATCAAGGCTTCGCTCGCCGCCAGGATTTCCCTACGCCGCGCGCGCCCCGCTGGAGAGAAACATGCCGCTTCTTGAATGTTCTGGTCTTACCAAGCGCTGGGGAGCGGTCACGACGGTCGATGACGTGAGCCTCACCGTAGATGCAGGCGAGGTGGTCGCACTCATTGGTCCGAACGGGGCGGGTAAGAGCACCGTGTTCAACCTGATTGCAGGCGCGATAAAGAAGACCGCTGGAGCCGTGCGCTTCGCTGGTGAAAGTGTCGAACACCTTTCCGCGTATGACCTGGCTCAGAAAGGCCTGAGTCGTACGTACCAAATTACCTGCTTGTTTCCGCAGCTGACGGTCCTGGAAAACGTCCGACTGGCCGTTCAAGCCAGATCTCCCGGGCGGCTCAGGCCGATGGCGTCGAAGGCTTTTGTCGACAAGACTCAGGCAGCGGCGATGGAGTGGCTAGCCCGAGTCCGTTTGGCTGATTGCGCAAACCGCACGGCTGGGCAGTTATCCCATGGCGATCAACGGTTGCTGGAGATTGCGACGGCCCTTGCGCTTCAGCCCAAGCTGGTTCTTCTGGACGAGCCCACGCAAGGCATGTCGGTCGAAGAGACCCGCGCGACGGTGAGATTGCTCAAGTCGTTACTGGAGGACGCGCCCATCGCGGTGCTGCTGGTGGAACACGATCTGGAGGTGGTGTTCGGCGTTGCGGACCGCATTGTCGTATTGGATCAGGGGCGCAAGATCGCCGATGGCAACCCGGAGGCGGTGCGAAACGATCCGGCGGTGCAGCGCGCATATCTGGGGGTGGCACATGCTTAAAGTTGATCGGCTGGAAGCCGGCTATGGATCCGGCAAGGTCCTCTTCGGCGTCGACTTTCAGGTGCCCAAGGGTGAAGTGACCGCAATCATCGGGCGAAACGGCGTGGGTAAGACCACGACGCTCAAGACCGTCATGGGCATTGTGCAGGCGTCTTCCGGCACGGTGTCGCTCGATGGCCTCGATCTGAGTCGCAAGCCAGCGCACGAAGTGGTGAGAGCGGGCATTGGATACGTGCCCGAAGGCAGGCAGATCTTCCCGGCGCTGACGGTCCTTGAGAACCTGCGCGTGGGCCAGCGCAGCAAGCCGAAAACATGGACCGAAGAGCGAGTGCTCGACTTGTTTCCCAACCTTCAGCGCCGCATCAAGAACGCAGGTCACGCGCTTTCTGGTGGTGAGCAGCAGATGCTAGCGATCGCCCGAGCTTTAGTGACGGACGTCAAAGTCCTGATGCTCGACGAGCCGACACAGGGCCTGGCGCCCATGGTGGTCCAACAGATTGGTGACGTGATCAAGTTGCTGAGGTCCGAAGGGGTCGCGGTCCTGCTTGTCGAGCAGAACCTGAACCTCACCGAGCGCATCTCGGACCGCATCCTGGTGATGTCCAAAGGAAAAGTTGTGGAGACGCTCTCCATCGCCGATTTCAAGGCCGACGCGGAGCGCGTCCATCGTCAGTGGCTGACGATCTGAACATCTTTCGATTGAGAATCAGGAGCTATCAGATGATCGAATTCAACGGCAGCCCGCTGCTGGACGGCCAGGTGGCTGTGGTGACCGGGGCGGGTCAAGGGATGGGGCGCGAAATCGCCATCGGCCTTGCCGCAACGGGCGCGAAGGTGGTGGTCGCCGACGTCAACATGCAGACCACCGAAGACACCGTCGCGCTGATCACGCAGCAGGGAGGGACCGCGTGGTCAGTGCTTTGGGACGTCTCCGATCCCGACCAGGCGAAGCAAGTCGCGGCTCGTGTCCACGAGCTGGCCGGCGACGCGTCCATTCTCGTGAACAACGCGGGCATCCATCGCCGCGGTCAGTTCGGCGAGGAGGGCCACTTTGGCACTTGGCGTGAGGTCATGGCGGTGAACCTGGACGGGATCATGTACGGCATCACGGCTTTTCTGGATCAACTCAAGCGCACCAAAGGCAACATCATCAATTTGGCGTCGATCCAATCCTTCACCGCAGCCCCGAACTTCACTACGGCCTATGCCGCCAGCAAGGGCGGGGTGGCGATGCTGACCAAATCGCTGGCGGTAGACCTGGCCCAGCATGGCGTGCGCGTCAACGCGATCGCACCCGGCTTTATCGAAACCCCGCAAACAGCCGCCTCCCGGGCCAACCCCGACCGCGTCGCGTTCGTCATGTCGCACACACCGATGAAGCGCGCTGGCCGCGCAGACGAGATGGCAGGCCCTGCTGTCTTTCTGGCTTCGCACCTTGCTTCCTTTGTGACCGGTGTCATTCTCCCGGTTGACGGCGGCTTTCTCACCCTTTGATTCGAGTCTCGATAAGGAAATACACCATGGCACATGTCAACAAACTCGATGTACTGTCCCACGTGAGCAAAGGAACGCCAGTTGGTGAACTGTTCCGTTCCGTTTGGCTGCCCGCTTTGCTTTCATCTCAGCTGCCCGAGCCCGGCTGTGCGCCCGTGCGTCTGAAACTACTCGGCGAAGAGCTTGTCGCTTTCCGCAACGGCAAGGGTGAGGTCGGCATCGTTCAGGCCAACTGCGCCCACCGACTCGCACCGCTTTTTTACGGACGGGTAGAGCAGGAAGGCATCCGATGCAACTACCACGGATGGCTCTACAACGCCTCTGGCGACTGCCTGGAGATGAAGAACGCGGCCGACCAATCGATCTGCAAGAAGGTCAAGCTGACCGCTTACAAGGCACAGGAGAAAGCCGACATCATCTGGGTGTTCATGGGCAGCGGCGAACCCCCATCGCTTCCCCAATTTCCGTGGATCGAACTGCCGAAGTCGCAGCGCAATGCGACGGTGTGGATCCAGGAGTCCAACTGGCTGCAGGGTATGGAAGGAGAACTGGACAGCTCGCACGTCTCGATCCTCCACACGAACCCGGCCACGATGGCGACCTCTCCGGTGCACCGTCCGTATTCGGCGATTGACATCACGCCCAAGCTGTTCGCCAAGGATACTTCCATCGGCGTCATCGGCATCGCGCGCCGCAACGCTGACGAGAATTTCTATTGGCGCGTCTCTCAGTTCATGGCCCCGTGCTTCAGTTCCATCCCCAGTGCAGACTTCCCCGTGGGTGGCCGCGCCTTCATTCCGATCGATGACCACAACACCTACACCTGGGACTTCAACTACTACCTCAAGGGCGATCTTCCCGAAGCTTTCCTGGACTACATCGGCAAAGGGCTGGCCTTTCCTCCGGACAGTGTTTATGAACCGTATCACCTGAACACGGGCGCCATCATTGACACGTTCGTTCCCGTTCGGAATCAACGCAACAACTACATGATCGATCGCAAGGGGGCCAGCCTGTCGAGCCCGTCCGGCATTCATGGCCTCAATGACCAAGATCGTGCCATGCAGGAGGGCATGCTGGCCCTCCCGGGGACCGAAGGCCGCATCGTCGATCGCGAGAAAGAGTTCCTGCTCCCGACGGACATCGCGATCGTCCGCAGCCGCCGCCGCCTGCTCGAGTACGTCAAGTCCGAAGAGAGCCTCGCGAAGTTCCGCGAGATCGTCAAGGATGGCAGTGCCTACGCGGTTGTGCCTCTCGACGTCGTTTCCGAGCTTGGCGAGATGGACGAATTCCTGGAACGTCATCACGGCGAACTGATGCCCGGCGACACTGCTGAGCCCGCTGCCGCCTAGTCGCTTGCCGTCATGACGCTTCAGCTTATCGCCGCATGTGACAAGGTCACGCAGGACGCTCCATACGCCTATGAAGGCCAGGGAAAGAAGATTGCGATCTACCGGGTCAACAACGAGTTCTTCGCAACCGACAACGTCTGTCCGCACGCCTACGCCCTGATGTCCGACGGTTTCGTGGAAGGCGAAACCATCGAGTGCCCCTTGCATGGCGCGGTGTTCAACATCCGCACTGGCAAATGCATGGGCCCGCCGGCGGAGTCTGATCTGGAGACGTACCCCGTCACGGTGGTCGACAACAAGATCTTCCTTCACCTTTAGTCGGCCGCGAACATGTCTAAAGTCAAGGACATCGTCATCATCGGAGCCGGGCAGTCCGGCGGCTGGGCAGCCAAGACGTTGCGCGATTCAGGCTTCACGGGCTCAGTGCAGATGATTGGCAATGAAAGCCATCTTCCCTACGAACGTCCGCCCCTGTCGAAGCAAGTGTTGCTCGGCGAGTTGGGCCCCGGTGCATGTCAACTGTGGTCGCAAGAGCGCCTTGTGGAGCTGGCAATCAAAGTGGAGCTTGGGAATCACGTCGAGCGAGTCGACCGGGCCTCCCGCCAGGTTGTTTGTCGGGACGGAAAGTCGTTCCACTTCGACCAGCTGCTTCTGGCGACGGGGTCTCGACCCCGGCAATTGATCTGCGAGGGGGCCGAGCTGCAGGGCGTGCATTACCTGCGGACGATCGACGACTGCCTGGCCATTCGCGCCAACCTCGGAACTGCCATCCGGCTGGTTGTCGTTGGCGGCGGCTGGATCGGGCTGGAAGTTGCCTCAGGTCTGCGAGCGCGCGGCGCCCATGTCACGGTGCTCGAGGCTTCCAATCGACTCTGCGGACGCTCGCTTCCTCCTTCGCTCAGCAAGTATTTCCTGGAGCAGCACGTGAGTCGCGGCGTGGACGTTCGGCTGGGCGCTCGCCTCAAGCGCTTCGTGGGAAATGGAAAGATTCAAGGGGTTGAGCTCGATGACGGTTCGATCGTGCCTGCGACGGTAGTGCTCGTAGGCATCGGTGCGTTGCCGAACGACGAACTTGCTCGGTCCTGTGGGCTCGACGTCGGCAACGGAATCGTGGTCGACGAGCACTGCCGGACTTTGGATCCCAGAATATTTGCCTGCGGTGACGTCGCCGACCAGCCGCTGGGACAGGGCAGGGGGCGGCTCGAATCTTGGAGGAACGCACAGGATCAAGGGGTAGCAGCTGCGAAAGCAATGTTGGGCGTCGGGCCCATCACCAGAGAGCTGCCGTGGTTCTGGTCCGACCAGTTCGACATCAACTTTCAGTTGCTGGGCATCGTGCCCCCAGACGCGCAGCAGTACCGAAAGGCCAATGCGAGCGACAACGGCTTTATCGACTTCTTTGTGCAAGAGGGACACCTGGTGGCAGCGGCGGCCATCAACAGCCCTCGCGAATTGCGGGAAGCTAAGAGAGCGATCCAGAAGGCGCTTCCGTTCTCGGAAGATGGCTTGGTGTTGATTGAAGATCAACGTAGTGCCCCTGAGAGGCAGGAGAGAGAACTATGAGCGGCGCAAGAGCGTTGGTGTTGGAGTCACCCAAGAACCTCCAGTTGCGTGCATTCCCCATACCCGAGATCGGCGACGACGACGCGGTGCTGCGGGTCGAAGCCTGTGGTCTGTGCGGCACCGACTATGAGCAGTGGCTCGGTCACCTAGGTGATTGGGGCGGAGGCATGCCGATCGTGCCCGGCCACGAGATCATGGGATTCATTGAGCGCATCGGGCCCACGGCGGCCAAACGCTGGCGTGTGCGAGAAGGCGACCGTGTCGCGGTCGAGCCGATCATCCCTTGCGGGCACTGTGCAGATTGCATTGCGGGCGAGTACACACGGTGCCAGTCCGACCTGGGGTATGGCCTGTATCAGAATATCCACTCCGCGCCGTCGCTGTGGGGGGGCTACGCGAGTCATGTGTACCTGCATCCAAAGACGATGGTGCACAAGCTGCCCACGAACGTCGCCACCGACCTGATGACCTTGGTCAATCCCTTGTCCAATGCAATCCGTTGGGTGTACGAGGTGGGTGGCGCTGCGCTCGGAAAGACGGTCGTGATCGCTGGTCCAGGGCAGCGGGGGCTACTGGCCGCCGTGGCCGCACGCAGGGCAGGCGCCTCGCAGATCATTGTGACCGGGACATCGTCTGACCGCGGCCGTTTGGATCTGGCCCTCCAGCTTGGTGCTACGGCGGTCATCGATGTCGACAAGGAAGATCCAGTGGACCGCGTGGTCGAAATCACCGGTGGACGATTGGCCGATGTGGTCCTTGACGTGTCGGCAGGATCGATGGCGCCGATCATCCAGGGTGTGGACATGGTCAAGCGCGGCGGGCGAATCGTGCTGGCCGGGCTCAAAGCGAACAAGCCACTCGACGGGTTTCCGATCGACAAGGCCGTGTTGCGGGAGATCCAGCTTGTCGGGGTTCTGAGCGCGGGGTGGGAATCGACTGAATTGGCGATCGACATCGTCACGCATGCCGGCGAGGCGCTAAGGCCTCTCTGCACGCATTCTTTTGGAATGGACAAAGGCACTGAGGCGGTGCGCACCCTCGGGCGAGAGGTGACCGACGGGCGGGACGCCATTCACATCACTCTGACGCCCGAATAAGCATGTGTGCAGCCTGCTATCGCGCCGCCTCGTTTCGTTCGCTTCTAGCGAACGAGGGGCGCGCAATGACGGACGAAAAGAAAAATCAAGAGCCCCCGCCGGTCAATTCTTCTGACCGATCTCCCCCAGCTTCAATGGCTACGGTTGAAAGGGAGCAGCCTCAGCAAAGGGTGTAGCGTCACGCGCCTCCCGGGCCGGTGCACGGCGGCGAGTGCAGATTGAGCCCGCCTTGCTCGCAGCACCATGCAACCAGGCTGCACGGCTCCCGCGGGATCAGGCCTTGGCCGCCGGGATGTGCGATTGCGCTCCCAGCTGTGGCCAGGCAATCGGCGCGGTTGCCGCGGTAAGGCGTTCCTGGACCGAGAGCGCCAACTCCCAGTGCCTCGCCACCAGCCTCAAGCCAGTGACGTCATTTGCTTCGTTCGAACACAGCCAGAGCACCGGTTCAGCGAGCTTCTCGGGTTGGATCAGGTCTCCGGGTTCTATGCCGCAGTCCGCCGGCACCATGCGGGAGTTCACTGGTCCACCGGGGAGTAGCACATTGACGGTGACACCGGTTCCATCTAAATCCTGGAACATGATGCGCGATGACGCCTCCAGTGCGGCTTTGCAAGGCCCATAGGGGCCGATGCCCTGGCGATACATGGTGTCCAGACTGGTCGAGACGTTGATGATGCGCCCCCAGCCCCGTTGCACCATGTCCGGCGCGAACAGTGTGCTGAGCAGTTGAGCCCCAAATACGTTGACCCGCAGCATCTCAAGCCAGAGCGCATCCGGGGTGGACCAGAATTTGGGCTTCGCCACGAGATAGGCTGGATCATTGCGCTCAGGACCTATCGCTGCGTTATTGATCAGGATGTCTATCCCGGAAGCTGCTTCGACCAGCTCCGCCCGCAGCGCCTGGGCACTTGGCCGGTCAGCGATGTCCATTACCTTGGCAATAACGCTGACACCACGTTCCCGCAAGTGCGTGGCCACCTGCTGGAGTTCGTGTGCTGCGACATCCACCAGGACGAGATTGGCACCGGCGGCGCCCAAGCGCTGCGCAATTGCCAGGCCAATGCCTTGTGCCGCTCCTGTCACTAGCGCAGTTCGACCCTTGAGCTCGTTGACCGCGTATGGCAACAAGGATTCGATCATGCTCGTGAGTCCCTGGGTACCGCTTCGGCAAAGCGGCTGGCCGCAAAGCGCAGTGCTCGACTTCTCGCGAGTTCGTGCGCGCCTGGATTGAAGCGATCCGCTCGAAGCCGGTTGAAGAAGGCATGCTCGGCTCCCTCATAGGTATAGAACTCGTCGTTGGCCCGTCCGCGCTTGGTGACTTCATCGCGGACGGCTTGGATGACCTCGACAGGGTTGTGGTTGTCGTTCGTTCCGAAGTGGAACTGCACAGGACATCTGATCGCCTGGATCAGATCGCCTAGCTTGTTCAAGCCCACCCCGTACATGGAAATCATCCCGGACAGTGGTGTGGCAGCGGCCAAGCGAACCGCCATTCGGCCGCCCAGGCAAAAGCCGACCGCGATTGGCCGTTGCTCTGCCGCCTGTTCTGCCTGTAGCCAGTCGGCGCAAGCAGTCAGATCCAACACTCCCGTGACCTCGTCGTAGCGCAGGGAGTAGTCCACGGCCGCTTGGCGCTCGTTGGCGTCCTCGCCGTTGCCCAAGTCCAAATTACGTGCCAGCCGCCAGTAGATGTCCGGCACAACAACTGCATAGCCCGCTCCGGCAAGGTCGTCCGCGATCGAACGCATCGCGGGCGTGACACCGAAGATCTCCTGGATCAAAACGATGGAGCCGCTGGCTTGGGCAGGTCGGGTGAAGTACGCGTCCATGCGGTCTGAACCGATGGGAATCGAGACATTTGTCGAAAGGAGATCCATGGCAAGTAGGTCTGTTGACAAAGGTAGTTGAATGATGCATCCTAGCATGCAGCATTTGGTGTTGCAACGACGTGGAAGGAAAAATGGACAAGAACCCAACCTCGCCCCTTACCGGCGTGCGAATCGTCGAACTCACGGCGATGATCACGGGGCCACTGGCCGGCACACTGTTGGCGGATCTAGGCGCCGAGGTGATCAAGGTGGAAAACCCGAAGGATGGCGACCCCTTCCGATCTTTCCGCGGTGGCACTTACAGCCCCTACTTCGCCACCTACAACCGCAACAAAAAAGGGGTCACGCTCAACCTGAAAGGTGCGCTGGGTAAAGAGGCGTTCCTGAAGTTGATAGAACCCGCCGACGTGCTGATAGTGAACTTCCGCTCCGGAGTGATGGAGCGGCTCGGCCTCGGCGTGGATCAGCTGCGGGAGGTCAACCCTCGCCTGATCGTTTGCTCCATCACAGGTTTTGGCGAGTCAGGCCCGTACGCTGATCGGCCTGCCTATGACGCGGTGGGGCAAGCGCTGAGCGGCATCTCCAGCCTCTTGCTTGATGCCGATGCGCAAATAACCGGGCCGTCGATTGCGGACAACCTGACGGGCATGTATGCCAGCTACGGGATCCTCGGCGCGTTGTTCGAGCGGGAACGCACAGGCAAGGCCCGTACCCTCCAGTTGAACATGCTGGAGTCGACAATGGCGTTCATCAGCGATCCCTTCGCCAATTTCACGATGGCGGGTGTCAAGCCGGATCCTTTGATGCGAGTGCGCGCGTCGCAGTCTTACGCCCTACGCTGCCAAGACGGCTCCCTGGTAGCCGTGCATATGTCCTCGCCTCAAAAGTTCTGGGTGGGCTTGCTCAAGGCCCTTGAGCGCGAGGACCTAGCGACGGACCCGCGCTTCGCTGAGCGAGCACAGCGACTAGACAACTACGAAGAACTTGCCATTGAACTAAACCGTACGTCGAAGACGCGGTCGCGTGACCATTGGTTGGCCCGCCTTGTCGAGAACGACGTGCCGCATGCACCTGTGCTGACGCTTCCTGAGGTCATGGACGACGTACAGGTGAAGCACCTGAAGACCTTCGCGGATGCCGAGCATCCCGTACACGGTCCGCAGAAGATGATTCGCCGGCCGGTGCTGTACGACGGCCAGCGGGAGGACCAACCGTTGCAGCCCGCCCCCGACCTCGGCGAACACTCCGACGAGGTGTTTCGTGCACTCGGCTATGCCGACGAAGTCATCGCGAAGATTCAGTCCGGCGGCTAAAAAGCTGGCGGATGAGACATAGAACTTTAGGAAACCAATCATGACGAAGACACGAATTGGAACCCACCTTAATGACACCGCGCGGCTTCGGATTCGCGGCAAAGACACCCTAAGTGAAGTCGTTGGCGAACTGAGCTTCACCGAAGGCTTCTACCTGGTCGTTACTGGCCGAGTGCCGACCGCGACGCAACGCAAGGTTCTGGACGCGGCACTACTTGTCCTGATGGACCATGGCCTGACGCCCAGCGCACTCGTGGCTCGCATCGTTGCTGACTCCAATCCCGATGACATTCAGATCTCGCTGGCAGCGGGTGCATTGATGGTCGGCAATCGATACGCGGGTACGATGGTGGGCGCAGGCCGGGTGTTGAGCGAAGGCATGTCCTTTGCGGGCGACAAGCGCGAATGGGCGAAGAGTCTCGTCGCCAAGTTTCGTCAATCGAAGCGCCGTGTCCCCGGCTTCGGTCACGCCAACTACAAGAGTGTGGACCCGCGTGCGGCGCGGCTGTTCAAGGTGGCTGAAGCGGCCGGCGTGAAGGGCGACTACATCGCCTTGCTGCAGACGTTGAGTGAAGAGATCGATGCCGACGCGGGCAAGCGGATTGTCCTGAACGCGACCGGCGCACTCGGCGCGATCTTGCACGAGATCGACTTCCCTGTGGAGGCAATGCGCGCGGTCGCTGTGGTGAGCCGCTGTGCAGGGCTGGTCGGTCATGTGCTCGAGGAGCGGAGCTCGCCCATTTCACCAGACATTTTTGCCTTCAGCGAATCGATCGCCTACGAAGAGGGGCTGTATTGAAGGCATTGCCTAGACGGGCGAAGAACGCGCGCTTGCCGTTGACGGTGGCGTGTGCCTAGGCGCCTAGTTCTGCGACTGTACCCTGAGCCTTGGCGCCGCGCCGACTGGGCGCACCACTCTTTCCGAAGCATCGAATGGATCGAACGACTTTGAGCCTGAAGGCCGCGGTAATGAAATCTGTCCAGAAGCGGTACCGTACCCGTCCAGATCATCCGTGGGCAAAGCTTCCGGAATACGCGGTGTTCAGGCATCAAGACAACGGCAAGTGGTATGCGCTGTTCACGACCGTACAGCGGAAGAAGCTTGGGCTCTCGACCGATGGCACTGTTGACGTTGTGAACGTCAAGAGCAGGCCGGAAATAGTGGGATCCCTCAGGATGAAGGACGGGATTCTTCCGGCTTACCACATGAACAAGGAGCACTGGCTCTCGGTGCTTTTGGATAAAACGGTGCCAGAGAAGCTAGTGTTGGAACTGATCTCCGACAGCTTCGAGCTCACATCGGGCGTATGAGGTCTGGCAACCTGGCCGGATGATGCCCGGTCATCGGCCCCGATCAAGCTGCCCCACCCTGGCAGCGCAGGAGGGTCGCCGAAGACCAGGGAGCGGCTCTGCCGCCGCCTGGTATGGCTCAATCGATATGGGCTCCGGATAGCCTCACGATTTCGGACCACTTTTCAATTTCGGCCTTGCTGAACTGCGCGAGCTGTCGCTCGTCCATCAGAGGAACCTCGAGGCCCGACGCGACCAACTTGGCTCTGGTCCCTTCGGTCATTGCGGCTTTCGAGATAGCGTCCCGCAACTTTGCAAGTACAGCAGGAGGGGTCTTTGCTGGAGCGTAGAGCATCATCCACGCCATCAGGTCGAAATTCTCCACGCCTTGCTCCTGAATTGTTGGGACGTCCGGAGCAATCGAGGTTCGCTGCGCAGTTGAAGCGCCGAGTGCTCGCAACTTGTTCGCGCGGATGTGAGGAAGTGCCGCCACAGGGTGGTAAAACATGAAGTCCACTTGGCCCGCGATCACGTCGTTTAACGCGGTTGCGCCCTCCTTGTAGGGCACATGTACCATGTCGCCGCCAAGGCGAGTCTTGAGCAGCTCGCCGGCCAGGTGCCCTGAAGTGCCGTTGCCTGCAGAGGCGAAGCTGAGGCTCTTTCCGCCTGACGCAGCGTTGCGCAGGTCCTTCATTGTCTTGTAGGGCGAGTTGGCCGAGACGATAAGCAGCGTAGGGGTGGAGCCGGCAAAGCCGATGGGCGCAAAGTCCTTGAGCGCGTTGGTGGTGGGCTTGCGGTAGAGCGTAGGGTTGATCGCATGTGTTCCAACGGTGCCGAGCAGGATTGTGTATCCGTCTGCGGAATCCCTGGCAACCATATCGACGCCAATGTTGCCGCCCGCGCCAGCCTTGTTTTCAACGACGACCGGCTGGCCCATCTGTCGAGCGATGCCCTCCCCGAAGACGCGTGCCACGATATCCGCGGTCGTGCCAGCGCCGAATGGCACCACGAGTTTGATGGGGCGGGTGGGGTAATCCTGCCCGACGGCTTGATGCGCTAGGCCCCAAACTGCCGCGGCGGTTAGAAGCGTTCGACGAGAGAGCATGGCAAATCCTTTGGGTTTAACTACCTCAAAGCCGGGTGCTGGCCCGTGCAGGCCTACCCGACAAGCTATGTTAAGTAGCCTTGTTGCCTAATGCAATATTGGGGCCAACCCGATGCGCATGGCCCATTCATCAAGTTGGAGCGAGCAAAAGCGTCGAGGTGCACCGTCCTCGTACCGATCCGGTATCCCTTGACGCTGTCGACCTCGAATTCCATTCAGCAAAACATGCAGATGGGGGACTCGCGGAAAGGCGAGCCACCATGGCGTCCATGGACCGAAGACGTCGGGCCAGCGCCCAAGCCGCGGAGAGGCGCCGACATTGATGAATGTGGAAGGCTTAAAGATGAGATGGGGAAGAGCTCTCGCAGCCCTCATCGCAGCGGCCAGGTCGGCGCCCATCCGCTGGGGGTGCCGCCGGCTGCGGCCGGGAACCAGCCCGAACCGTCAGGCTGTCAGAGCTTCGCGCCCACGTAGAACATCAGAATTGACAAGGCGCTTTCGCGCTCTTCGATGCTCAGCTGACTGACGAAATAGTCCACATGAAATTTCACGCTCTCGTCGATTTTGTGCAGCGTATCTCGGCCCAGATCCGTCATGGCGACATAGGTCGTCCGCTGATCCTGATCACCACGCCGACGAGCCACCAAGTCCTTTTCTACTAGCAGTTTGACAAGGCTGGAGGAAAAGGCCGGTGTGATATCAAGGCGGCTCGCAATCTGATTGACCTGAAGCTCCATGTCGGGGCAACCATAGATTTGAATCAGTGCTTGGTGAGCCAACGGATCGATGCCAAACTTTTTGGCCTGCTCTTCGACGATGCGGAACACTTTGCGCAGCACGTAGCGCGCTTCGGCAACACCTATGAAGTAGAGGTGCTTGTTGCTCTCCCGCGCTTTGCGGCTTGCGGCGCTTTTGCGACGGATACGGTCAACAGACAGCGGCTGCGACGCAACTGGCACTTCGAGTTTGGGTTCACGCGGTTTGACAAGAGCACGCGAAGTCTTCGTTACGGAGGTCATTTAATCTGCTTGGTCCCGAATGTGCGTCGCGCGCCGCCGCACCTCAGTTTATAAAGACTTTGATCCAGTGCAATGTATATTCTTCAGCTACCGTTGTCAACATACTGTTAGGACGAAAATATAGGGAGCTTTTACCGTCCGCCGACAAAGGGCCGGCGTCGACTCCGGCCCTTTGCAATTGCGCAACTCGTTACTTATAGTCGTTCGGTCCGAATGCGCCCTCGAAGCCTGGAAGGGCCAGCGCGCGATCAACCAAACCGGTTGCTCGTGCGTAGTCGAAACTGCGGTTGACATTTTGCTTGACCAAGAAGGACGCACCGCCGTAGAACTTCTCGTATTGCTGGTGGCGATTGCCAAACTCCGAGCCAATGAAGTCCCAGGCCATCCGCATCAGCGCAACGCGCTCGTCGGCGCTGGTGGTCGCCGAACGGTAGTACCGCTGCACGTCGGCGGCGGTTTCGGAGTTCTGGAAGTCCTTGAACGATGAGGGGAGGGTGATCATTCCGGCGCCGGATAGCTCACGGATGATTTCCACCATACGAGCGTTCAACTCCGATTGCAGCGCCATGATCGAATACAGCGCGGTGCGCGATGGCCACAGCACGCCATTGCTGTCCGTCTCGGCCGCCACTTCCTGGGCCAGCAGCATGTTCTCGACGATGGACACGAGCGAGGTCAACTCACCCATCTGGGTCTGCACCGCGGGGTTGGCATCGTTGCCGGTCAGCTCGTTCATGCGTTTGGCCAAGCCGGTCATGAAACGCAGCTTGGTGGCGTAGCGAGCCTGCGCCTGCAAGTTGCCGTACAGATGCGCGGGCGTTTTCCACCATTGGTCGCGAGCGACTTGGAGGTTGCGGTAAATGAACACGTGCTCCCAGGGGATGAACACGTCGTCGAGCACCACGAAGCAGTCCGATTCGTCAAAGCGGCTGGACAGCGGGTAGTCGAAGGAGTTCAGTGCTTGACCGCCGAAGGGGCGGCGCGGATACAGCTTGACGCCTGGGGCTCCCACAGGCACAGCCACGCCGAATGCGTAATTCTCGTCGCCGGGCTGCAGCGGGTGGATGGTGCTGATGTAGATGTAGTCGCAGTAGACGCCGGCCGTTGCCAGTTGCTGGGCGCCCTTGATGACGATGCCATCGTCTCTCTCCTTGACGACCCCTGCGTACAAGGTGGGGTCGCTTTGCAGATGCGCCGGCTTGCTGCGGTCGATCTGCGGAGGCACGATGGCGTACGTCACGTACTGGTGGGTCTCGCGCAAGTGCTCGTAGAACTTGATCACGTTGTCCGCAAACTGCTGTCCGCCAGCAGCGAACACGCTCGGTACGGCTGCATAGCCGCAGAAGAATCCAGCGACGTGGTCCGGCGAGCGGCCCATGAGGCCGAAGGTCGCTTCCGACCACATCTCGCTCGCCAGGCGCTTCGCCTTCAGATCTGCGTGGGTCTTCGGGATCTGGAAGCCGCGAAGGACCGGATTTCCAGTCGTCGGTGACGTGTACGTCATCACTTCACGATTTTCGGGCGCTGCCGCAATGTCGTAGAGGTTGCTCAGCGAGCGCGCTCCCCTCGCGAATGCGCGATGGGTCGTCACGTCCGCGACCCGTTCGCCATCCACATAAATTTGCCGACCATCGCGCAGCGCGCGTAGGTACTCATCACCTGTACGCAAGTTAGCTGTGACCACTGTAGCTCCTTGTTGAAACGACTTGATACCGCCTTTGACGGGGCGGTGACTTGGCTCGGTCGGCTTCGCCAGATCGGACGGTTGACGCCAGATCGCAAACGCTGCATACTCAGCCACATAGGTATGTTAACTCATCTATCTGGCGCATGCAATGGGTTGGGTTCGCGATGCAGCGCCGGGGGCCACGAACCCGTGACATGTTGATCAAGAGGAACGAGATGGAAATGAGCCCTGTTCGAAAAACGCTGCATTTCGAGACGACCGACTCTCTGGGCGGACATGCCCTCGAGGTGCCTGTCACTGACCTGGTGATTGCGGGCTGGACCGGAAGCGACGCTGCGGCCATCGAAGCCCACATCTTGGAACTCGAGGCGTTGGGTGTACGACGCCCTAAGAAGACGCCGATCTTCTACCGGGGTGCTGCCACGTTGCTGACCCAGCGCGAATCTATCGAGGTGGTGGGAAGCACCGCGAGCGGTGAGGTGGAACCCGTGATCTTCAGCTCCGAGCGCGGTTTGTGGTTGGGCATTGGCTCCGACCATACCGATCGCGAAGTGGAGACCGTGGGCATCACCATCTCCAAGCAGATGTGCGCCAAGCCCGTATCAACAAGAGTCTGGGCCTTTGAGGAGGTGGCCGGCCACTGGAACGAACTCATCGTTCGTTCATGGATGACCAAGGGCGGTGAACGTCGCCTTTACCAGGAAGGGCCGCTCGCCAAGATTCGCCATCCCACCGAACTTCTCAGACTCTATGGCGGCGATGGCTACGTTCCCGCGCCCGGACTGGTCATGTTCTGTGGAACGCTGGCTGTGCACGGCAACTTGGAGCCCGCGGAGAGGTTCGAGATGGAACTGGAAGACCCTGTACTCCAGCGCCGCCTGAGCCATTCCTATCGTGTGTCTGAACTGCCCATCGAGGGCTAAAAGGAGAGCGCTATGCCGATGAACAAACCCCACCTTGAATTTCACCCATTGGACATGGTCCACGGATGGCAGAGCCCCCCCGGGTATCCGCCGGGCGCGGGCGTGCGAGAAAAGATTCTGGCCAGTGACATCGACGAAGTGAACAAGTCCGGCAGCCGGACGCGACTGCTTCGGTTCGAAGCGGGCGCGTTCTCCACCAAGCCTTTCGTTCATGACCACTGGGAAGAGGTCTATCTGGTGTCGGGAAACCTGACGGTGGGCAACGACGAGAACGGCGTGGGAGGTGAAGAGTTCGCCGCACCAACCTATGCATGCCGTCCGCCGGGTGTCTGGCACGGTCCGTTCAAGTCCGAGACTGGATGTCTGCTGTACGAGATTCACTACTACGACGAGAGCAAGAAGTAAGAGGCACCCCATGACTTTGAAGATTGCCGTCCCCGACCTGATCTCGAACTCCTACTTTCCGGTCGAAGCTGCCGTGGAGCTCGGCTTCTTCAAAGACGCGGGCCTGGACGTTTCACTTGAGTTGATCTTCCCCGTTGATAAGGCCTACGCGGCGCTGAAAGAAGGGCGAGTCGATTTTGTGGGGGGATCGGCGCATTCCGCCTTGGCCGCCTTCCCGCAGTGGAAAGGGGTGAAGCTGTTGGCCGCCCAGGCGCAGGGCATGTACTGGTTCCTTGTCATGCGGTCCGATCTGGTCCATCAAAAGGGCGACCTCAGCGTTGTCAAGGGGCGCAAGATCGGCGCGGCCCCATGGGTCGAAATGGGCCTGCGGCAGCTATTGATCGCCGGCGGCATCGATATCGAGGCTGACGGCGTTCAAATTGCGCCTGTGCCTGGCGTTCAGGCGGGCAACGTGAACTTTGGCGTCACAGCTGCGAAAGCGCTCGAAGAGGGGAAGATCGACGGCTTCTGGGCCAACGGCATGGGCACCGAAGTGGCGGTCCGCAATGGCGTCGGTACCGTCGTCCTGGATGTGCGCCGGGGAGACGGCCCCGCGGGCTGCTTTGATTACACGTTCGCATCGATTGCCGCTTCGGACATATTCATCGAGAAGTCTCCCGATCTGGTTGCGGCCGCGGTGAGCGCCCTGGTCAGCACCCAGAAGGCACTGATCGAGAACCCCGGTATCGCGGCTAAGGTGGGCGAAAAGCTGTTTCCTCCCACGGAAGCGTCGTTGATTGCCACGCTGATCGAGCGGGACTTGCCGTATTACGACGCGTCGATCTCGACGCGAGCCGTGGACGGCATGAATGCCTTTGCCCGATCTCTGGGCATTCTTCACGACCATCCCATCTATTCCGACGTGGTTGCCGAGCAGTTCAAGCCGCTCTGGAACGCATAAGCAGGAGGTCTGCCATGTCCGTCGACCAGAAAGAATTTCGCAACGCGTTGGGCCAGTTCGCGACCGGCGTCGCCATCGTGACCGCGATGGTGGACGGTAACCGTTTGGGCGCCACCATCAGTTCGTTCAACTCCGTGTCGCTGGACCCGCCGCTTGTGCTGTTCAGCATGATCCGTGGTTCTCTCGGAATTGCCCAGTGGAAGGCCGCGAAATCCTATTGCATCGCCATCCTCGGCGAGTCGCAACGGGATTTGTCCAACCGATTCGCAAAAGCAGGAACCGACAAGTGGATCGGCATCGACCCTGCGTTTGCTGCCAACGGCGCGCCGATGGTCCCGGGTGCGAACGCCTATTTCGAATGCGAGCCCTGGAGCGTATGCGACGGAGGGGACCATGAGATCTTCATCTGTCGGGTCAACGCATTTCGCGTGATCCCTCAAGCCGAGCCGTCGCTGATCTTTTGTGGTGGCAGGTACAGGCACCTGAGTGCCCTTGATGCAGCAACCAAGCCGCCACCCGAAAACCTGTATTTGCACGGCTGGTGAGCGCGCCGCTTCAGACTCGCACAAGGCACGGCTGACAACATTTGCCACGATCGCTCTGCCCCATCCTGGTACCCGGCACTAGAAGTTGTTGTAGTTATGAATACCGCACACATCAAAGCCCCGGAAGGAAGCGACCGCTTCCTAAATTTGGTCGACTTCAAATGGCTGATGGCTGGCATCGGCTGGTGGGTCAATCTGTCGCGCCTGCAGAGCGACAAGGCCTACCTCGACGAGTGCTTGCAACGCGCTATGACGAGTGACTCAGAGTTGCTACGGAAGCGCAGCGTCGCAATGCTTGGCTTGTCGGATGCCCCGTGCGACAAGGCCATGTCGTCCACATCTATCGGCTTGGCATTGTGATGGGCGCTGAATGGTCCCATCCATTCGGAGGTCTCATTCGTCGGGCCATGTAGGTCTGGTGCGGGTCAAACAGGAGCGGATAAGTACATCGCTGCTTGGCAGCGCCACATTGGTACTCTTTTTCCTTAGGGACGTCATGGAAACATTCTCCAAGCTTGAAACCGTCGAAGCAATGCTGTCGAGGATCGACGATCCGACGGGGCAAGGGTCCGTTGTGTTCACGCAGGTGTACCGCGAACAAGCGCGTGCATCCGCCGCCAGCGCGGACGCATTGAAAAAGGTGGGCATCGAGCAGCATCCTCTGGCGGGGGTGGCGATATCGGTCAAGGACCTGTTCGATGTGAAGGGTGCGCAGACGCTGGCCGGTTCGCGCGTGCTGAAAGATGCCCAGCCTGCAGCGCACGACGCGGCCGTTATTGCCCGACTGCGCCAATGCGGCGCCTCGATTATCGGCAAGACCAACATGACCGAGTTCGCATTCAGCGGATTGGGCATCAATCCTCACTATGGAACGCCGGTGAGCGTATGGGACCGGCCAGCTCGCCGGATCCCCGGGGGGTCATCGTCCGGCGCAGCTGTCTCCGTCGCCGAAGGAATGGCCTGGGCTGCCATCGGCACAGACACCGGAGGATCGTGCCGCATTCCCGCCGCATTGAACGGCATCGTCGGAATGAAACCGACGGCTTCCACCGTCCCGCAGGACGGAGTGCTGCCCCTTTCGGTCAGCTACGATTCCATTGGGCCGCTCGCGTCGACAGTGGCAGACTGCGCACGGGTTTACTCGGTTATCAGCGCCTCCGCCGCAGCACTCGTCGAACGCGAATGCTCCACGCTCCGTTTGGGCGTCATTCGAAATTACGTGATGGAAGGGTTGGACGACTCCGTCGCGTACGCGTACGAAGGGGCTTTGAGAAAGCTTGCGGCGGCTGGTGCCGTCTTGCACGAGCTGACTTTGCCGGTGCTGGCCGACATTCCGGAAATCCTTAATGGCGGCGGGCTCGTCGCCGCGGAAGCCTTCCAGTGGCACCGTGAGCTCCTCTCCAGCCAAGAGCGAGAGTACGACCCTCGTGTCTCGGTCCGGATCCAGCGCGGAATGAGCATCAGCGCTGCCGACTACATCTCATTGCTGGGCCTACGTGAACGGATGATTCAACGCTGGGCTGCACAGATAGCGGCCTTCGACGCTGTCCTGATGCCGACGGTGCCCACAGTGGCGCCCACGTTGGAAGCACTTGAAGATGACGGCGAGTATGGGCGTGCCAATCTGTTGATGCTGCGCAACCCCACCATCGTGAACGTCTTGGACGGCTGCGCAGTGTCGCTGCCGTGTCACGAACGCGGTGCGGCCCCCGTAGGTCTGTCGATCGTGGGTGACCGCCAGCGCGATTGGCAGGTGCTGAGCATCGCGCATGCCATCGAGCAAGTACTCTCCGCCTAGCGCCTCAACACGGATCGCCGAAGGAGAACGCCATGCAAAGCGCAATCCATTTGAATGCGGCCTCCGCATATCCTGAAGGCACCTTGCCAGGGATCGGGCTGTCCCGATTCGCCAAGCGGCTTCGCGAGCTTTCTTGCTCAAAGGCGACCGTCGAGTGTCGTCACGACCTGCCACTGCGGGCGACTGCGATACTGGATGCGGTGCATCGCGGCGATTTTCAGATCGGCGAACTTTACTGTGGTGCGCTGAGCGCGGTGGATCGACTCTTCCAGATCGGCTCAATGCCGTTTCAATCGTCGACCCGTGCGTCCGCGATGCAGCTTTTGGCGGTGGCGCGACCGCACTATGCACAAAGGTTTGGGACATTGGGCGTTCGACTGCTGTACGTTTCGCCTTGGCCTTCAACTGGGCTGTGGACGAGGGAGCCGGTCCATTCAAGGATGGACTTCGAAAGGTTGCGAATCAGCACGTATGACGACATGTCCGCAGATGTGGTGCGTAGTGCGGGCGGGCAGGCGGTGCAAATGCCAATCGGCGAGGCCCTGAGCCGTCTGCGCAACGGGCAGTTGGAAGGCGTGCTCTCATCGGGTGACGGCGCGGCAGGCCAGCGCCTCGGCAAGTACCTCCGGTGCTTCTATGACATCAAGTACGCAACGCCTATCTCTTTTGCTGTCATGAATGCAGAGCTGTACCTCGGTCTGACAGTCGACCAGCGACGGTTTGTTGATCAAGCGGCCCAAGCGGTCGAGCGTTCGCTCTGGTGCGACTTGGATGGACGTATCCGTCGGAACCATCGCCACATGATGGCTGCCGGCGTCCAGGTGTTCTCGGAACTTGACGCGAAGTTGAAGCAAGCTCTCTGGGAAGGCGGAAACAAGGCGATCAATCAGTGGGAGCAGGGCGCGTGTGACCAGACTGCCTCGATCCTCGGGGAGTATTTCCCGTCGCCTCAGGGTAGGTAGACTGCTCCCGTAGCAGTACCCTCTTCGTGGTGGGCGCGGTCACCGATCTGGCGAATGCGTGTCCTGTTCGGGGTAGCGGCAAGGAAGGCTTCGTGGACCCGATGATTCTGGTGGTGAAGGGGCCGGGCTCGATCTCGCAGGCGCGGCGCACGGCCGGCTTCTCGCGCGTCCGAGGGATCGCCTGATACGGATAAATCATATGAGCAAGACTTCGGCTGTCTGATTCTTCTTCTCACGACGTTCGGATTTACACCTCTGGAGATCGATCATGATCAAACGTTCTGAAATCTTTGGCTACGCCAAAGAGAAGTACAACGCCAAGCCCCATTACCCCTTCGAAAAGTACCGCAGTTATGCAGTGCTCCGTCATTCGAATGATGACAAATGGTTCGGGCTGGTGATGACCGTCCCTAGAGAAAAGTTGGGTCTGAAGGGCGGGGGCGAGGTCGATGTCCTTGACATCAAATGCCACCCGGCGAATGTCAATGACCTCAAGACCAAACCCGGCTTTCGGCCGGCCTATCACATGAATAAGGAACATTGGCTCACCGCCGTTCTCGACGGCTCTGTATCGAAGGAAGAGATCTTTTCCCTTCTCGATGAGAGCTACGACCTCACGAAATAGCTCGCTGACGCAGGGCCACCCGGGCAGCGTCGCCCTTGAAGAGCGGCACGTCGTTCCACGTCCCATCTAGCCAGGAGCTCATCATGAAAACGATGCGAGCAATCGTCCTGTACAAAGCCGGTCCACTGGAAAACCTCATTCTGGAGGAGCGTCCTGTCCCGGAAATTAAACCCGGCTGGGTGCGGATCCGGATCCGAGCCTTCGGGGTAAATGAATCCGAAGTCACCACCCGCAAGGGTCTGTCCTCGCCCGATGTAACCTTGCCGCGCATTCCCGGAATCGAGTGCGTCGGTGAGGTTGATGAAGCGCCCGCTGACAGCGATCTGAAGCCGAGACAAAAGGTCGCCACCATGATGGGCGGTATGGGGCGTTCGTTTGATGGCTCCTATGCCGAGTATGTCGTGGTGCCGGTCGGACAAGTCATTCCGTTTGAGACGGGTCTGTCATGGAATGTCGTCGGCGCCTTGCCGGAAATGTTCCAAACGGCCTATGGATCGTTGACCACGGGCCTTGACCTGAAGGCGGGCCAAACGCTGCTGATCCGGGGCGGCACCTCTACAGTGGGATTGTCGGCCGCGACCATTGCAGAAGCCATGGGCGTCACCGTGATTGCCACGACACGCAATTCTGAACGGACCGAAATGCTACGCAAGGTCGGCGTCCGTCATGTGGTCGTCGATGGCGGGAACATTGCTGAGACCGTGCGTAAGATCGTTCCCGAGGGGGTCGATGCCGCACTGGAGCTTGTCGGCTGTGGCGTTCTGGCCGACACACTGAAGGCGGTCCGCGTTCATGGAACCACCTGCTTTACCGGGGCCCTGGGCGACCAATGGACGATGCCCGTGTTTGACCCGTTCTCCCTCATTCCGTTCGGCGTCCGGCTGACGTGCTATGGCGGTAAGGCGACTGATCTTCCTGCCGACGTGTTCAACGGCCAGCTTGAAGCCATCGCTGCGGGACGGATGAAAGTTAGCGTCGCCAAAGTCTATCAAGGGCTCGAAGGCGTGCGCGATGCGCAATCCGAGCTGGAGGCCGGTAGCACACCTGGCAAGCATGTCGTCGTGCTCGACTAACGACAGCGTATCAGTTCATCTTTATGTAGTGGTCCAGTCGATGGGGTTCACTCCAATCCGGGGTCAGAGGTCGGTGGACTCCAGCACATTTGAGGCAACTCATTCGAGGACGTTGAGTGCCGGAATCTTTGAAAATGCTTCGGCGATGAAATCCATGAATACGATGGCCCGCTTCGGAAGAAGTCTGTTCGCCACATAAACGATTTGTATGGGCACGGGCGGGTTGGCATATGCCGTCAACAGCAATTGCAAATTGCCGCTCTTCAGCCCTTCCTCGAACAGCCATTCCGGCCCGTATCCGACTCCTAGCCCAGCATTGACAGATTCGCGTGCGGCCTCAGGGGAGCTGACTCGGAGCCTGCCGGTTACCGGAACATCGGCATCCCGGAAACGCCAGGTGGCACCGGACGACAACAGGGTGTAGATCACGCAATCGTGCCCGCGCAGGTCCTCGGGAGTGTTGGGGACCCCGCGTTGAGCCAGATATTTTTTACTGGCAACGCACACGCGCTCGAACAAACCGATGCGGCGCGCGCGCAGTGCACTGTCTGCCAAATGTCCGATCCGTATCGCGAGTTCGGCCCCTTCATCGACCAGATTGACATATCGATCATTGGTCTGGAGATCCAGCGTCAAGCCCGGGTAGCGTTCCAGGAAAGCGGGCACATGCGGCAACACGAATGCATAGCTCAGCGCGGTCGGACAGGCAACGCGCAGCAATCCGGACGGATCCACGTTCTCCTTGAACGACGACTCTGACTCGTGCACGGCGTCAAGAATTCGCCGGACTTCCGCGTAGTAGCGCTCCCCCTCCGGCGTGAGGGCGAGCTTGCGTGTTGATCGATGCAGCAGCCTGGCTTGCAAATGATCTTCCAGTGCCGCCACGTACCGGCTGACGTTCGGCTGTCCCAAGCCCAAGTCGCGACCCGCAGCGGAAAAGCTGCCCGTCTCCACGGCGCGAGCGAAGCAAGTCATTAACAGGAACCGATCCAAAGCGAACTCCGATTCATGCATCTGAGGCATGAATAATATACATAAATGCGATCTTATAAATATTTTGACATGAGCGCATAGTTCTTCACACGGCAGGTCAGCCAAGGTTGGTTGACACGGATCACCTAAGGAGAATTTCATGTCCCGCTTGCAAGGCAAACGCACTCTCATCACTGGCGGCACCAGCGGCATTGGCCTCGAAACGGCCAAGCAATTCCTCGCCGAGGGCGCGCGTGTCATCGTCACCGGCGTCAATCCGGATTCCCTCGCCAAGGCCCAGGTGGAATTGGGCAGCGAAGTTCTGGTGCTGCGCGCCGATTCAGCCAACGTGGCTGCGCAGAAGGAGTTGGCGCAAGCTGTCCAGGCTCGCTACGGTCAACTCGATATCGCCTTCCTCAACGCTGGCGTATCCGTTTGGATGCCGATCGAAGAGTGGACGGAAGAAATGTTCGATCGCTCGTTCGATATCAACGTCAAGGGGCCGTACTTCCTGATCCAGGCTTTGCTGCCTGTCTTTGCGAGCCCCGCATCGGTGGTGCTCAATACATCGATCAATGCGCACGTCGGCGCGGAGCGTTCGTCGGTTTATGCCGCGACCAAGGCTGCGTTTCTGAACATGTCGAAGACGCTTTCGAGCGAACTGCTCGGACGCGGCATTCGCGTCAACGCCGTCAGCCCCGGCCCGGTTGAAACGCCGCTGTACGACAAGCTCGGCATTCCCGATGCCTACCGCACGCAGGTCAACAAGGACATCGCCGCAACCATTCCGTTTGGCCGTTTCGGCACGCCGGAAGAAGTCGCCAAGGCAGTGCTGTACCTGGCTTCGGACGAGTCCCGATGGACGGTCGGCTCCGAAATCATCGTTGACGGTGGCCGCACGCTCAACGGCTGATTGCAATCCACACTCAAAAGGAACTCTCCTGTGGCCGCAGCTTCAGGCGATGCCCATAGGCGTGCACAGCAGGAGGTCGTTCGCAAGTCCCAGATGCTCTGCCAAGAGCATCGCATAACCAACCGAGATTTCCGCGGCCGTGAAACGACGGCGCACAGGTATTCGTGCGTTCCAAGGCGCGGCTCCAGCGCTCGAAGCTGTGCGAGAAATGGATCGAAAAGGGCGTGAAGCCTTCGCAAGAAAATCGTGGCGACCAATAGCTTGGCAGCCCCGGGGAGAAAAGCCATGCAACGTCCGCTTTGCAAGTAACCGCAGTACGCAAAGTACAACGGGAGCGGCGATCCAGACGCTGAATCAAGCTTCATCTGCACGGTCCCGTAGCCATCCGGCCGAATCTGATACGACGGGGTGTGGCAGAAATCTTGGACCGACTTGCGGCGAGCCCAAGACGTGCATCATCTGCCCCGTCAGGGCTCAGAGAATGTCTAGCGAAGACTGGATGCGTGCAATGTGCTTCGCTATGGATGCGGCGGCAATCTGTTGGTCGTGCCTGGACATCCGACTGTCGATCGAAGCCGTAGTGATCGCGCCCATGACAGTGCCGGTCGCATTGCGCATCGCCATTCCGATCCCGATGACACCTGGCACGCTGTAGTGTCCGATGATGGCGTGTCCGCGGCCTTGGGTTGCACGAACGAGCGCGCGCAGCGTCGACTCCGTCAGTGAACCATAGCTGCCCAGGCGTTTCGCGTTCGCCCGGATGCATTCGTTTCGCTCCGCTTCCGACAGCGTCGACAGGATGGACAGGCCTCCTGCGCCCGTTCCCAGTGGCTGCCTGCTACCGACGTTGACGGTGAGCACCTGAACGGGGTAGGAGCCAATCACACGGGCAAGACAGATTGACTCGAACCCTATTCGGCCAATGAGGAAGGCGCTGTTTCCGGTCTCCTCCGAAACACCTCTCAGCGCCGGTTCGCACACCGTTCTCAGGTCCGCACGGTCAGCGAAAGCGGCCGCCATCTGGCGGCAGTAATCACCCAGCACATAGCGCTTCGAGCCGGCGGGTCGCTTCAACAAACCCTGTCTCTCGAGAGCCTGGACTATGCGATGCATGGTAGGGCGTTCAAGCCCGCTAAGCGCCACAAGGTCGGCCACCGTCAGCCCGTGCGAACCGTTGGCAACCACGTGCTTCAACACACCGACTGTGCGATCGATGCTCTGCGTACCGCGTGATTCCGTTGAGTTCATCATTTTGATCATATTGTGGACACAAACTCACAATCAAGATCCGTATAAACCCTATGGAATCGTGTTTCGCTAGGTTACGACATCCACATCATGGACATGCCTCTAATGAGATTTCTGGTTCCAAAACTACGATTCGTCCCACTGATTCGCCACCGACCGCGAATGCTTTCACCCCCCTCGTCCAGACTGGAGCACTGAATGACAACGACCCCTGATCGAAAGTATTGGCGAACCGCTATCGCTGACCCCACTCCACATGAAGGTACTCTGGTCAGGGGCTACGACGTCCTCACTGATCTCGTCGGCAAGATCGACTTCGGCGCCATGGTCTACCTGCTTTACAAGGGCGAGCTGCCCAAGGGCAATGAGGCCAAGATCATCAATGCGATGTTCATCTCGGTCGCGGACCACGGCATCTCCCCGTCGTCCACAGTCACCCGGTTTGTGCAGGCGGCCGGCGTGCCGATCCAGTGTTCGGTGGCAGCCGGCGCCATGATGTTTGGCGACGTGCATGGCGGCGCGGGCGAAGAGTTCTCGCGCTACATCCAGGAATTGGTGTCCGATGCAGCGGCCAGCGGGCGCAGCTATGAAGACGTGGCGACAGAGTACGTCGCCAAGCACAAGCGTCTTGACGGCTTCGGGCATCCGCAGCATCCCGAAGGCGATCCGCGCGGCAAGAGGCTGTTCGCGCTGGCAGAGGAGTATGGGCTTGCGGGCGACCACATCCGCATGACCCGCGAGCTGGAGAAGGCGCTCATCAAGAAGAAGAACCGCCCCTTGCTGGCCAACATCGACGCAGCGGTTGGCGCGATCATTTCGGACCTCGGCATCGACTGGCGGCTGGCCCGCGCCTTCATCGTCGTGCCACGCACGGCCGGGCTGTTCGCCCACGCATTCGAAGAGTCGGTACGCGAGCCCGGCTGGCGCCAGATCACGCTGGACCAGGTCGAGTACGACGGCCCCGCCCGCCGGACCAACGACGGCCCTGCCATCTGACGGATCCATCGATACAACGCCGCTGCGACGTGGCTGCGGCTTCCTTTTTCAAACGTTCATGAACTGGAGAGACATATGACCGCTCGCGTCGCAATCGCTGGCATTGGCATGACTGCTTTTGGAAAGTTTCTCGACCGCTCGGTCAGAAGCCTCTCGGAAGAGGCTGTACGGATAGCGCTGGAAGATGCTGGCATCACGGCCGATCGCGTCGACCGCGTCTACTTCGGTAACGCAGCGGCTGGTCTTGTCACCGGTCAGGAAATGGTCCGCGCCCAGGCCGCGTTGAGATTCACCGGGCTGATGGGCAAGCCGATGATCAACACCGAGAACGCATGCGCCACGGGCAGCACCGCGTTTCATCTGGCGTGGCAGTGCGTGTCAGCCGGGCAAGCGGATATCGTCCTGGTGGTCGGTGCTGAAAAGCTGACCCATGCTGACAAGGCGGTGTCCTTCGGTGCATTTGGAGCCGCAGTGGACATGGAAGAGAAGCAGCTTGACCACATTGGGTCGGGCAGCGGCTCCATCTTCATGGACATCTACGCCGAAAGAACGCGCCGCTACATGGATGCAACGGGAGTGACGGCGGCTGACATTGCTCAGATCGTGGTCAAAAGCCGCCATGCTGCGTCCCTCAATCCCTTTGCCCAATTCCGCAAGCCGACAACCGTTGAAGAGGTGTTGGCGGCACGCATGATCAGCACCCCGCTGACGCTTCCGATGTGTTCTTCGATCGGGGACGGTGCCGCCGCCATCATCCTGTGTTCGAGCCGCGTTGCTGCGCAACTTACGGGTGCCAGGCCGGTCTGGGTGGCCGCGTGTGAATTGGTTTCCGGCTCGGCGAGTACGGAAGGGCCCAACGCTTCGGCACGGGCCTCCAAGGCTGCCTATGAAGCGGCGTCGATCGATCCGAACGACGTCCACGTCGTCGAGGTGCACGATGGGGCCGCGCCTAGCGAGCTGATCAACTGCGAGACCCTGCAGCTTTGCGCACCGGGAGAAGCCGTCCACTTACTGCGAAGCGGTGCGACAGATCTCGGCGGAAAGGTCTCTATCAATCCAAGCGGCGGATTGATCAGCCGGGGCCACCCCATCGGGGCCACCGGCACCGCTCAGATTTTCGAGCTGGCGCAACAACTGCGCGGTGAGGCCGGTGAACGTCAGCGGCCGGCTGCCAAGGTTGGATTGGCACAGAACTCCGGCGGCCAGGTCGGCGGTGACTCGGCGGCAGCTGTGGTGACCATCCTGACCGCCTAAGTCGGTGCCTGATCCTCACTGACATATCGAGACGATTTAACCAAACACTTAGAGACTGACATGACACAGCGACTGTTGGGCAAAGTAATTGTGGTGACCGGCGCTGGCGCCGGCGTAGGCAAGGAGATCGCGCTGGAAGCGGCGCGCCAGGGCGCGAAGGTGATCGTGAACGACCTGGGCGTGAGCATGGACGGTGCCGGCGGCAGCGCCGGACCGGCCCAGGAAACGGTCAATCAGATTCGGGTTGCAGGCGGCGAGGCCAGCGCCAACACCGACAGCGTAGCCGAGTGGAATTCAGCGCAGCAGATCGTGAAGCAAGCACTCCATTTGTACGGACGTGTTGACGGTCTGGTGAACAACGCGGGCAACCTGCGTGACGGAATCTTCCACAAGATGTCGGAGGAAAATTTCGACGCGGTGGTTAAGGTGCACCTGAAGGGTTGTTTCAACATGGCCCGTGCGGTCGCGCCGCATTTCAAGAGCCAAGAGTCTGGTGCCATCGTGCACATGACCTCGACGTCCGGGTTGATCGGCAACTTCGCGCAAGCCAACTACTCCGCCGCGAAGATGGGCGTTGTCGGCCTGTCGAAATCGATTGCTCTGGACATGGAGCGCTTCCACGTGCGGTCGAACTGTATTGCGCCCTTCGCGTTCACCCGGATGGTGAGCTCGATCCCGACCGACACCCCCGAGGGAATGGCCCGCACACTGGTCAACCAGCGCATGGAGGTGGCCAAGATCGCGCCCTTCACCTGCGCGCTGCTGACCGACGAAGCCGCCAGCGTGACCGGGCAGATTTTTGGCGTTCGCAGCAACGAGATCTACCTGTTCTCGCAGCCGCGGCCGATCCGCACCGCCCACCGCAGCGAGGGCTGGACCGTCGACACCTGCCTGGAAGTCGCACTGCCCATGATGAAGCCGTCGTTTTTCCCGCTGGACAACTCGCGCGACGTGTTCACCTGGGATCCCGTCTGACGGGAACAGAGCCAACCACCAGGAGACAAGCGATGAGTGATGACACGCGCAACATGCTGCATGAGGCGGCGCTGCGGATATTCGCGGACAAGCCCGGGGATTTGTGGGCGGTGCTGCAGGAGTCCGGATTCGACAAGGCCTTGCTGCCGGAGAGCAAGGGCGGCGCCGGCATCAGCTGGGCCGAAGCCTGCGGGCTGCTGTCGCTCGCCGGCGAGCATGCTGCGGCTGTTCCGCTGGCCGAGGCGATGGTCGGGCACTGGCTGCTGGATCACGCCGGTGTTGAGGGTGCGGGCACGCCGACCATTGCGTCATCGGTGCGGCCCGAGGAGATCCGCGTGGGTGTCGGGCACGACGGCAAGCGCGTCAATGGCAAGCTTTGCCGTGTGCCATGGGGCGAGGCCTGCACGCATGTCGCTTTTATCGTCGGCGCAGGCACGGCCGCGCAATTGATCGTCGTGGCCCGTGATGCGGCGGGCGTTTCGATCACACCCGGCCGCAATCTTGCTGGCGAGCCGCGCGACACGCTGGTGCTCGAAGGCGTGGTGCCGCAGGCGGTGGTTCCCGCGCCCTTCGATGCGCGTGAGCTACTTTCCCTTGCGGCCGTCCTGCGCGGTGCACTCATGGCTGGCGCGATTGAGCGGTCGCTCGCTCTGTCTGTTGAGTACGCCAACCTGCGTGTGCAGTTTGGTCGAACGATCGGCAAGTTCCAGGCCGTGCAACAGAACATTGCCTTCCTTGCCACGCAGGCAGCAGTCGCGCGCGCGGCTGCCGAGGCCGGCAGCGACGCGATCGACGAATGGTTGGGCGGCTCGGGCGCACCTCTCACCCAAAGCATTGCCGCCGCAAGCGCAAAGATCCGAACCGGTGAAGCAGCAGGCCAGGCCTGTGCGATCGCGCATCAGGTCTTCGGCGCCATTGGTTTCACCGAGGAGCACGAGTTGCACCGATTCACCAAGCGGCTCTGGTCCTGGCGAGACGAGTGCGGCAACGAAGCCTTTTGGTCGCATCAGCTTGGCCAGCGCATTCTGGCCAATGACGCCACGCAGTCCCTCTGGCACGCAATGGTGCCGGTAGTGGCGCCTATCAGTGTCCCGGCAGCAGAAGAAGCAGGAGCAGCACGATGAATCATCTTTCCTTTGCCCGCCCTCAACCGTCCGAGATCGGCGAGCGGCTGCGAGCCGAAGTGCGCGAGTTCATCGATGGCTGGCACGGCAACCGGCACGGCGCCGCCGCCTTCAGCGGCTTTGACCCCGCATTCAGCGAAGCCCTAGGCAAGCGCGGCTGGATCGGCATGGGCTTTCCCAAACGTTACGGCGGCGGCGGGTACGGACTGGCGGAGCGTCTCGTGGTTCTGGAGGAGTTGCTTGCAGTCCGCGCACCGGTCTTTGCACATGCGGTCGCCGAGCGCCAGAGTGGGCCGTTGCTGTTGCGCTTCGGCAGTGAGCGCCAGCGCGAGGAGATCGTTCCCCGGATCGCCGCCGGCACCTGCTACTTCTGCATCGGTCTGAGCGAGCCGGACTCGGGTTCCGACCTCGCATCGGTGCGCACGCGGGCCACCAAGGTGGACGGCGGCTGGCGTGTGAACGGCTCCAAGATCTGGACGTCGAGCGCGCACCGCACGCACTACATGGTCCTGCTGTGCCGCACAGCGCCCGCCAGTGAGGTTCGACAGGCCGGTTTGAGCCAGTTCCTGGTCGACATGAAGACACCCGGCGTCACGTGCCGGTCCATCGTCAACATCGCTGGAGACGACGATTTCAACGAAGTCCATTTCGAGGACGTGTTCCTCCCCGACGATGCTCTCATCGGTGTCGAGGGCCAAGGCTGGCAACAGGTCACGAGCGAGCTGACGTTCGAGCGCAGTGGACCCGACCGATTCATGTCGCACATGGGAGCGGTCGAGGAATTCGTCACCGCGCTCAGGCAGCAGCCGTCGGCGGAGGGCGCGCGCACGGTCGGGCGCCTGGTCGCCCATCTTTCGACATTGCGGCGCATGTCGCGCTCGATCGCCACCATGATCACCGAAGAGCAGGATGCCGCTTTGCATGCGGCCCTGCTCAAGGACCTCGGTACCTGCTTCGAGCAAGAAATTCCCGAGACCCTTCGATTGGTTCTGCCGACCGAGCCTGAGCCTGGATCGGATGACGGGTACAGCGCGGCTCTGGCCAACGTCATCCTGCACGCACCCTCCTGCACGATCCGCGGCGGCACGAAGGAGGTGCTTCGCGGCATCGTCGCAAAGTCCCTCGGACTACGGTGAGCAGACTTTTGATCCAACTCCGAAACAGACATCCCGAAAGGCCGCAAGTGGAAACAGCAACCAGCACAGAAGAACTTCATCGACAACAGGGCGACGCCGTGCTGTGGTTGAAATTGAATCGACCACAGGCGTTGAACTCGCTGACACTGTCGCTCGTAGTCGCATTGACGCGGGCGATCGAAGATGCTCAAAGCGATCCGGAAGTCCGCGTCATTGTTCTGACAGGCGAGGGCAGAGCCTTCTGCGCCGGCGCCGACCTGAAGGACCCCGCCAGGAGCCGTCCCGAAAGTGGCGCCGAGTTCGTGAAGGCGATCGGCGCTCTAACCGAGCTGATCGAAGCCTCCACCAAACCCGTCATCGCCGCGCTCAACGGTATTACGGTCGCAGGTGGACTGGAGCTCGTGCTCGCCTGTGACCTCGTCATCGCCGCCGAGTCCGCCCGGATTGGCGACGCCCACTCGAACTACGCCTTGTTTCCGGGTGCAGGCGCCACCGTGCGCTTGCCGAGGAAGGTAGGACTGAACAACGCGAAGCTCCTCATGTTCACGGGCGACATGCATCCGGCCAGCGAGTGGAAGGCGCTTGGCCTCGTCAACCTGGTGGTCGCTGATGACGGCTTCATCGGCGCCGTGACCGCACTGGCCAAGAAGCTTGCGATAAAGAGCCCGCTGGTGCTGGCTCGGATGAAGCAGGCGCTCAACGATGCACTGGACCAGCCGGCGTCCATCGGGTTGCGCTACGAGCGAGCCCTGAGCAACTTGCACCACTTCTCGACCGACCGTGTCGAAGGGCTTGCGGCCTTCAAGGAAAAGCGCCCTCCGCAGTTCACGGGAAAGTAGTCCTTCGCCCCTATACAAAGAATCTGAGACAAGCATGAACATCTACAGGAAGTACACCCGGCGCGGCGTTCCTGGGGCGGCCTCCAAGCACCCGCAGGCACCAGCGACGAAGTCGCCAAGCTCAACGCGCCGACAAACGCTTATCTGCGCGATTCACGACAGGCCGCAAACATGCGTGCAAAGGGGCTCGAGCCGCTGGCCGGTTCTCCCGACGACGCGATCCGCTTCCAGATTCAGGAGCCGGCTAAGTGGAGTCGCGCCGTCTCTCTCTTGTGCGGACGAAGAGGCGACTGAGCTGAGGCCATGGTTTGCCGATTGCGCCGATTCCGGTGACGCAGCTGATACGGACTACTAAAGGACCAATAGTATGGAAACGAAAGACAAAGGGCCCTTGGCCGGCGTGCGTGTGATCGATATAGGCACGATGGTTGCCGGCCCGGTCGCCGCAACACTGTTTGCCGACTTGGGCGCGGACGTGATCAAGATCGAGCAACCGCGCGGTGGGGACGCGCTGCGCCATATCGGGCCGATGGTGGAAGGCGAAAGCCTCTGGTGGAATGTCGAAGCGCGAAACAAGAAGTCCGTGACACTCGATCTGCACCATCCCGAAGGCCAGCGGATCCTGAAGGAACTATTGAAAGACGCCGACGTGCTCGTGGAGAATTTCCGCCCCGGCATCCTGAATAAATGGAACCTGTCATGGGAGCACCTGAAGAAGGTAAACCCAAGGCTCGTGATGCTCAGCGTCTCGGGGTATGGCCAGACCGGTCCATATGCAAGCCGCGCAGGGTATGACCGCATTGCGCTTGCTATGGGCGGCACTCTGAACGCCACAGGTTATCCGGACCGCGCTCCGGTGAAGCTCGGCACGGCAATGGCTGACTATTCAACCGCGGTCCTTGGCGCTTTCGGAACCATGGTAGCGCTCTACCACCGTGATATGCAGGGCGGCGCAGGTCAGCAGATCGATCTCTCGTTATACGAAACGGTGTTCCGCTTCACCGACGTGATGGTCACAGCGTACGAGAAGATGGGGCTGCCGCGCGAGCGCACAGGCAATCTCCACTTTGCCGCCGCCCCCGGTGACCATTTCGAAACCTGCGATGGACGCTACATCGTCCTGACCGTGTCCAACGATCGCATGTACGGCCGTCTGTGCGAAGCCATTCCGGCCCTGATCGGCGACGAGCGCTTTTCCAGCCACGCTAAACGCACCGCGCGTGTCGAGGAGGTCAACGAGATCGTTGCTGAATGGATCAAGTCGCTGCCGGTTCTTGAGGCGTGCCGGATTCTCGAAGAAAAGGGGCTCGCTTACTCCTTGATCTACTCGATCAAGGACATCGTCGCAGACCCACATTACCAGGCTAGAGGCAGCATTGCGACCGTCGAGCACCCGCAGATCGGCGAACTGAAGATGCCGGCTGTGCAGCCACGGTTCAGTGGTACGCCTGCACCGCAGATCAGGCCAGCGCCAGCTCTCGGCGCGCATACCGACGAGATCCTGCGCGAACTCGTGGGACTTTCGGTCGGGCAGATTGCCGAGCTGCGTCAAGCGGGCACGGTCTGAGAGGCTAAACACCATCAAGGCACTTCGATGACCATGTCCCAAGTAAAGACAGTCGTGCAGGATCCTGCGAGCGTGGTGTCCGCCATCGAGAGCCGCTTCTCGTGCCGTGCGTTCTTGCCCGACAAACCGGTCGCGCGTCAGCAAATCGAAGAGATTTTGCGGATTGCGAGTTGCGCGGCGTCCAGCACGAACACCCAGCCATGGAGGG
>Ga0307412_10000208_pt1 | contig 40016 bp, 59 predicted proteins | sample DK1Cmetagenome_3_FD_203823 | JGI IMG/M metagenome (GOLD analysis project Ga0307412, IMG submission 203823) | Maize rhizosphere microbial communities from greenhouse at UC Davis, California, United States - DK15-C-1 | ecosystem: Host-associated > Plants > Roots > Rhizosphere > Soil | place: USA...
CCGCAACCGCCGCAATGGGCACCGGCTTGCCGCTCGCTCGTCCCCGATAATCGCCCGAGTGAAAACGACGACTGCCCAACCCTCCCCCTCGACCAGCGACTTCTCAGGCCACACGCCCATGATGGCGGGGCGTTTGCTCCAGAGAAAATCGAGCTCTCGGGCAAAAAGCAACGCCAAAACTTACGCCGATTTACATCGGCTAAAAGCGAGCGATTAGCCGAGTTTCGGCAGCCCAAAACCGAAGCCGAAAACGGGCCCGGTCTTCTTCGCTTTGACGGTCTCCGCCTCTTCCTCGCGCGGCCCCACGTCGAGGTCGTCGATCATCTTCTGCAGCTCGACCAAGCCGGCTGCCATGGCGACCTTGTAGGTGCCCATCGACCTCGGTTGCTGCTTCAGGACGTGCCAGTCCTCGCCGTACTGTTCGATCAGGCGCCAGCGGTAGGCGCCCTCTTCTTCCTCGACGACGGTGACGGCGATTCTGCGGAGGTCAGGCATGGCCGCATGGTCCGGCAGCTTTCGCCGGATCGGTGTCGGACGGGCGCGAAAGTCTGCGCCGCTGCCAGCAAAAAAACGCCCAGCGTATAGCCGGGCGGAATCGTTGAGTGTCGCAACACAACGGCCCCATCAATGAACGAAAAACCCTGGGGCGCCGCTACCATAGCGGACGACGGCGGTTCCTGTGTCAGACGGGTTCGGAATCTTTCGCCATCCCGAATCTGCGTCGGCGCCGCTCTCTTAAGAAATTTCCGACACGCCCATGCGCACCGTTCCGGTGTGTCGGGCGCGGCAACTCTTCAGCATCGACAGTTTTCAGACGCCTGGAAGCGCTGCCGTGTTGCCCATCGACTACCTTCAAGAAATCGAAAACGCCAGCTTTCCTCTAGAGGAAGCTGATGCCGCCAGGATCAAATGCGTCGAACTGCTTTGCGCAGTCGGCTATCTGCAAGCCACGGTCTCGGCGGCCATTAACAACGAACGGCGCGCCCGAGTCGCGCTGATTACCTGGCAGGGACGAACCGCCCTCGCCAGCCGGAGATCCGGAGTTACGAAGAGCTCCTGAGCACCTGGCCTCTACGACTGCCCAGGCCGCGTCCGGTTGAGTTCAGCGCGCCCGCGCGGCGTGATGCGCAAAATCACGCCTCCACGTTTGCCAGCGTCGTCTAGGTCAGGAAGGTTTGCCTCGATGAGTCCGGCGGCAACCAGTACAGCTGCGCATTGAATTTCCACATCCTCATGGATGGCCAGAGGGAACGAGGCATCTTCGATGCGCCGGAGAAAGTCCATCGGCATGGTTGTGCCTGGTTTGGAGTTGAGCAAGCGCGCCGATTCTACTCAGGGGTTTCGCCTGTACTTGGCATTTCCCACTCAGCGCCACCTTCGCCATTGTCTGCCGGCGTAGGAGAGCCACCTTCAGGAAAAGGCGTCAACTGGATACGGCCGCTTCGCTTAGACGCTGCCACCCTGCGCATAGGGCGCCCTGTTCGGGGCTGCACCAACAGGAGCATAGAAATGGCAGACGACACGAAGAAAACCGGCCTCGACCGCAAGCTGATCTCGCTCGAAGAGCCGCACGAGGTGCGCTCCTGGACGGAATCCTTGAAGTGCTCCGAGACTCAGCTGCGCGATGCAGTCAAGGCTGTCGGCAACTCCGCCGAGGCTGTGCGTGAATACCTCGCCGGCAGAATCTGATGAGCCAGATTCGGCGCATCGCCGTCCACGTCGACGAACCGGACCCTGGCCATTTCTACTGGGTGCTCATGGAGGAAGGCGACGACGCCAGCCAGTGGGTAGAGCTCGAATCGGCACCAGAACCTACCGAGATGTGGATCGATGCGTTCCAGGCCGGCTCGGCAGCGCTGCTGGGCTATGTGCCCGACGAACGCATCGGCCCCCGCACGGCAGCCGACGACGAAGATGCGAGCCCAGTCGGTTGACCATGTGGAAGCCGGACAACCCCATCGTCATCGCTGGCGACGTCCTGACGGACAAAGAAGCCTGGTGGCTCGAATTCTCGAGAGAGTTCCACGAGCTGTGCGAAGGGATGGTCGACCATGAATGGCTCGCCGGCTTTGCCGCAACCCTCTACCCGTTGAACTGTGATCGCCCGCCCCGTGAGTCAGCCCAAGTGGCGTTCGCGACGCTGAGCTATGAGCATCCAGAGATGGAAGCGGAGTCATCCGAAGGGCCGGCACCGGACCCCAAGCCCGGCTTGCACTAATCCCACTGCTGTTCACAGCAACAATTGATCTTCTGGAGGCTTAGCCGCAGCCTTGGGCGGCAGAGGCTCCGGAGTCATGACCAGGCGCTCGGCCGGGTACTGGCGCATGAACTCGAACGATTCCTGAGGCGTCGCGTCGAGCCAAGGCTCGTACTGCGCCGGCGGCAGGATCACAACCAGGCGCTTGTCCTGCATGTGAGGCGGCCGCTTGGGGTCTGGCCGGTGCATGTGCATGAACAGCGGATGGTCGTCGCCATTGATCGTGAGCATCGTGAAGCTCAGCTCCCACTCGCCCGTCGCCGGGTTCTTCCAGGGCGACCAGAGCCCGGCGACGCCGAGGGTTTCATCGTTGGCGGCGGTGAACCGCGTCGGGATGGCCTTGCCCGTGCGCCAGTCCGGCTCATAGATCGCCTCGCACGGAATGATGCAGTGCCGCGGCTTCGCCCACGCGTTCTTGAAGCTGGCGAGCTGCGCGACCGTCTCCGTGCGGGCGTTGTACGTCCGCAGGCCGTATTTCACTTCCTTCGCGAATCCAGGCAGCAGGCCGAAGCGCCCCTCGACGAGTTCCAAGTCCGGCACTGCCTCATCGCCTGAATCCCTCTCGGGCGGCCGGCGAATGAAAGGCGCCGTCTGGGTCGGATAGATGTGCATGCCGCCGGGCGGCGGCTCCCAATGGGGCGGCAGCTTGACGCCCATCTTTTCCAGCTGACGGCGCCGCTTTTCGGCTTGGTAGTGGGAGCACATGGCGCATTCTGGGTGCGGCGACCCGCCGCTGTCCACGTCGCCATGTAATTCAAAGTACTGTATATTCATACAGTATGAGAGTCCGAGTTGAGCTGCGCCGACAGGCGGGCCGTTTCATCGCCCGCTTCCGAAAGACCGAGGGGTTCACTGGCGACCTGACGACCATGCGAAAGATGGTCTGGGACCGGCAAGTACCGTACCTCACGATCCATTTGGAGCCTCGGCAAGGCCACCCGGGACTTCGCTTTCCGGGGCCCGAGCTTTTTGAAGCGAGGGTGACGGAGGTCTCGGGCGACGTGATCCGTTTTATGGGCTGGGAAATCACGCCCGAGCTGTGCTGGTGCGTGCAGGAGTGGGATTGCACGCTGTTGGATGTCCACCGGAGATGACCATGAGCAAAATGAAGGTGCTGCGCCAAGACTGGTTCGACAGGTACGTGGCTGCGATGCTGAAGATCGAGCCGCGACTCGCCCCTGATGACATCTGGGATGAGGCGTGGGAACTCTATGAAAGCAGAGGCCACGAAGACCCGGCCACGGTCGCGCGGCAGACCGCGCGCGTCGACGAGGCGCCGCGAGAGGAGCTCATCCTCGGCGTGAACACGCCGGCCTGGATGACGCCGGGGGCCACAGTGCCGCCCGGCTGGAGGTTCGAAGATGGGCGCTGGCGCAACGATTGAAGACGAGCTGCTCGAGATGGCGCGAAGAGTCGGAGAACTTGGGCCCGACGAGCCGATGCGGCCGTCTCTTCGAGAGTTTGCCGACTGCGTGGCGGGCCGCTGTGCACGCATCGGCGATCTCTATGGGGACTTGGACCGGAACGCCGGCGATCACATCCGGGCGGTCATGCATGAAATGCCAGAGCTGCTACCGGCCGCCGCAAAGGTCCCGCCATGCGAGTGAAGATGAGACCCAGATACCGAGGCGGCACGCGACTGAGCAAGCGGGAGTTCGTCGACCAGCCGTGGTTGTGCGGCATGCTGACACTGAGAGACGTAGAAGGCCGGCCGCAGCTTGGGCTTTGGGAGGCACGCCCAGACACCATGCCGCCACCACTGGGCCTCCTCTGGCGGCCCGAAGTAGTTGCCTGCGCATACGACACCATCAGCTTTGCAGGGGCCGAGCAGGTCAACGGGCGATGGTGCTATCAGGTCTGGTACTGCGAAGTGCACAGCCTGCCTGGCGCCCTCTCGTTAAAGCTGCTGGAGGCTGCTGCGGCGACGAACCATGAGCCAAATTGAAGTTCTTGGGGAGCTCTCCTACGCTGCAGCCCCCACCGGCGGGCATGATCGAGACGTTATGTTGCTCGAATCACCATGGCAAAACAAGGCCCCGAATTTGTGGCGTCCCTGCAGATATGGAGGGAAATGGAACGGCTCGCTCGTGAAGCGGAGGCATGCTTGAACAAGAAGCTCGTCGCCTACTTTCGGGGAGAGTGCCCTGCGCCTAGTCCAGAGGATCTCGCACTGGCGAAGCACGCCAGAGAGGTGGCCAAACGTCACCTCGCGAAAGCGCTCGGAAAATCGATGTCCCGGTAGAACCGCGCCTCTGATTAATTGGCGGTCGCCCGGATATTGCCTCAATCGGGCTCCGTCATTTGGCCTGCCACCCATGCTAGGCATTGCGCCCTCAGTTCCGCAATCCCCACCTCTCGCGACGTTGCAGGCTTAGCCAACACGAGCTTGCAGCGATGGGTGCGCCCTAGGGAAATGTCTACGGTGCCGGAAAAGCTGCTGCTATCTTCTGCCGGCAGAATAAACAAATCGAACCTCCACTCTCCGTGATGAAAACGCTCCGAAGGCGCCATAGCGTTGCTCCAGTACTTTCAAATCGGCTAAGGGAGATAGATCGTACTATTTGCGGCGTCAGCGCGGCCAGGAATCGATCAGCCCCGTGCGCTTCGATTTCTCGCATTTTTAGCCCGCGTTCCTCGGCTTTCATGTGAACGATGACGGAGAGGATGAGACGGTGCTTCCGGCCTCGCCTCGATGAGGGACACTGGCACGAGACAATGAGACATGAGCCAAACTGAATTTTTTACCGAGCCCGCCACCATCCTGCGCATGCCATCGTGGCTGGGCAATCAAGCGCATGAAGACCGCGAGCTGCCCCTGGCGCCTGGCGATTACAAGGTGACGCCGGGCGACCGTTGGACCGTCGTGTGCCTAAAGACCGGCGACTCCGTCTACAACGGCATCGGCCCTGTCGAGATCGTGCGCGAGCGCGCTGCAGCCTGAGTCGAATGATGGCAAATCTTTACCTCTCGATGACCGATGCGCTCATCAAGCACTGGAAGGCGAATGGCAACGCCTACCCCAAGAAGTTCATTCTCACGCCAGCCCAGCACAAGGAATACGTCGAAAGCCGCCTCAAGGGCATTGGCGGCCACAACGTGGACGGCAGCATCCACATGGACGTGCCGGTTGAGATCGCCGAGGGCACCCCTGGCGTGATGGTGGCCGCGGACGGCACCGAGGTTCCGCTTCAGTGAACGTGCCTCTGCTTCCGGCCCATCGCTGAATCAGCACAGCGTGAGCTGGCTGAGAGCGAATCGACACCAGTACTATCCGGCCGCATGACACCACCCATCGAACCGCACTGGATCGCATATGCGTCACCTGTCGTCGCCTTGCTCGCCGCAATCATTGCCGCAGGTGTTGCTGTGGCGTTTGGCAGGATGCAAGCCAAGATTGCGAGGCAGCAGGCCGACACGGCCAGAACGAAACTACAACTGGACCTTTTCGACCGGCGTCTGGTCATCTATAACGCGGTGATGTCCGCATGGCGACGTGTGGTTACCAAAGGCGACTTTCCATCTGAGCAGATAGATCCTTACCTGCTCGGCACAAATGGTGCTCGCTGGCTGTTTGAGGACGAAGTCGCGAAATACGTGGATGAGACCTTTTTGGGCATGCTCATCGAACTTGAGTTTGCAAACGCCGGCTTGTTGGGCGCCCGTGGATCCGGTGCCGATGTGCAAACAAAGGCGGCTGACACACGGGCAAAACGCTTTAATGAAATTGCCGAGCAGCACCGGGTGATAGATCAATTGTTCTCGCCGTACCTGAAGCTCAAGCACTAGGCATGCGGGGGACACAACCCCGTAATAAGCCGTAACAATCGCCCCCCGCCCGGCGCGCCGCAGCCCCCACGGTGGCGCGGTCCAGCACCTCCCCGACTAGGTCGTAAAAACCGCTACCCGAAGCGCGCGGGCTCGGTGGGGGTTAGACCGCGCGCCAGCGGGTGCAGGCGGCGCCGGGCCGGTGCGCCGGGGTGCCTCGGCCTCGCAGGGATGCGGCAACAGGCTCAGACGGCCCGTGGAGACACTTTGGCGGCACCGGCGAGGGCGCGAGACACCGGGCGCAAAAAAAGGGCGCCATGGGGCGCCCTGCGGGTCGTTTGTCGAAACCGTCAGGCTTCGGCCGGCGGTGGCGGGTCGGTGAACCGCACCAGTTCGTCCCCTGCCCAATCGTTCAACTCACGGAAACGTTGCATCAGCGGTCGGATCTCGTTGTCGACGAACACGCGCAGCGCGTCGGGCGCATTGCCGAAGCCGCCGGCGTTGGTGGGCACGATGCCCAGCAGTCCAGGCGGCACGCGATGAGCAGCAAGCACGTCGTCCTTGCTGACGTTCTTGATCGCCGCGAAGTCGTCCTTCGCCGCCACCTCGCTGACCGGAATCAGCTTCAACCCGTCGGACTTGCCACCGGGCATGTGCAGAAACAGATTGCGAAAGTTGCCCGGCCCCTTCGAGTCCTTCAGTGCCTTGCGCAGCGCCTCGGCATCGTCGTTGTCGACCTGGCCTTCGGTCAGGTACAAGATGAACCCGGCATGCGAGCCGTTGGCGTAGTACTTGCGCCGGAACATCGTCGCGGCCTCGTTCAACCAGGCGGACTGCAGCGCGCTCAGGTACTCGGGCAGGCCGTAGATCTCCTGATTGATGTCGTCCTCGCGCAGATGGAACACCGACCCCTGCCGGAACTCATGCTCTTCCTGCCAGCTGCGCACGAAGAAATAGCGCCCATCCTCCTGCCCGCGCCGCGTGTACTTGGCCAGCGAGTGCTGCAGCGCCATCGCCCGGCCGGTGAAGGCGCGCGGCTGTTCAAGGTAGGCATTGCCGAAGACAAGAAAGTCCAGCGCCCAGGCCCCAAACGTCGCGCTCGACAGGCGCGGGTGCGGCACGAACATCGACTTCAGAAGATTCCGCTTCAGGTAGATCGCCGAGCCATGGTGCGGCGATGCCCGGAACGCGTTGGCCAACCCTTCCCAAGGCAGAGGCGGCTCGTACCAGCGGCCATTGAACATGCTCTCGACGTAGTCGAGCAGCTGCAGCCGGCTCACCGGCTCGGGGTCGCCGAAGCTGAACGCCTCGACCGCGCTGCCATCGCCTTGCGCCATCAACGTCGTCGACGATGCCACGGCAGGCGTGCGAGTGAGGGCCACCGCGCGCCCTTGTGTGGCCTTGCTGGCCTTGCGTTTGCTCATTCAAAAATCTCCATGCGGGAACTGCCGCCGACCACGTCGCCGGCCAGCGTTTCGTTATCCAGCGCGTGCATCGTTGCCCACGCCAGGTCTGCGTGGCCGGTCTCTTCGGATCGGCCAGAGTCATAGGTCACGTTCCGGCCGCTGGCGGTCATCACGCGCTTGATCGCCATGAAGGCGGCGGCAATGTCGGTCCATCCGGCATCGAACTCGAGCCGACCCTTGTGAATTACCTGCTGCGCTTTCAGCACAAGGCGTTGCTTCACCTCGATGCTGTATTGGTAGCCCTTCACCTGCGGAAAGAACTTTTTCACGATCTGGTGCACACCTTCGCCAAGGCCTGTCTTGTCGATGCCGATGTGAACCACGTTGTATTGCTGCGTGATACGGCGGATCGCCTCGGCCTGCGCCTCGAAGTCCGACCCCTTGAACTGCTCGCGGTGCAGGATGCGGAACTTGCCGCCAGGCACGCGAGGCGGGGCCACCACCACCAGCGCCGCCGCGTCGCCCTTGTCCGAAGGGTCATAGCCGACCCACACAGGGTTATGCGCGTAAGGCCGCAGCCACAGCGGCTTCACGTCGGCCCAGGTCTCCCAGCTGTCGACCATGCAGGCCTGCATCTGCGCCAACGTGAACAGCGACAAGCTGTCGTCGATGAACTGGCACATGAACAGGTTCGCGAACTCGTCGAGGCTGTATTCCTCGCGCAGCTCGGCGATATCGAACAGATCGAAGCCCATCGCGACCGCGTCTTCCACGGTGACGATGTCGCGCCACTTCCGATCCAGGCCAAGCACGCCGCCGCGCAGCGCCTTGTGGCTCGTGTTGATGCGCACATGGTCGCGCTTGGCGCGGCCCTTGTTCCTGTCGTCGCCGGTCCAAAAGCCATAAGCCTCGTGCGACATCGCCGACGGCGTGCTGAAGTACGTCTTTCGCCAATGCTTGTGCGAGGCCATCGCGCTGGCCAGCTTGTTGATGGTCCTGAACCGAGGAACCCAGAAAAATTCATCGAAGTAAAAGTCGCCGTGATACGACTGGGCCGTCATTGCATTGGTGCCCAAGAAGATCAGCTCGGCGCCGTTCCACAGCTTGAGGTTCTCGCCCTTCAGCTCGACATCGGCCTCCTTCGCAAAGTCGACGATGTAGCTCCGGAACTGGTGGGCCTGCGCCTTCGAGGCCGACAGAAATAGCTTGTTGCGTCCCTCTCGCGCGGCCGACAGCAGGGCCTCACGCGCGAAATAGAAGGTCGCTCCAATCTGCCGAGACTTGAGCACCAGGCGCGTGCGCTGCAGTTGCTGATCGAACCAATTCTGATGAAATGGAAAGTTCGACTCGCGCAGCTTTTCTTCCAGCAACGCGACCTGCTCTTCGCTGAACTCGTTGCGCTTGGGCTTGCGTTTAGGGCCTGCGTTGCGCGCCGCAATCGCCGGATTCAGATCGCCCTCTTTGCCGGTCTGCTGGTACTTCTCGACGCGTGCGGTGCGCTCCAGCTGCCGGCCCAGCAGGTCGATCTCTTTGTAGTCGCCGCCTGTTTTTTCCGTCTTCAGGATCAGCTGAATCAGCCGCACTTCGAGCGCACCATTCACCCGGTCGAGGGGCTGCGCGTCATCCCATTTGTCCGCTTCCTTCCAGCCGTACACGGTCGATGCCGGTATGCCCAGATGCTCGGCGATCTGCTTGACCTTCCAGCCAGTCCAAGCGAGGAAACGCGCCGCCGTGCGGGGTTGCGCCGCAGGCGTCAACGTGGCAATCTGCCCCGACTCAGTCGCCGGCACGCTGCCTGACACGGCAGCAGGTTTCGCCACCACATGAGCGCCAGCAGCTCGCACACGCTTGCGCGGCGCGGCTTTCTTGGCAGCAGAAACGGCCCGGCCAACACGACCGGGCGCAGCGGATTTGATGGGCATGCCGCCGAGGTTGCCCGCGCGCGCGAAGCGTCGCCATCACCCTCAACAGTCCCCGCCACTGCCACATTCGGCGCAGCTTGAGCGCGCACGGCACCACGGACACCATTGGCTCGCACGTCGCAACACCCCTGCGGCAACCATCAACCAGCAGCGAGCCAAGCCAATGACCACAACCGCGAAAAAGCCGGTTTCCAAGTTCTTCCGTGTTGCCGTCGAAGGCGCCACCAGCGACGGGCGCGTCATCGACCGCGCCATGCTGGAACAGATCGCCGCCACCTACGACCCGAACGTCTACGGCGCTCGCATCAACATGGAGCACATCCGCGGATTCAGTCCAAGCAGCGAGTTCGGTGCCTACGGCGACGTGCTGGCTGTGAAGACCGAGCAAGTAGAGATCGGCGGCGCGAAGAAGCTGGCGCTGTTCGCGCAGATCTCCCCCACCGACGAACTGATCGCCATCAACAAGAAGCGGCAGAAGGTCTACTCGTCCCTCGAAGTCCGGCCGAAGTTCGCCGACACCGACAAGGCCTACCTGATTGGCTTGGCCGTCACCGACAACCCGGCGAGCCTGGGCACGGAAATGCTGGAGTTCGCGGCCAAGAACCCGAGCGCCAACCCCTTCGCCGCGCGCAAGGACCATCCCGATGACCTCTTCACCGCGGCCGAAGAAGTCACCCTCGAATTCGAGGAAGCACAGGACGAAGGCGCGGTCGCCAAGTTCCGGGCCGTCATCGCTGGCGCCCTGGCCAAGTTCGGCGCCAAGACCGCCACCGACGACGCGCGCTTCGCCGCGGTGGGCGATGGTTTCACCCAACTCGGCGACGCCTTCGCCGAGCACGTCACAGCCACCACTGCAAAGCTGTCCGCGAGCGACCAGGTCATCGCTGAGCTGAAAAAACAGATCAAGGACATGCACGACAAATACGCGGCGCTCGACACCACCGCCGCCGATCCGAAGCGCCCGCCTGCAACCGGCGGCGCCGCCGCCCTCACGACCGATTGCTGACCCACAAGGGCAGCGCTCTCAAATCTCTTAGCAACACCCAAAGGCAGCACACACCATGCGCAAAGAACTCCGCCTCGCCATCGCCGGCTATTTCTCTCAGCTGGCCAAGCTCAACGCAGTCGACAACGTCGTCGAGAAATTCAACGTCGTTCCACGCGTCCAGCAGACCCTCGAAACCAAAACGCAGGAATCGAGCTCCTTCCTGAAAAGCATCAACATGGTCGGGGTGACCGAGCAGATCGGCGCCAAGGTCGGCGTCGGTGTCTCGGGTCCCATCGCCGGCCGCACCGACACCAGCGTCAACGGCACCCGCCAGCCGCGCAACGTGGTCGCGCTCGACGACAACGACTACCGGTGCGTTCAGACCAACTTCGACACCTTCATTCGCTACGCCACGCTCGACGCATGGGCCGGTTTCCCCGACTTCCAGAACCGTGTGCGCGATGCCATCATTCGCCGCCAAGCGCTTGACCGCATCGCCATCGGTTTCAACGGCACCAGCATCGCCGCGACCACCGACATCGTCGCCAACCCGCTGCTGCAGGACGTGAACAAGGGCTGGCTGCAGCAGCTGCGCGAGCACGCACCGCAGAACGTCGTTGCCACCGGCGACACCACGCCCGGCAAGGTCATCGTCGGCGCGGCTGGCGACTACGCCAACCTCGATGCCGTCGTCTTCGATGCCATCACGCTGCTCGACGAATGGCACCAGCAAGACCCCGGGCTCGTCGCCGTGGTGGGCCGCAGCCTCATGCACGACAAGTATTTCCCGATGGTCAACGCCGAGAACGCGCCGACCGAAATGCTGGCGGCCGACATCGTCATCAGCCAGAAGCGCGTGGGCGGCATCAAAGCCGTCACCGTGCCCTTCTTCCCGGCCAACAAGGTGCTCATCACCACGCTGGACAACCTGTCGATCTACTGGCAGCGCGACGCCCGCCGGCGGAACCTGAAAGACGTGCCCGAGCGTGATCGCATCGAAAACTACGAGTCGAGCAACGACGCCTACGTCGTCGAAGACCTCGGCCGCGCGGCGCTGGTCGAGAACATCGAGCTGACCGCCTAACCCGCGCCCACGCAGGCGCCAAAAGGCAGACATCCGTCTGCCGCGAAGCCGCCGCGCGGGCCACCACCGGCCCGCGCCTCAGCAACATCAGATCAGGACAACGACCATGCGCCCACTCAGCCCCGCCCAGCGCCACCGCGCACGCATCCTGCAGGAGCAAGCCCAGCAGGCCAGCCCCTACGGCACCGAACTCACGGGCGACGCCTATGGCCTCATGCGCGTCAAGCTCTCGCAGGACAAGGGCCGCATCGGTCAGGTCCAGTCGCACGAGCGTCGCGCCGAACTCAAGGCCAAGCTGCTGCCCGAATACTTCGACTGGATCGAAACCGCCATCACCAAGGGCACCGGCGCCCAGGATCAGGTGCTGACCACGATCATGGTCTGGGCCTTCGATGCCGGCGTCTACGAACTCGGCTTGCAGATCGCCGAATACGTCATCCGCCACCGCATGCCCATGGCCGACGACTACAAGCGCAGCCCGGCCGCCATCGTCATCGACGAACTGTCCAATGCCTACCTCAAAGGCCAATGGGCACCGAGGGACCTGTACGTCGACGCCGAGGGCACGCGCCAGCTCGTCCCAATCGACGCCACGGGCCATCCCGCCGCCGCGCGTGCACGCGCAGCGGCCCTGCTCATCGCGGCCGACAAGCTCACCGAAAGCCAGGATGCGCCCGACCAGGCGCGCGCCAAGCTGCAAAAGGCCATTGCCTACGCGGCCCTCGGCAAAGTGCAGACCGCAGAAGATCCCGACCTCACCGCCATTGAGCCCGCCGCCCTGCAGGAAGCGCTCACGCGCTTGCAGCGCGCGCTGGAACTCGACAGCAATGCCGGCGTGAAAAAGGACATCGAACGCATCGAACGTGCGATTGCCAAGGCCGACAAAACGGTCGACACCGAACCGCCTGCCGAACCGCCGGCAGCAGCCAACCAACAACCCGCTACGAAGACGGCCCGTTCCACCGCCGCAGGCAAGGCCAGCGCCAAGCCACGCAGGACGGCGGCCCGCAAGTAGCGCAACCGAGCACCCCACGTGCAGGGCGGCCCGTGGCGCAACGTGAAAGGCTGACGCCTCACCACTCGCGCCACGGCCACCGCCCACCTACACACACCGAGCCACCATGTCCCTCATCGCCGCCGCCCCGCCCCTCGTGCGCACCACGCCTCCCAGCGACCCTGCGCCACTGGGCACGGTATCGGCCGGCGACTGGTGGCCAACGGTCGACCTCGCCGCCCTTCGCGACGCCATGCGCCTCGACGGCACCATCACGCCGCAACGCCTGCTGCCTGCCGTGCAGGAGGCTGTCGCCACCACTGTCGGCCTGCTCGCTACCTGGGCGCAAAGCCGCCAGGATGAAGGGCGCGCCAGCTTGGCCGCGGTGCCCGCGCTGCAGGTCGACGGTGAGTCCGTCAACGTCCAGCGCTACCGCCGCGCCGTGTATTGCCACGCCAAGGCCAACCTCATCGAGCGGTACAGCGACTACGACACCACCGGCCGGGCACGAAAAGACGATCAGGAAGAGACGCGCGAGACCCAGGCCGAGCAGTACCGCCGAGACGCCACATGGGCCGTGCGCGACATCCTCGGCAGCACGCGTCTCACCGTGGAGCTGATCTAGCCATGCCGCGCACAGTCATCGCCCAGCAGAACGACACGGTAGATCTGCTCTGCCTGCGCCACCTGGGAGCGACGGCCGGCGTCACCGAGGCCGCCTACCGCATGAATCCGGGTCTTGCTGACCTCGGCCCCGTCCTGCCGCTCGGCCGCGCAGTCATCCTGCCCGACCTCCCCACCAACACCGCGCGCATCGAGACGGTGCAGCTCTGGGATTGACTCACCCATGCCAGAAGCCACCACCGCTCTCGCCATCGCCGAAGCCGCGGGCTCCAAGTTCGGGCCTATCGGCTACGTCCTGGTGCTGCTCATCCTGGCGCTGGGCACCGGCATCTACTGGCTGCTCGCCCGCAATCAGCAACGCCTCTCCGGCGCCGATGCCGATGGCCAGATCGAAGCCTTGTCTGTCTACAAGGAAATGCTCAAGACCGAACGCGAGGCGCGGATCTCGGCGGAAACGCGGGCAGACCAATTCGCACGAGAACTGCGCGAAGCCATGCAGACGCTCGGAAAGCTCGAAGGGCAGCTGCAGGCAGTGAATGCCGAACTCGGTCGCGTGCGGCAAGAGCTTGAACTCATGAAGGGGCAGATCAATGGCAACCATCACGGATAGCCAACTCGCGAGCCTCGAAAAAGAGGCCCGCCGCGCACGCTGGATCGACCGGAACAAGCACGTCTTGATGCTCATCGTCGTCGCATGCTTCGCCCTCGCCGGCGCGGTCGCAGGCATGGGGGTCGGGCACTGGCTCGGCGTGCAACAGGAACGCGCCGAACGTGTGACGGAGATCCAGCGCTTGCAGGGCTTGCTCGGCCAAGCCATCGGCCGGCTGGGTCCGATTGCGAACCAGGTGGAAGAGGCCGTCGAGACGGCGCAGCAGGCCGCGAACACCGCGAGCGAGGCCGCCGGCAAGGTCGACGACGCTGCCGTGCGCGCCGGCAGGGCCGCGGACAAAGCCACCACCGCCGCAGCGAAGGCAGGCGCAGCTGCCAGCACCGCGCACCAAGCGGCACGCCCCGCGCCCGCACCGGCACCGGCCACGCTCGCCACCCGCGAGGTTCTGGAAACCAACCGTCGATTGAAGGAGAACCGGAAATGAAGCGCCTTGCCATGGTCGCCATGTTGGCCTTGCAGCTGGCCGGCTGTACCACTCACGCGTCGCGTTGCCCTCTGCTGCCAGAACCACCGGCACGGCCGACCGCGCAACAGCTCGACGCCTACACCGCGCAGCTCGTGCGCCTCTACGGCCAGTGCGCTGGCGACACCCCATGACCATCACCCTCGCCCAGCTCATTGCCACCGGCATCACGCCCGCCGTCGCCCGCGCTTTCTTGCCGCACATGGCCACCGCTTTCGAGCGCTTCGACATCAACACCCCGCGCCGCATGGCGGCTTTCATCGGCGAGTGTGGCCACGAGTCCAGCGCCTTCACTCGGCTCGAAGAAAACCTCTACTACACCGACCCCACCCGCATCGCGAAGATGTTTAGCGCCCTGCGCCAGGTCGAGCGTGCACGCGCCTACGTCCGCCAACCCAAGGCGTTGGCCAATGTCGTTTATGCCAACCGCAATGGCAATGGCAATGCGGAATCCGGCGACGGATGGACCTACCGCGGCCGTGGCCTCATTCAGATCACCGGGCGTGGCAACTACCGCAGCGCCGCGGCGGGCACCGGCCTGCCATGCGAAGCCCAGCCCGACATCGTGGCCGAACACGCCGGCGCGACGCTCACCGCTGCGTGGTACTGGCACGCCAATGGCCTCAACGCCCTGGCCGACCGCTGGAACCTCGATGCCATCACCCGCGGCATCAACGGGGACGCCATGGCGGGGCACGCTGATCGCGTCGAGCGTTGCAATCGCGCGCTTGAGGCACTGCTCTCCATGCCGTCGATCCCATGAACACCCTCACCATGGCCGCCGCGGCCGTCCTCATCGCTGGCGCTGCGGGTGCACTCGGCTACGGCACTGGCCACAGCGCTGGCGCCGCCGGCGTACAGCAGAAATGGGACAACGCGACCACCCAGCAGGCCAAGGCCGAAACGGCCCAGGTCACCACCAGCCGCAACGAGGAAACCGCCCATGCCAACCAGATCACCAATGCCGTCGACAACTACCAAACCTCGCGTGCGCCTGCCGTTGCTGATGCTGCTGAGCGCGTCGCTCGTGCTGAGCGCTTGCAGCGCACCGCCGAAGGCCGCGCCCTTCAATACCGCGCTATGTCCAAGGCCGGCGAAGCTGAGCGTGATCGTCTCGCAAGCCATGCGGCCCGACTCGATGCCAGCCTTGCGGATGGCAGACGAGTGGTTGAACAGCTCCGCTCAACTGTTGTCGAGCGAGACCAGCAGCTCCAGCTACTCGCCGATGTCATCCGAGCCGACCGAGCGCTTGCCGACGGCGACGCCAAGACCGAGCCCTGAGCGATGAAGAAGCCGCAGCTGCTGCGCGACCACATCACCCGCGCCTGCCCAGACCTCGCCACGAACCCGGAAAAGCTCACGGTCTTTATCGAGCGTGGCCAGATCGTCCACACCGGCACGCCGGCGCTGTCCTTCGAGTACCGATACACGCTCAACATCGTGATCACCGACTGGTCCGGCAGCACCGACGTGCTCATCGTCCCCGTGGTCGCGTGGCTCAAGCGCTTTCAGCCCGACATCTTCGACAACCCTGCGCGGCGGGAAAGAGCGTTCCGCTTCGAGTCCGAAATCATCGACCACCAGACGGCCGACATCGGCATCGAGATCGACCTCACTGAAACAGTCGCGGTGAAGGGCGAGACCGTCGGCGGCGTCAACAGGCTCACCACGCGCCATATCGGCGAGCCGCTGCTGGCCATGCCAGGAGAGTCGGAGACCATCACCGATCTCGCCGCTGAATGGCGCATCGAATCCATGGACGATTGAGCATGGCCGGCGACCTCAACCGCCTCGCCACATGGGCCGCCCCGCTGCTCGCCGGGCTCGGGCCTGCCCGGCGCCGCGCTGCGATGGTGCAGGTCTCCACCTACCTGCGCCGCAGCCAGGCCGAACGCATCGCCGCCCAGCGCAATCCCGACGGCACGCCCTACGAAGCGCGCAAGCCGCGTTTGCGCAACAAGAAGGGGGCCATCCGCCGCACCATGTTCGAAAAGCTGCGTCAAGCCAAGCGCCTGCGCAAGGCGGCCACCTCGAACAGCGCCACCGTCAGCATCGGCGGCCGCAGTGCACGCATCGCGCGCGTGCACCAGTACGGCCTGCGCGATAAAGTCGACTGGCGCCGGCCTGAAACCGTCAGCGTCAAATACGCGCGACGCGAACTGCTCGGCTTCACAGCGGCCGATGAAGACGCCATCATCGATCTCGTGATGCACCACATCACCGCGGGCGGTTGACGCCAAGCCACACAAGCCAGGGGCGCAACAGTCCCCGCCACCCGCACCCACGCCGCCGCTCGCGCACACGCGGACCCTTCGGCACAGTGGCTGCATGCCCGGTCCAGTCGATCCCGTTCAACAATTTGCCGATCTAAAACGCCAGATCGAGAACGTCGTGCGCGTCGGCACCATCGCTGCTGTCGACCATGGCGCCACGCCTCCGATGGTGCGCGTCAAGCTGTCCGAAACGGCCATCTCCGACTGGCGCCCCTACATCGAGCAGCGCGCCGGCGACACCGGCACGTGGAACCCGCCCACCGTTGGCGAATGCGTCCTGCTCTTCTCGCCCGGCGGTCTCACCGAAGGCGGCTTCGTGCTGACCGGCGTGCCGACTGGGAACCGCCCGGCGCCGAGCGCAGACCCGAACAAGACCGTGACGAAGTACCCCGACGGCGCCGTCATCGAATACGACCATGTCGCACACGCGCTCAGGATCACGCTGCCCGACAACGGCACTGCGGATATCACGGTCCCTGACGCAATCACCGTGAAATGCAAGACAGCCGACGTGACCGCCGACGACAGCGCCACCGTGCACTCGCAGCAGGTCACCGTCGAAGCGCAACAGATCACGCTGGACGCACCGCAAACCACCGCCACCGGGATGCTCACGGTGATGGGTCTGCTGACCTGGCAGCAGGGCATGGTCGGCTATGGCGTTGGCCCTGGCGGCCAGGGTGCCCAGATCAACTGCGACATGAATTTCATCAACGGCCATGGCATCGCCACGGACGGGGGGGACATCGTTGCGGGCGAAATCAGCCTGCAGAACCACCTTACATCTGAGGTCGTTCGGGGCAGTGAGATCAGCGGGGGGCCTGTCGCATGACCGGCATTTCCAGAACCACAGGGCAAATGCTCACGCGCGGTGAACACATTCGCCAATCCATCGAGGACATCCTCACCACGCCCATCGGCTCGCGCCTGATGCGCCGCAACTACGGCAGCTTTCTGCCGCAGCTGGTCGACCATCCGGCCACCGGTGCCAATCGGCTGCGCCTGATCGCCGCGACAGCGCAGGCCATCATGAAGTGGGAGCCGCGCACGCGTGTGAGCCGCATCGCGATTCGCTTCAACGCGCAAGGCCGGTGCGAGATCTCCATCGCCCGACGTGACACCCACAGCACCGAATCGGTCACATCCAGCGTCGTCGTGGGAGCACAGGCATGACGATGGACATGACCCTGTTGCCGCCGCCAGCCGTCATCGAACTGCTCGACTTCGAGGTCACCCTCCAGCAGCACAAGACCCAGTTTCAGGAGCTTTGCGCAGAGGCCGGCATCGATTACGCGCAGCTGCTCGAATCCGATCCGGTCACCAAGCTGCTGGAACTCGGCGCCTACCGTGAAATGCTGATGCGCCAGCGCATCAACGACGCCGCGAAGGCCTGCATGCTGGCCTATGCCGTCGGCACGGACCTCGACAACCAGGCCGCGAACTTTCAAGTGCAGCGCCTGCTGGTCACGCCGGCCGACCCGACCGCCATTCCGCCCGTGCCCGCCGTCTACGAAAGCGATGACCGCCTGCGCGAGCGCGCACAGCTTGCGATGGAAGGCATCACCACCGCCGGCCCGAAGGAGAGCTACCGGTTCCACGCCCTCACCGCGAGCGCTCAAGTGGCTGACGTTGGCGTCGATAGTCCCGCGCCCGGCACCGTGCGCGTCACGATCCTGTCTGCAGCGGCGCATGGTGTGCCCGATGAGCCCTTGCTGGCGACGGTACGCAACGCGATCAATGCCGAGCACATCCGCCCGCTTTGCGACACGGTCCTTGTTCAGGCTGTCGAAATCATCGAGTCGCCAATCACTGCCACGATGTACCGCCAACCGGGCGCCGCCGGCGAAGTCGCCGCAGCGCAGGCCCGCAAGGAACTCGATTCCTGGCTGCTGAGCGTGCGTCGCCTCGGCGCTGGACTGCCCCGCTCGGGCATCGACGCTGCGCTGCATCAGCCAGGCATGAGTCGCATCGACATCGACGCGCCGGCTGACGACATCCTGTGCACGAAAACCCAATGGGTTCGCGTCACGGGCATCACCCTGACCGAGGTTGTCGTCGATGAATAACCTCACGCCATCGCAGCGCCTGCTGCCGCCCAATCGCACCCCACTCGAGGCGGCACTGGCCGGCGTCACGGATCTCGCACTGTCCACCGAAGGTCTACGCCATTTGTGGAGCGCGGTCCACTGCCTCGCCGCGGCTCTGCCCTGGCTGTCGTGGACGCTTTCGGTAGAGGCCTGGCATGAAGCGAAGTCCGACGACGCGCGACGGGCACTGATCCTCAACAGCATCGAGATCCACCGCCGCAAGGGCACGCCTTGGGCAATCCGTCTGCTCATCCGTTCGCTCGGCTTCGGCGAGGTCGACATCATCGAGCGCGTCGGCGGCCGGACCCACAACGGCACGATCTACCGCAACGGCGTCTATCCGCACGCCCCACTCGCAACCACCTGGGCGACCTACATGGTGGCCCTTCAAAGGCCGATCACCAATGCGCAGGCCGACCGCCTGCGCAAGCTCCTGCCATCCGTCGCCCCTGCGCGCTGCCATCTGGTCGCGCTGCGATATGCCGCTGTTGCGAACAGCCACAACGGTGCCACGCGACGCGATGGCGCCTTCAACCACGGAAGCGCCTGACATGGCAAACCTCAACGAAACCGACGTCTGGGAAGGCGGGATCTACCAGCTGGAGGAAGACGATCCTGTACTCGGCGGCCCCACCGGCATCGACAACATGGCACCGCGTCAGCTGGCGAGCCGCAGCCGATTCCAACGCCTGCGCAACATCACGCCGTGGGATGCCGCCCTTTCCTATCCGGCGAATGTCGCGTATGTCAGCTACGCCGGCGTCACATGGAAGAGCGTCGGCGAGAGCACGAACGTGGCGCCCGGGTCCGATACGGCCAAGTGGGTGCGTTGGGGGTTCACCGAGGCGGAGCTCAGCACGGCTCTCGGCGACGCCGTGGCCCTGCACGAGGCCAAACCCGATCCGCATACCCAGTATGTCTGGGTGGGCGGCGACACGATGACCGGCCCGCTGAGCGTGCCCGCGGGTGCCGTCGGCACCCAGGTGCCGCGCGTGCAAGAAGTGGTGAAGAAGGCCGGCGACACGATGACCGGTCCCCTTCTTCTGCCCGATGTCGGGCAATTCGATGCATCGACCAAAGCCGCGAGCACTGCGCATATTCAGAGAGCGCTCGGTAGCTTCAGCGGCTCTCGCGATATCGCGGCCTCTGGCAATCTTTCCGTCGCTGACATTGGCCGCTACATCACTGTTTCCGGTGCCAACGTGAGTCTGGCTCTGCCAGAGGGTGGCCAGGTCGTGGCCGGCGCTGCTTTCGTCGTCGGGCCGGCGCTGCGCTGCGTCATCACGCGCAGCGGCCTGGACGGCATCGCGACACCTGCAGGCACCGTGGTGACAAGCATGGCCTTGTTCTCCCCTTCCATCATTGTGTGGCGTGGCGATCTCTGGCATGTCCTCGAACTGCCGATGAGCGGCGATGCCGACACGGGCACTGTGTTCTTTACGGCGCGCGCCACGCCGCCGCCGGGCTCGGTCAAGGCGAACGCCGCGGCGCTTTCGCGAACCACCTACAGCAGACTTTTCGCCGCAATCGGAACCACCTACGGCGCAGGCGATGGCGTGAACACTTTCAACGTGCCGGATGGCCGGGCGGTGTTCTTTCGCGGTCTCGATGATGGCCGGGGCATTGATTCCGCCCGCGTGCTGGGCTCCTTCCAAGAGGGAACGTGGCTTCGTACCGTCGCACAGGAATGGTCGGGCGGCGACGGAGCCGACAGCAGCAAGGTTCATCTCGGCAATGGCTATGCGCAAGAAGATGCTCGGATCACCAATTCGAACGTCGGTGGGGCTGTGCCGAGCGGAGCGAAAAATCCGGCCGGTGGCAACTACAACACCGCGACCACCGACAACACGGTCAACGGTGAGCAAGTCGTCGATTCGGTAGCGTCGCTGAACAACTGGATTCGCATGCGCCCAAGCAACTTGGCATTGCTGGCTTGCATCAAGTACTGAGGACCACATGAAAATAAAAATCGTCCATCAGTTCGACCCGGAAACGCGGCTCTATCTCGGCCCGTTCACGCTCGACGACACCGATCTGTCACCGCTCGAAGAAGACGTGCACTTGATCCCGGGGGATTGCCTTGAGCAGAGCCCTCCGGCCGCTCCTGACGGGTTCCGCGTCGTCGCCGAGGGCAACACCTGGGCGCTTGTCGCCATCCCACCCGTGGTGCCTCCGCCGGCGCCCTCGCTTGAAGATCTCCAGTCGACGTTGACCCGGGATGCCACGGCGCACCGTTGGGCCTTGGAGACCGGCGGCATCACCTTGCCGAACGGCGTGAAGGTCCTGACCGGCATCGACGACCAGACCCGCATCACGTCCGTCATCGCGGGCATGGAAGCCGAGGGCTACCCGACGGTCGACTTCAAGGCGGCCTCCGGATGGATCGAACTGACTCTCGCAGAGTTGCGCACGCTGCGTGGCTTCGTTGCCGGCCATGTGCGCGCCTGCTACTCGGCAGAGCGCTCGCACCACGAAGCCATCGCGGCCCTCGACACGGTGGCGGCGGCCCAGACCTACGACCTCGCGGCGGGCTGGCCCAGTCCCGTCATCACCATTTAGTTCCAAGCCTGACACCCCTCAACAGGAGCACTGCACCATGTCCACCGAATACCACCACGGCGTACGCGTTTTTGAAGTCAACGAAGGCGGCGCCACCATCCGCGTCGTCAGCACGGCCATCATCGGCCTCATCGCCACCGCGCCCCTGGCCGACGACGACGCATTCCCGCTGAACACGCCGGTGCTGCTCACCAATCCCGGCGGCAGCATCGGCAAGGCCGGCGCCACCGGCACGCTGGCCACGGCGCTCAAGGCCATCGCGCAACAGGCCCAGACGTTCACCATCGTCGTACGCGTAGAGCCTGGCGCCGATGACGCGACCACGACCAGCAACGTGATCGGCACCACCACCGCCAGCGGCCAGAAGACCGGACTGCAGGCACTGCTCGCCGCCCAGGGGCAGCTCGGCTACAAGCCGCGCATCATCGGTGCGCCAGGTCTGGACACCGAGCCGGTTGCCATCGAAATCGGCACCGTTGCCGAAGCATTACGTGGCTTCGGTTACGTCGCAGCGCGCAAGCCCGATGGCATGGCCTACGCCACCACCAAGGAAGACGCCACCCTGTACCGCGCCAAGTTCGGCAAGCGCGAGCTGATGGTGATCTGGCCCAATTTCCTCGCGTGGAACACCACCACGAGCGCGGCCGAGGTCATTCCGGCCACGGCCTACGCGCTGGGACTTCGCGCCAAGGCTGACCAGCAAATCGGCTGGCACAAGACCCTCTCCAACATGGTTGTGAATGGCCCGCAGGGCATCACGTCGGACGTGTTCTTCGACCTGCAAAGCCCGAGCAGCGACACCAACTACCTCAACAGCCTCGAAGTCACCACCATCATCAACCGCAGCGGCTACCGCTTCTGGGGCAACCGCACGACCGAAGCGCAGGGCGGCAAGTTCTTCTTCGAGAACTACACCCGCACGGCGCAGGTGCTGGCCGACACCATGGCCGAGGCGCATTTCACGTTCGTCGACAAGCCGATGCACCCGAGCTTGGTGAAAGACATGCTCGCCAGCATCAACGCCAAGGGCCGCGATCTCGTGACTGGCGGCTACCTGATCGGCTTCGAAGCGTTCCTCAATCCCGACCTCAACCCGAAGGAAGAGCTGGCGGTGGGCCGCCTGCGCATCAGCTACCGCTACACGCCGGTGCCGCCCCTCGAAGACCTGGGCTTCATGCAGACCATCACCGACGACTTCCTGGCCAACTTCGCCGCCGCCGTTCAGGCAGCGTGAAGCGCCCATCCGCAACGCACACCGCATAGGAGCACACCATGGGCCTCCCCAAGAAACTCAAGAACTTCGCACTCTTCGGCGACGGCGAAAGCTGGATCGGCGAGATCCCGAGCGTCACCCTGCCCACCATCACCAAGAAGATGGAGGAATACCGCGCCGGCGGCATGCATGGCTCGGTCGATATCGAGCTGGGCCATGACAAGCTCGAACTCGGCATCAAGGCGGGCGGACTCAAAACCCAGCTGATTGCGATGCTCGGGGGGCAGACGGTGGGTGCCAACGTCTGGCGCTTCGCCGGCGCATATCAAGACGACGCCACCGGACTGGTCAGTGCCGTGGAAGTCATCGCCCGCGGCCGGCTCAGCGAGTGGAACCCCAACGATGCCGAGGCCGGCGAGAACAACGAACACGAGTTCAAGGCGAGCCTGAGCTACTACAAGGTCACCGTCGACGGCGCCGAGCTGATTGAAATCGACGTGCCCGGCATGGTGTTCAAGGTTGGCGGCTCCGACATCTACAGCGCTATCCGCTTCGCCATCGGTCTCGGCGCCAGCTTCTAGACCGCCGCGCCACGTTCGCCCATCGCGTCTTTCCACTCACCACAGAACGAGCCTTCACCATGAACAACGCCCAAACGCCCGAGACCAGCACCGAAGCCACTGCAGCCAGTGCCGTCGCGCCGAACACCATCGTGCTCGACACGCCCATCCAACGGGGAAGCACCAGCATCACCGAGATCACCCTGCGCAAACCGAACTCCGGCGAGCTGCGCGGCCTCTCGCTGCAGCGATTGCATCAGGCGGACGCAGAAGAAATCATGAAGCTGCTGCCGCGCATCACATTGCCCTCGCTGACGCCACCCGAGTGCGCCCAGCTCGATCCGGCCGACCTTTCCGAGGCCGGGGGTCACATCATCAGTTTTTTGCTCAAGAAGTCGGTGAGGGACGCGGTCTTGCAGAACGCGTAGAGGACGCCATGGCGGATCTGGCGCTGGTCTTTCACTGGCGCCCGACCGACATGGAGGGCATGGCCATCGGCGAACTCATGGATTGGCGCGAGGCCGCCCGCAAGCGCTACGCCCCCAGCAAGCACGATGACTGACTGACACAGGAAACCATGGCCAACCCGCTCACCCTCAAGCTGATCCTGGCCGGCGCCGACAAGGCGGTCGCCGCGCTCAAGCCGCTCGACGCGCAGAGCCGGGCGACGGCCGCGGGCCTGAAGCAATCGCGCGATGCCCTCAAGCTGCTCAATAGCCAGATGGCGCAGGTCGACGGCTTGCGCAAACAGCAGTCCGCACTGGCTCAGCAGGGCAACGCCCTCAAGGTATTGCGCGCCAACCTCGACAGCGTCACCCGCACCTACGGCGCCAACAGCGTCGAAGCCGGCAAACTGCGAGGCCAGGTGGACAAGGCTACCGCGGCATACGACAAGCAGCGACACGCTCTGGTTCAACTGCGCACCGCTGCCACGGCGAGCGGCATCGGAAAGCTCTCTGTCGATCAATCGCGCTTGAAATCGGAGATTGAGTCGACGAACGGCGCCATTGCGCAACAAAAGGCCCGCCTCGAATCCCTGGCCAACGTGAGCGGCCGGCGCGCATCGCTGCGGCAAGGACTGGACCGCGGCCGTGCCACGGCGGGCCACATGGCCATGGCCGGGGTCGGTGCGGTGGGCACCGCCTACGGCATTCGCCGCGCCGTCACCGAGCCGCTGCACCAGGTGCGTGAGTACGAGACCACCACCGCGCGGATTGAAGCGCTTGGCTTGGGCAAAAAGGAAACCGACACGGCCATCGCCTACGCGAAGGGCATGAAGACCTTCGGCACCAGCATGAATGACAACCTCGGGTTGATGCTGGACGCCACCACTGCCTTCGCCGATGTACACCATGCCGAAATGGTCATGCCCACGCTGGCCAAGATGAAGTTTGCCAATAAGGCCATGTTCGGAGCGGAAAAGGGCGAGGACAACGAACGCAAGTTCCTAGACATGCTCAAGGTCATCGAGCTGCGTGGCGGGCTCTCCAGCGAGCAATCGTTCAAAGGCCAGGCCGACATGGTGCAGCGTGTCATCACCGCGACCGGCGGGCGCGTCGGGCCCGAGGAATGGCTCAACTTCATCAAGACCGGCGGCGTCGCGGCCAAGGGACTCAACGACTCGGCCATGTACTACCAGCTCGAAGCGCTGGTCAGCGAAATGGGCGGCAATCGCGTGGGCACCGCGACCATGTCGGCGTACCAGAACCTCTACCAAGGGCGAACAACGAAACGTGCCGCCAAGAACATCGAGGCCCTTGGCCTGATCGGCGATCCCTCGAAGGTCACGCACGACAAGGCGGGGCAGATGTCCTTCCTGAACCCCGGTGCGCTCAAGGGCAGCGAACTCTTCCGGTCCAACCAGTTTGAATGGATGGAGCAAGTCCTGTTGCCGGCGCTCGCCGCCAAGGGCATCACGGACAAGGAACAGATCCTCGATTCCATCGGCAGCATCTTCAGCAACCGCACGGCCTCGAACCTGTTCTCGCAGATGTACCTGCAGCGCGATCAGATCCACAAAAATGCCAAGCTCAATGCGGGCGCCTTCGGAATCGAATCGCTCGACGCCAGGGCGCGCACGAGTCTCAGCGGCCAGGAAGGGGCTGCGCTCTCCAAGTTTCACGACACCATGCGTGAAGCCGGCGAGGCACTGATGCCGGCCTACATCAGCCTGCTCAACACGGTCTCCGGCGCGCTGGAGGGCATCACGGCTTTCGCCCGCGAAAACCCGATGCTGGCGTCGTACATCGGCAAGGCGGTTCTATGGGTCGGCCTGCTCGCCGCAGGCTTCGGCGCCCTGTTGCTTGGCGCGGCGGCGCTGCTGGGGCCGTTCGCCATCGTGCGCTATGGCATGGGCCTGTTCGGCATCAAGGCGGCGGTGCTTTCTCCGGTGCTCACGCTGGTCACGCGAACGCTCGGATTCGCCGCCTCCGCGGTCATGTGGCTGGGTCGGGCGTTGTTGATGAACCCCATCGGTTTGGCTGTCACAGGCATCGCGACAGCCGCATTCCTCATCTACAGATACTGGGGGCCGATCAGCGGCTTCTTTTCGGGCCTGTGGGAGCGCACGAAGGCGTCGTTCGCCGCGTTCTGGCAGTACCTCGGTGGGTCGGTGCCTGCGGCGCTGGGCACGATCAGCGCTGCCATCCTCAACTGGTCGCCCATCGGGCTTTTCTACCAGGCCTTTGCGGAAGTGATGCAGTGGTTTGGCTTTGATCTGCCGGCGAAGTTCACGACCTTCGGCGGACAGATGATGCAGGGATTGGTCAACGGCATCACGGGCGGACTGGGCGCGGTACGGGACGCAATAAACGGCGCAGCAGACTCCACAGTGGCCTGGTTCAAGGAAAAGCTCGGCATCCACAGCCCCTCGCGCGTGTTCATCGAGGCCGGCGGCAATATCGCGCAAGGCGCCGCAATCGGCATTGATCGCACACTGCCGATGCTGCGTGCTGCTGCGCTCAGCATGGTCGGCGCCACTACAGCGGCCTTGCCCGCCATGGCTGGCGCCGGTGGTGCGCCTGCGCTGCAGCCCATGGTTTTCGACACTCGCGCGCCACTCGCCGCCAGCAGCGCCCGCACATCGGGCGCCGTCACCGTGCAGGGCGACACCATCACCATCCACATCAACGCGGCGGCCGGGACCGACGCCCACGCTCTGGCCAGCGCCGTGCGCGCCGAGCTTGATCGCCGCGACGCGGCCAAGAGCGCCCGCATGCGTGCGGCGTTCATCGACTACGACAACTGACCATCCGCCATGCTCTGCCTCGGCCTCTTCGTCTTTGAACTCGACACTCTCAGCTATCAAGAGCTGCAGCGGCGCAGCAGCTGGAAGCACGCCACGCAGGCGCTCGTGGGCGCACGCAACGCCACGCAGTACCTGGGGCCGGGGGATGACATCATCACCCTCACCGGTGTGGTGCTGCCCGAGTTCAAAGGAGAACCGGCCAGCCTCGACATGCTGCGTGCCATGGCCGACCAGGGCGCGGCCTGGGTGCTTGTCGAAGGCACGGGCATCATCTACGGCGCCTTCGTCATCACCGAGCTGCAGGAGACGCGCACCCTGTTCTACGTCACCGGCGAGGCGCGCCGCATCGAGTTCACGCTCACGCTGCAGCGCGTCGATCAGGACGTGCAGGACGTGACCGAACAGATGGGCGAGCTGGGCGCCATCCTCGAAGACACTGCCGGCAATCCCAATGCCGACCTGGGGCAATACCTCGGCGTCAGCGGTGGCGCGACCGGAAGCTGAGTACGCAGCACCATGTCCGACACCGACAGCATCGCCGACTCACTGCCCACTGTCACCGCAGCGCCGGGCAATGGGCGGCGGCCGGCCGCACACCTGACGCCGGTCTGGCGCGTCACGGTCAACGGCAACAACGTCAGCGACCGCATCCTGCCGCGCTTCGTGAGCCTCACCATCACCGATGATCGCGCCAATGACGCGGACGAAGTCGAGCTCGTCGTGAGCGACCACGACGGCCGCCTTGAGCTGCCCGAGACGGGCGATACCGTCGAAGTGGCCATAGGCTGGCAAGCCGAGCCGGTCGCGGCTCCATACCGCCAGTTCGATAGCGACGAAATGGGTTTCCCGGTGGGCTTGATCGACAAGGGCCGCTATACCGTGCAGGCGGTCGAATACGCTGGCACACCCGACATCATCACCATCCGCGCGCGGGCCGCCAACCTGCTCGACAGCCTGCGCGATCTGCGTGATGAGTCGTGGCATGACACCACCGTCGGCACCATCGTGAACAGCGTGGCCGCGCGCAATGGCATCAAAGCCACCGTCGACAAGGAAGTCGCCAGCCGGAAGGTCAAGCACGCCGACCAGCTGAGCGAATCCGACGCATCCTTCCTGCGGCGGCTTGCGCAGACCTTCGATTGCATCTGCACAGTAAAAAACGGCGCCCTGCTCTTCAGCCAGGCCCGCGCCGCGCGCACGCCCAGCGGCACGCCTCTGCCGCCGGTGTTCATCACTCGCGGTGATGGCGACCAGCACCGCTGGAGCCGCGCCGACCGCGATGCCTACAGCGGCGTGCGCGCCATGTACAACAACGTGAAAACCGGCAACCGAAGTTCAGTAGTGGCTGGCATCAGCGGAAGGGCCAAGGAACTGCGCACTACCTTCGCCAGCGAAGCGGATGCCCTGGCCGCCGCGCGCGCCGAGTGGCTGCGCATCCAGCGAGGGATTTTTGACTTCGAAATAACGCTCGCGTACGGCCGCGCCGACATCATTCCCCAGCGGCCCGCGCGCGTTGCCGGGTACAAGCGCAAGATTGACGAAACACCGTGGATCGTTACCCGCGTGCGTCACTCGCTCGAAGGCAGCGGCTACACCAGCCAGCTCACGCTGGAGACCGAGCAAGCCGAGGGCGTTGAAGGGCAGGAAGGCGCGAACGGCGAGGACTGACGTACAAGAGTAGCGAGCTGTATGCGGTCATTCACCACATTCGATTCCGGAGTCCTAGAACATCGATCGTTAGCTCTTAGGAAGGGCCGCCTCGTACATTTTCTTCAGCAACGGCTCCATCAACCTTCCCGTGGACTCCCAATCTTTTGCGGTGAGCATGCTGTATCTCTCTGTCAGGACCGTCTCGCGGTCGAATTTGAGGTTCGTTGGCGTCTCCAAACCAACGATCAGCTGCATGCCCGCGGGCAAGTCCTCCGCGATGAAGCTCAGGACAGCGGGAAGGTTAAAGTCGTCTTGCGCCTGCTGATTAGGCGAGTCGATGACCACTGGAATGTCGTAGGTTCCTTGCTTCCCCTGCACGGTGCGCCAAATAGCGGCGTAGTAGGCGAGGATTGAACGCGGCCCGCCGCTGCCTGAAAGTGAGGGGCGCGACGCCAATTGCATGGTCTTCGTCGCCATGGAATTCAGTTGCAGCGCGATGCGACTGGCCGCGTAATGCTCGCGGAAATCGGCCAAGATTGCCTTCGTACGTTTGGGCGAGCGCAGTTCATTCATTCTTGTCTCAAGCGCGTCGACATTAAGAACAACGGCGTCGATTGCCTCCTGAATCTGCTTGCGCTCGGCCTCGAACGCCGCGAATGCGGACTCAGCACCGAGGCTTCCGACGACGTCCTTAAACTTCAGCTCGCCCTTGCGCGAATCAAGCAAGCGAGAGATGCGTCGATAATTTCCGTTGAGGGAACCTATCTCGGAGAAGATCTTCTGAGCCCGCGCGCGAACCTCTGCGGCATCGTCTTTTAGCCGCGCGCCGAGCTCTCGAAGTACCCGGGCATCTTCAGCGAACTCCAACAAGTCGAGAAATGGCTTCTCGTGCTCCGCATGGCACGTCGGGCAGATAAGCGGTGCCGCGCCTTCTTTGAGCAGATATTTGGTATCGCTGTCATGCGCGGCGAGAGCGGCATCCGCGAGATGAATCTGATGGTCCAGGCTCTTGAGGAGCTCCTGCTCGCGCACAGCGATACTTCGTAGAGCTTCTTGTCGAACATTGAGTTCATTGACTTCTTTGGTCAGAAGCTTTATCTCGGCAGCAAAGTTTTCCGCATCGACCTTCGGGCCAAACAGCGGAACAGATCTGCTGAAGCGTTCGATGGCACGTTCGAGCAGACGGTACTCGCGTCGATATTCATCTAGAACCTTGGAGTGCTGGGACTTCTCAGCACTCGCCGCGTAGTACTCGGGCGGGCACACGCCGGTAAAGTACTCAAGGATGGGCTTGATCGGGGCGTTAAAGCGCTTCATACCGCTGAACGTGTTCCATTCAGCCTGCCAGCTTCCGTCCTGATTGACGTAGAAGGGTGCGAAGAAGCATGACGGATCTGCAGGGACTACCTCGGCCTGCTTCTTGTCAGAGAACACCAAGTTGAAATCGGTTACCTCGCAGAAGCGCCTGGACCAGTCGCCGAACTTGGAAGTGGAGATCAAAAGATTGAACGTCGCGTCGAAGAGCGCGCGCCTACCTTCCTGATGTAGGGCGAAGTAGCTCCGGTCGTCAACCGAGAACTCAAGCAGCGATACCGCGTTTTCGTCCCACTGTTCGAGCTTTCCCTGCGGTGCGGCGCCAAGAGTCTCAAACAGGCTCCGAATCAGCGTCGTCTTCCCCGTGTGATTCCTCCCCACTAGCAGGTTCTTGCTCGGGTGAAACTCCACGTGGCGCGCCTTCTTCTCGCGATGAGAGAGCAGCCATATGTTTTTGAATCGGAAGCGATGCATAGTCTTTTGTTCTCAGGCTTCGGACGAGGAGTCTCAGTTCAGGTCCACGCATTTTGTTATGGCTCTCATGACAAACCGGGCCGTCAGGTCGTTGTCGCGGCTTTCGCTAAACTGGCCCTTGAGCGCGGACAGGGCGGCCTCGATGTAAGGCCGAAGTTTTGGCGTGGGCGGATTTGCCGCTAGCCAAACATCGCTGAATTGATCGATTTCCCGGGAGAGCGTCGTTCCCCCGATCAGCCGGTCCTGCTGAGCGCGCGTAGCTGCAACACGAATCGACGAGATGGTCATGAAGTCCAAGCCCTCAGCTTGAAGCTGGCCTAAAAAGTCGTTGAGCAAGGCACTACGGTCAGGCACGGTCTCTAGCGCAGCTAGGGCACCAACAAACGCACTTCGCGAAAAGCCACGTTCCTTGACGAGCTCTTCAAATGACTGACAAACGTCTGTTCCACGTGTCAGTGGCGAAATCTTCATCACTAGCGATTCCACAAAGGCCCGCGCCTGACCGGCATGTGACGGGCTGCGCTCGCCGAGTAGTTCCAACGCTGCGGCAATTGCGGGCGCGTTCAGATCGTCGGGATGTATCGCAACTTTCTGCAGCTTCATCCGAGTCAAATCTGGAGCCGGACCACCCGTCGACAACGAGGCCAAGGCGTCGGTCAACAACTGGACGTGGTCTGCGGCTAAATCCGCCAGCGTGCAGGGCAACGTAGTGGCTGCTGATCCGCCACGTGCGAGTGGGAAGTCACAGCCCGCATTCGAGATGAATACCCCTTCGACGGGCAGTGCCGTGAACGCATTCAGACTGAGCTGCAGCTTGCCGAGTGCGGAGTGGGGAACCTTCTTGAAATCTCGCGCCCTCGGCTTTCCGGCACGGGTCCTGGTCGTTTTTTTTGGCGTGGCCGACGGATCCTTGGGCGCAACCGTACCTGTAAGCACAGACCAGGTCCAAGTGCCAGCATCTTTTTTCTTGACTTGATAGACCTTCGCTCGCGTTGGCGATGTCGCTGAATCTAGTTCTGCGACGTCCTGAACGGACTCAAAGAGAAGGAGGAAATCCTCATTGGCCTTCTCCAGCTCCACCATTCGCACAACAGCCCACCAGCGTGCAAAGTCCACGCCTTTGGCTCCGTGTCCACCACCGGACTCCGAGTACTTCGGATCGTTTGCAACGGACAAAAGCTCCGCCACACCACTTGTACCGCTCAAGGCTTCCTCCCAATTCACCGCCGACCATGCGGAGGAGTTTTTTTTGCGCGCCCATCATCGTGGATCGCTAGCCATATGTAAAGTCTTGCAACACTACCCTATTGGTAAACCGCGGTCTTCAATCTTGTGGCCAAGGGAGGAAGTGACATGAAGAACGATTCAGATCCGTCGTACTCCGAAGAACTCGCCGACATGGAGCCGTGGGACGGGATGCTTTGGCTTTCCCGGGCCTATTTAGAGGCAAGTGAGGCGTTGTGTCACGCGATGCTGGAGGGCGATTTTTCATCCCAATATTCGTCGAGTCGCGTCATCCTTCATGTGGCTCGCCAAGGTATCGAGCTATTTCTGAAGGGAGCCATCCTCGCTCACGGTGGAGCGCCCGAACAACTTGGCCACAACCTGAACAAGCTGTACCACGAGTATCGACGGCTCTATCCCGAGCTTCGATTCCACTTCGAGGTTCCACGCCATTTTTTGGTGTCCTTGAATGATGAGCTTTTTCCTGACGATGCTGACGCGTTCCATAGGGTGCTGGACCAGCGTCATCGGTACGCAACTGACAGAAAGGGGGCATCGTTCGCAACACCGGAGGTCTTCGATCCCGCGACGATGAAAGAGGAACTCGGGGAACTTCGCCGCGTGTCTCAGATTGTTGAATGGCGCGAACTGCGGCCCTATCTGAACGCGATGCTCGGAAAGGTCGGAAAGTGACGCGCGACTACAGGCAGGAAGAATCAGCTCGCTCCCGCTGGTAGAGATAGCGCCTAAAAACTGCGCATCAATCTCCTAGTCACCGCCTTGCGTTGCGGCATCTCCCGTCGCGATCAAAAGCACACGTAAGAGCGCTGCCAATAGCAGTCCCAATCTACCCATTCGCCCTCTTTGGCTGCGATTGCGCGAGCGCATCAAGAACGCTGCGCGCGGCGGCACGGCCTCGCTCGTCCGCAGCTTCGTAGTTGTCCAAGAGCGCGGCTTCCTCCCGGGTCACCGCGCGCATAACGGTGTCCTTTTCCTTGGGGGTGATCGACTCGCCGTTCGCCGCGGGCGCTTTTACAACGGGGCTTCGCTCGCCGGTGAAAAGGAAGCCTACGTCCAAGCCGCGCGCGGCCACGCGAGCAAGGTAGTCCGCATCCGGCGCACGCTTGCCGTTTTCATAGTTCGACTGGGCGTTCAACTTCACGCCGCCTATCGTCGCCAGCTCTTCTTGCGACAGGCCAAGACGCTTGCGCTCTTCTCTCAGCCGCAAAGAAAAATCACTCATTTGGATAAATACCCGTTGAACTTCATCCAATCGAGTGATAAAGTCCGCAGCGCACACAACATTAACCCGTTCGGATATTAAACGCATGGCCCACACCGCCCGCCGCAGAGGTCGTCCGGAGCTCCCGCCGGAGATCAGGCTCGTCAACGAAGTGCCCATCGCGATGCGCCTGCCTCCCGCCGAGCACCAGCGTACCCAGGCCCATGCGGGCCGCGAAGGTCGATCCGTCGCCAACTTCGCCCGTCGCGTCTACCTGATCGGCCTCGCGCAGTACGAGGCCGAGCTGGCCCGCACAGCGACTCACGCCTGAATCCATTTCCCGCTACCCCTCCTTTGCCCGAAGGAATTTCAACCATGTATCCCGACACCAAGCGCATCCGCGACAACCGCCTCACCGTGCGGTTTGACGACTATGAGGACAAGCTGTTGCGCGCGCTCGCCGACTACCTTGGCGAGCAGCCCACCACGCTCATTCGCGAGCTGGCCCTGCGCCAGGCAGAGGACTTGTTGGGCGTGAGCCGCGAGCCCTTGGCCGACGGCAGTCTGCCGCGCAGCGCAGCCTGAAGCCAGCCGCCCAACAGCGGTCAGCAGCAAGCCATACCCCCGCCGAATGTCTGACGAAAAGATGACGCGCCACCAGATCGACCTCACCGACGCCGAGCACGAAGTGCTCGACCGGGTGCGCCGCGTGCAGGGTCTGGCCAGCGTCGAAGACACCGTGGTCTGGCTGGCCAAGACGCGCATGCGAAAGGGCACGGAACACATCACAGGCCGCCGCCGCGGCCCCCGCTTGGCCACATCGGGAGGAAAGGCGCGATGAACGCTGCACACGACATGCACGAACCCGATGGCGAAGCGAACAACCGCTACATGCGCATCACCATCGAGTGCCCGCACTGCAGTGCGCGTTGCGTGGCCTGCGACAGCCGCGCCATGAGCAAGACGATGCGCGAGATCACCTACCGGTGCCGCAACTGGCGTTGTGGGTTCACGGGCGTCGCAACCCTCGAATTCCAACGCGTGCTGGTGCTGTCGAGCATCCCCGCGGCAGACGTTTCGCTGCCGCTGTCGCGCCACATCAAACGCGGCCAGATGGCCCTGCAGTTGGCAGACGACGGCAACGTCGCCGAAGAAGAGGCCGCCTACCTGGCGAGCCTCAGCACGCCCACCAACGACTGGGGCGCCGGCACCGGCGGCGCCACGCCAGCCGCTCCGCCTGGCTAGGTCGAGCCCACGCGCCGCACGGCGCGACTGATCCCCGCCAACCCTCGCCACATGCCTTTTTCAAGGCGTGCGGCCCCTCTCACGCCTTTTTTTCCGCAACAGATCGCATGGACTGCGCCGAGACGCCCGAACGCCACGAGTTCCACGGCCAGCCCAAGCCACCAATTCACATCCCCGATGGCAAACCGAACCCCTTCTATGCCCGCCACGCGGCCAAGCTCGCGAAGCTGCGCGAAGAGTGTGCCGTCATCGCTTTCGGCCAGCGTCGAGCGCTGCTGGAAGAAGCCGAATGGCGGGCTCTGCCGATCATGCTGCGCTTCTTCGTGCTCACCGAGGCCGGCATGGCTGACCCGGACGACGCCTTACGTCGCGGCTGGCGCGAGTACCCGGACGCCGAGCGGAGCGCAATCCGCGCCACGCTGCGCGCGTGGATTCGCGACCTTGATGCGCTCAGCGCTCTGACGCTGTAGGCACACCCATGCGTCTCGTCACCGCTCGCCCCGCCACCCCCGATCCAGTCTTCTGGATGCGGCTTCGCTCCAGCCTTCCGAACGACCAGCATATCGAGAAGGTAGCGCGGCGGATGGACGCGCGCTTGCGTAAGGCGTTGCCCGCCCAGTGGGTGCCAGCGCTCGACGTCATCATGCCGCTCAAGCCCTCGGTGAAGGCCATTGGCGCGGACTGGGTCAGCTGGAACCTCGGGCGCGTCGACGTCATGCGGGCCTTCGAGCACGAGCACCAAGACATCCTGCATTGGACCGTTGGCGATGGCGAGGTGTGTGCGCGTGCGCGCCGTTGCGCGAACGCGCTGGACGACATGCTCAACGGGCACGCGTTGCCAATGAGCAGGCAGGACAGGATCGACATCGTGCTCGACTACTGCGAGCGCATCGGTGTGGAAAAGCCTGTTGCAACGACGCCCGAGGGCTTGATTGCACGCGCAGTCAATGAGCAGTGGTGGCGCCGAGCGTTGCGCAAGAAAGTGGCGCGGACGGTAGAGCACGCGGCCATCAAGCTGGCCGTGGTGCACCACAAGAACGGCGGCTACGCGAGCGACGAAGCATGCCGCCGGCGCGTCGACCAGAACAAGCGCAACGCCGATCTGCTGAAGCGCGTGAAGATGCGCAACGAAGCCGGCCAGGTCTACAGCCTGGCCGAACTTGCCGCGCTCTCGCCGAGCAATCGAGATATCCGCCGCGGCGAGCTGATGACGCGCATCCGCGGCTGCGAAGAATTTGCCGACGGCAACGGGCATCAAGGGCTGTTCCTCACGCTCACATGCCCAAGCCGGTTTCACGCCGTGCTGTCAGGCGGGAAATCGCGCTGGGCAAAGCCATCGCGAAACAACAAGTACGAAGGCGCCACGCCGCGCGACGCACAGCAATGGCTGTGCCGCATGTGGGCCAAGGCTCGCGCCAAGATGGCACGCAAGGGCGTTGCGGCGTACGGCTTTCGCGTCGCTGAGCCGCACCACGACGGATGTCCACACTGGCATGCGCTGCTGTGGTTCGCGACGCCCGAGCAGGCCCAGTTGGCGAAAGAGATCATCAGCGGCTACTGGCTCGGCGATGCCGGCGATGAGCCCGGCGCCGTGCGCAACAGGTGCAAGTTCATCGCCATGATCCGCGGCGGTGCCGCTGGCTACGTCGCCAAGTACGTGGCCAAGAACATCGGCGCCGAGGATGGCGGCGATGCCGGTGTCGGTCAACACACCGACACCATCGACGGCTTCGAGCATGTCATGGACACGCGCGAGTTCAAGGGCTGGCAGCGCGTCGACGCATGGGCCAGCACCTGGGGCATTCGGCAGTTCCAAGCCATCGGACAGCCGAGCGTGACGGTGTGGCGCGAAATGCGCCGTGTCACGAAAGACCAGATCGAACGGGCACAGCTGCGCCTCGACTTTGGCGATGCTGCCGCCGTGAAGGCATGGTGGGCTTGCCACAAGCACGGCGACATCCAGGCATCGTGGGAGCGGTACGTCGGTGCGCAGGGCGGCATGTGCCGCAAGCGCCGCGAATGGATGCTGCGCACCGCCGTGCGGGTCAACGAAGGCTGCAAGAACGTCTATGACGAAACCATCACGCGCAAGACCGTGGTGGGCGTCGAAACGCGGGCCGGCAACTGGCTCGTGAGCCGTCGCCAATCGTGGGCTTCCTGCGCCGGCGAAGCCGCGCAGGACAAGGGCCAGCGCGAAGCGATGGGCCGCCCTTGGACTCGTTTCAATAACTGTACGGCGCGGCTGACGCGCGAGCCGCTGCGGCAGCTCACGCAGGGTGATCGGCCATGGGCCAAGCCCTTCGATTCGGAAGAAATCCTGCCGTTGGAGCCATTCCGACCCGCCCGAGCCACCCGCCGGCCGCCGGCAGCACCACCGAAAGAGCAGATCCACGTCATCGACGGCGAGCGCACGACCTTCCGCATGCCCGATGCGGGCATAGCCGTGGCCGCCGCACTGATCCGCCAAGCCGAAGTGCGCCCGGCCGCGCCCGCCGCGCCGGCGCCCCGCGCCATCGATGACGCCTCGTCCCCCGAGTTCGCCGCCTTGATCGCTCGCGTCAAGGCATCCGCCCCCCGCCTGCGCGCCCTCGCGGCAGCTGGCCACTGATTCACCACCAACCGGAGCCGCACCACCATGCCACGCACCACCACAGCCGCGGTCGTACAGATCGCCCAGCACAAGCCCTATGCGCCGCCACTGGCGCACAAGGTGCACATCACCGCGCCGTACCTGCCAGCCTGCGCGACCGACGTGCGCGCCACCATCGAGCGCGTGCGCGGCCTGCTCGCGAGCCAATCCTCAGGCCGGCGCAAGCCTCGGCGCGCGGATGCGCTGGCCATCCAGCAAGTCGACATGTTCCCGTCGACCGTCCTTCGCATCGTCGCCCAACAGCAGCGGAGAGCGGCATGAACGCGCACCGCCTCAACCATCACGACATCCTGGCGGTGAAGACCTTCGAGGACCGGGCCAGGAACAAGGCACGCGCCAACCGCCTCGCCGACTGCCTCACGCTGGTTGGCTGCTCGCTGGTCACGTTGGCGCTCCTGGTGCTGGGCCTTGCCGGAGTCCTTGCGAAATGAACGCTGTGCAGCACGACACAACTTTCGCACGGCCGCTTTCGTCCGCGCAACGCGTCTACATCGCCGGACCGATGACCGGCTATGCCGAACTCAACTTTCCGGCCTTTCGCACCGAAGCCGCTGCGCTTCGTTCTGTGGGCCTCGAAGTCATCAACCCCGCCGAGATCAACGTCGACCCCAGCGATGGCTGGAGCGCGTGCATGCGTGCCGACATCGCGCAGCTCGTCACCTGCGACCGCATTCACCTCCTGCCCGGCTGGTCGCGTAGCAAGGGTGCGTCGCTGGAACATCACATCGGGCGAGCACTGGGCTTGCTGGTCACCCTGGCCGAAGGTGCGGAGACCATGCCCGAACACTTCGGTTTCGCCGGGAGCTGAGTCATGGCAAAGAAATCGCTGAAGCTCTGCCCGCTCGCTCAGCACCTGGTCAAGATGCTGGCCGAATCCAACCGCCCTGGCCACGGACCGACGTACGCACTCAGCAAAGCGCATGAACTGCACGGCCTCTCGACAAGTGAAGTGCTGGTGTGGGTAGGGCGCTCGCTTGACGGTCGCAATCGCAGCGACCTTGCCGACGTGCTGAGCAACGCTTCGGGTCAAGACGTAGATGCGGGCGATATCGCCGCAGTGGCGAGGGTTGAAAAAGCCTCCCGCGAGCTGCCGACTCTTGACCTGCAGGAGCTTTTGTCGTGAAGCGTGCGAAGGGTAGCAACCGCCACAACAACCCCGAGCTGTGCAGCGCGCCAGCCTACTACAACGAGATCGATCCGAAGGCCGCAGCCGTTCTTCGCGAACTCATCAAGGCTGGGCACATCGCGCCTGGCGTCGTGGACGAAAGGAGCATCGAAGATGTCGTACCAGCTGAGCTTGTGGGATACACCCAGTGCCACTTCTTCGCCGGATTCGGCGTTTGGAGCTACGCACTACGTCGAGCCGGCTGGCCAGATGATCGTGCCGTCTGGACGGCATCCTGTCCTTGCCAGCCTTTCAGCGCGGCAGGCAAAGGAGTTGGGTTTGCTGACGAGCGGCACCTTTGGCCTCACCTCTACCATCTCATCGATCAGTGCCGCCCTGGAATCGTCATTGGTGAACAGGTTGCGAGCAAAGACGCAAACCCTTGGCTCGACCTTGTACAAACTGACGTGGAAGCCTTGGCTTATGCCTTCGGGGCGGTCGCGTTCCCGTCTGCGGGCGTCGGTGCGCCACACATCCGAGACCGCACATACTGGTTGGCCAACGCCAACTACACGCGATCACAAGGACGGGGCGGAGTGCTCGAACGTGCCGCTGAATGCGTTGTTGGGACGGGTGGCGTGGCTGGCTGGATGGCCGACACCCCAGACGAGCGATTCGACGGGCGGAGGCCAAGCAACGCGCGCTATGGGCGAGACGCGGCACGGCTCGAATCTCAACGATTTTGCGATGCTCTCGGGCTGGCCGACTCGCGCAGCGGACGGCGAGAAGAACATGCGGACGCTCGAAGGGGCGCTGTCGGAGATCGAGCGCAACGGATCGCCTCTGGGCCTGTGCGCGGCGGCGGTCCTGGCGGGACCGGCCCGACTAACGGCCTCTGGCGAGATGCTGACTGGCTCCTCTGTCGCGATGGAAAGTGGCGGCCAGTTGAACCCGGCACATTCCCGCTGGCTCATGGGGCTGCCGCCCGAGTGGGACGATTGCGCGGTTACGGCAATGCAATCAACGCCGAAGCCGCCAAAGCGTTCATCGAGGCGGTGATGGAAACTGATGCCCTCTCTATCGGGCGCTTTAGTGAGACAGAAGTGAGCGAAGGAGCCGCGCGCGACAAGGTTCACGAAAACATGCCAAGCGCATTGGAGGAATAGATGGGCGCACGACACTTTTACTTGGACAAGGCTGCCGTGTGCGAAGCCGTCGCTTTGTCGGAATCGACTGTGGAGAAGCTGGTGCGGGAGAACGAGTTTCCGAAGCCCCGCGTGCTGTCCGGCCGCCGCGTGGCGTGGCTTGTACGCGAGATTGAAGAGTGGGCAGAAAACCGCCCGGTTTCCGATCTGCTACCGCCGAAGAACACGAGCGGACGAAAGCTCAATGCTGATTCGCAAGATGCTCCAGGCGCTCACTGAGCTTCTGCAGCCACTCCCGCCGCTCGCGGTCGTACGCATACAGGTTGTAGATGCCTTCGACACCCGGCAGCAAATGCCCGAGGATCGCTTCGCCGATCTCTGCCGGGCAGCCGAGCGAAGCCAGAATCGTGCGCCCCGTTCTGCGCAAATCGTGAGGTGCCCACTTCGTCACGGGCAACCGCGCACGTTCGTGATCCGGGTAGGTCTTGCAGTACGGCATGCGGTAGTGCACCGCCACTCCAATCGTCTTCTGCTCGACGTAGCCCATCCGGCCCCGTGAAGGAAACAGATACCCCTTCGGGGTCGCCTCGAGCCGCCTTCGGACTACATCCTTAGCACGGCCGCACAAGGGCACACGAAGGTCCATCGCGTTCTCATGACGCGCGTTCTTGGTCTTCGCCTTAGGCACCGTCCACCACCAGCCGTCTTTCTCTTGGGTGATCTCTTCGGCCTCCATAGCCATGATCTCGGCACCGCGGGTGCAGGTCCACAGATATAGCGTCAGCGCGTCGTCGGCCAAGCGCGTAAAGTTTGGAAGCCAGCGGATCAGCGTGCCGACCTCGGAGTCCTTGAGAACGCGCTTCACCGGCCCGATTGATTCGCCCTGCAGCTTGCGGCCTTTGCTGCGCAGCTTGCCCCGCATGATTAGGCGCCACCAGTTCGGCGTCTCCTCGGGAATGCGGCCCGCGTCCAACGCATAGTCCCAAGCCGCTCCCAGCTCGCCGCGGATGTTCGCAGCCTGCACCGGGGTCTTCGCCAGCCCCTCCAGGAAGCTGAAGGCTTGGGACCGCTTGAGCGTTGCGGCCGCTGCGAGTCCCAAGTCGCCCAGGTTCTGATCCATCATGCGCCGCACCTCGGCCGCGCCCTTCTTCTTGCGGTGCACGTCAATGTGGCCGTTTAGGTAGTCGTCGACAAGGCGGCGCACGGTGTAGACGCCCGCGCGGGCTTCCTTTACCGCAACCACCTTCTTTGCCCTCTCGGCCTTTTGGTCGAGCGCTGGATCCACGCCCGCCTCGCGCAGGGCCCGCAGCTCTTCCCACGCGGCCGCCGCCTTGGGCAGCGACATCGCCGGCCAGCGTCCGATCTTGCGCTGGCGCATGTTGCCGTCGACGGGGGACTTGAAGCGGTAGACCCAGGTGCGCGTCGTGGGCGTGGCCTCAAGGCGCAGCCCGGGATAGCCGTCCACCATAATGTGCTGGCCGGGCAGCAGCGCTTTCGCAGCGTGCGCGTTGAAGTGCATGGAAAGTTCCGGCGGCGTAGGTTTCCTGATGACCCGTCACGCCCCTTGGCGTAACTTTGAAGGTCAGCAGCTGAAAAAGCTACGCCAGCGCCGAAAGTGTAGCCACGTTTTCTAGAGCTTCCGCAAGTTGAACAACTCAGTCACAGATCGCGAAATCCCCAATGAAATCAAAGGGATGAATGAAAAAGGCCTTGAAAATCAAGGCCTTGGCAAAGACGCATTTTTTGGGCACACGCCGATGATGGCGCAGTACCTGGGCCTCAAGGCCAACCATCCGGACACCCTGCTGTTCTACCGGATGGGCGATTTCTACGAGCTGTTCTGGGCCGACGCCGAAAAGGCCGCGCGCCTGCTCG
>Ga0307412_10000209_pt1 | contig 39820 bp, 40 predicted proteins | sample DK1Cmetagenome_3_FD_203823 | JGI IMG/M metagenome (GOLD analysis project Ga0307412, IMG submission 203823) | Maize rhizosphere microbial communities from greenhouse at UC Davis, California, United States - DK15-C-1 | ecosystem: Host-associated > Plants > Roots > Rhizosphere > Soil | place: USA...
CTATACCAACTGGCTTTGTGAGCGCATTAGTACTGCTCGATTTATAGGACAAACAGTAAGATTAGAAATTATCTTGAGTGATTGTGGCGTAGGCGGACATTGGGGATATGGATATTTTGATGACTTTTGTGGGTTTGATTGTAGTTCACCATCATTTAATCCTGGTATAACTTTAAACCCTCTTAAAAAAGAATGTCCAAAATTCCCTCTTCCGGTTTCTGGTAATATTACATTACCTACTAACGCGTCATTTACTAATGTTACATTACAGGTTTTAGACCCTTCCAATAATGTTGTAAGCACAAAGGTTATTACTTCTGCACCCGCTGGAGCCTTTTCTACAACTCTTGATTATTCTAATTTCTATCCTTCGGGACCTAACAGCAATATAGATTTTAATATCAGAGCGATTTTAAATTATTCGATTAGTGGCCTTCCTCAAGCACCAGTGGTTGTGAATAATACAAATCCACCAGGTCCGGATGTTTCATTTAAAAGTTGTGCCACCCCATGTTATGAAGAATTAATTTTTAATATTAATCAACCCATTACCAGTTCTCTAAATTATCAGGCTTACTGCTGTATTACTTCCGAATCTATTATCTATCCTAATCTTACAGTAGATTTTAAAGCAGGATATGGGATACATTTAAAGCCTGGATTTTATGTAACAGGAAATAGTAGTGGTGTGTTTCATGTCTATATAGCTCCTTGTGAAGAAAATAATTTTACATCCAGAACTTCACAGACTAGCTCAAAATTTCAAAATGAAAATCAGCCAATTGTTGACTCCTATATTAAAATATCACCAAATCCAACATCTACATATATCAATATAAATTCAGGAAATGAGAAAATTACCTCTTGGGAATTGTTCGATATCTCAGGAAGAAGCATCTTAAAAGGAAATTCTACACAAATAAATGTACAGAGCTTACCTAAAGCCAACTATATTTTAAAAATAAATACTACCAACAAACAAGTAACTAAAAAAGTTATTGTAAAATAAAAATAAAAAGGTTCAGAGCAATTCTGAACCTTTTTTATAATAGTTAAAAATTATTTGTTGAATAATTCCTCAACTTTATCCCAGTTTACCACAGAGAAAAATGCAGCAACATAGTCGGGTCTTCTGTTTTGATAGTTTAAGTAATAAGCATGCTCCCAAACGTCAAGTCCTAAAACCGGCGTTCCTTTAACGTCTGCAACCGGCATCAACGGATTATCCTGATTTGGAGTAGAAGTTACCGAAACAGAACCGTCAGCATTTTTTACCAACCAAGCCCATCCGGAGCCGAATCTTGTTTTTGCAGCATCCGAAAAATCTGTTTTGAATTTTTCCAGTCCGCCATAGTTTTCGATCGCAGCTTTTACGTTTCCTACAGGTTCCTTGCTTCCTCCTGGAGTTAAAATTTCCCAGAATAAAGTATGATTAAAGTGTCCTCCTCCATTGTTTCTTACGGCAGGCTTATCTGTTCCTGTCTGGCAGATTTCTTCTATCGTTTTTCCTTCCAGATCAGTTCCTTTAATGGCATTATTTAAATTGTCAATATATGCTTGGTGGTGCTTTGTATGGTGGATTTCCATTGTTCTTGCGTCAATAGTCGGCTCTAATGCATCGTAAGCATATCCTAGTTTTGGTAATTCAAATGACATAATTATTATTTTTAATGTTATAATTCAAAGTTAACCAATAATTGATCTATATTCAAAAAATGCGTATTACTTTAATAAATCTTTAACATTGATAATTTGATTGGGATTGGGAAAGGATGGTGGAAGGCAGCAAGATGGAAGTTTAAAACAGCTAAAATGTTTAATAAATGAACAGAATAAAACTTCCAGCCTCCAGCTTTCCACTTCCCACCAATAAAAAACACGAACCCAAAGATTCGTGCTTCTATTTAAAACTTAATTTAAATTATTTATTCATGGACATCAGGAATTCTTCATTATTTAAAGTTCCTCTGATGTTTTTGTTTACAAATTCCATGGCTTCAACAGGATTCATTTCAGAAAGATACTTTCTGAAGATCCACATTCTCTGAGAAGTAACCTCATCAAGAAGCAAATCATCTCTACGAGTGCTCGAAGATACCAAATCAATAGCAGGATAAATTCTTCTGTTGGCAATTTTTCTGTCTAATTGAAGTTCCATGTTACCCGTTCCTTTGAATTCCTCAAAGATCACTTCGTCCATTTTAGAACCTGTATCGATAAGAGCCGTAGCAATAATCGTTAAAGATCCTCCACCTTCAATTTTTCTTGCCGCTCCGAAGAATCTTTTCGGTTTGTGAAGCGCATTGGCATCAACACCACCCGATAAAACTTTTCCGGACGCAGGCGTTACAGTATTGTAAGCTCTTGCTAATCTGGTAATTGAATCTAATAAAATCACAACATCATGTCCGCATTCCACCATTCTTTGAGCTTTTGCTAAAACAAGGTTCGCAACTTTCACGTGCTTATCTGCCGCTTCATCAAATGTAGATGCTATTACTTCAGCATTTACGCTTCTTTCCATATCGGTAACTTCCTCCGGACGTTCGTCGATCAAAAGTACCATCATATAAACTTCAGGGTGATTTGCCGCGATAGAATTAGCAATATCCTTCAGCAACATTGTTTTACCCGTTTTTGGCTGGGCAACAATCATTGCTCTTTGTCCTTTCCCAATCGGTGCGAATAAGTCGACCACTCTTGTAGAAATAGTAGCTTCTTTACCTGCAAGATTGAATTTTTCTTCAGGGAAAAGTGGTGTAAGATATTCAAAAGCAACACGATCTTTGATGAAAGCCAGATCACGTCCGTTTACTTCAATTGGTTTTAATAAAGAAAAATATTTTTCACCTTCTTTCGGAAGTCTTACAATTCCTCTTACCGTATCTCCGGTTTTCAAACCAAAATTTCTGATCTGAGCCGTAGAAACATACACATCATCAGGCGAAGAGATATAACTGAAATCTGATGAACGTAAAAATCCATAATTATCAGGTAAAATTTCCAAAACTCCTTCAATACTTACCATTCCATCAAAGCTGAACTCTTTTTTCTGCTCGTGATGCTCTTCCTGTCTTTCAGAATGTTGCTGCTGTTGTTGCTTATTCTGATTCGGGTTTTGATTTCTATGCTGATTTCCGCTGTTGTGCGGATTGTTGTGTTGTTGTCCTTTTTGAGGTCTGGCCTGAGCTTGAGGGTTGCTTGGCTTTTCTTCTGCTGGAGCAGATTCTTGAGGTTCTGTGTTTTTAGGAGCTTCTGGTCTTTCTTGCGAAATTTCTACGTTTCCTGTATTGGGCGCTGGAACCCTTTTCCTTTTTCTCTTAGCTTGTGAAGCTGCTGTTTCCTCTGTAGTTGCCGGTTCAGCTTTTATTTCTTCCGGTTTGGGAGCTTCAGAAATTGTTTCTACTTCTGTTTTTTCATCGGCCTTGGGCCTTTCTTCTTCCGAAGCTTTTGTTTCTGCTTTCGGTTTAGCTGCAGTTTTCTTTGGAGCAGCTTTTCTGGCAGGAGCCTTCGCAGGTTTTTCTGCCGGTATTTCTTCAGTATTCATATTGGTTTCGGTGACGTTGAAATACTCTTTCGCCACTTTGGGATTTGAAGCCTGAAAGTCAAGAATTGCAAAGATTTTGTCATTTTCAGTGCTGTTTCTTGCAACTTTAACGCCCAAATCCTTTAAGATTTTAGCCAGTTCCGTTACGGATTTTGACCTTAACGTTTCAATGTTAAACATATGTATGTAAAAAATGTAATTAATTGTGAATAAGAAAAGTAAGTCCGGTGACTTTTATTTTCAAGTACATTCGTATAATGCAAATCTACACTTATTTTTGAATTGTGCAAAATTTATGCTACTTTTGCAAGGAATTTAATATTCAATGTTACAAAGAATACAGACTATATGGACTTTTTTGGCAGTTTTAGCTGCTGTGTTTCTGTTCGTTACAGGGCAGGATGTTATCATTTCCGATAGCTTTCCTGTACTCAATGTGGGTTGTATCGTACTAGTTTTGGTTGGATTACTGAGTGTATTCAGCTTTAAAAACAGAAAAAGACAAATTTTGCTGAATAACATCAGCATCATTATAAACGTTTTGTTGATTGGTGTATTGATTTACTGGTTACTAAAATTATCCGGAGGAATTCAGATTCCTGAGAAGGGTATTGAGCCAATTTTTCCATTGATTGCGATTATCTGTTTGTTTATTTCAAACATGTATATCAAGAAAGATGAGAGGCTCGTAAAATCTGTAGACAGACTTCGATAACCTTACAACGATTTTTTGAGTGAAACGGCTTCCTTTTGGGAGCTGTTTTTTTTATTTCTTTTTTAATCACAGATTTCACAAAATTTACACAGATGTTTGTGTTATAAATCAGAGGTTAAAACCTTGTCAAGGATCTGCCGAAAAAAAAACTATGCACAACCATATGTGTAAATTTTGTGAAATCTGTGGGAAAAAGAAAATTTTGATGCAACATTTCCGTTTAAACTGCGACAGATTATTTATAATTATTAAAAATGAAAAAACTAACCTATCTTACCTTCACTCTTTTTTCAATTTTCTCCTTTGCACAGGAAGTTTCAAAAGAAAGAGTTCAGACAGTGCTTTCAACATTGGCTTCGGACGAAATGAAAGGCCGTGAAATCGGGACTCAGGAAAATGAAAACGCAGCAAATTATATTGCTAAACTTTTTAAAGAAAACAATTTAGAGTATTGTACCGGAAATTCTTACCTGATTCCATTTGATTATCAAGGGAAAACGGCTTACAACGTTTGTGGAATTAAAAAAGGAAAAACAGACAAATATTTAGGTTTCTCCGGGCATTTTGATCACATCGGAACAAGTGATAATCCAAAAGATAACATCTACAACGGAGCTGACGATGACGCCAGCGGAATTACAACTTTAGTAGGAATTGCAGACTATTTTAAAAATAAAAACCCTGATTTTTCGATGGTTTTCATCGCTTTTAATGGTGAAGAAAAAGGAATGTTGGGTTCAAGAGCTATTTCTCAGGACAAAAATTTAGATAAAATCTACAATAATCTTACTACTCTTTTCAATTTTGAAATGGTGGCCACAGAATCTCAATTCGGGAAAAACGGGTTATTTATGACCGGTGATGAGTTTTCTGATTTGGATGAATTATTTAATCAAAATGCAGTTAATGGATTGAAAATCAACCCCGATCCTTACGCTTCTGAACAATTATTCTACAGATCGGATAATGTAAGTTTTGTGAAAAAGAAAATTATCGCTCATTCTTTTTCAACGGTTGATATGACGAAAGCATCTCATTATCACAACGAAAGCGATGATGTGAATGTAGTAGATTTTGATAATATGACACAGATTATCAACAATTTCGGAAAGACTTTGGAAAAGCTGAATCCGAAGAATTTTGCCCCGAAATATAATGATAAAGTGAAATTTTAATATAATTTTAATCATAAGTAAAGCCACCATTTTTGGTGGTTTTTTATTTTAAAGCAAATGATTTGTAACAAATAGACCTCAATTAGAACATATTAGTAAAGTAAAAACAGGTTGGAAACGTCTAATCTTTTAATTTTACGTAATTTTGCTATCCAATTTTTTCATTGAATGAATCAATATCTTAAAATACTTAAGTTCGCAAGACCTCACCGAAAATACATCTACGGAAGTTTATTCTTCAATATCATGTATTCTGTTTTCCAGATTGCTTCGTTAGGGACAATTTTGCCGGTTTTGGGAATGCTTTTCGGAACTATAAAACCTGAAAAATATGAGGCCGCTCCTGTCTACTCGGGAGAAGTGGTAGATTTTTTTAAATATTTAAAAGAATATTCCAATTATTATGTTCAGACCTTGGTTACAGAACATGGCGCATTGAATGTTTTGGCCTGGTTGTGTATTATAACTGCCTTTATGTTTTTATTGAGAAATTTTTTCCGTTATTTAGGATCTTTCTTATTGATAAATTACCGTGTGGGAGTTACAAAAGACCTTCGCAGCGCGATGTACAACAAAATCCTGTCTTTGCCTGTTTCGTTTTTTACAGAACGTAGAAAAGGTGATTTAATGTCCCGTATGTCCAATGACGTGGGTGAAGTAGAAGGAAACATTTTGGGAAGTTTAATTGAACTAATCAACGCCCCTTTTATGTTGATCAGTACATTGATTACATTGTTCTTTTTAAGTCCGGAAATGACACTTTTTTCATTGCTTGTTTTGCCGGTAATGGGGACGATGATCGCATTGATCGGGAAAAGCTTAAAAAAGGATTCCCACGAAGCCCAACACGAAATGGGAACTATATTTTCCATCGTAGATGAAACCTTGAAATCTTCAAAAGTTATTAAGATTTTTAACGCTGAAAAAATCATGGGCAACAGATTCTCACAATCTATGCAAAAATGGATTAACAGCTCAATCAGTCTGGGAAGAAAAAAAGAATTGGCCTCTCCGATGAGCGAATTTTTAGGATCAATTACGTTCCTGATTATCGCTTGGTATGGTGGAAAGCAAATCATTGTGGAGCAGTCGATTTCTCCGGCAGATTTCTTGGTATTTTTGGGAATGTTCTTCCAGATTTTACCTCCTGCAAAGAGTTTATCAACGTCTATTTCCAATGTACAAAAGGGAGAAGCTTCTCTGGAAAGGGTTTTGGATATTCTTGATGCCGATGTGAAAATTGATGAAGTGGCAAGTCCTGTGGAGATTTCTACCCTAAATAATCAGATTGAATTTAATAATATTGGTTTTTACTATGATAAAGACCACACGATTCTTAAAAATTTCTCTTTAATAATCCCTAAAGGCAAAACAGTCGCTCTTGTCGGGCAAAGTGGTAGTGGAAAAACTACAATTGCTAACCTTTTAGCCAGATTTTATGATGTTTCGGAAGGTGAAATCCTTATTGACGGAACTAATATTAAAAATTTAAAATTAAAAGAATACCGCCAGCTTTTAGGAATGGTAACCCAGGAATCTGTTTTATTCAACGACTCTGTTTACAATAATATCCTGATGGGTAAGCCTGATGCGACGAAGGAAGAAGTAATTGCCGCCGCAAAAATTGCCAACGCAGATTCTTTTATCACCCATCTTCCTGAAGGCTATGATTCTAATATCGGGGACGACGGAGGAAAACTTTCCGGAGGCCAGAAACAAAGGGTTTCTATCGCAAGAGCGGTATTGAAAAATCCGCCGATCATGATTTTGGATGAAGCAACTTCCGCGTTGGATACGGAATCCGAAAGATTCGTTCAGGATGCGCTGGAAAAAATGATGGAAAACAGAACTTCTCTAGTGATTGCCCACCGACTTTCAACTATTCAGAAAGCCGACTGGATCGTAGTTATGGAAAAAGGAGACATTGTGGAACAGGGAACTCACCATGACCTTATTGCGAAAAGAGGAATGTATCATAAGCTTGTTGAGCTTCAAAATTTTGACTAAAATCTTTTTAAATTTAATTTAAAATGAATCCAATACAAGAGTATTTCTACAGAATTGAAGAGCCTGAGAGAAGTACTCTTCTTTTTTTACGCAAAAAAATCTTAGAATCCGACACGGAAAATATTACCGAAACGTTGAGTTTTGGACTGCCTTTTTTCAAGTATAAAAAGAAAATGCTGTGTTATCTTTATTATAGCAAAAAATATAAGAAACATTACGTAAGTTTCTATCACGGCGACAGATTAGATTATCCCGAACTGCTTCAGGAAGGCAGAAAGAAGTTTAAAATCCTTTTAATTGATATGGAAGAGGATTTGCCGGTGGAGTTTGTTTTGGAACTGATTAATGAGGTGAAAAAGTATATTAAATAGGTTGCAGGTTTTAGCTTCTAGGTCGCAGTAATATTACGACTGTTTTTAAGTTTTGGCTAAAGCCAATTTGATCGTCTATTTTCTTTAAACGGGCTAAAGCCCGTTCCTATTGATACAAACATTATATTAAAATTGCCATTTCCATTGTATTATTCGTGCAAAAATCGTGTTATTTATGTTTAAACAAAAAAAGGGCCGCTTCAAAGAAACAGCCTTTCATTTATATTTAAATTAAATCTTTAATCTTTCATTCTTGCAATCACATCAATACCACCTTTTGTGACATCTCCGATCTTACAGATAATCTCCGTATCCAAAGGCAGGAAAACATCCATTCTTGAACCGAATTTAATGAAACCAAACTCATGTCCAGCTTTTGCATCATCGCCTTCATTACAATAGAAAACAATCCTTCTCGCAACATAACCTGCAATTTGCCTGAAAACCACTTTATGATTCGTTAAACTTTCAACAGCAACCGTTGTTCTTTCGTTTTCCGTAGAAGATTTCTCATGCCATGCAACAAGATATTTCCCCGGATGATATTTTTTATAAATCACTTTTCCTGAAACCGGATATCTACAAATGTGAACATTAAGAGGAGACATAAAAATCGAAACCTGGATGGCCTTTCCTTTGATGAACTCGTCTTCTTCAACTTCTTTGATCATCACTACCTTTCCGTCAACTGGTGCGACCACATTTTCTCTGTGCTCCTGGATATCACGGTCCGGAACCCGGAAGAACCAGAATATCAAACTGTAAACTACCAATAAAGGCAAAATGATCATTAATGACCACATTTCAAGAAAATAAATAGCCAAAGCACCCAATATGATGAAAAGTATTGTTGCTAGGGTAATTGTTCCTTTTGATTCTCTGTGTAATTTCATGAGATTAAATAAATTTTTCTAAAATAAAGTACAAATATACGACAGGGACGCAGATTAAAAAACTATCAAGTCGATCTAATACTCCGCCATGCCCCGGAATGATGTTTCCACTGTCTTTCACTCCGAAATTTCTTTTCAGTTGACTTTCTACCAAATCTCCTACCGGAGCGAATGCAGCGATTAAAAAACCGACAACCATCCAATTTCCGCGAAGATCAGGCTGATATTGTTCGATGAAATAGGATAAAATTAAAGTTAACACTACTCCACCAATATATCCTTCCCAGGTTTTTTTAGGAGAGATTTTGGGAGCCATTTTATGTTTTCCGAAGAATTTCCCAGTTAAATAAGCAAAAGTATCGCTACTCCAGATTAAAATAAACATGAAAAGAACTTCAAGAGAAAATCTGTCATCAAATCTGGAAAACTTCGGTAAACCCAATGCAAAACTGAACGGCAGAGCCACATAGATAACTGTGAAAATCAGTTTTCCGCTGTCGTAATATAATTCGTTCGGATATTTAAATAAAGTGACAATAGCGATTACAATTAAAACCATTGCTAATATTTCACTGATCCTGAAATCAAAAAAGAAATCAAAATGGAAATACCTTTTCGAAAAAACATAGAAAATGAAAATGATTAAAGGAAGAACAATCCATCTTTCGTAGCCGTTCCCGAATTTCATGATTTTAAAACATTCCCACGAACCGACACCCAACAAAAGCGTAATCAAGCCGTAATACAAATATTCCTGTTTTACGAGATCCGGCGAAATACTATTGATAAGTTGCGCTCCCAGCGGAGTCGTACAAAGAATGATGACTGCAACATAAATAATTCCTGATAGCGTTCTTTGAATGAGATTTTTGTCCAAATTTTTAAATTTAAAAGTTGATGCTTAATCCTCAAGCAGCAATAAAAATAGTTTTGTATTGGTATTGGAAGTATCCAGTTTGGATTGGCTTCCGCTGATAGAAGTAAGATTTTTGATGTTCCCGTTTCTCTTAATTTTCCCCATTGCGTCATTCAGGTTGTTCACGATCTGTGAAACATTGGCCATAATGATAATTTTGTTGGGAAGCCTTGAAGAGTGATAATGAAGAATATTGTTATGAGAAAGCATGATTCTTCCATCGTAAGCAATCAAATATTCGCAGGTGATAAAAGCAGCATCGTTATTGGCCTGCAATTCTGAAGTATATGGAGATTTCACAACATGTAAAAAATTCTGTAGGTCTTTATCCCAACAGAAAATATTGTTTATTCCTTCTATTTTAACGATTTGATTCAAAGTCTGTAGAGCCTCCGCTTCATCTGCACAATAATTAAAAAATCCCCCCGAATGCGTAAATAATTGCGCAAACTTATAGTCAAGATCCGCATTTTTGAGCGAATCTCCCAGCTTTTCCAAACTCTGAGCTTCTTCTTCCTCAGGCTGGTTTGTCAGTTTGCTTACAATCCTCTTGAATAAATTCAACTTAATTTATTTTTAATCAACTTTATACAAAAATATAAAATTAATTAAATAGAAATCCAAAAACATGCCGATAAATATGAAAAAACCTGACAATTTTGAGATTGTCAGGTTTTTATTATTGTTTTAAAAGAAATTTTAAAGCTGAGTCGGGCTTTCAGGAGCCTGAATTTCACTTTCTGATTCTCTTTCTTTTTCTTTAATTACAATCGGTTCCGCAGATTCTCCATTAGTAGGAATCGTATTGGTCACAGGTTTTTCCGTTAATTCCGGATCCCATGCTCTTTTTCCGAATACTTCTTCTAAATCTTCACGGAAAATTACTTCTTTTTCTAAAAGCTTAGTCGCAAGTGCATCCAGCTTATCTTTATTCTCCGTTAAAATCTGAACCGCTCTGTCATATTGATTTTCGATAATTCCTTTAATCTCGATATCAATTTTCTTAGCTGTTTCTTCAGAATAAGGCTTCCCGAAAGAATATTCCGACTGACCTGAGCTGTCATAATAAGAAATATTACCAATATTCGGACTCAAACCGTAGATCGTTACCATCGCCTGAGCTCTCTTCGTTACACTTTCCAAATCAGAAAGCGCTCCCGTTGAGATATTGTTAAAAATAACCTGCTCTGCAGCTCTACCTCCCAATGTTGCACACATCTCGTCCAGCATTTGTTCGGTAGTTGTCAGTTGTCTTTCTTCCGGAAGATACCAAGCCGCACCTAAAGAACGCCCTCTCGGAACGATTGTCACTTTCAATAGCGGCGAAGCATGCTCTACCAACCATGAAATTGTAGCATGACCAGCCTCGTGGTAAGCCACTCTTTTCTTTTCAGAAGGTTTGATAGCTTTATTTTTCTTTTCAAGACCACCGATGATTCTGTCCACAGCATCAAGGAAATCCTGCTTATTTACTGATGTATGATTGTTTCTCGCTGCAATTAATGCTGCTTCGTTACAAACATTCGCAATATCTGCTCCACTGAAACCTGGAGTTTGTTTTGCTAAAAACTCTCTGTCTACGGTATCATCAAGCTTGATTTTCTTTAAGTGAACATCAAAAATCTGTCTTCTTTCGTGTAATTCCGGAAGGTCTACGTAGATTGAACGGTCAAAACGTCCTGCTCTCATCAAAGCTTTATCCAAGATATCCGCTCTGTTAGTTGCTGCCATTACGATTACGTTTGTATCTGTTCCGAAACCATCCATTTCCGTAAGAAGCTGATTCAATGTATTTTCTCTTTCGTCGTTTCCGCCCGAGAAATTATTTTTTCCTCTTGCACGTCCGATCGCGTCGATTTCGTCGATGAAGATAATTGCCGGAGATTTAGCTTTAGCCTGAGCAAAAAGATCTCTTACCCTTGAAGCTCCTACCCCAACAAACATTTCCACGAAATCCGAACCTGAAAGTGAGAAGAAAGGAACCTTAGCTTCACCCGCTACCGCTTTCGCCAACAACGTTTTACCTGTTCCCGGAGGCCCTACCAAAAGAACACCTTTAGGAATTTTACCTCCCAGTTTTGTATATTTTTCTGAGTTTTTCAAGAAGTCTACAACTTCCTGCACCTCTTCTTTAGCACCTTCCAATCCTGCAACATCTTTAAATGTCACCTGAATTCTTTCTTTTTCGTCAAAAAGTTTAGCTTTGGATTTTCCGATAGAGAAAATTTGTCCGCCGGGACCTCCGCCACCGCCCATCTTTCTGAAAAGAAGGAAATAAAATAATCCCAAAATAGCAATCCAGATCAATGCAGAAACCAAAATATCCGTGAATGGACTTTTTCCTACACCGTAATCTTTAGTTGTTTTAATTGCCGGGTTTGCTGCTCTTACCTGATCAAATTTTTGAAGGAAAAGCTGAAGATCTCCATATTTAACAGTAAAATCTGCCTTTGGAGCCATTGAGAATGCAGAAAACGGATCATTTTCTTTGGTCTTAACCGTTGCTGTTTTCGCAGCCTGTGTAAGGAACACATCGGCTTTCTCAGTATCTTTATAAATTATAATGTTCTGAACTTTCCCCGTTTGCATTTCTCTGAAGAAACCATCCTCATCAATAGTCTTTGCACTGCTGTCCCCGAAAAAATTAGGGATAAAGAATAACAAAAGAGCTATGATCGCAATCGGAAAAAACCAGTTAAATCCTTTATTGTTCATTTATACTTTTTAAATTAAAATTTAATATTCGCTTTCAATTTTCGTAATTGCCGCATCTCCCCAAAGTTCCTCGATATCATAATATGCACGTACTTCTTTCTGGAAAATATGGACAACTACTGTAACATAGTCTACCAAAACCCACATTGAGTTTTCGGTACCCTCTACATGCCAAGGTCTGTCTTTAAGGTCGTTTCTTACTTTTTTCTCTACACTTCCCGCCAGTGCAGAAACCTGTGTGTTTGAGTTTCCGCTACAAATTATAAAAGTTTCGGCTACGGAGTTTTCGATTTTCGAAAGATCAAAAATCATCACATCTTCACCTTTTACATCTTGGATTGCCTCTACAATTTTATCTATTAGCGCTTGTTTTTCTGCTGTTTTATTCATTAAAATATCTATAATCTGCAAATTTATTGTTTTTCTTTTACTTTAGCCTTACTTTTGGCTCCCGAAAGTCTTAAAGTTTTCTTAAATGAGTCAACTATTTTATCTGAAAGAGTGTCCTTCTACTAATGACGAAATTTCAAGGTTTTTACTTTATGAAAATTCGGATTTTGTAACATTGTATACATTCAATCAAACGAAAGGTCGCGGTCAGTACGGAAATACGTGGTCTTCAACTGCTGAAAAAAATTTAGCCTATACTTTAGCGGTAAAGACTCAAAACTTTATGCTCTCGGATTTTATGTTCAATTATTATACCGCAATTGTAATCAGGGATTATCTTGCCAATTTGACTGAAAACAATGTAAAAGTAAAATGGCCGAACGATATTATCCTTAAAAATAAAAAAATCGTTGGAATTTTAATTGAAAAGAAAAAAATTAATCAAAATAATTATTTCATTATCGGGTGTGGAATTAATGTTCTTCAGGAGGAATTTGACGAAATATCCAATGCAGGTTCACTTTTAACCCAAACCGGAAAAAGATTTGACCTTGAAGAATTTACTTTAAATCTTAATGAATTTCTAATAGAAAGATTAAAAAATATTCCATCAGAAGAGGAAATTATGAATCTTTTTAACTCCAATTTATTCCGGAAAGATGAGATTTCTGTTTTTGAAATGAATAAAACACGACAAAATGGCATCATTCGGAAAGCTAATGAAAAGGGTGAACTCTTAATTGAATTTGAAGATGGATTGCAATCTTTTTATCACAAAGAAATAAAATTGCTTTACTGATTTGCCCTTTTAAAGTATAAAAACGCTGCCAACGGGAAAAATACAATATTCGGGAACCACATTGCCAAGGCCGGTGACATACTTTTATTCTCAGAAACTACTTTCAAAGCTTCAAATGAGAATACAAAAACGAAAGCTAAAGAAATCCCCAACGCTAAATTAATCCCTAATCCGCCACGTTTCTTTTGCGAAGAAAGAGAAAGCGCCAAAAACGTTAAAATAACGATTGAAACCGGCATTGAAGTCCTTTGATGAAGCTCATTTAAATGGGCATTCAGGTTGCTGTTTCCTTTTTCGGTTTCTCTTTTAATAAATTTTAAAAGTTCGGGTGTGGTTTTATTCTGACCCAAAAGTTCATTCGGGAAAAGCTCTTCCGGATCGTGCTTAAAGCTTTTCTTAAGATCAAAACCATTGGCCAGCTTTTCCGTATCATTTGTATTGATCGTCTTTTCTGTGTAAGAATTCAAGACAAAAAGTTTTTTATTTTTATCCCAATTTACGTCAGAAGCTTTTAATTCATAAGTCAGTTTCCTGTTTTTATCAAACTTCTGATAAACGAATCCAGATCCTCTTTTTTCTCTTTTATTCCAGGAGTTGATAAAAATATACTCCGTTTTGCTCAATTGTGCGGAAACGGGAGCAGTTCCCAACACTTTTTCTTTATTGGCGGCATTATAAGTATAAGCCTCCAGCTGGTTTTTCTGAATATTGGCCCAAGGCAGGATAAAATGATTGACACCCAATGAAACAACAGCAATAAACAACGACGTTACCAGATATGGTCTTGCAAATCTGTGAAAACTCGCGCCACTGCTGATTACGGCAACAATTTCCGTATTGTTTGCCATTCTTGAGGTAAAATAAATCACCGAAATAAACACCAAAATCGAAAGGAAAGTCATCACAAGATTCACGATCCAGAAAGGATAAAAGTGAACCAGAAAGTATGATAAATTAAGCTTTGCGTCAATAGCTGTTGCGTTCTCAATTCTTGGAATTTTTTGCTGAACATCTATGACGAGCACTACTATAGACAACAATATCAGCATGAAACTGAAAGTTCCAAGGTATTTTCTAACGATATATCGGTCTATAATTTTTAACATAAAATATTTAAAGTCTTTGTCTGAGAACTGGTATTACAGAATTTTTCCATTCATAGAAATCTCCTGCCATAATATGTTCTCTTGCTACTTTTACCAAATCTAAATAAAACGCTAAGTTATGAATTGAAGCAATCTGTTTCGCCAGATATTCCTTAGAAACGAATAAATGTCTCAAATATGCTTTCGAATATTCTTTGTCTACGAAACTCGTTCCAAACTCATCCAAAGGCGAAAAGTCTTTTTTCCACCTTTCATTTTTCATGTTCATTACGCCTTGCCATGTGAAAAGCATTGCGTTTCTTGCATTCCTCGTCGGCATTACACAATCCATCATGTCGATTCCTAAACCTATTGATTCCAGGATATTCCATGGAGTTCCTACACCCATTAGATATCTTGGTTTTTCTTTCGGTAAAATATCAGTAACCTCATCGGTAATTCTATACATTTCCTCTTCAGGCTCCCCTACGGAAAGTCCGCCGATTGCATTTCCTTCTGCTCCGGCTTCAGAAATTACTTCAGCAGAAATTTTTCTTAAATCTGAGTAGGTAGAACCCTGAACGATCGGGAAAAATCTTTGTTTGTGACCGTAAAGCTCCGGATTTTTCTCATTCCAGTCAATACATCTTTTCAACCAGCGATGCGTCATCTCCATGGAAGATTTCACTTGGTTGTAATCGCATGGATAAGCTACACATTCGTCAAAAGCCATGAAAATATCAGCTCCGATCTGTCTTTGGATTTCCATAGATTTTTCAGGAGTGAATAAATGGTAACTTCCATCGATATGAGATTTGAATTTTACGCCTTCCTCGGACATTTTCCTGCTTCCGGAAAGTGAAAAAACCTGAAAACCTCCTGAATCCGTAAGAATAGGAAGATCCCAGTTCATAAATTTGTGCAAACCTCCCGCTGCCTGCATGGTTTCCATACCCGGGCGAAGGTAAAGGTGGTATGTATTACCCAAAATAATCTGGGCTTTTATGTCTTCTTTTAATTCTCTTTGGTGGACTGTCTTTACACTTGCAACAGTACCTACAGGCATAAAAATCGGGGTCTGGATTGTACCGTGATCTGTGGTAAGCTCTCCGGCCCTTGCCTTTCCCTCCGAGGTTTTTTCTATATTAAAAAATTTTTGCATCTTTAAATTATCTTGCGAAAACCGGAACATTTCCGTTCTTCTTCAATTTATCCTTTACATATTGATCCGCTTTTGGATCTTTTTCTAATAATATTTTTTGTGCATCCTCTGCAATTCCGTTCATTTTTTCTTTTACAACATAATATTTGAAACTTTCAACAAAATCATTGGGCTTCACATTATGTGTTTTAAGAACATATCTGGTTCCTGCTTCCAGATTTGAATTCGGGTACAGGAAAGTTGCCTGATCATTAATCGCTAAATCAGCCATGATTTCCGCCATCTGATCTTTCGGGACCAAATTTTTAGGCTTATCAATATAATCTCCTCCGCAGGAAACTATAAATAATAAAACGAAAATGAAGATCAGTTTTTTCATAACCTGTTGATTATTGATTTCCATTTTAAATTTAAAACTCCAAAAACCGCTTCATGAATGATTCCGCCATTCATTTTGCTTTCTCCTAAAATTCTGTTTGTAAAAATAATAGGTACTTCTACAATTTTGAATCCCTTTTTAAAAGCACGGAATTTCATTTCAATCTGAAAGCCGTATCCTTTTAATTTAACATTATCTAAACCGATTTCCTCCAGCACTTTTCTCGAAAAACAAACGAAACCTGCCGTTGTATCATGAATTGGAAGACCTAAAATGAACCGTACATATCTTGATGCAAAATAGGAAAGCAATACCCTTCCCATGGGCCAGTTCACCACATTTACTCCTTTGGAATAACGGGATCCGATGGCCATATCTGCATTTAAGCACGCTTCAAAAAGTTTCGGCAAATCATTTGGATTATGGGAAAAATCTGCGTCCATTTCAAAAATGTAATCGTATTTGTTTTCCAGTGCCCATTTGAATCCGTGGATATAAGCCTTACCCAAACCATCTTTTACATGCCTTATCGACAAATGGAGATAGTGTGGAAATTCTTTCTGCAAATCCTTTACCAACTCCGCCGTACCGTCTGGAGACGAGTCGTCCACAACCAAAATATGAAAGTCATTTTCCAATGCAAAAACCGCGGAAATAATATTTTCAATATTTTCCTTTTCGTTGTAAGTTGGGATGATGACCAGTTTTTTCATTTCAGTTTGCAAAGATAGTTTATTTAACCTTTTTATTTTATACAAAATAATCTATAATTTTGCAAAAAAATTTCCGTTGCCATTATCACAAAACATTACAAATCATATAAGAATACCTGAGAACAACGATTGGGTGATCTTTATATTGCTGGGCTGCATCTTTTTATATGTTTTCATGATGAATATCATAGAAAGGGAAGCCAATCTGAGAGATTTTCTGCTTCAAAAATATTTTGATGCGAGTAACAACCTGCCAAGTTGGGTAATCACTTCGTGTGTGACTGCACTTACTTTGTCAGTTTTAATTTCTCAGTACATTCCTATTATTCCGAAATTTGTCGCTGACCTCCAACTTTTTGGGTTCCAATTGAATAAGTTTGGATTTTGCTTGATTGCCGTTGTACTTTTTTATGTAGTAAAAACAAGTTTAGGGTTTTTATTTTTCCAAAGTATAGGTGATGGCAAAAAATGGTCTATTTTTTATTTTACCTCTACAAAATTTTACTTCATTCTGTCATTTTTATTAATAATTTTATGTGTAACCCACTATTATTTCCCAATCGACAGAAATAAAATGTTTTTATACTATCTGTTCTTTTTTTCTATTGTGTTCATTTTCAAGATTTTTTTCTATTTATTTCACAAGAACAACATCTTACCTGAAAAATGGTATTATAAATTTTTGTATATTTGCACCCTCCAAATCGCACCACTATTGTTGCTTTGGAAATTATTATTTTTTTAATAAAAGTCAATGATGAGAATAAAGTCTATATTGGTATCACAACCAGCGCCTAGTGAGTCGTCTCCATATTTGGATATTGCGAAGAAGGAAAAGATAAAGATTGATTTCCGTCCCTTTATCCATGTCGAAGGAGTTGACAACAAAGAACTTAGAACACAGAAGATTGATCTTACGCAATATACGGGAATTATTTTCACGAGTAAAAACGCGATTGATCACTACTTCAGATTAGCCGAAGAACTACGTTTTGCGGTTCCTGATACGATGAGATATATCTGTCAGTCTGAAGCTATTGCCAATTATCTTCAAAAACATATTGTTTACAGAAAAAGAAAAATCAGCTTTGGGGAAAAGAACTTCTCAGACCTGCTGCCTCTTTTCAAAAAGTTTCCGACGGAAAAATATCTGTTGCCATCTTCAGATGTTTTGAGTCCGGATACCGTGAAAACAATGGAAACATCTAATGTAGACTGGACAAGAGCAATTATGTACAGAACGGTTTGCAGCGACCTGACAGATATTAACGTTAAAGAATATGACATGTTAATCTTTTTCAGCCCGCAAGGAATCAAATCACTACAACAGAACTTCCCTGACTTTAAACAGGATGAAACAAAGATCGGCGTTTTTGGAACAACGACTTTAGCCGCGGCGGAAGAAGCAGGATTAAGAGTAGATTTAATGGCTCCTACAAAAGAAACTCCGTCCATGACAATGGCATTGGAAAAATATATTAAAACCTTACACAAGTAGATTTTAATACAAAATATAAATAACCGTCTTTTCATAAAGGAAAGATGGTTTTTTTTTAATTAAATTTGAACAAGAATTAACATTGAATGAAAGCTCCACAGGCAAAAAAAATAGAAAAAATACTTGAAATACACGGTGATCAAAGAATCGACAACTATTTCTGGCTCAATAACAGGGAAAATCCCGAAGTCATCCAATACCTTGAAGAAGAAAATGCATATGCAGAATTTGTGATGAAAGATACAGAGCCCTTTCAGGAAGAGCTTTTTGAAGAAATGAAAGCCCGTTACAAAAAAGATGATGAGTCTTTACCCTATTTTTTTAATGAATACTGGTATATTGTCCGCTATGAAGAAGGAAAAGAATATCCTATTTTTTGCAGAAAACATAAAAGCTTAGACAATGAAGAAGAAATTATACTTGATGTGAATGTTTTAGCGGAAGGACAAGAATATTTCGAAGTGGGAAGCGTTGCCGTTGCTCCGAATAACGAACTGGCTTCTTTTTCATCCGACAATGTAAGCCGCAGAATCTATACCATTAATTTTAAAAACTTAAAAACAGGAGAAATTCTTCCCGATAAAATTGAAAATACTACCGGAAAAGCAGTTTGGGCAAATGATAATGAACACGTTTTCTACATCAGAAAAGATGAAAGTTTGCGTGCGTTTCAGGTGTACAGGCATAAGTTGGGAACAGACCATTCAGAAGATGTTTTGATTTTTCATGAAAAAGATGAAACTTTTGACGTGAATGTTTTCAAGACAAAATCTCTGGAATATATTTTCATTGCGAGCTCGAGCACTATTTCTGATGAACACAGATTCATCCCTTCCGACAATGTTTTTGCAGAATGGAAAATCATTCAGCCAAGAATTGATGATCTGGAATATTCTGTTGAGCATTATGAAGACGAATTTTACATTATCACCAATGCAGACGATACTTTTAATTTTAAAATTGTAAAGGCAAAAATCAACAATTGCGGAATAGAAAATTGGGTGGACGTGATCCCTCACCGCCCGGAAGTTTTGCTGGAAGGCTTTGAAATTTTTAAAAACTATCTTGTTCTTGAAGAAAGAGAAGAAGGTTTATTACAGATAAAAATCATAGACGAAAAAACTCAGGAATCACATTACCTGACCTTTTCCGATCCTACGTACACCGCTTATATCGGGGTTAATCTGGAATTTGACACGGAAGTTTTAAGATATGGCTACACTTCCTTGACACAGCCAAGCTCAACTTACGAATACAACATGAAAGATAAAACCACCCAACTTCTGAAACAACAGGAAGTTTTGGGCGGAAAATTCTTCCCAGAAAACTATATTTCAGAAAGAATTTGGGCAGACTCAAGAGACGGAGAAACAAAAATTCCGATTTCTTTGGTTTATCATAAAGACACGAAAAAATCTGCAGATACTCCCCTGCTTTTATATGGCTATGGAAGTTACGGACACACTGTTGATGCCAGCTTTTCGAATGTAAGACTGTCGATTTTAGACAGAGGTTTTATTTATGCGATCGCCCACATTCGTGGTGGTGAATATTTGGGAAGAGAATGGTACGAAGATGGAAAAATGTTGTTTAAGAAAAATACATTCTTTGATTTTATTGATGCCGGAAAATATTTAATTAAACAAAATTATACCTCGTCCAAACACCTCTATGCAATGGGAGGAAGTGCAGGAGGATTGTTGGTTGGAGCCGTAGTAAATTACGAACCCAATTTATTCAACGCGATTGTGGCGCAGGTTCCTTTTGTGGACGTTGTTACAACGATGCTGGATGAAACAATTCCTTTAACAACAGGAGAATACGACGAATGGGGAAATCCCAACGACGAAGAATATTATCATTATATGAAAGAATATTCTCCTTACGACAATGTAGAGGCCAAAGATTATCCGCACATGCTGATTACAACCGGATTGCATGATTCTCAGGTTCAATATTGGGAGCCGGCAAAATGGACAGCAAAATTAAGAGAACTGAAAACGGATGATCATATTTTGATTTTCAAAACAGATATGAGCGCGGGACATGGCGGGGCAAGCGGAAGATTTGAATCATTGAAAGAAGATGCATTGGAATATGCGTTTTTATTTAAATTAGAAAATATAGAAGCATGATTAACGACGCAGAATATTGGCAAAAAATACAACAATTCTTTATTGAAAATTTCGATACTGAAAAAAATGCTCCTATTGAAACCTATTTGTTTTTAATAGGACTTCAGGAATTGGGGAGCGGCCAGCAGAAATATACGAAAGACGACAAGCTTAACCTGCTTCACATTGCGGTTTGCAGACTGCTTGAACCTTTTGGATATTATAAATTTTCGCATTACGACGATGACGGATACCCTCATTTTGAAGAGCTGGAAAAACTTCCGGAGCTCAAACCAAATGAACAACAGATTCTAATGAAAAAAGCGATTATTCAATATTTTCAGGATGAAGAATTGATTTAAAAATAAAAAAAAACGGAAAGTATATTGCTTCCGTTTTTTTATTTTAAAATTATTAAGCCAATTTAGGCGTTAATTTAATATTCTTAACAACTAAACCAAAAATCTTAATGGTTCAAATTATTTTTTCAGAATTTCCTCCAATTGATTCAATCCCATTTTAAAACCTTCCTCAAAACCCATTTCAATTTGTTGCTTCATTCCTTCCGGATGTGGAAAATGAATATTAACCGTTACTTTCGTGCCCTCTTCCACACCAGTAAAACCAATCAGCCATTTTGACTGCCCAAAATCTTCATTAATATTTCCATTTTCATCGCAGAAAGAATCCGTTCCGTCAAAGCTTCTGTGTTCAATGATTTCACCGTATTTCACTTGTGCATAATGCCTTTCTCCTGCAGGTCCAACCATTGAATACAGCCATGTTCCGCCTTCTTTGAAATCCTGATTTTTAGTTTCGCATTTCCACGGTTTTGGCGCCCACCATTGATCCAGTAATTCGGACTTGGTAAAATGGTCCCATACTTTTGAAACATCAGCATCGTAGATTTTCATTACATAAACGCTGTTTGAATCAAAATCTTTGTTAAAAATGATATTAGATTCCATAATAATAATTTGTTTTAAACAAATCTAGTTTTTTATTCTCTGATGTGGCTTTTCATATGACAAGTAATCAAAAATTTATAAATAAATGTTAAAAAACTCCGTTTTAAGAAAAATAACACAATTTTTTGGCTCGTTTTTTGTTTATGAAGTCTTAAAATAATTAATTTTAACATTCAGCTTTTTAAAAAACTCATAAAATAAAATAAATGAATAATAAGTTCATCCCAATAATCTCGGTGTTTATGACGATCTCACTGATTGTCTTCGTCACCCTCCAGTTTTATTGGCTGAAAAGTTATTACGGGGCATTAGAACAGGATTTTTCTTCCAAAGTATATTCTGCATTGGAAAGTACAGCTAAAAATATGGCTGAAATTGAAGTTGATAAATATTTAAATGAAGATAATAAAAATTTCAGAAATAGTATCCTTGCGAGCAATAATCAGCCATCGTTAACAACTATTCAACAAGTTGAAGATTCAGGAACGCAACGACAAATTATTTATTCTAAAAATATTATTGAAAAAAGCCAACTTCCGATTTCTAAAATGGGAGATTCAATAAAACTAACAAAATTATATACTGATGAAGCAGCTTATAAAATAAAACGAGATACTACAACACGTGAAATTTTAACGACTGATATTAATCGAGATCTTGAAAATGGAGATTTTTATTTACGCGAATATGCAAATATTATAGGAAATAACATTCCCATCACAAAAAGAGTAAACCCGAAAATTTTAGATTCTGTTATTACGAAAGAATTGAGAATCAGAGGAATCTCTGCAAAATTCGGTTATGGCATTACGGATAAAAGTAATAAACTGACCGGCGTTGTCAATAAAGCTTACAAAGAAAAAAGCGACAGTAATACATATACTTATCCTCTTTTTACAGATCAAAAAGGAAGAACATTATACAGCCTTGCTTTAGTTTTTCCAAAAAAAGAATATTCTTTGGCTATGAACAATTGGCCAATGCTTTTGGGGACTTTTCTTTCGCTTCTTACGATTTTGGGAATTTATATTATTTCCATTAATTATATGATGAAGCAAAAAAAGCTGGCAGAAGTGAAAACGGATTTCATTAATAATATGTCTCACGAGTTTAAGACTCCGCTAGCAACAATCTCGGTTGCAACTGACTCTTTGGCGAATGATAAAATTGCAACGAATCCTGATAAAGTTAAATATTATTCGGAGCTGATCAAGCAAGAAAATTTAAGGATGAAAAAACAGGTGGAAAACGTCCTGAATATGTCCAAACTCGAAAGAAATGAAGTAAGATTATTCTTAAAAGAAGCCAATGTAAGAGAGTTAATCCGAAGAACAACAGAATCTTTTAATCTGATTGTCAAGCATAGAAACGGAACGCTTACACAGGAATTCAACGCAACGAATTATATTTTTAAAATTGATGAATTCCATATCTCCAATATGCTGGTAAACCTTCTGGATAATGCCAATAAATATTCTCCCGAAGCACCGGAAATCAGCATACAAACTAAAAATGAAGGACATTGGTACGTAATAGAAGTTTCTGATAAAGGGATGGGAATGGAAACTCACAATAAAACGAAAATTTTCGAAAAATTCTTTAGGGAAGAAACAGGAAATATTCACAATGTAAAAGGACAAGGCTTAGGGCTTTCTTACGTTAAAAAAATTGTAGAACTCCATAAAGGACAGATCATTGTAGACTCCAACAAAGGAAATGGAAGTACGTTTACGATAAAACTGCCAATGACTTAAAATAAAGGATAATTATTAAGATTATCATTAATAAAAATTTAACCAAACAAAATATAAGAAGAAGAGAGTGACACAGGTTCATTCTTAATTATTAATTTTTAATTATTAAAATTATGAGCAACAGAATATTATTAGTAGAAGACGATCAGAGTTTCGGGGCAGTGTTGAAGGATTATTTAACGATAAATAATTTCGAAGTTACTCTTGCCACAGATGGAGAACAGGGTTTAAAAGAATTTACCGAAAACGAATTCGATATCTGCATTTTTGACGTAATGATGCCTAAGAAAGATGGATTTTCTTTAGCAGAAGACGTAAAAAAAATTGACAAAAACACGCCTATCATTTTCTTAACCGCAAGAAATATGAGAGAAGATATTTTAAAAGGTTATCAGTTGGGAGCAGATGATTACATCACAAAACCTTTTGATACTGAATTACTTCTATATAAAATCAAAGCAATTCTTCAGAGAAGTTCCACTTTGGAAAATGAAGAGCAGGAGCAATTCAAAATCAGCAATATTTTCTTTGATTCTATGTTGAGACAATTGAGAGTTGGTGATAATGAATACAAGCTTTCTCCAAAAGAAAATGAATTATTAAAGTTGCTTTGCATCCATAGAAACGATTTTATGCCAAGAGACCTGGCTTTAAGAAAAATCTGGAAGAAAGAAAACTACTTTACCGCAAGAAGTATGGACGTTTACATCGCGAAACTTCGTAAACTTTTAAAAGACGACGAAGGATTGGAAATTATCAATGTTCATGGAGAAGGATTCAGACTTTTAGTTAAGAATTAATTTCAGAAAAACATTATAAATGTAAAATTAGCAAAACAATTAAAAATGTTTTGCTAATTTTGTTTCATACCAAAAGTTATGAAGAATACATTTTTAGGCTTTATTGCCATTTCTATATTAACCATTTCCTGCAAAAAAGACGAAAGACCGACTTATTTGACAGAAGAAGCAGGTGTTCAACAGCAAAATACATCCGCGAATAACACTGCAAAACCTTCTCTATTGGATCAGGCGGGAATTCAGGCCGCACAGAACCCTGCTGCTGCAACAGTTACCGCTCCAGGAATGAATCCTGCTCACGGACAGCCGGGACACCGATGCGACATTCCTGTAGGACAACCTTTGAGTTCTGCACCGGCTCAGGCTCAGCAACAGGGAGCGCAAAATGTAGCGGCGAATGCTAATCAAAATCAGACCATTCAAATTGATCCGAATGCGTTACAACCAGGGAAATTTAACGTTGATAAAAACGGAAAAGCACAAACCGTAAAAACCGCTCCGGGAATGAATCCTCCACATGGTGAACCGGGACACAGATGTGACATTCCTGTAGGACAACCACTGAACAGCAAACCGGCTCCTACTCCACAACCGACGCAGACAATCGCTCAAAATACACCTGCTCCATCTCCAACACCCGCTCCGACAGGCCCAAAACCGTCATTAAATCCGGCTCATGGAGAACCTTGGCATAATTGCGGCGTGAAAGTAGGAGAACCATTACCATAATTTTTGTATTTTTGCACCGTGAAATTATTTCAGATCATAACAATTGTCTTCTGTTTAGGTTTTTTTTTAATTCCTAAAGATAATTTCTATGCTCAAAATATGCAGGAAAACTGCTGTAAATCCGATTCCGGAACAAGCTGCTGCGAAAAAGACCACAAAACATCTTCTAAAAATAGTCACGATAGCAAATCAAAAACATCTTCATGCAACGATGATTGCTGTTCTTTCTGTATTTCGTGCTTCACTTTTATAGAAACTCCTTTCTCCAAAAGTGTAAAGCTGGAAATGTCTTATTACAAAGCCAACAAAAATTTACACTTTCAATATTCTGATCCTCATATTTCAGATCGTTTAAAAGAGATTTGGCAACCGCCGAAAATAGGTTAATTCAATCAACAGAGTTCATTAAAATTTTTAATGGACTGATTTAAATTAATCTAAATTTTAACAAAATGAAATTATATATTTCCAAGGTTATTCTTGGTTTATTCTTATTATTTACACAATTTTTATTTGCTCAAAATCTTTCTAAAAACCAGTTCACAGTAAAAGGAAACTGTGAGATGTGCAAAGAAAGAATCGAGAGCACAGCCAAAAAAGCAGGTGCAAAAGAAGCAAGATATTCTATTGATTCACAAACTTTAACTTTAGAAACAGACAATAATATTTCTACTGACGATATTCTGAAAAAAGTTGCTGAAGCCGGTCATGACAATGAAAAGTTTAAGGCTTCCAACGTTAATTATGAAGCGCTGCCCGGATGTTGTCATTATGATAGAGATCTGCAGCAGAAAACAACAGAAAGCCACGATCATCATTCCAAAAAGGAAAACGAGTTTTATGTAAAAGGGAACTGCGAATCCTGCAAAGCCAGAATTGAAAAGGCAGCAAAAGAAGCAGGTGCAGACTCAGCAGAATGGAATGCAGAAAAGCAGATGGTAACATTAAATTTTGATCCTGCAAAAACTTCATCAGATAAAATTCTAAAGAAAATCGCAGACGTCGGACACGACAACGAAAAGTATAAATCCGGCGATAATACCTACAAAAACCTGCCGTCTTGCTGTTTATATGACAGGGAAATTCCTTTTGGAGAAGCCAATCCGAAAGTACATTTTGAAGAAGGTGAAGCAGGTAAAAATGATGAGCATTCAGGACATTCTGATCATGAAGCCTCAAATAACGATCATCAAAATAATGAAGAAAAATCAATTGCAGGTGTTACACTGACAGGTACAAAAGGCTCAACCGTTTTAAGTAAAAAAGAATCGGGTTTGATTTTTAATATCGATAAAAAAGAATTATTAAAAGCAGCCTGTTGTAATTTATCTGAAAGCTTTGAAACCAATGCAACGGTTGACGTTTCTTTCAGCAATGCGGTTACTGGCACAAAACAGTTGAAAATGTTAGGCCTAGATCAAAAATATACGAGCTTCACCAAAGAATTGTTGCCGGAAATCAGAGGACTTGCTTCGGCTTACGGATTGAATTTTATTCCGGGAAGGTGGATCGAAAGCATTCAGCTTACAAAAGGTGGAAGCACGGTTACCAACGGCTATGAAAGCATTACCGGACAAATTAATACCGAATTATTAAAACACGCTGATACTCCTGAGACTTCATTGAATTTATTTTCTGATTTTAATGGGAGAGCCGAAGCCAATTTCACGAGTGTTGCACCCATCAATGAGCATTGGTCGCAGACATTTTTACTTCACGGAAACGGAACTTTCGGGGATACGGATATGAATGACGACGGTTTTCTAGACAGGCCGAAAGGGACACAGTTAAATGCAGCTTACTTATTAAATTACAACGATTTAGAGCATTCCCGGTTAGCTTCACATTTTGGAATTAATTTTATTAAAGATGAAAGAACTTCCGGCCAAATCGGTTTTAATAAAAATATTCCTCAGGACAAGCAGTCACCTTACGGCGTGGGAATTGACATCTCAAGATTTCAGGTCTGGAATAAAACCGGCTACGTTTTTGAAGGAAAACCTTACCAGAGTTTGGGCTGGATGAATCAGTATACTTATCACCAACAGGACAGCTTTTTTGGATTGAGGAATTACGCGGGGAAACAGCATACTTACTACTCAAACTTGATTTTCGAGAGCATTTTAGGAAATACCAATCATAAATACAAAGCCGGAGCAAGTTTTATGTATGACGGTTATGAAGAAACATATTTAACGAATAATTTTAAGCGAAACGAGATTGTTCCTGGAACTTTTGCAGAATATACTTTAACCGGGTTAAAATATACCTTGGTTGCTGGAGCAAGAGTTGATTTCCACAACCTGGCGGGAACTCAGTTTACACCGAGAATGAATTTTAAATATGACATCACACCTCAAACAATTGTAAGACTTTCTGCAGGAAGAGGCTTCAGAACTGCTAACGTTTTTGCGGAAAGTCAGCAATATTTTGCCTCAAACCGTTCGATTCAGATTTTAGAGAACGGTGGAAATATTTATGGATTAAAGCCTGAAATCGCTTGGAATTATGGAGTAAGCTTACAACAGGAATTCAAGCTTTTTGGAAGAAAATCCACGATTGTGGCAGACTTTTTCAGAACAGATTTCCAGGATCAGGTGTTGGTAGATTTAGACAAATCACCTCAGCAATTGACTTTCTATAATTTAGATGGAAAATCTTTCGCCAATTCTTTTCAAACACAGTTGGATTTTACGCCTTTTAAGAATTTTGATGTAAGGTTGGCTTATAAATATTACGATGTTCAGGCAGATTATTTGGATGGAAGACGAGAAGTTCCGTTCATGGCGAAGCATAGAGGTTTTGTGAATTTGGCTTATTCAACCAATAAAAATAGAAAAGGTGGATTCTGGAGTTTTGACACGACTTTAAACTGGGTCGGAAAACAAAGACTTCCGAACACCTCAACAAATCCTCAGGAATTCCAGTTATCGATGTATTCAGAATCTTACGCGGTTTTGAATGCACAGATTTCAAGGAATTTCAATAAAAAAATAAGAGCGTATTTAGGTGGTGAGAATTTAACTTCCTATTATCAGAAAAATGCGATTGTTGATTTTAAAAATCCTTTCGGAAATTATTTTGATGGTGGAATGGTTTATGCTCCGATTATGAAGGCGAATATTTATGTTGGATTAGACGTAACGTTTTAATTCACCCACAAAAGTTCCAAAAGATTAACACATTAGTTTAATTAAGTTAAAATTTTACTACAAAAAAAAGAACACATTAGCTTTTGAAAATCTTTGATTTTCTTCTTATATGAACCTAATATTTTCAAAGTTTAATTTTCTTTAGTGTTCTAATGTGTTTATAAAGACCTTTAATGATTTTATTCTAAAAAACTAAAGCATGGTTTCAATAATTTAATATTTGAAGCCGTGCTTTTTTGTATCTTTAACTAAAGTAAATCCATGTCACTACCGCTTATTTTTGAGGATAACTACAAAAAACTGGGCCTTGAAATTTTTTCTGATAAAAACCTTGAAATAATTAATGGAAATAAGTTCCGCTATGACATTAAAGTATTTTTTATACCTACCGGATACGAACTTTCCGTAGATTTTAATCATTTTAAAACGACAAAACCAAGTTTGTTTTTCTTAACCAATCAACACTTAAAAGTTGAGAAAGGTGAAGGAGAAGCCATGCTTTTATATTATAACCGGGATTTTTACTGTATCCAGATTCATGACAAGGAAGTTGCCTGCGACGGATTGCTTTTTCATAATGTTTTTGAAATCCCTTTCGTAGAGCTTGATGAAGAAGAAACTGATATCATTAACAATTTATTTCAATATATAAAAGATGAGCTTGAATGGCGGGATTCCTCCGCCGAAGAAATGATTCGCACCTATGTGAAGCAAATCATCATCCGTGCGACCAGAAAATGGAAAAAACAGAATCTTGATAATGACAATATAAAAATTCCGAGCAGTGAACTGGATGTTTTTCGTGATTTCAGCAGGCATCTGGAAATTCATTTCAGGGAAAAACACAATGTTGCAGATTATGCAGACCTTCTCCATATTGCTCCGAAAACATTAACCCATAAATTCAAAAATTTAAGCCTGGATTCTCCAAACCAGTTTATTATCAACAGAATTCTGCTGGAAGCCAAGCGGTTATTGTTTTACACCGATAAAGCAGTCAAAGAAATTGCCTACGATCTTGGATATGAAGATCCCGCTTATTTTAACCGTCTTTTCACCAATAAAATAGGAAGTACACCCATAAATTTCAAGAAAAATTATACTTCGGGAAAAAAGTACAATATTTAAGTCTTTTTATCTATTTATTCAAACCAATAACCGACATATCTTTGTATCATCAAAAACAAACAACATTAAATAACAAAAAACAAACATTATGAGACGTAACGCAACAGCCGTTTGGAACGGTAACATCAAAGAAGGAAACGGACACATCACAACTCAAAGCACAACTTTGAACCAAACTCAATATTCTTTCAACAGCCGTTTTGCTGACGGTGTGGGAACAAATCCGGAAGAATTATTGGCAGCAGCCCACGCTGGATGCTTCACTATGAAATTGAGCGCAGAGCTTTCACAGGCAGGCTTTACTCCTGAGGAATTAACAACTAAATCAGTCATTACTTTAGATCCAAACATCGGAAAAATCACAAAATCTGAATTGACTTTAACAGCAAAAGTTCCGGGACTTTCAGAAGAAGATTTTCAGAAATATGCTAAAATCGCGGAAGAGGGATGTCCTGTAAGTGCAGCTTTCAACTTTGAGATTACTTTGGAAGCTACTTTGGCGAATTAGTTTTAATCATTAAGATTTTATTAAAAAGTTAAGGATATTTAAGTTTGCTTCTCGCAAAATTTTATACACAGAATTTCAAAATCAATAGGAACGGGCTTTAGCCCGTTTTTTCAATTTTAATAATACCATTGGCTTTAGCCAAAACTTAAAAAAGTGATTTATCTTAATTAAACTTACTTCTTAATAAAATCTTAATGGTTTAAAAATTAAGTTATTCAACAGCTCAGATTTAATTTTAAAACAAAATATACCAATCGGTATATTTATTGTATATTTGCATTATAATTAATTGAAAAATGTCAAAAGCAGAAAAGACGAAACAATTTATTATCGAGAAAACAGCATCTTTATTCAATACCAAAGGCTATACTTCCACGTCGCTTTCTGACATTACGGAAGCAACAGGATTAACAAAAGGCAGCATCTACGGAAATTTTGAAAATAAAGATGAAGTTGCGCTTGAGGTCTACAAATACAATTCAGGTTTGTTGGGAAAAAATATGTCCCGATCGTTGAGTGAGGAATTTCCGACGACCATTGATAAATTAAATGCTTTTGTAAATTTCTACCGTAAAAACTGGAAATTTGTCTTTGAAACCGGCGGCTGTCCTTTGATGAACGCCGCAACCGAAGCCGACGACACTTTCCCTTCTTTAAAACATCAGGTTACGGAATCTTTTACAAGCTGGATAAAAAATATTTCAGAAGTCATTGTTCAGGGACAGGAAAATGGGGAAATCCATCAAAAAGTAAACGCTCAGGAATATGGATCTTTATTCATCATGATCGTAGAGGGCGGAATTTTACTTTCAAAAACAACGGGAGACGAGAAATACCTCAACCTCGCTTTAGACAGAATATTATTAATTATCGATAAAGAATTAAAACTCCTTCCATCATAAAACTTCACCATATGGAAACAAAAAAAGTAGCAATTGTCGGATACAACAGAATTCCGTTTGCCAGAATCAGTACAGCCTACTCAGACAAAGGAAATCAGGATTTACTGATTCCGACGTTGAATGGTTTGATCAACAAATACAATCTGAAAGGAAAACTTCTGGGTGAAGTTGCCGGAGGAGCGACGATCAAGCATATTTCCGAGAGCAACCTCATCAGAGAAACCGTTATGAATACTTCTCTCGATCCTGCAACTCCTGCATGTGACCTTCAACAGGCTTGTGATACGGGGATTGAAGCCGCCATCTACATCGGAAATAAAATTGCTTTAGGGCAAATCGAAAGCGGAATTGCCTGTGGTGTCGAAGCGATGAGCAACATTCCGTTTGAGTCTTCACCAAGATTAAGAAAAGCATTATTAAAAGCAAATAAAGAAAAATCTGCCTTTGGAAAATTAAAGCAATTATTAAGTCCGAAGCTTAAGGACTGGATGCCGATTCCTTACAAAGGACAGGAACCAAAAACAGGCCTGGTAATGGGCGGTCATACCGAAATTACAGCAAAATATTATCAGATTTCCCGTGAAGATCAGGATGAATTAGCTTTTAAAAGTCATCAGAATATGGCAAAAGCTTATGATGAAGGTTTCTTTAACGATATGATCACGCCGGCTTTTGGTTTTGATAAAGACAATAATCTTCGTCGTGATACCAGTTTGGAAAAATTAGCTTCATTAAAACCTGCTTTCGACAAGCAGAACGGAACCCTAACAGCCGGAAATTCAACGCCGTTTACTGATGGTGCATCTGCGGTTCTGTTAGCGAGTGAAGATTGGGCAAAAGAGAATAATCTTCCGATTTTAGCGTATATCACCTTTTCAGAAATTGCAGGAATTGAATATGTTGAAAATAAACAAAACTTATTGCTCGCTCCCGTTTTTGCAGCCGAAAGAATGCTTAAAAAAGCAGGAATGAGTCTGGAAGACTTTGATTATTATGAAATCCATGAAGCGTTTGCAGCACAGGTTTTAGCTACTTTAAAAATCTGGGAAAATGATGATTTGGCTAAAAAATTCGGACTCGAAAAAGCATTAGGAAAAATCGATCGAAATAAATTAAACGTAAAAGGCGGAAGTCTCGCCGTTGCACATCCATTTGCAGCAACAGGAGGAAGAATTATCGGGACTTTAGCTAAACTTTTAAACGAAAAAGGTAGCGGAAAAGGATTTATTTCCATCTGTGCCGCTCGTGGGCAGGGTATAACGATGATTTTAGAAAAATAAAGGACTGGATATGGATAGATTAACACAACTAAAACAATTCATCGGAAAAGAATTTGACCAATCGCCATCGCCTTTTATGAAATGGCTCAATCCCATAGTCCTTTCTGTAGAAGAAGGCCAACTGGAATTTCAATATACGGTAAGACCCGAATGGCTCAATCCGGTCGGGAATCTTCACGGCGGAGTTACGGCAGCGATTGTGGACGATATTATTGGTGCCACCATGTTTTCTTTAAATGAAAATTCTTTTATCACAACCATTAATAATGTGATTGATTATTTTTCAACTGCAAAAGAAAATGATAATATTGTAGCCGAAACTAAAATCATTAAAAGAGGAAAGCAATTTGTAAACGCGCAATGCGAAATTTGGAATGCAGACAAAACGCGATTAATTGCAAGAGGAACCTCTAATTTATTCAAAATCAACAATTAAAAGATGAAAAGAGTTGTCATTACAGGTCTTGGCGCAGTGACGCCTTTGGGAAATAATGTCGAAGAATTCTGGCAAAACAGTATTAATGGTGTAAGTGGGGCGAATAAAATCACTCATTTTGACACGGAAAAATTTAAAGTACATTTCGCTTGTGAGGTTAAAAATTTTGATCCAAAAGTTCATTTAACTCATAATGAGATCAAAAAAAGCGATTTGTTTTCACAATATGCGATGTATTCGACTGCGGAAGCATTGAAAGATTCCGGTCTTGAGCTGGAAAATATGGATCCGTTTGACACCGGAGTAATCTGGGGAACCGGACAGGGCGGAATGTGGACTTTTGAAAGCGAAGTAATGAATTTCGCAAACGGTGACGGAACACCAAGATTCAATCCGTTTTTCGTTCCAAAATTTATCGCCAACATGGCGTCGGGAATGATTTCTATGAAGTTTGGACTTCAGGGAATTAATTACACCACAATTTCCGCTTGTGCCACAGGAAATACGGCAATAATGGATGCTTTCAACTATATCCGTTTAGGAAAAGCGAAAGTAATTGTGAGTGGTGGTTCTGAGGCGGCGGTTTCACCAGCTTCTATTGGTGGGTTTTCTATTATGAAAGCGATGTCAACAAGAAATGATGATTTTGCAACAGCCAGTCGTCCTTACGATGCGGATAGAGATGGTTTTGTGATGGGTGAAGGCGCGGGAGCATTGATTTTAGAAGAATATGAGCACGCCAAAGCAAGAGGGGCAAAAATCTACGCAGAATTAGTAGGAGCAGCCATGACAGCCGATGCGTATCACATGACAGCACCTCATCCGGATGGAATCGGGGCAATAAAAGCGATGCAATTGGCATTAAAGGAAGCGGGAATAAATGCAGAAGACATTGATTATATTAATCCTCACGCAACCTCAACTCCAATGGGAGATATTGTCGAATTGAACGGCATTAATAAATTATTTAAAGGAAGCAAAAACCTTGACATTAGTGCTACGAAATCGATGACAGGTCATTTATTGGGAGCAGCCGGAGCAGTGGAAGCGATTCTTTCAATTAAAGCAATTCAAAACGGGATTATTCCACCAACGATTAATCTTCATTCCATTGATGAAAATATTCCAAGAGATATCAACATTGTGTTTGGTGAGGCTAAAGAAAAGGATATTACCTACGCTTTAAGCAATGCTTTCGGGTTTGGAGGACATAATGCGACGGTGATTTTTAAGAAGTTTTCTTGATAAGTTAAACCATTAAGAATTCATTAAGCCATTAAGACTATTAAGAGATTCTTCCTTCGTAAGAATGACAATGTAAATAAAAAAAGCAGTCAAATTCGACTGCTTTTTTATTTATAATCAATTTATTCTAATAAAATTAGTCTGAAATACTTATTTCCTACTGCAAATTCGGAATAAAAAAACTCTCAGCGTCCTCAGCAATTGGAATATAGAGTCTCTCCCACTTTTCTCCTTCTGCTATTTCCCAACTATGTCCATTTCCTGCTACATCTTCCGCTAAGAGTATTATTCCAGGTTCTATAAGAAATGTTTTACCATTACTTACTTTAAATTTTATCATTCCTTTTAATGTCACAACAAATTGCCTTCTTGGAGCGGGATGTTCGATTTTCTCCCATTCTTCAGTTATATTGCTGATCCAGAAAGTTGTTGTATTCATTGGTTTTAAAGTAGGAATTTTTCCTATTTCAAACGTACTTGTCCCATCAGGATTATTCATCAGCCTTACGGCAGAAATAAATTCTGAAGTATCATTCATCTTAAAAAATTAAGATTTCAACCATTCCGATTTGGAAAGATAATTTTGATCGGGATAATAAATGAAGAGAAGATTTCTTCCTTTAATTGTATTAATAATCGGCTGTGTAAGATCTCTCGGGACAGCCGGGCAACCCCAACTTCTTCCGATTCTTTTGTGTGCTGCTGCAAAATCTTCACTTACATAATCTGCGCCATGCATTACGATTGCTCTTCTGTAAGCCGCATCATTAAAGCCTTTATCCATTCCCAGTAATCTTAGAGAGTATCCATTATCACCATCATAAGTTGCATCCGTGATATAAAATCCTAAGCTGCTCTGCAACGAACTTTCCGTGTTAGAAAAATTCGTAGCAAATTCTTCGCCTGTATTTTTTCCGTGTGCTACCAATGAATTGAATAATACTTTTCTTTCATTCATATCAATTACCCAAAGTCTTTTCGTATTCGATGACATAGAAAAATCGCATACCGTAAGTAAATGCGAATCCTTATCAAGTAATCCGGCTTTCTTTAAATTTTCAAAACCTGTTAAAGCTTTAAAGAAAACCTCATCGCTAAGTTCATGTCCTTCATCAAATGCAATAGATTTGTATAATTCTTCTGATGAAGATACAGAATTTGTGGTCTTCTCAGATTTCGTGTCGGTTAATCTTTCAATTTTTTTTGTACTGATTTCATTCTTTACAATTGCCTTTTTTGGAGACAAATAGAATGAAGTAGTTACCATGTAAACAATAGTTAATAAGCTATATAATCCTTTCATTCAATATTATGTTAAATCCAATTGAGTCAGCAAATGTATAAAAACATAATTTTTTAACCTGAATTTTGAATCTAAGTTTAACTCAATTTAAGAAACTTTAACTTCCTGATTTTGTGAATTAAAGAACTACTTTTCCGAGTCCGGAACGAATTCCAAGCTGATCGAATTCATACAGTAACGCAGTCCAGTCGGTTTTGGGCCATCATCAAAAACGTGTCCCAAATGTGAGTCACATCTTTTGCATAGCACCTCTACCCTTTCCATTCCGTAGGCTGTATCTTTTTTATAGTAGACTCCTTCTTTGTCAGCTTCAAAGAAACTTGGCCAGCCGCAACTGCTGGAAAACTTTGATGTCGAACGGAACAAATGATTACCACAAACCGCACAGTAATACTCTCCCAGTTCATCGAATTCATTATATTTTCCGGTAAAAGGTCTTTCCGTTGCAGCTTCTCTTGCAATGGCATATAAATCCGGAGCCAGGATTTTTTCCCATTCCTCATTGGAAATATCCAGTTTTGTAGTATCGGTTCTTGAATAGTATGGATTGTTTTTTGCTTCGTTTTCCATAGAATTTATTTTAAATATTAAATTAAACCACAAAAGTCACAAAAGATTAACGCATTAATTTATTTAAGATTAAAATTTTACTACGAATTAGGCCACATAAGCTTATGAGTTCTTATTTTATGAAGTTTCCATTCTTAAAGCTTTAATATTCTTAAAAATCTTTTGTGGCTTTTGTGGTAGAATAAATAAACTTCACAACCAAATTTACTAAATTTGAGAATATGAATGATGAAGCAAAAAGAAAACAGCTAAGAAAATATAAGGCATTTGCCACCGGATTATTTGTTCTGATGGCAGTGATTTTTATTATCACGACCATTCTTCAAAAGACAAATAATTCCCATTGGATCGGCTATGTTCGGGCCTTCTCGGAAGCGGCAATGGTGGGTGCTTTGGCAGACTGGTTCGCGGTTACGGCACTTTTCCGTCATCCGCTTGGATTGCCGATTCCGCATACCAATTTAATTGAGAACAGTAAAGAAAAACTAGGTGATAACCTGGGAAGTTTTGTGGTGAGTAATTTTCTTTCGCCCCAAAATATCCGCCCGTATATTCAAAAATTAAAGATCTCAAATTTTGTTGGAGAATGGCTTGGAAAGGAGAAAAACCAGGAAGTTTTGATTAAAAATCTATCAGATATTGTTTTAGACATTCTGAATAAGCTGGACGATTCTGAAGTGAGCCATTTTATCAGCAAAAAAGTTTCGGAAATGACTGATAATATTAAATTTAATGCTATTCTCGGAAACGGAATCAATTATCTTTTGGATAAAAATGATCACCAGAAAATCATAACTAATTTATCTAAGCAAATCAAGGATTATATTGTCGAAAATGATGAAATGATCCAGGATCGCGTGAAAAAAGGCAGTTATTCTTTCATTCCTTCTTTTGTTGATAACAAAATTGCCGATAAAATTGCAAGTGGACTTGCAGATTTTTTCAAAGAAGTGGAGGAAAACCCTGAACATGAAATCAGAAGTTTAATTACAAAAAGGATTTACGAATTTTCGGTTGATTTAAAAGAAAATCCGAAATGGGAAGACGAGTTTAAGGACATCAAAAACAACCTTTTGAAAAATGATAAACTGGATGAATATTCCAACGATATCTGGATTTCCATTAAAAATACACTGAAAAAAGAACTACAAGATGATGGATCTTCATTAAAAAATTATTTAACTAAAAATCTGAATGAATTTTCACAAAATCTAAAAACCGACGAAAATCTTCAGAATAAAATCGATCATTGGGTTCGCGTGACGGCCTACAAATATATTCTTAAAAATACTCATCAGTTCGGAAGCCTTATCAGTTCTACCGTTGGAAACTGGCAAGGAAAAGAATTAAGCGAAAAACTGGAACTGGAAGTCGGGAAAGATCTTCAATTCATCCGGGTCAACGGAACATTGGTTGGTGGATTGGTCGGATTGCTCATTTATACCATTTCTCATTTCTTCCTCTGAAAAACTTAAACCAAACTATAACTTAACCATGAAAAAAATTTTCACTCTCTTATTTTCTTTAAGCTTAACATTTTTCCTCTGTCAGAAAGTTGAACTTAAAAAAGTAACGGATTCCTCACAAATTTTCAAAGGAGAAATTGCGGGAAGTCCAATTACCTTACAATTAAATTTCAGCGGTATTATCGACTGTCACCAATATCAGCATTTTGTGGACGGCTGGTATTATTATGATAAATACAAGAAAAAAATTCCGTTGACAGGAGTTTATAATTTGGGAGATTTGTATCTTTTTAACTTTGGAAATCAACAAAAAAATTCATCCAAAAACTTTAAGCAAAAAATTACCCGCGACCTCATCGAAAAATCAGACAGTATCGCAAAAAAATTAAAGGTTAAAGAAATTTTAAGCTTATCCGGACAAGATTTCAATAAAGGAGTTACCGGAAATTTTCACCTGGGAAATAAAACTTTTTCGGCAAAATTATTCACAAAAGACACCAGAATTTACCGTTATAACAATTATTTGACCTTACCAAAAAATAAAAAAATCAACACTTACGATTTCGTTAATCCTCGTGGAGGAAATGAACTAATTTCCTATGCCTCGGACAAGTCAGGAAATCGGGTTTTATTGTATTTTGAAGAATTATCAAACTTCAATTTCTGTGGAATGTGCGGTGCAAGCGATGGTGAAAAAGGGTACAGAATTATTTATTTCACCAATGATTGGAATTTCAAAAAATATGAAGATTTTTTAATAGAAAGCTGTATTGAGAATATTTATGACACCAAAGCTTTAAAAAATAAAGATCCAAAAATTTTAAAATTTAATATCAAAAAAACTACGCCTTCTCCGGCTTATACTTTGACGGTTGATGTGAAGAATGCTTCAGCTGTAAAATCAAAATAAAACAAAAAAGAGAGTCGCTAAAACTCTCTTTCTTTATATTTTTTCCTTATCTCGGTAATCTGCTTGCTCTTTTTAAAAGCTCTTTATTGATTTCATTAATCAATTCCGGGCCTTCGTAGATAAATCCAGTGTACAATTGAACCAAACTCGCTCCGGCATCCAGCTTTTCGATCGCATCTTTTGCGGTGTGGATTCCACCAACTCCGATGATTGGGAAAGCTCTGTTGCTTTTTTCGGAAAGAAAACGAATCACTTCTGTTGATCTTTTAGTTAATGGCTTTCCGGAAAGTCCACCCATTTCGGATTTATTTTCTGATTTTAGTCCTTCTCTTGAAAGCGTGGTGTTTGTAGCAATGACACCCGCGATTTTTGTTTCTTTTACAATATCAATGATGTCTAAAAGCTGCTCATCCGTCAAGTCCGGAGCAATTTTCAATAAAATTGGTTTTGGATTTGATTTCTCGCTGTTCATTTGCTGTAAAGTTCCCAAAAGCTGAGTTAAAGGTTCTTTATCCTGCAATTCGCGAAGGTTTGGTGTGTTTGGCGAACTTACATTCACCACAAAATAATCTACATAAGGAAACAGTTTTTCGAAACAAATTTTGTAATCGTTAACCGCTTCTTCGTTCGGAGTTACTTTATTTTTTCCAATATTTCCACCGATTAGGACGTTTTTATTTTTCTTTAATCTTTCAACAGCAGCATCTACTCCATCATTATTGAAGCCCATTCTGTTGATGATCGCAGAATCTTCCATCAAACGGAATAATCTTTTTTTATCGTTTCCGGGTTGACCTTTTGGCGTCAAAGTTCCGATTTCTATAAATCCGAAACCAAGATCTGAAAGTTCGTTGAAAAGCACTGCATTTTTATCAAAACCCGCAGCCAAACCAACAGGATTTTTAAATTTTAACCCGAAAACTTCTCTTTCTAATCTTTTGTCTTCAATTGGTTTTGGAAGAAAAAGTTTTGCTAAAAAAGAAAAATTCTTAAGCATCGAAAATGTAAAATAATGAACTTCTTCGGGATCGAATTTGAAGAGAATAGGTCTGATGATACTTTTGTACATTGAAAAAAAGTTTTACAAAAATACTTAATTTAAAATTAATTTTTGGTGAACGGATTATATTTTATCGAAAATATTTAAATACAAAATAAAAAGTTTGTTTAGACTTTTTGAAGCTTTTCCCGCTTTCCATTGCAATCTTTTTTTGGAAAAAAAGGATTTTCATTTCAATCGGGGCTAGGGCTACAGTCGTTTATTCAACATTTGGGGGAAATATCACAGAGTTTGTCACCCTGAAAGGATCTAGGCAAAGTGTTAGAAATAGTAGTAATAATTCGTGCTCAGATCCTTTCAGGATGACAAACTTTATCGTAATAAAAATGTAAAAATTAAGAATACAAACTCAAATCGAAATTCAAGATATTTCCTACTCTTTTGAACTCATCATCTATCGTGGCATTGACCGTGATTCTTTCGTTGGAAATAGGATGATTAAAAATCAATTGATGGGCATGAAGCGTCATTTTGGTGATACCAAATGTTTGAAGCCATAACTTATTCTGTTTGTTGCAACCATGTTTTCGACAGCCTAAAATGGGATGTAAAATATGTTTAAAATGTTTTCTCAACTGATGAAATCTTCCTGTTTCAGGAATGGCTTCTACTAAACAATATCTGGAAGTCTGATGCTTTAAAAAAGGTAGATCTATTTCCGAAGTTTGTAACCGATGATAATGAGTGACTGCATTTTGCTTGATTTCATTTTCATTAACTAAATCATAATCGATGGTTTCTTCTTCCTTTGTCCAACCACGAAGAATTGCCAAATATTTCTTTTCAACTTGTCTTGTTGCAAATTGATCACTCATCATTCTCAATGTTTCTTTATCTAAAGTAAACAGCAAAACACCCGAAGTTTTTCTATCTAAACGATGTACAGGAAAAACTTTTTGCCCAATCTGTTTTCTCAATTCCTGAATAGCATAAGTGTCTGCTTCTCCGGAATAAAAAGATTTATGAACCAATAATCCGCTTGGTTTATTAATGGCAATAAGGTGTTCATCGCGATAAAGAATTTCTAGCATGGGACAAAAGTAGAAAATTCTGACTGATTTTTAATTTATTGTGCTGATTAGAAATTCAACCCTAACGGGTTTTGGAAACCCGTTAGGGTTGAATTTTGC
>Ga0307412_10000210_pt1 | contig 39741 bp, 37 predicted proteins | sample DK1Cmetagenome_3_FD_203823 | JGI IMG/M metagenome (GOLD analysis project Ga0307412, IMG submission 203823) | Maize rhizosphere microbial communities from greenhouse at UC Davis, California, United States - DK15-C-1 | ecosystem: Host-associated > Plants > Roots > Rhizosphere > Soil | place: USA...
TGCCGGCAGGCTGAAGCAATCGGTGAGCCGCTGGTGCTACCAGAACATCCCGCTCGATCAGCTATGCGCCGCCGCTGCGAAGATGGGACTGCAAGGCATCGATCTGCTGCAGCCCGCCGACTATGACGTACCGCGCCGATACGGGCTGCGCTGCACCATGGGCTATGCCGCGGATAGCATGACGATCCCCAACGGCCTGAACCGGCGGGAGAACCATGCAGCGATCGAGCAGGCTTTCCGCACCGGCATCCCCCAGGCCGCCAAGGCGGGCGTACCCAATGTGATCGCCTTTTCGGGCAATCGCCGCGGCATGTCCGACGAAGAGGGTGCCGCGAACACCGTCGCCGGGCTGAACCGCCTCAAGCGCATCGCCGAGGATCATGACGTGACGATCTGCGTCGAGCTGCTCAACAGCAAGCGCGACCATGCCGATTATATGGCCGACCATACCGCCTGGGGCGCGCGCGTCGCCAGGGAGGTCAACTCGCCGCGGGTCAAGCTGCTCTACGACATCTACCATATGCAGATCATGGAAGGCGACCTGATCGATACGATCCGGCAGAACATCCAGTGGATCGGGCATTTCCATACCGGCGGCGTGCCCGGGCGCCATAACCTCGACGAGACGCAGGAGGTGAACTGGCGCGCCGTCGCCCGCGGTGTCGCCGACCTCGGCTTCCAAGGCTATTTCGCGCACGAATTCGTCCCGCAGGGCGATCCGCTGTCGGCCCTCGAGCAGGCGGTGCGGATCTGTACGGTGTAACCCCAAGCGCGCCGTTCGGAGCGCTTGCAGCAGTTTCCGAGGTCGAACGCTGATTCCGGTTACGTGCACAAACGCGCAGCGATAGTCATGTGCGAAAACAGATGCTCGGCATGGACCGATGATGTAGCGGCAGGGGGCTGTTCGCTACGACACATCAGAGGTCAGGGTATTGGATTACTTCGAAGGCTTCGACTGGAGCCAGACCCCACTCGGATCCAAGGAGAGCTGGTCCCAGCCGCTCCGCACGACGTACGACATTCTGATGTCCAGCGGGTTCGCCATGTGCGCGATGTGGGGCCCGGAGCGAACCTTCCTCTACAATCCGCCCTATGCGGTCTTCCTCGGCGCCCGCCATCCCGCGGCACTAGGCCAGCCGATGGACCTGGTGTGGCACGACGTATGGCAGGACATCGCCCCACTGATCGATCGGGCGATGTCGGGGGAATCCGTCAATCTCGAGAACCTTCACCTCGTCATGACCCGGAACGGCTACGAGGAGGATACCTATTGGACGTTCTCGTACAGCCCGCTGCGCGACGGCGATCAGGTCGTCGGTTTCCTCGACGTTGCCTATGAGACCACCGAGGTCCTGGCAGCGCAGGAGCGCGATCGCGTCAATGCCGAACGCGTCCAGCTGGCGCTGAGCGCCGGGGCGATTATCGGCACCTGGTTCTGGGATCTTCCGACCGACCGCTTCACGATCGATGAGGCTTTCGCGCGCAGTTTCGGGCTGGATCCGGCGCTGGGGCATTGCGGGATCCCCCTCGAGCAGATCATCGCCACGGTCCATCCCGATGACCGCGACGGGCTGATCGCGGCGATCGACGACGCCATCGCGCGCTGCGGCGCCTATGCGCATCAGTACCGTGTCCGGCGCGTCGACGGGAACTATTATTGGATCGAGGCCAACGGCCGGGTGGATCGCGGCGCGGATGGCGCGCCCTCCCTTTTCCCCGGCGTGCTGATCGACGTCGACGAACGCCGTGCGGTCGAGGCGGAGCGCGACCGCGCGATCACCGCGCTACGAACCCTGAACGATGAACTGGAGCAGCGCGTCACCGAACGCACCGCCGAGCTGCTCAAGGCCGAGGAGGCGCTGCGTCAGGCGCAGAAGATGGAAGCCGTAGGCCAGCTCACCGGCGGGCTGGCCCATGATTTCAACAACCTGCTCGCCGGCATCTCGGGCAGCCTCGAACTCATGGAGATGCGGCTGGCACAAGGTCGCACCAGCGATGTCGAACGCTACATGCTCGCTGCCCAGGGCGCCACCCGGCGTGCCGCGGCACTGACCCATCGATTGCTCGCATTTTCGCGGCGACAGACGCTGGATCCCAAGGCCACCAACGTCAATCGCCTCATCATGGGGATGGAGGAGTTGATCCGCCGCACGGTGGGGCCGGCCATCGAACTTGAAGTGGTCGGGGCTGCAGGCCTCTGGCCCGCGCTGGTCGATGCGCCCCAGCTGGAAAACGCTCTTCTGAATCTGTGCATCAATGCGCGGGATGCCATGCCGAACGGCGGGCGGATAACGATCGAGACCGCCAACAAATGGCTGGATCGCCACGGCGCCCGCACCCACGAACTGTCGGAAGGCCAGTATCTCTCGCTGTGCGTGACCGACACCGGTACCGGCATGGCCCCCGAGATCCGGGACAAGGTCTTCGAACCCTTCTTCACGACCAAGCCGATCGGCATGGGCACGGGCCTGGGCCTGTCGATGATCTATGGATTCGCAAACCAGTCGGGCGGCCAGGTGCGCATCTATTCGGAGGTTGGCGAAGGCACGACCGTGTGCATCTATTTGCCGCGCCACCAGGGGGACCAGGTCGAAGAAAGTCTGGCGGCGGCCAGCCCACTCACCCGCTCGGAGCAGAGCGAAACCGTTCTGGTGGTGGACGACGAGCCGACAGTGCGCATGCTGGTGAGCGATGTCCTGCAAGAGCTCGGCTATACGGTGATCGAAGCAGCCGACAGCGCCGAGGGGCTGAAGATCCTGGACGCCGGCGCGCGGATCGACCTGCTGATCAGCGACGTGGGGCTGCCCGGCGGCATGAACGGCCGGCAGATGGCCGATGCGGCGCGCCGCTCTCGGCCCGAACTGAAGGTGCTGTTCATCACCGGCTATGCCGAGAATGCGGCAGTCGGGCACGGGTATCTCGACCCTGGCATGGCGGTGATCACAAAGCCGTTCCCCGTCGATCTTCTGGCGGAACGCGTGCGGGAGATGATATCCTGACCGTGATCTGCTGAATGCGAACGTCGATCTCCACATCGGCGCTTGGTCGCCAGCACGGATTCAACTGTTTGGAGCTTCTGGCATACATGCCGCCAGGCGCGCGCGACGTGCTGCTTCCCGGTGACTGCCAAGTTCGCGTTACTTGTAGCGAACCTCCAGCAGGTCCAGTTCCCGCAGCAGCCTGGTCGCAAGTTCGCTGCCGATGCTGCGATCGCGGGCAATGCGGACGATCTCCGATCGTTCGGCCTGGATCGCGGCCAGCCGAAGATCGCGCTCGATGCGTTCGCTTGCACGTGCCTCCTGGCTGACGTCGATACCCGCGCTTCGGCTCTCGATCCGTTCGCGATAGCCATCCATGATCCGCGCGCCCGCAGCGGCATAGATATCCGCGTCGCTTCGCCCGTCGGCCAGCGCATGCTGTACGCGCTCGATAGCCCTGATCGCCGCCTCGGCCGCAGCGACGCGCGCCTTGTCTTCCTCGGCCTGCTGCGATGGCTCGGCCGGCATCGTCAGTCCGCGCAGCAATAGCGGCAAGACCATGCTCGCCAGGACGAGCGACGCCAGGATCACCCCCGTCGCCAGGAAAATCGCAAGTTCGCGACCGGGAAAGGGCGTCCCGTCGCCCATCGCCAGCGGGAGGGTCAGCACGCCGGCAAGCGTGACCGCACCGCGCACGCCGGCGAACGACATGGCCGCGACCAGGCGCCAGGGCGGGCTCGCCCCCCGCTCCCGTCCCGGCGCGCGGCGCAGCAGGGTGATGCGGAGCGAGATCCATACCCAGACGAAGCGCAGCGCAGCCAGGCCCGCCATGATCGCGGCGACGTAGAGCGCGAGCCACCACGGGCTGACATACCCGGTCAACGCGACGGTGTGGTCGAGCCCGGACAGAATCTCGGGCAATTGCTCGCCGAGCAGCACGAAGATGATGCCGTTGGCGGCGAACTGGATCGTGTCCCACACCGAGTTGCGCCGCATCCGGGTCACCGCCAGCGCCTGACGCGAAATCTCGGCAAAGCTCATCGTGACGCCGGCCGCCACCGCCGCCAGCACGCCGGAGGCATGGACGTGTTCGGCGATGAGATAGGCTCCGAACGGAATCAGCAGGCTGATCAGGATCTGCGACCCCGTCTCCTCGCCGAAGCGCCGCGATACCCATGCCTTGCCCCGTGTCACCGCAAGCGTGAGCGCGGCACCGACGAAGATCCCCGCCCCCGCCATCCAGAGGAAGTTCAGCGCTGCCCCGGTGGGCGAAAAACTGCCCGTCAGTGCTGCGGCGATCGCCACGCGCAAACAGACCAGGCCGGACGCATCGTTGAGCAGCGATTCGCCCTCGAGGATGTGCATCATGCGCTTCGGGATCGGCACCCGCGCGGCGATTGCCGATACCGCGATCGGATCGGTCGGCGAGACGACGGCGGCCAATGCGAATGCCACTGCCAGCGGCATTGCCGGGATCATCCAATGGACCAGGAAGCCGATGCCCACCACGGTCAGCAGCACCAGGCCCAGCGCAAGCTCGAAGACGGTCGATAGATCCTTGAACAGCGCGTCCTTGGGGATGCGCCAGCCATCGAGGAACAGCAGCGGCGGCAGGAACAACAGCATGAACAGCTCGGGATCCAGCGCCACCCGCAAATGCCCGACGAGCCCCACGACGAACCCGAGCGCGATCTGCACCAGCGGAGTCGGCACCGCTACCGGCAGCATCCGCGAGATGGCGCCGCTGACGACGACCGCCAGCAGCAGGATCAGCACGATCGAAACAGTTTCCAAGCCCGCACTCCACAGCATGGCACCCCGCCATGCGCGGCGTGTAGCATATTGAATCCGTCAATGCTGAGGCGCGCGCAAATTGCAACGCAGCCAGCTGGCGCGCTGGAAGTGCGGGACGCTTCGACGGCCGTATCCTTGTGGACCGCGAGGCCAGGAACGGACATTTGCCCGCCCGGCATCGTACCGGCGTCGTCGGCGGCTCAGCTCCCCGTGAAGCCATGGTCGTAGAGGCGCTGGACGAACGCGGCGGTCGGGCGGGCGCGCAGTTCCTCCATCAGCGTGCGGAGCGTTGCCGGCATCGCTTCCAGCGACGGCATCAGCGCGCCATACCCCCGGGGCAGCAGCAGTGGCGCGGCGGCGGCGCAGAGCGCGATGTCGGCGATGGTGAGCCGGTCCCCGGCCAGATAGGTGCGGCCATCGGCGACACGGCGGTCGGTGGCGTCGAAGCTGGCGCGGATCCGCACTGCCGCCGCCGCCGCGCGCTCGGCCGAGAGCTTGAGCCCGAAGGTGATGACCGCGCGCAAGATCGGATAGGTCAGCGGCAACAGCCTCGCCTCCAGCCATGGCACCGGGGCCGCGAAGATCGGCTCCATCAGCGCCCGCTCCGGCAGCAGATGATGATAGGCGAAGACCGCGACATCGGTGCCCATGCCGCCATTGTAGCGTTGCCAATCGGCCGCGACCTCGGCCGCAAGCGGCTGCTCGGTCGGGATCAGGCGGCGCGCGGCGGGCAATGCAGCGTCGAAATGCTGGGCGATCGGATAGGGCCCGGTGAGCGCAAAGCCCTTGCCGAAGAGCAGGGGGACATGGCCGTCGCCGCCATGGAAGCGCGTGCGGACCAGCGCCGAGACCAGCAGATGGTCGCGTTCGGTCACGTCGATCCCGTGATAGCGGGCGACCAGCCGCGTCGTCTCGCTGTCTATCATCGGCTGGAAGGTCAGCATCGTCGCGGTGGCGCTCGCCCCGCTCATGTGTCGAACTCCAGATGCAAATGCTGCGGGAAAGGCGTGCCGGCGGTGTCAATCCGCCCGCGCGTACCCTCGGCGCGGCGCAGATTGGGCTGGGCGAGCAACGGCTTGAGCAGGGCTGGCAGCACCGCGCGGTTGATGTGTGCGCCGAAGCAGGTGTGCATGCCATAGCCCCACAGCATGTACGTCTCCCACGGCCGGTCGATGCGGAAGGCGGCGGCATCGGGAATCGCCAGCGGATCGAACATCGCCGACAGGTTCGATGCCATGACGATGCTGTCCTTGACGATCCGGCGGCGGCGCAGCTTCCCGCCCGCGATCACCGTGTCGTGCATCGCCCGGCGATAGACGACCGGGTTGAGCGGACGGAAGCGCAACGCCTCGAACACATGGGCGGAAAGCGTCGCGTCATCGCCGGCCCGTGCGGCAGCGCAGGCATCGGCGAAATAGTACGGACGGTCGAGCAGTTCGTCCAGCGCGAGGTTGGCGGTGGCGGAGAGCGTCGGCAATTCGCCGATCAGCAGGCCGATCAGATTGTTGCGGATGTCCTCGTCGCGCATCCCCGGCAGGTCGGCGCCGCCCATGGCAAGGCAGCGGCCGAGCACATCGTCCTTGGGGGGCCCTGCGCGCCGCTCGGCGATATGGCCATCCATCCAAGTACGGAAGCTAGCCGCCGCCGCGGTCGCGCGCGCGTCCAGATCGGGGTCGGCCTGCAGGTCGATGAACAGATACCAGAAAAGCAGGGTCGTCCATTCGGCGATCGCGGCCTCGGAGGGGCCCGGGGTACCGAAATAGCGGTCGAGCAGTCTCGCCGCGACCGGCTGGGTGAGCGCCTGGGGCACGTCGATCGCGCCGGGCACCATCGCGACGATCTCGGCGGCGGCATGTGTCACATAGGGCGTGATGATCGACGGCACGTCGTCGCGCCGCACCACCAGCCGCATGTTCGAGGTGTCGCGCGTGTAGCGCGGCGTATCCTGCATCCCGAGGAAGAAGTTCTCGCCCCCGGTGATCCTCTCCATGCGCGGGGCATAGACCACGCCGAAATCCGCATCTCGGCTGAGGATATCGATCACGTCCGCCTGCCGGGTCGCGATCGCGGTGATGCCGTTGTTGGGGTAGGAGACGATGGTTCGGCGCTTGAGCACCAGATTGGGCTGGAGCAGCCGCAGCACCGCGAACACCCTGCGCTGCCCCGCGGGCCCGCCGATCGCCGCGCCGAGCCGGCTGCCGATCGTGCCCCCGCTGCCGAACAGTGCGCCGATGCCGCGGGCGATCAGCCACAGCAGCGCCCCTAGCCCCTGCAGGATCAGCATCAGCCGGCGCCAGATCACGGTCGGCAGGTTGAACAGCCATTGCACCGGGCGTCTCCTCTTGCAGCAGGTCGGGATCGGGCAGAGGCTCAGGTCGGGTCGATGATCCCCATGCCGATCATGCGGAGCGCGGTCATGCTGGGGAGGAAGAAATAATCCCCGCCCCTCGGCTCCACCAACTGGGGGATGCGGTCGCAAATGAACGGCAGTTTCCCGGCTTCGGGATCGACCGCGATCACCAGCTTGGGCGCGTCCTCCGCGAAATGGTTGCCGATCACCGGGCAGGTATCGCTGCCCGCGTTGAAATCGAGCCCGTATTGCATCCATTGCTGCTGGACGAACTCGAACTGGCGAAACAGGTTCGTGCAGATCGCCATGAAGATGATGCCGTGGTCGCCATCGTCCTTCGGCGCGCCAGGATCATACTGGCCATAGGGCAGCCCACGGCGGAGGATGCGGCGGCGGTTGATGATCGCCGAGCCCTCTTGCGACATGCCATTGGCGGCGAAGGTCGGCCCCAGCCCGTCGCGCGGATTGGCGCGGCGCAGATGCGAGGTCACCGGGCATTTCGACCCCACGGGATCGGACGCATAGATGAAGTTGGTGAACTTCAGCGCGATCTCGGCGAGCCTGGCCTTGTCCTTCGCGGCCCGGGCCTTGTCGAGCTCGACCCGGAACTGCTGCCACGCGGCGTAGGTCGGCGCCACCATCAGCGGCACGCCGTCTTCCCAGCGGCCGACCATCTTGGCCTTGACCGTGTTCAGCGCCTCCTCGTGCGGCACGGAATACATCGTCGCGTAGCGCTTGGCCTGCTCGTCGATATAGGCGTGGAAGGCGCCGACATCCTCGTGCAGCTTGCGATAGGCCATGAAGGTGCCGTTGCGGCTGAACGCGATCGGCATCGCCGCGCCGGGGATTTCCTGCGCCTCATCGGGGTAGCCGAGCAGGAACTCGCCGGTCGCCAGCGGCTGCCAGCTGCCATCGGGCATCAGCTTGCCGCCGCCCGCGACGCGCACCCGCTCCGCCTCGCCCGAGAACTGACCCGAAAAGACCGGGTCGCCAAAGCCGTCCGAGAGGCCGAAATGCTCCTTGTTGGTCGGCCAGTTGTCGGCGCCATCCGGTCGCATCACCGCGGACAGCTCCTGCCACCTGGCCTTGTGCGGCCCCACCCCGTCGAGCAGCACCACGCCGCCGTTCGAATGCTCGCACAAGGCGATGATCGCGGCGGTTTCATGGTCCAGTTCGGCGCAGGCGGTGCCGTCCGGCTTCTGCTGCGCATACAGGGTCAGGAGGATATGGACGCGCTTGTCGCCGCGCGAATCGCGCCAGATCGCGTCGCGCTTGTCGAGGAAGGGATCGTCACCCAGCAGGGCGGCGCGCGCCTCCATCCCGTCGATGAAATCGTCGGGCATGCCGCGCAGCGTGCGCGTCGGCACGCCCAGCGCCAGCAGCCCCAGGAAGGTAAAGCCGATGTTGAGCGTCACCTTGGGCTTCATCAACTGCACCCGGCCCGGATAATCGGGCTCGCCCTCGGCGCGGACGATGTCCTTCACCCGCGGGTTGCGCGTGCGCAGCAGCGGCTCTTCGCGATGGGGATCCTTCCAGCGCGCCGCAGTGGTGATCTTGGGGCGCAGCGCCTCGACAAAGGCGCGGCCCCCGCGGGCGTCGCGCACGGTCAGGTAGAAATTGCGGCCCTTGGGAAATCCGTCACCATAGGTGCGCAGGATGCCGCCCTGAATGTCGGCCAGGTCGAGCAGAGTCGCGGCCGGGGCGTTGTTGAGGGCATTGGTCATGCCGCATCTCCCGGCAGCTTGCTGCGGATCACGCCAGCGGGCTGGGTCGGCCCGTCGAGATCCGCAGGCCTGGTGGCGGTCAGGAAGGTGCGGAAGGCGGCGCCCCATGTGGCGGGATCGCGGCGCTGCTGCTCCATCGCGAAGCGCGTGAAGGCCTGTTGCAGATACAGACCCTTGAGCACGTTGCGCAGATCGCTGCCGGGTGCAGCGGGATAAGGCTGCCTGCCCTTCCACAGCACCCAGTAGTAATCGATCACCAGCCCCAGGATGAGCAGCGCGAGCCCGGCCCAGGGCAGCCAGGACCATCCGCTCCAGCCGGCAAACCCCGCGGCCCAGGCCCAGCCGGTCCAGCGGAGGATCGCCGCCACCAGCGACGCGAGCAGCATCAGCGCGCCCGCCCCGGGGATCAGCGCCAGCCCGGGGATCGAGATCGCGCGGAGCTTGGGCGGCACATACCAGTAATCGTGGAACGGCATCGTCGTCTCGATCTGGCAGCCGATCATATAGGTCGCGAAGGCCGCCGGGTCGGTCACCTTGTCGAAGCCGTAGCAATATTGGAAAATCGATCGAAGCTCGGGCTCCATCTGTCCCCAAAGCTCCTCGAAATAGCGGCGCGGCTCGCCGGTACCGCTGGGATCGAGCAAATCGAAATCGATCGTCCAGAACAGGTACGGGCAAGGGATCTGATCGACCGGCTGCGGATCGAGCAGATCGGTCCCCGCGACGATGTTGACCAGCGCGTCGCTGTGATCGCGGCCGTTGAAATAAGGCTGGTCGAGGATGGCGAAGCGCGTGAAATGCGTTCTGAGGTTGCGCGAGAACGGGCTGTTGAGCCCGATCTTCTGGGTCGCGTGCGATTGCAGCGCGGTCGGCAGCGTCTCCAGCACTTCGCGCACGACGTGGATCGGAGAGCTCTTGATGCCGCCATGCTCGACAATGCCTTCGTTGCACACGGGCACGGCGGCGGTGAAGAAATAGGTGCTGACGTCGATATTAGCCATTGGACGTCTCCCCGGCCTTGTCCGCCGTCGCTTTGGGAGGCGGCGCGTCGGCGTGCGCGCCTGGGGTGGGTGCCGCCAGCGCGGCGGTGACCGCGGCGCGGACCGAGGCCCTCGCGTCCTCGTCCGCGTTCGCACTCGAGGCGATGACCGTCGCGGCGGAGACCGGCTGCAGGTCGCGGTTAGCCGCGATCGGCCCGGTGCCGCCCTCGCCCCAATGACGTAGCTCGGCGGCGGCGCGGTTGCGGTCGGCAGCGGCGGTGTCGCAACTCGCAACCGGCGCATAGCCCGGCGCGCCGAGCCCACCCTGGTTGGCGATCAGGATCCGCTCGAACGCGGACGCAAGCTCGGAATCGCTGAGCACCCCCGCCTTCGCGGCAATCGCAGCAAGATCGTGCGACAGTTTGAGCGCCAGCTTGATGTCGCGCTGCCCGCTGCCCGGCGTCGCATTATAGTAGTAATTGGTGTCGACCTGGTTGACGCGAATGTAGTTCTTGAACGGCGCGATCGGGATCGAGTTCGGATATTTGGTGCTCGAATACCAGAACAGGTCCAGGCCGCCCGGAATGCCGTCGGCGAACGCGTCGATATACTGGTCCCAGGTGCCGTTGAAATTGCTGCAGAACAGCATGTAGTCGTTGGACAGTTTCGCCGGGGGCTGGCCCAGCTGGGGCCATTGGTCGCGCCGGATGATCACCCAGCGCGCGAAGTGGATGAAGCCCAGGCCCAACAATCCCGAAAGCGTCGCCGGCAACGCTCGCGAAATCATGAACAAGAAATTATTGATCCACGTCACGCCCGGACGCATCGGCGTGACGACGTTCATGCCATAGGCTTTTCCGGCCAGGTTGCTCATTGATCCATCCCCTAGAGGAACAACGCACGACACTTTCGAAGAAAAACGCGGGAAATCAGCAGGCAATCAATCCCGCCTTTGATAGGCCACAACTTAGAAGTTTACGGGCCCGAGTTGCAAGGGATTTCATCGAGCCGATATATTCACGACGGAAATCGTTTGCTTACAGCCAGTTTTCATTGTTGCTGGGGAATCTTCCCAACACAAAGACGCGCCGCCGGGGGTTGGTGTCTGATCCGGCTCTATCTTTGCAGCTGCTATTCGCTCGTCCGGAACAAGGGGAGCGGCGCAGCTAAGCTGCGTCGCCCTGGGGGCCGGGGACTTAGCAAGGAGTCAGTGCGAGCCGCTCTCGACGTGATCGGGCGCGCGGTGTGGGCCAAAATCAGGGCGGGCAACTCTGGGATCGATTCGACGGGGCCTAATCAGGCGGGCACTTGGCCAACCCTGCCCCGCAAGCCAGCCCCACACCGGATCGATTTCCGGCCACAAGGGGGCGTAAAGACAGCCTTTTAGTTTCTGGCTGGGGCGGGAGGATTCGAACCTCCGAATGACGGTACCAAAAACCGTTGCCTTACCACTTGGCGACGCCCCAACGGGAAGCGGGCTTATAGAGCCTCAGAACAGACGTTCAAGCCATCCGTGCGGGTCCGGCGCAACCCCGCGCTGGATTCCCACCAGCTGCTCGCGCAGCTTTTCGGTCAGCAGGCCGGGGCCGCCATTGCCGATCTGGAACTCGAAGCCGGTGCCGCGCACCGCGCCGATCGGCGTCACCACCGCGGCGGTGCCGCAGGCGAACGCCTCGCGCAGCCGGCCGCTCTGCGCGTCCTCGCGCCACTGGTCGATCGAATAGCGCTCTTCTCGCACCTCGACGCCAGCGTCGCGCGCCAGGGTGATCAGCGATTCGCGGGTGATGCCCGGCAGGATCGTGCCCGAGAGCGGCGGGGTCGCGACCGAGCCGTCGTCGAACACGAAGAACACGTTCATGCCGCCAAGCTCCTCGACATAGCGGTTCTCGACCGCGTCGAGGAACACCACTTGATCGCAGCCCTGGCGGATCGCCTCGGCCTGGGCGACCAGGCTGGCGGCATAGTTGCCGCCGCACTTCGCCGCGCCCGTGCCGCCCGGCGCCGCGCGGGTATAATGGTCCGACACCCACAGGGTGACCGACGGCGCGCCGCCCTTGAAATAGGCACCCGCCGGCGAGGCGATGACCAGGTAGAGATATTCGCTTGCCGGCTTCACGCCGAGGAACGTCTCGCTCGCGAACATGAAAGGACGCAGATAGAGCGAGGCGCCCTCGCCTTCCGGAATCCAGTCGCGGTCGGCCTCGACCAGCGCACGGATCGAACCGAGGAACAGGTCCTCGGGCAGCGGCGCCATCGCCATGCGCTCGGCCGATTCCCGGAAACGGCGGGCATTTTCGGCAGGACGGAACAGACCCGCGCCGCCATCGGGCAGGCGATAGGCCTTGAGGCCCTCGAAAATCTCCTGCGCGTAATGCAGCACGGCACAGGCGGGATCGATCTGGAGCGGCGCATAAGGCTGGATGCGGGCGTCGTGCCAGCCCTTGTCTACCGAGTAGCGGATCACCGCCATGTGATCGGTAAAGGTCTTGCCGAAGCCTGGATTGGCGAGGATGGCCGCACGCTCGTCGCCCGTTCGCGGGCTGGTGTGGGCTTCAAATTCGAAATCCAGGATCGTCGCGTCTTCCATCACTCGGTCTTTCTCGTCCCCAGGGCCTCGGGTTGCGCAGGACTAGGCGCGGTGGCAGAAACGGTCAACATGGCTGCCCCAATTCCTGCGTCTCCCCTCTTCCTGCGTGAACCCGAGATCCGGCGCGGCATCGAGCTGCTCTATTTCGGCTATTCGCACCTCACCCGCTCGATCGACGACGGGCTGGCGCGCCAGGGGCTGGGCCGCGCGCATCACCGGGCCCTCTACTTCATCGCGCGCAAGCCGGACCTGACAGTGAGCGAATTGCTGTCGCTGCTGGCGATCACCAAACAGTCGCTGGGCCGGGTGCTGAGCGAACTGGCCGAGCGCGAACTGGTGGAGACCCGCGCCGGCACGCGCGACCGGCGGCAGCGGTTGCTGCGCCTCACCGAAGCGGGCGCCCGGCTCGAATCCGAGCTGTTCGAGGCGCTGCGCGAAAAAATGGCCGGCGCCTATTCAAGCGCCGGCCAGGGAGCCGTCGGGGGTTTCTGGGCCGTTCTCGAAGGACTGATGCCCGAGGACGAGCGCGGCCGCGTGGCGACGCTGGGGCGCTGAAGGCGTTCCCAAAGCCGCATGCCTAGGCCCGTCATCCCGGCGGAAGTCGGAATGACGGGAAAGGGAGTGTCAGGCGACCTTGAAGCCTTCCTTGTTCATCGCAAGGGTGAGCGCCTTGTTCTTCTCTTCGCTCAGCTGTGCGCGGAGTTCGGGGAACAGCTCGTCCTCTTCCTCGCGGATGTGCTTTTCCAGCGCGGCGCGGAATTCCTTCACCTTCGCGATCCACTTGGGCGAGGTGCTGGGCATGTTCTCCAGTTCGTAGAGGAACTGTTTCACATAGCCGTGCTCGGCGTTGAGCTCGTCCGCCTGCTCCGTCTTGCCCGCTTCGCGGAGCGCCGGATAGATGACGTTCTCTTCCTCGATCGCATGCTTCACCAGCGCGTGCTTGATGTGCGCGAGCAGCATGTTGCGGCGGATCGTCGCCTTGTCGTCGGTCGCCTCGAGCGTGTCGAACACCTTGAGCACCGCCTTGTGCTCGGCCTTGAGCGCATCGTCCCAATTGCCGGCCAGCGCACTCGGCGCCTGCACTGCCGCCTTGCGGCCGAGCACTGCCAGCAGGCCCAGCGCCGCGCCGCCGGCCACCGCGCCGGCGATCACGCCCACGCTGGTTCCGCCGCTCGCCTTCGCCGTGTCCTTGGCCGTGGTCTTCGTCGTGCGCTTGGGTTCGCGTTCGGTCGTCGTAGCCATGTCAGCCTCCGTCGATAACTTGATCGGAGACGTAACCGCTGGGATGTACACGCGTTCCGTGCACGACAGCGCTATTTACGCGCTTCGGCGGCCATTTCTGCATTGCGCCGCGCCGAAGCGGCCAGCGTCTCTCGCAGCAGCGCCTTGAGCGCCTCGTCCCGATCGAGCACGTTAAGCCCTTCGCGCGTCGAACCGCCCGGGCTGGCGACGCGATCGGCGAGCACCGCCGGGCTTTCGCTCGCGGCCGCGGCCATCAGGCCGGAGCCTTCCACCGTGGCGAGCGCGAGCCGCTGCGCCTGGTCCGCGGGAAGTCCCAGCGCCACACCGGCCTCGGCCAGCGCATCGATGAAGCGGAACACGAAGCCCGGCCCGCAGCCGGCCAGCGCGGTGAGCGCGTCGAGCATCGGCTCGCTCGGCACCCATTCGACCAGGCCGAGCGGCTGCATCAGCGTTTCGGCAGCAGCGCGTGCGGCGGCATCGCTGCTTGACGTGGTTAGCCCCACCACGCCCTTGCCGATCGCGACCGGCAGGTTCGGCATAGCGCGCACGACCGTCTTCGCGCCCAGCGCGTCCGCCAGCGTGGCGATCTCGACACCCGCAAGGATCGACACCAGCAGCGGCACGCCCGCGACCATCGGCGCCAGCACCGGCGCGACGGCATGGAGCTGCTGCGGCTTCACCGCCAGCACCAGCGCGGTCGGGCGCTCGCCCTCGGGCGGGGTGGTGACGTGCCGGACGCCCTCGGGTACTGCCGGGCTGCCCGGATCGATGACGGTGATCGCAGCCGGATCGATCCCGGCGCCTGCCCAGCGGCGGAGCATCGCCCCGCCCATATTGCCGGCACCGACCAGCCAGATCCGCTCGAGCAGCCCCGCCATTGTGCGCCTCAGGCCTCGCCCTGCGTTTCGATCAGCGCGGCGGCGATCGCCTCGCTCGGCGTCTTGCCGCCCCACAGCACGAACTGGAACACGGGATAGAAGCGCTCGCACTCGTCGATCGCGCTTTCCACCAGCAGCTCGGCCTGGGCGAGCGTCAGCGCCGCGCCTTCGTCGCCGTCGATCAACGCGGCGTGGCGGAACAGCAGGATGCCGGTCGAGGACCAGAGCTCGAAATGGCCGATCCACAGCTGTTCGTTGACCAGCCCGATCGTCTCATAGACCAGCCCGCGCCGTTCCTCGGGCACGCGCACGTCGGGGAAGCCCATGAACTGCAGCACGCCATCGTCCTCGCGCCAGATCGCGCGGAGTTCGTACTGGGTCCAGCTGCCCTTCACCTTGGCGACGATCTCGTCGTCCTCGCGCTCATGGGACCAGCCATGCGCCGCGAAATAGGTTTCGAGCATGTCGATGGGCGCGGCTGCGTCGCGGTCGAATTCCGCCTCGTCTAGCATGCCCATTCCGCCCCCGATCGTGTAACCATGCCCGCTCCTGCCAAGCACGCGGACGGGGCACAAGCTTGCGCCTGCGCCCCGTTGCCAAAAGCTGTGGACAAGGACTGACTATTAGTCAGCGTCACGCATTCCCTTGCGGCGTGTCCATCGGGGCAGCGCCGCCGCCCAGCTTCGCTTCCAGCGCATCGAGGCGCGCCTTCAGCGCATCGGCCTCGTCGCGTGCGGCCGCGGCCATCGCCTTTACCGCTTCGAATTCGTCGCGGCTGACGAAATCGAGCCCGCCGATCCATTCGCGTGCCCGCTCGCGCGCACCGGATTCGGCCTCGCGCGCCACGCCGGCGAAGGTGCCTGCGGCGCCGTTCACCAGCTTCACCAGATCGTCGAACAGGCGGTTGTCGGTCTGCATGTCAAATCTATCCCACTCAAAGCGTGTGAACGGCGATGTGGGCGTTCAGGCCCGCCGACGCAATCTTTTCTGCATCGGGATTGAGATCGCGGACCTGCGAAAACAGCACGCTCGCGAAGCACACCCACACCAGATAGGGCAGCAGCATCAGCCCGGCGAGCGCGCGCACGCGCCAGAACGCCACCATCGTGATCGCCACCAGTACCGCCAGCGCGACGATAACGATCAGCGCGAGATCAATCTGGTGGAAGCGGAAGAAGATCGGCGACCAGATGAGGTTCACCGCCAGCTGGACGACGAACAGCAGGATAGCCGCCGTCCGCCCCCGGGCCCCGCGCGCGCTCAGCACCAATGCTAGGGCGAGGCCCATCAGGACGTAGAGGATCGTCCAGGCGATGGGGAAGGCAATGTTCGGCGGCTGGATCGCCGGCTTGGCGAGCGCGGTGAACCACGGGTTCTGGTCCCCGGCAGGCGCCACCATCGCCGATCCGAAGCCGAGCAGCACCACCACCGGCACCGTCACCAGGGCGCGGCGCCAGAAGCCACGGCGCAGTTGCGCCTTCGATGCCAGTGCGTTCACGTGCGATATCCCCTGTGCGATCCCTTGGTCGTTGCTGCACGCCTAAGCGATCGCGCAGGGCGTGCAAAGGGCTGGGTCAACCGGCCGGCCGTTCACGCCTAGTTGCGGACATTGATCGGCGGGAGAAAAAGGTTAGCGTCGGGATATGGGAGCTTGGCTGAATCCGTGGTCGTTGTTCGGAACGACCTTTGTCGCAGGTTTGTTCGCCCAGATGGCCTTTCCTCGGCAGCGATGGAGCGCGGCGCTGGCGATCGCTGTAGCTCCCCTCGCGTTCCTCACTGTTACCATCTGGTGGAGAGTTTGGGAGCGAGATGCGCTCTACGCAGTAGCGTACTTTTTTGGGCTGCTAATCTGCGGCGGAGCATCGATTTCAAGCGTGTTCACGGTCGACGCTGGAAGACGGTCGCTGCGAAAGTAGCCAACGTATATGGCCGCTTTCCACCACACACGGCCGTTCCGGCGCCCGCCAGATCCAGCCAAATCAACTCAGCCTTCTGCGCTGCCCCCACGCACCGCCCCGATCAAAAACTCCACATTTCCCTCGGGTCCGGTGATCGGGCTGCGCGTCACGCCCAGCACCTGCCAGCCCTTGCCTTCCAGCCAGGCCGCCACTTCGGCACACACCCGCTCGTGGACCGCGGGATCGCGCACTACCCCGCCCTTGCCGACTTCCTGGCGCCCTGCTTCGAACTGCGGCTTGATCAGCGCCGCCAGCCGCGCGCCCGGCCGAGTGAAGCCCAGCGGCACGTCGAGCACCTTGGCGAGGCCGATGAAGCTCGCGTCGCACACCACCACGTCGATCGGCTCGGGAATGTGCGCGGGCGTGAGGATGCGCGCGCTGGTCTGTTCGTGGACCACCACCCGCGGATCCTGGCGCAGCTTCCACGCGAGTTGGTTGGTGCCGCTGTCCACCGCATAGACGCGCGCCGCGCCGTTCGTCAGCAGCACGTCGGTGAACCCGCCGGTCGAGGAACCGACGTCGATCGCCACCGCGCCGGTCACGTCCCAGCCGAAATGCTCCAGCGCATGGGCGAGCTTGATGCCGCCGCGCGACACCCAGGGATGGTCGCGCCCGCGCACCTCGATCGCGGCGTCTTCCGCCAGCATCTGGCCCGCCTTCTCGATCTTGCGCTCGCCGGTAAAGGCGAGCCCGGCCATGATGAGCGCCTGCGCCCGGGTACGGCTCTCGACGAGCCCGCGGTCGACGAGCAGTTGATCCGCGCGAAGCTTTGCCATGCCGCCCTTTAGGCCCGAGCAACGCTCTGGCGCAACCGCTCCTCCTTTGGTCGCAGGGCTTATTGCCCACTAATCTGATAGGGATTATATCCAAGGTCCGGCCAGTCCCTCCAAGGACCAAAGGAGAGGAACGCATGACGATCTTTTCGCCGATCGATGATCGCTCGCCGATCATCCTTACCGTTCCCGGCCTGGGTGGGTCGGGACCCTCGCACTGGCAGACCCTGTGGGAACAGTCGCGGCCCGACACGCACCGCGTCGAACTCGGCATGTGGGACACGCCGCATCGCAACGCCTGGGTGACCAAGCTCGACCAGGCGATTCGCACCGCGCAGGCGCCGGTGGTACTCGCCGCGCACAGCCTGGGCTGCCTCGCCGTCGCCTGGTGGGCAACGCTGGCGGGGCAGACCTTCGGCACGCCGGTCGCCGGTGCGCTGCTGGTGGCGCCCGCCGATGTCGATCGCGACTCGGCAGCGATGGAGCTCCACGCCTTCCGCCCGACGCCGACGACGCTGCTCCCCTTCCCCAGCGTGGTGGTGGCGAGCAGCGACGATCCCTGGATGACCATCGAGCGCGCCGAGGATCTGGCGCGCGGCTGGGGCAGTCTGTTCGTCGATGCGGGGCCGCAGGGCCACCTCAACGCCGCCAGCGGCATCGGCTGGTGGGAGGAAGGCCAAGGCCTGCTCGATCGGCTGCTGGATACCGCCGCCGATCGCAACGGCGCGGTGCGCACCACGGCCGAGGCACGCTCGCTGCTCGCCGTGAACGCCACCGATGCGGCGCAGGCGCATTATCTGGGCAGCCGCCCGCCCAGAGCCCCACAAAACACGATCAAATCGACGCAAGCACGCTGGTAAAATGAGGGAGGATCACCTATAATAATCACCATGGGCATGGCCGGGTGACGTACCCTAGAGCGGCATCCGGCCTACCCTTCCAGCGCGCCTTGAACTTACGCCGCCTGCCAAACGATTTGACAATCACAGTTGCAACTATTGCAATCGATGTCTCCTGCCTCCTTCTTACTTTCTTGTGCCCGCCTGAACGCGGCTACAACGCATCGCGGGCCCGGCATCGCCCGCACGGCCCGGCCCTGTTAACCGCAGATTTGCGGGATGATATGTTGTACCGCCGCGCACATCGGCCTATATGCCGCCCATGTCGTTGACTTCCCCGATTGGTCGCTGGTGGGCGGGCCTGGATGGTGCCTTTGATCGGATCGCGATCGGGATCAGCGGCTTGTGCCTGATTCATTGTATCGCGACGACGGTGCTGCTGACCCTGGTTTCGACCGCTGGCGGCCTTCTCAACCCGCATATCCATGAAGTTGGACTCGTGCTGGCGATCGGCTTCGGCGTCTATGCGCTCGGCCGCGGCATCGTCCACCACGGCTATATGGCGCCAGCCATGGTTGGCGCGTTCGGGCTGGGCATCATGGCGGGCGCGCTCTCCCTGCCGCATGGCGGGTTCGAGACCTTCTGGACGCTGGTCGGCGTATCGCTGGTGGCGCTTGGCCACGACCTCAACCGCCGCGCTACGTATTGAGCCCGCACCGGCCGCTGCTTGCCGGAACCGGTGGCAACGCCTAAATCCCCTCCATGTCCGCGCATCATCATCATGAACACCACGGGGCCGACCTGACCAAGGCGGCCCGCACCCAGCTGGAAGAGGCGGGCGAGCAGTGGACGGCGATGCGCGAGCGCGTGTTCGAGGCGCTGGCGGGGTTCGAAAAGCCCGCTTCCGCCTATGACATTGCCGAAGCCGTCTCCAAGGCGGAAGGGCGCCGGGTGGCGGCGAACAGCGTCTATCGCATCCTTGATCTGTTCGTCGGCGCCAACCTCGCGCGGCGCGTGGAAAGCGCGAACGCCTATGTTGCCAATGCGCATCCGGAATGCCTGCACGACTGCATCTTCCTGGTATGCGACAGCTGCGGCCAGACTACGCATATCGATGACGACACGATCACCAAGAACGTCCGTTCTGCAGCGCAACATGCTGGTTTTTCACCCGTACGCCCCGTGATCGAGGTGCGCGGCAAGTGCGGCAAGTGCGACTGACCTGCACATTTGACCGTTCGACTTGAGCCTAACACTGCGCTAACAAAGCCCATGGCTGACCTACCCAAGACGCCGCTGCTCGACACGGTCGACACGCCGCACGAACTCCGGAAGCTCGCCCCCGCCCAGCTGCGCCAGCTGGCAGACGAGCTTCGCGCCGAAACCATTAGTGCGGTGGGCTCCACCGGTGGCCATCTCGGCTCCGGCCTGGGCGTCGTCGAACTGACGGTAGCGATTCACTATGTCTTCAACACCCCCGACGACCGGCTGATCTGGGACGTCGGGCATCAATGCTATCCGCACAAGATCCTCACCGGCCGGCGCGACCGGATCCGCACGATCCGCCAGGGCGGTGGCCTTTCCGGCTTCACCAAGCGCAGCGAGAGCGAATACGACCCGTTCGGCGCCGCGCACTCCTCGACCTCGATCTCGGCGGCGCTCGGCTTCGCCACGGCGAACAAGCTGAAGGGCGCGCCGGGCAAGGCGATCGCGGTGATCGGCGACGGCGCCATGAGCGCCGGCATGGCCTATGAGGCGATGAACAACGCCGAGGCCGCCGGCAACCGGCTGGTGGTGATCCTCAACGATAACGACATGTCGATCGCGCCGCCGGTGGGCGGGCTTTCGGCCTATCTGGCGCGGCTGATCTCGTCGTCGGAATATCTCGGCCTGCGCGAAATGGCCAAGCGGTTCACCCGCAAGCTTTCGCGCCGCCTCACCGCCGCCGCCGGCAAGGCGGAGGAATTCGCCCGCGGCATGGCCACCGGCGGCACGCTGTTCGAGGAACTGGGCTTCTATTATGTCGGCCCGATCGACGGCCATAATCTTGAGCATCTGATCCCGGTGCTGGAGAATGTCCGCGATGCCGAGGAAGGCCCGATCCTCGTTCATGTCGTCACCAAGAAGGGCAAGGGCTATGCCCCGGCCGAAAAGGCGGCGGACAAATATCACGGCGTCCAGAAGTTCGACGTGATCACGGGCACCCAGGCCAAGGCGCCCCCGGGCCCGCCCGCCTACACCAAGGTGTTCGCCGATGCGTTGCTCGCCGAGGCAGAGCGTGACCCCACGGTCTGCGCGATCACTGCGGCGATGCCCTCGGGCACGGGGCTCGACAAGTTCCAGTCGACCTTCCCGGACCGCACCTTCGACGTCGGCATTGCCGAGCAGCACGCCGTCACCTTCGCCGCCGGCCTTGCCGCGCAGGGAATGCGGCCGTTCTGTGCGATCTATTCCACCTTTCTGCAGCGCGCCTACGACCAGGTCGTGCACGATGTCGCCATCCAGAACCTGCCGGTCCGCTTCGCGATCGACCGCGCCGGGCTGGTGGGGGCCGACGGCGCCACCCATGCCGGCAGCTTCGACGTCACCTATCTCGCCAGCCTGCCCAATTTCGTGGTGATGGCGGCGGCGGACGAAGTCGAACTCGTCCACATGACCCACACCGCCGCGATGCACGACAGCAGCCCGATCGCGCTGCGCTACCCGCGCGGCAACGGCATCGGGCTGGAGCTTCCGAAGGTTCCGGAGCGGCTGGAGATCGGCAAGGGCCGCGTCGTGCGCGAAGGCAAGAAGGTGGCGATCCTGTCGCTCGGCACGCGCCTGGCCGAGGCGCTCAAGGCTGCCGACACGCTCGACGCCAAGGGGCTTTCGACCACCGTCGCCGACCTGCGCTTCGCCAAGCCGCTGGACGAGGATCTGATCCGTCGCCTGCTCACCACCCATGAGGTGGCGGTGACGATCGAGGAAGGTTCGATCGGCGGCCTCGGCGCGCATGTGCTGACGCTCGCCAGCGACACCGGCCTGATCGACGGCGGCCTCAAGCTGCGCACCATGCGCCTGCCCGACGCCTTCCAGGACCAGGACAAGCCCGAGAAGCAGTATGACGAGGCGGGGCTCAACGCCGCGCACATCGTCGACACGGTGCTGAAGGCGCTGCGCTACAACGAAGCCGAACTGGCCGACGGGGTAAGGGCATAACTAGCCGTATCCTCCCCCGCTAGGGGGAGGTGTCAGGCGCAGCCTGACGGAGGGGGAGGAAGCACCGCGCCCACCGGCGTTCTGGCATCCTCCTCCGTCGCGCGTCGCGCGCCACCTCCCCCTGGCGGGGGAGGATGGGGACGGCCCACCTTGAACCCCCAACATGCACATGGTATGCACATGTGCATGGCCACGCAGCTCCCAGAGACTCGCTCCAGCCGTGTCGTCGTGCTGGTATCGCCCGAGGAAAAGCGGCGCATCTCCGCCAATGCGGAGGCTGCCGACATGACGGTGAGCGACTTCATGCGCACCGCCGCCGAACGCTATACCGAGCCCACGCCTGCCGAGATGGCGCTGATGCGCGACCTGCTCGCCCAGCTCGAGCAGGCGAATGCCCGCACCGACGCTGCCTTCGAGCAGCTCGAAACCGCGCGCACCGCCGCCGCTGCATTCGATGAAGACACCTACCGCGCAAGAATGCGCGATCAGCTGCTGGCCGATTCCTCGATCAATTGGGACGCGCTCTCCACCGCGCTTTCCGGCTGGGCGCGCCAGTGAGTTTCTGGACCGACGCGTTGCGCGCCCTCCAGCAGGTCACACTGCTCCAGCACAAGGTCGAGCAGGCGCTCAACACCGCCGAGGAGGCCCGCCGCCACTCGATCGAGACCCGCGAGCGGGTGATCCGCCTCGAGACGCTGATCGATATCGCGATGAAGCGCGCTCCCGCTCCACCCCCGCCAGCCCTTCCCGAAAGTCCATCCACTGGCGGCTAGCGTCCGCTTCCCCCGCGGCGTACATCGCGGTACGTGCTGAAAATGACCGTCCTTACCCTCACCGCCCGCCCCCGCGCCCTCGCCTACTGGCTGTTCGTCGTCGCAGCGATGATCGTTGCGATGGTCGTCGTCGGCGGAGTCACCCGGCTGACCGAATCCGGCCTCTCGATCACCGAATGGAAGCCGATCTCGGGCATCGTGCCACCGCTTAACGACGCGCAGTGGCAGGCCGAGTTCGACCACTACAAGCAGATCGGCCAATATCAGCAGCTCAATCAGGGTATGACGCTCGCCGGCTTCAAGGCGATCTTCTTCTGGGAATACATCCACCGCCTGCTCGGCCGGCTGATCGGCATGGCGTTCGCGCTGCCGCTGCTGTGGTTCTGGATCCGCAAACAGATCCCGCAGGGCTATGGCTGGCGGCTGGTTGCGCTGCTGGCGCTCGGCGGGCTGCAGGGCGCGTTCGGCTGGTGGATGGTGAAGTCGGGGCTCAACCACACCCGCACCTCGGTCAGCCATTTCTGGCTGGCGACGCACCTGATGACCGCGCTGTTCACGCTCGGCGGCATCGTCTGGACGATGCTCGACCTGCGCGCGCTTGGTACCAATCATGCCGAGCGCCCCGCCCGGCTTACCGGCATCGGCGCGGGCGTACTGGTGCTGCTGGCGATCCAGCTCTTCTACGGCGCGCTGGTAGCCGGGCTCGATGCGGGCCTGGTTACCAACCAGTGGCCGCTGATGAACGACCGCTTCTTCCCCGGCGTGAGCCAGATTGGCGAAAGCCCGCTCCATGCCGCGCTCTACGATCCTGCGATCGTCCACTTCATCCATCGCTGGTGGGCCTGGGTCGCGGTGGCCGGGCTGATCGTCCTCGCCCGCAAGGCAAAGGCGGCGGGTGATCGCCGTGCCTCGATCGCGATCCATTCGGCGTTCGGCATCCAGATCCTGCTCGGCATCGCCACGGTGATGACCGGCGTGAACCTCCACCTCGCCGCTACCCACCAGCTGGTCGGCGCGCTGCTGGTCTGCGCCACCGTCTGGGGAGCGCACGCGGCCGGCCGCCGGAGATCCAACACGACCTACTGAACCGACAGGTATCATTTTACCCGTCAGCAAACCCACGCATTTCTTGACTTTCACGGCCTAAATCGTCAGAGGGCCATCAATCGCGCTGCCGGCAACGGTGGCGCGAATGCATTTCCTACGCGAAAGGTCACAGGCCATGAAGGCGCTGATGAAGACCACCAAGTCGGCCAAGCCGGCCGAGGTGGAAAAGAAGTGGCATATCGTCGACGCCGAAGGGCTCGTCGTCGGTCGTGCCGCGGTGGTGATCGCTAACGTCCTGCGCGGCAAGCACAAGACCAGCTTCACCCCGCACGTCGATTGCGGTGACAATGTCATCGTGATCAACGCCGACAAGGTCCGGTTCACCGGCAAGAAGCTCGGCCAGAAGGTCTATTACCGCCACACCGGCTATGCCGGCGGCATCAAGGGCGTCACTGCCGCCAAGGTGCTCGAGGGCCGCTTCCCGGAGCGCGTTCTGGAGAAGGCCGTGGAGCGCATGATCCCGCGCGGCCCGCTCGGTCGCCAGCAGATGCGCAACCTGCGCATCTTCGCCGGTTCGGAGCATCCGCATGAAGCCCAGAACCCCGAGGTTCTCGACATCGCCGGCATGAGCCGCAAGAACAAGGTGGGTGCATAATGTCTGACAACCGCCAGTCGCTTTCCGACCTGGGTGCAGCGCTCGGCCAGCCGGCCGCCGCGCCGACCGAAGGCCAGGCTCCCGCTCCGGCTACCGAAGCCGCCGCTGCCGACGCGTATCTCGCCGGCCAGATCGACGAGCCCGCCGCGCCGACCATGCCGCTGCGTGCGCAGGAGCTGGACCAGTATGGCCGCGCCTATGCCACCGGCCGTCGTAAGGACGCCGTTGCACGTGTCTGGCTGAAGCCGGGCTCCGGCAAGATCACGATCAACGGTCGTGATCAGGAAATCTATTTCGCACGTCCGACGCTGCGTCTCGTCATCAACCAGCCGTTCGGTGTCGCCGAGCGTGAAGGTCAGTATGACGTGATCTGCACCGTCAAGGGCGGCGGTCTGTCCGGCCAGGCGGGTGCCGTGAAGCACGGCATCTCGCAGGCGCTGACCAAGTATGAGCCGGTGCTGCGCGCCCCGGTGAAGAAGGCCGGCTTCCTGACCCGCGACAGCCGCGCCGTCGAGCGTAAGAAGTACGGTAAGGCGAAGGCCCGTCGTAGCTTCCAGTTCTCGAAGCGCTAAGCGTCTCGGCTTCGGCCAAGGAACAAGGGGCGGTCCGGCAACGGGCCGCCCTTTTTCGTTTCGGAAGGCTGTACAGCACGCGGGCGGCATGCGCCTACATCGCCGCTCGGCGCGGGCTCCACGACCCCAACGATCAGCAATGCGGCATTGCCTGATCGCCGCCCATCCCCATGAAATCCTACCCGTTTTGGTGCAGTGCACAGCAGCATGTCCGCACCTCGCGCGGCATGCGCCCTCGCCGAATCCGCGCACCTACGGAGTCACCCTCCGTTTGGATGCATCTGTGCTGCCTTGGTCGCCGCACCCCCGCCACGGCCGACCGCATGGAATCTCGGTACGGATGCGTATCGATAGCGGAGAATCGCCGTTTCTTCGCAATTCGGCAAATATCCCACTCTGGGACAGGCCTTCCTAAATAAAATAATCGTCGTAAAGTTTGGTTGCAACGCGGCAAATTCTGCGGGCGGGGAAATTTGGATGAAAATCACATGGATGTCGGCTGCGCTAGGCGCGGTCGGCTTGCTTTCTGCGTGCGACGGCGGCAGCACCAACGTGAACCTGGCGGACAGCCGGGTGACCGGTGGTCTGGTGGACGTGGTCGCCGCGAATGCTGGCATCTCGCCGGCGAAATCGCAGATGACGGACGGGATCCGGCTGGCCCGGCAGACCAGCTTCGGGCCGACGCCGGCGATCTTGGAGCAGATCGCAAAGCTGGGGACCGAAGGCTGGATCGATCAGCAGCTCGCCGCCCGCGGCAGCACCTATGCCGATCTCGCGGTGCCGCGCCGCACGGATTTCTGCCACGACGCGGGCTGCAGCCGCCGCTATTTCAGCCGGACGACGGTGGCGATGCGCTTCTACGCCAATGCCGTTTCCGCCCCCGATCAGTTGCACCAGCGCGTCGCCTTCGCCCTGTCGCAGATGATCGTCGCATCCGAGGCGGAAGAACGTTCGGCTGCGGGCATGGCGGGGTTCAACCAGCTGTTCCTGGACAATGCCTTCGGCAATTTCCGCACGCTGCTGAAGGCGGTTACCCTCAATCCCTATATGGGCGTCTATCTGGACATGGCGGGCAGCACCAAGGCGGCGCCCTCCGAAAACTATGCCCGCGAGTTCCTCCAGCTGTTCTCCATGGGACCCAACCAGCTCAACCAGAATGGCACGCCGCGGCGGGACGCCACCGGCGGCACCCTTCCCAACTACACCCCGGACGATATTCGCGGTGTCGCTCGCGCCCTCACCGGCTGGGACTGGGCGCGGATCGGCAATGCGCCCGTCACCGATCGCAAGGCCGGCGACGACGTGAAGCCGATGGTCCCCGTGGCCGATCGCTACGATGCTGGCGAGAAGCAGTTCCTCGGCACCCGCGTGCCGGCCGGCGCGAGCCCGCAGGCGAGCGTCGATGCGGTGGTGGATGCCGCGTTCAACAACCCCTCCACGGCACCCTTCGTGTCGCGCCACCTGATCGTGCATCTGGTGACGGCCAATCCCAGCCCGGCCTATGTGGGTCGCGTCGCTGCGGTGTTCGCGAACAATGGCAATGGCGTGCGCGGCGACCTGAAGGCCGTGGTCCGCGCGGTGCTTACCGATCCGGAGGCGCGCGCCGCGCCGCGCAACGACCGCGGCAAGCTGAAGGAACCGGTGCTCGCGATGGTATCGCTCGCCCGCGCCATCGGCATGACGACCGACGGCTATGCCTTCGTCAACCGCGACACGGCGCTGGGCCAGCCGGTGATGCGCGCGCCTTCGGTGTTCAATTTCTACCCGATCGATTATCCGCTGCCAGGCAGCGCAACACTGCACAGCCCGGTGTCGAAACTGCTCAACAGCAGTACCGTGCTGCGCCTCCACAACATGGTCTATGACTGGACCGTCACCGGCGCATCCAGCAACGCGGAATTCCGCGCGCCGACGGGCCTTGGAACGGCATCCGGCACCAAGCTCGTCTGGACGACCTGGGAATCCTTCGGCGACAATGTCGATGCGATGATCGCCGCTGCAGACGTGCTGTTGCTGGGCAACACCAGTACGCAGGCCCAGCGCGCGGCGATGCGCACCGCCCTTCTCGCCATCACCGACAAGAATGCGCAGACCCGCGCCCGCAAGCGCGCGCAGCTGCTGCTCTACATCGCGGCGACCAGCCCGCAATTCCTGGTCGACCGGTAAGGGGACTGATCCGATGACGCTCTCCCGACGCGATTTCGTTCGCCTCACCGCCGGCACCGGGGCGCTGGCCACCCTGGGCCAGCTTGGCCGCACCGCCGCCATCGCGGCACCCAGCGGCAGCTACCGCGCGATGGTGGGCATCTTCCTGTTCGGCGGCAACGACGGCTGGAACATGGTAGTGCCTACCGATGCCCGGCATGCCGCCTATCAGGCCGCACGCGGCGCCGTTGCCCTGCCCCGCAACCAGCTGACGCCGCTGACCAACAGCAGCTATGCGCTGCACCCGGCGATGGCGGCGCTGCGGCCGATCTGGGACGAGGGCGCGCTGTCGCTCGTGCTCAACACCGGCACCCTCTTCGCACCGCTCACCAAGGCGACCTACCAGACCCGCCTCGATCTGCGTCCCAGCAACCTGATGAGCCATTCGGACGAGCAGGATCACTGGCAGGGCCTGCGCGCACGGGAAAGCAGCAGCGATGGCTTCCTGGGCAGGATCGCCGATCGCATGCCGGGCGGGCGGCTGCCACCGCTGATCTCGCTGGCCGGGTCCACGCTGGCGTTGATCGGCCGCCAGGCGACGCCGCTGGTGGTGCCGGCGGCGGGGCTTCCGGCACGCGCCGGCTATCGTGCGGACGAAACGGCGAAAAACCTGGCGATCGCGGCGATGGCGACCAGCGACGGCGGCCCGATCATGGAAGGCGTAGCGAACACGCTGCGCGATACCTATGATCAGGCCACGCTGGCCAACAGCCTGCTGGCCGGCGCGAGCAGCGTCTCGCGCTTTTTCGTCGACGCCAGCGGCAATGCGCTCACCAGCGACATCGCGATGCAGCTGCGCGGCGCCGCACAGATGATCGAGGCGCGCGGTTCGCTCGGCCACAGCCGCCAGACCTTCCTGGTGAGCATGGGCGGCTTCGACCACCACGCCAGCCAGGTGCAGCCCGGCACCCCGGCGGCCGGCAACCACGCGGCCCAGCTAACGGCGCTCGCCCAGGCGATGGCCGCCTTCCACCGTGCGATGCAGGGCTTGGGCATAGCAGCCAACGTCACCAGCTTCACGATGAGCGATTTCGGCCGCACCTATGCCGCCAATGCGCAGAACGGCACCGACCACGCCTGGGGGAACAACCATCTGGTGATGGGCGGCGACGTGGCGAAGGGCGGCATCTTCGGGACCTATCCCGATCCGGTGCTCGGCGGCGCCGACGACATCACCGATCAGGGACGCTTCATCCCCGGCATCGCCCAGGAGGAATATCTCGGCGCGATCGCCCGCTGGCACGGGGTGAGCGATGCCGATCTACCCTATGTCTTCCCCAATTGGGCGACGTGGTCGACTGCCGGACGCGGGCCGCTGCGGCTGTTCCGCTAAAGCGCGACGCTGGGTTCGCCGAGGAACCGGGCGCGGGTGGAAAAGGTCGCGCCTTCCACGGTGATCTCGTTGAACGAGGGCGGCTGATCGCGGGTACGTTCTGAAAGCGTGCCCGCGCCGATCAGCCGCACCGCGCGGTCGCCGACCGGATGCTGGATGTCGAACGGGTCGTGGACATGGCCGGTCAGCACCGCATCCGCGCCGGCCTGGGCCAGCGCCTCCAGCGCGCGCTGCCCGCCGCGCGTACGCGATGTGGCGCGGGTGCCGGCCTCGACCAGCGGGTGATGTGCGGCGACGAACACCAGGTCCCCGGCCGGCACCGCCTCGGCCAGCGCCAGCGATTTCTGCAAGGCGTGCATGCTCACATGCCCCTTCGACCAGTTGGTGCGGAACTGGAAGCGCGCCGTCGTCTTGAGCGGCACGATCGAAACGCCCTGCACGTCGAGCGGGCGCTCGATCATCCGCTCCAGCGCCTTGTAGCGCCGATAGGGCATCGCCATCCGGGCGAAGGGATTGAAGTATGGCAGATCGTGGTTGCCCACCTCCACGGTCACCGGCACGGCCAGGCTCTCCAGCCATTCGGCGGCGGCGGCGAACTCTTTCGCCCGCGCGCGCATGGTGAGGTCGCCGGTCATGATCACCGCCGCGGGCTTCTCGTCGCGCACCTTGGCGTTGAACCAGTCGACCGCCTCGCGATCCTCGCGGCCGAAATGCACGTCGCTGACATGGAAGAAACGGGTCATGCGGCTGGCACCTCCGATCGGGTTGCGATGAACGTCTCCAGGCTCCGTCCCGCGCGGATGGTGGTGCCGGGATCGAGCTTCTCCGGTTCGCCGTCGAACAGCGCCAGGACCGGGCGCCGCTCCGCCAGGCGCATCTGTTCGGTCTTGCTTTCGGTCACGGCACGCGCGACCACCCAGTCCCCGGTCACCCACTCCCAGCCGAGCTGCGCGATCGCGCCCCAGTCGCGCGCATCGACGGCGGCAACCTCCAGCCCGTCCAGCGTCGGGGTGACGAACACCGCCTGGTAGCGGTCGCCGAGATCAGGCGCACCTTCCACGCGCACCCCCTTGCGATGGAACGTGCTCCGCCACGCGCCACGCACCGTCGCCAGCAGCCGCCCGAACCGGCCCTTGCGTACCACTTCGCGCGCCCTGAACCAGCTCGCCGCTGGCCCGAGGATCAGGCCAACGAACGCGCGATGCTCGCCCGCGACGATGTACGGCAGCGCCACGCGCCGGTCGCAGCCATGCGCGGCGTGGATGATCTTGTGCGGATCGGTTTCGTCGTGCAGCGACTTGGCGAGCAGGTTCATCGTGCCGCCGGGCAGGATCAGGAACGCGCCTTCCCAGTCGGCCAGCGCCCGCAACGCGGCGTTGATCGTGCCATCGCCGGCGAACAGCACCACCGTGTCCACCCCCGCCGCATCCAGCGCCGCGCCTTCGGGCAGCGGATCGGCGGGAAAGTGCGTGCGGCCGGCGAGCGAGAGTCCGCGCTCTTGAAACACCGCCTCCATCGCCTCGCATTTGGCTTCGGACGTGGTGCCGGAATTCGGATTGGTGATGAACCAGAGCGTTTGCATAGCCCCTCGTAACGCCCGAGAAGCGATTTCGTGGCGCCGGTCAGCGACCTGTAAAATGTGGCTCGCGCTTCGCTAGGAACGCAGCGATCGCCTCGCGGCAATCCTCGGTCTTCGCGGCGATGCTCTGGTGGTCGGCCTCGATCTCCAGCGTCTCGGCCAGCGTGCCGGACAACGCCGCGCCCACCTGCTTGCGGATCAGCCCCAGCGCTACGGTAGGCATCCCGGCTAGTTTGGTCGCCAGCCCGTGCGCCACATCCGCCAGCGCGCCGTCTTCCACGACCCGGTTCACCAGACCTGCCTCGAGCGCCTCGCCTGCCGGCAGCCGCTCACCGAGCAGCGCCATCTCCAGCAACTTCGCCCGCCCCGCCGCCTTGCCGATCAGCCAGGTCGCCCCGGCATCGGGCACTAGCCCGATATTGGCGAAGGCGAGCAGCAGATAGGCCGATTGCGCCATGACGACGATGTCCGCCGCCAGCGCGATCGACACCCCCGCCCCCGCCGCCGCGCCGCCCACCGCGCTGACGATCGGGATCGGCAGCTCCGCCATCGTCGCGATCACCGGATTATAATGCCGCCGCAGCGACTCGCCCGAATCGCGCATGCCCACGCTGGCGGTAAGGTCCGCGCCGGCGCAGAACGCGCGCCCCTCGCCGGTGAGCAGCACCGCCCGTGCGCCATCCTCTGCCGCGCGCCGTAGCGTCGCCGCAAGCAGATCGAGCATGTCGGGCGTGAGCGCGTTCAGCCGATCGGGGCGGTTCAGCCGCACCACCGCGACATCGCCCTCCATCGCAAGCAGCACTGGCGCGTCGGACATCCTCATTCCTCCCTGTCGTTGGGGAAAGGGATGCCCGCACCGCGCCGTGCGCGCAACTCAAAGCTCCTTCAGCACCACCGCCGGATCGGCGAGGATCGCCGGATCGACCACCATCCGCTCGGTCACCAGCCGCTTGCCCTGGACATAGTCGCGCATGGCGTTGACGCAGTCGAGCGCGATCACCCGCCCCTGCTTCAGATAGAGCACCGAGAAAGTGCGCGTCGCCGGATCGCCACGCAGCACCGTCGCGTCATAGCCGATCGAGAGGCCCACCGTCTGCAGCTTGAGGTCGTACTGGTTCGACCAGAACCACGGCACTGCGTCATAATGCGCCGCCTGCCCCGTCAGCGTCCTGGCGACGACATTGGCCTGGTCGTTGGCGTTCTGCACCGATTCCAGCCGGATCTCGGCGCCGTCGGCATAGCCGTTGCCATGCAGCGCACAGTCGCCGATCGCGTAGACGTCGGCCAGGCTGGTGCGGCACTGCGCATCCACCCGCACGCCGTTGCCGCCCGCCGCGCCCGCCGCGAGCAGCGGCGCGACTTCGGGCACAATGCCGATGCCAACGATCACCATGTCTGCCGGCAGCACCTCGCCGTCCGCCAGTCGCACGCCGCACACCCGGCCCTCGCGCTCCTCCAGGCATTCGACCAACGCACGGGTGCGGATCTCGACGCCGTGGGCGCGGTGTTCGGCTTCGTAGAAGCGCGACAGCGGCTCCCCGGCGACGCGGGCGAGCACCCGGTCCATCGCCTCCAGCACCACCACCTGCTTGTCGGCCTTGATCAGCGCCGCAGCCGCCTCCAGCCCGATATAACCGCCGCCGATCACCACCACGCGCCGCGTCGCGGGCAGCTCGGCGAGCAACTGGTCGACATCGCGCCGGGTACGGATCGCATGGACGCCGGCAAGATCGTGCCCGCTGCACGCCAGCCGCCGCGCGCTGCCGCCCGCCGCCCAGACCAGCGCGCCATAGCCGATCTGCGCGCCCGCGCCGTCGGTAACGGTCTTCGCGTCGGGATCGACCGCGACCACGCGCCGGCCACACAGCATCGTCACCTGCCGCTCGTCCCAGAAACCAGGCGCACGGATCAGGATGCGCTCGAAGCTCTTCTCGCCCTTCAGATAATCCTTGGAGAGCGGCGGCCGTTCATAGGGCAGTTCTGGATCCTCGCCGATCACCGCCAGCGTCCCGGCAAATCCAGCCTGCCGCAAGGCGATCGCACATTGCGCCCCGCCATGGCCGCTACCCACGATCAGAATGTCGAACCTGTCCAAACGTCCTCTCCCCATGCGATCCTGGCCACATATTGCTATGAAAGATAGCATTCAACACCCGGAGGTGTGACGCGAAGGGGCTTATCGCGCGGACAGGGTTACGCCAACCACCGCTACCGTCTCCCGGTCGGGGGCGTAGGCAGTAAGTTCGGGCGTAACTATCCGATTGCCAGCGGCGCCGAGCGCCGCTATTTCGACGATCACCAGCCAACGGTTGCAAAACACTTTGCAAAACAATCCGGCGGCAGCGGCGAGAAGTTGAGGAAACTCAGCGGATTGCGGGTGTAGCTCAATGGTAGAGCAGAAGCTTCCCAAGCTTACGACGAGGGTTCGATTCCCTTCACCCGCTCCATTTTCCGATCTCAAGAAATCTCACAGAGCTTTGTAAACCGCGGAAATCTGCGGTATTTTTCGGGTCATCCGGCTCGTGATCGCTCGTCCCGTCCCATGAAAGCGCAAGCGCAGGTGGGGCCTTTTTTCGAGAATTTCGGGCCTAAATTTGGCATGAGGCCCACCGGGGTGGGCCTCGCGACGAAAGGCCCGCACCATGGCTTTGACCGACATCGCAATTCGCCGGGCGAGGACCCGCGACAAGGCCTACAAGCTGTATGACGAGCTGGGCCTCTTCCTCATCGTGGCGCCATCCGGCTCCCGCCTTTGGCGCATGAGATTCAAGCGTCACGGCATCGAGAAGAAGCTCAGTTTCGGCTCCTACCCAGACGTAAGTCTGCGTGATGCGCGCAAGCTGCGCGACGACGTGCGCGATCTCCTCGCAGAGGGGAAGGACCCGGTTCTGGAGCGGCAGCGCGAGAAACTCAGAGGCGAGGCGCTGGCGGAAAACACCTTTACCCGAGTCGCCCAGGAATATTGCTCGAAGCGGCGGCGCGACGGCGACAGGGCCTGGGCGCCCTCGACCGCTGCACGGTGTGAATATCTTCTCAGCCTGCTCGATACCTCCATCGGCAAAATGCCGATCCATGAGATCGAGCCGATCGACGCCTTGGCCGCGATCCGGAAGATCGAGAAGCGCGGCAAGCTGGAAAGCGCGCGACGTACCCTGCAGCTGGCCGGCGCCGTATTCCGCTATGCCGTCGCCACCGCCCGATTGAAGTCAGACCCGACGAGAGACCTCCGTGGCGCGCTGCTGACGCCAACCGTCACGCACTATGGCGCGGTCACCGAAGCGAAGGATGTCGGCAAGCTGCTGCGGGCAATCGACGCCTATGAAGGTCAGGGCATGACCAAATGGGCGCTGCAACTGGCGCCGCACGTGTTTGTCCGCCCTGGAGAGTTGCGCCACGCACGATGGGAGGAGATCGATCTGGACATCGCCGTGTGGACCATCCCTGCGGAGAAGATGAAGATGCGCAAGCCGCATCACGTCCCGCTCTCGACCCAGTCGATCGCCATTCTGCTGGAGATCCGGTCGATCACCGGGTCCAACGGCTATGTCTTCCCGTCGATGCGCTCGCGCACGCGGCCGATGTCGGACAATACCCTCAACGCCGCACTCCGCCGCTTGGGCTATGCCAGCAATGAAATGACCGCGCATGGCTTCCGGGCCATGGCGAGCACCCTGCTCAACGAGTCGGGCAAGTGGTCCTACGACGCGATCGAACGCGCACTGGCGCATGGCGATACCGACAAAGTGCGCGCGGCTTATCATCGCGGCACACATTGGAAAGAGCGGGTAGCGATGGCGCAGTGGTGGTCGAACCTGCTCGACAGCCTGCGCAGCGGGGCAACGATTTTGCCCTTTCCGGGAGTGCGGGTCGGCTGAACGCCTTCCGTCACGCCGCGCCCGATCACGCGCCGGTAGGTGTCGGTACGCGACACCGCATGCTTATTGGGCGGGTTCTTCCCAGGGATTGAGCAGCGGGCCGCCGGTTGCAATGAAGTCGGCGGTGTTGCGGGTGACGACGGTGAGGCGGTGGACAAGGGCGGTGGCGGCGATCATTGCATCGCGTTCTGAGCGAGGATCGGGAACGTGGAGGGCTGCGCAGCGACGGGCCACCGCCGCGTCGAAATCGAGAATGTGATCCGCAAATCCGGGCATCACGGTCTTTTCCATCCAGCGGCGGAGCGATTCTGCCTGCGCGTCACCCCGGCGTTGAAGCCGAAGAATGCCGATCTCGATTTCCATGATCGTCACGGCTGACAAGAACGGACGGGCACCGACGGCCATCTTTGTCCAAGCCTCGAACGCAGGGCCTGCCCGTTCCGGCTTTCGGAGTGCCGATACAACGTTGGTGTCGAACAGGAACATCAATCCTCGCCGAACTCGGCCGGGCGGAAGCCGATGTTCAGCTTGGGCGGGTCGAAATCGAAATCGCCCCCGTCATCCTTGTCCGCGAAGATATCCCACAAGGTCTGGCCCTTGCCGATCAGCCGCTGATATTCCTCGATCGAGAGCAGGACATGCGCCGGGCGCCCGCGATCGGTGATGAAAACAGGGCCGTGCAGCGCCGCCTTCTTGGCGCGCGCGGCGTCCTGATTGAACTCTCGGCTGGTAAGGCTGGTGATACCCATGACGCGCTCCTGGCGCTTGACGATATGTTGCTACATTGCTTGCGGGGCAGCAAAAGTCAAGCTGCGTGGGAACGTAGGGGTTACCATGATCAAGCAGAAAATGTTGCAATTCGGTCCTTTTGGGCGATTTGGTTTGATGGCACCCTACAATTGGTCCCACACATTTTTGCTGCTTTAGCGGCATGATGTGATGCGTCTTGAGCGGTTAGAATGATCCCCACCTAGGAGATTTGCCCGCTCGGCTTTTCAAATGGGTGGCGCTTGGAAAGCCATCATTCCTGAGATCGATCCATGCTTGCGAGATCGACCCGCCCTGGGACTTTGCTGCCGTTCATCAGCGACGTGTCGAGCGCAGATCTTGCCAAGAGCTGACACTCAGCGTCTGCCCGACCGGCACCGCAGAACTACAGGAATTGGGCCGGCTTCGGACTGTCAGTATCCGACGGATCTGACGCATGAAACGGTTATTCGTTCGGCAGGTTTGCCGCGGCAGAAAGACCCCTTCCAAACACTCAGGGCCAAGTTTGCCGCTTCCGGATCCTGCCTTTCGTTCATAACGCCCGCGAGGTGGCTCCGTCAGCTCAGACTGACGAAAACGGCGCGTGCAATGCCTCGCATCGCACGCGGCCTACGCAAGCGCGGAAGACGCCAGCGATAGCCGAGGAACCGCATCAGCCCGGCCAAGACACACCATGCGTTTCGTGCCTCGCGCCGTACCGCGACGCACCCGAACTAGAGCACGTTTAGCCTATCGAACATGATGCGGTTTCGCCTTTCAGCGTTGGCGAGAACAGTGTCGTAGTCCATTACCTCGTAGTACATCGCGTGGTTGGGGTGGTAGCCATAATAGCCTTGCCCATCAGGCGTCGCGGTCGCGCCCCAATCCGTCAACTGCTCGCGTAGCTTCGGCGTGATATCGCATACAATGAAACAGTTTGTCGGAATCTCTTTGCTCGCCACTTTTACTGGCCTGGTATTCTGGCCGATATACTCGCCGGACCGAACAGCGTGAATGGTCTTCACCACCTGCTTGAGCGGGTTGTCTTCGTCGGTATAGTCGTCACGCATCGGCCTCTTGAACTCGACAATGGTGAGCGAGCTGATCGGCTGCGGCCCGTCAGACAGCGGAAATTCCCGATCGAAGATGACCAGATCGGGCCGCAGTGCGGAATCGCTGCCCAGCGTCTCAATCTTGTCGAGCCGTTGGTCGGATCCGACGAAGCTGTGGTAGTTCAGCCGCTCGTCTAGGATCCACAGGTTCTGCTGGCTGAACAGAACATCGTCCACGTTGGCCCGCATCGGGAAGATGATGTGATGAAGCACCTTCTCCAGCGGATACCTCTGATCCTTCTGATCGGCTGTAATGGCCTTACGAAACAGTTCGAGAATGATCTTTCGGTGCATGACATATTGCGCGAGCGCCGCGATCCCGAGTTCGTTGTTGCCGGTCAGGAAGTCGGTCAGCCGGTCCTTATACTCATCATATTCGGTGAGCTTCGCCGCCTCGAGCAGCACCTTGCTTCCCTGTTTCTTGAGCTCGACCTCGCGCAGATGCAGCTCGCGGTGCAGCGCGGCTTCGATTTCCGGACGGGATCCGTCGACCGGCATGCGGTCGATGAACTCTTGGGACCGCCGGAGCAGGAAGCGATAATGCGGCGCGTCCGACGTGACATAAGCCTCGATGGTCTTGAGCTTCGCCGCATTGATGTCGTCGAGGATCGAAGAGAGGTCGGCCTGAACGAAGCGCACACATTCGTCGCGAATATCTGCACGACGGATGTCGTCGGCGAACAGGCCGATCTGGGCCGGATGCTCAGCCCCTTCTTCGACATCGGCCTCCGGACTCGGCTCGGGCTCATCCTCAAGGAAGTCCGTACGCACCGGATTGACGCGGGCATTGAGATAGGCGCCGGTCACTACTGCGAGATAGACGAAGCTGTTTCCATCCTCGTCGCGCAGGCGCCCCTTGAGGTTGGGAATATATTTGTCGAGCGGCTCGGTGACGACCGCACGATCATCGGCACAATAGATAATCCGGTGGCGCGAGGAACGCGGTTCATCAAGCCTGAAACCGATGACCTCGAACTTCTGGTCGCGGATCTCGAAGGGATGGACTGTCGACTGTGCCTTGAACGTCGCCTCGAAGATGCGATTGACCAGCAGCGTTTCCCTGCCGTCGCGAAGTTCGATGGCCGGGCAGTCGGGGCGCATGAGGATGAGCACGAAATGCTCACAAATCCGGCGTGCGATCTGCTCTAGTTCGATTGGCGTTTCCGATTTCCACGGCTCGCGAAATCCGCTGAGACTGAGCTGCGTGCCGGTCACCGTGCGCGCGCTGGTCGCCGCCGTGACGGCATCCGGGGAATAGCCTTCGTGAAAGGCGATCGTCCGCTGAATATAGTCTCCGTTCACGTCGTCCTTGAACGTGCTCTCGATATTGGCTTCGGCGAAAGCCTTGAGCCAGATCAGGCGCCCGAGGCCTTTGCCACCGCGGCTGAGCTTGTATTCCGAGTATGCGGTGTTGAAAGAATCCATGTTGAGGTCATGAAAGCCCACTCCGTTGTCGGTTATCGTGAACCCCGTGACCTTCGGTTTGTCGGGAAGACCAAGATCGAGGCCAGACTCGCGGTGAATGTTGACGATAATCCTAGGATCGGCGGGCGAACCTTCCTGGATCGCCTGATAAGCGTTCATAATCGCTTCGAACACGGGGAGCAGCGATTTCCATTTAGGCAGATACGTCTGCCGAACCTGTCCAGAGAGACTGGCGCGCCATTCCATATTTCAAAACCCGTCCTGCGTGCGAACCAAGCTCATGCCGCCTCGAGCCAGCCCTTGCGCAGCAAAACTTCGTGGGCGAGCCGGAGCTGCTCGCGCGAGAAGCGCCGCTTGCGATCGTTCCATGCGTAGGTTGCCTCGGTAATTTCATCGATTGACCGCGCGGCTTCGTGCCTGGCGACCCAATGGACCGTCGACAGAAGCTCGAGGCCAAAGGAAGTCTCGAAACCTTCAACCAGATCCGCCACTGCATCGAAGCGGCGTCGCGTATCGCCCGCACTGGCCAGCGCCGCTTCCGCATCGGCAAGCGCACCCGGGACGATCTCGAGCTGCTTGTCAGGCGCATCGCCCCCATCGGCATAGCCTGAGATAAAATGCCCTTCTACCATTCGCAGCAGGTGGGTCAGATTCTCGGCGTAGGGGCCGTAGTGCGCCTTGGCGTAGCGCAGCCGCAGTCCTTCACCTGACTCCTGGAGGAAGTAGAGCAGCTTGTGGACCTCCAGTAGGCTCACGAACGGATCCATCAGCCCGCCGACATAACGTTGCATGAGGACAACCAGTGCTGCGCGCCCCGGAGTCATTTTGGGCACCTCCCGCGTTCTCGCCATCACGTCGGCGGCCGGCGCGCCACCCGGCTCGTAGATGTCGATCCGCACGTCGGTCAGGTCGTCGAGGGCAGTGATGATGCGCGGTCGCACCTCAGCCCAGTTCAGCCCCCCCAGGCCTGAGCCGAGCGGCGGAACCGCGACGGACCGGATGCCACGTCGCGTGACCTCCTCACGTAAAGCCCGGAGCCCGGACTCGATATCCTCAATGCGGCTCTTCCCCCTCCAGTGTCGCTTCGTAGGGAAGTTTATAATGTACCGCGGGTTGGTGAGTTCGCCCGTTTCATAGACAAACATTCGGCCTGGCTGAACATCGCCAAGATCGCAGGCTCTCGCATAGGCCGCAAAATTCTCAGGAAACATATTCTTGAATTGAAGGGCGATTCCGCGCCCCATCACACCGACACAATTAACGGTATTCACGAGCGCTTCCGCGTCCGCGTTCAGAATATCACCTCGACAGAAGTTGATCATGCGCCCCCCATTTCAGTAATACCAGGCGGGTTGGATTTCGATAGTGGGTCGATGACCGAGCGCCGCGGTAAGCGCATGCACCTGATTGGCGACCGCAAGATTGAGCACCCCAATCCGGCGGATCAAGTGCCAGGGAAAGCTATGATGCACGAGAAACTCCGATTGCTTCGCCTCCTTCACTTCCGACGGCCGAAAATCGCGCGCGGCGATACCCTCCCAATTCAGGCTGTCGAGATCGCCGACCGCGTTGAAAAAGGCGGTATAGTAGGCGCCGGCGTTCGCTGACGTGAACGCCCACCGGATGCCGGTTCCGTTCGCCCATGTCACCACCTCGTGTAGATCAGCCTCGAGATGAACGATCGGGCCTTGTCCACCTCGGTACGCCAACTCGGCGTGGTTGGCACAATGTATCACATAAAGCATGATCGATCTAGAACAAAAATAGAACGGAACATAATCGCCGACCATCGTCCCGGCGTGGCAGGACACCGGAAGCTGAAGCCGACGATCCTTGATCGTGCTCATGCCGATCACGGTTCCAAGCCCTTGGGCTTGCCGGACGGCGGCATCACTGAAGATGCCCTGCTGCGCGATCGAGGCCAGCCGGTCGATGTGTACGATATGATAGATCTTGGGGTTCGCCGGGGTGACCATAATTGATGGGGATAGTGAGCGACGACCGGGAGTGCAAAGCCCTTAAGCCTGCCAATCGCTCGGGAGCCCGAACGATTTGATTGGGTTTGGCCGGAGGCTCTCCGATGATGATCCGAAAAGCACAATCGCCGCAGAACTCGGCCTCATCTCGGCGACCGGACAGCGAGCCGAGCATGGCCAGACTTTCCGACCTATCGCTTGGCCCCTCTCACTGGGGCCTGGTCGGTTAACGGACGTCCGCTTACGCAATCTTGGCGCTTGTAAGCGGCCGGGCCGTTCTTCACCAAACCCGTCGAACGTCGCCGGATAAACAATCGGTGGTTTTCGAGGATAGCTTTGGCCGCTCGAACGACCAAGATTGAGGCGCGTTGCTGCCAGATCGCCTCGCGCTGAGTAAACGGCAGGTTCTGGTAGAAGCTGCCATTCGAAGCCGAACTGCGAACGACGCATGTTGGTCGACGCCGCCGGCCCCATCTCACCCAGCTTCACCTCGCGTCAAATTCGCACGGACTCCGTCAGCACACATCGTCCACATGGTAGAAGATGGGGTTGTGCATCCACGCATTGACGGCGGATTCCCGCCAGCCGGCACACCGGGTCGCGATACGCACCTGCCTGGGGAAGGTCCCCTTCTGGATCTTCCGGTAGAGAGTCGCGCGTGACAGACTGGTGCGGTTGAGCACCTCCTTGAGACGAAGAAAGCGGTCGGGTTGGTGCTGGGTCATGGATCAGTCTCCTGTGTTTTGTGGGGTCCTTTTGTGCTTGTCAGAGACAGAGTTGGGGCGACGATCGCAGGCGTCAACCGCATGAGAATTGGCGGTTTTACGGTAGTTTGCCCGTAGACGTTCCCGTTTGTCCGCCACCGTTCCAAAAATACCTCAAAATAAATTTCGCGGGCGGGTGATGTGGCGTCTCAGGCTGTTCCAGCCCGACCGCGCTCTACTTCCGCGTGGCCGCTCCAGCCGAGTCGCCTTGGGGCGTCTCGTCGGCTTCGCCGTGACGATCGCATGACGCTGGCCGGTCCGCGGCGCGGACCGGTCGGCATGGTACCCATGCCTCTGGCGGTCGCCCCGCCGGTGTCGCGGCGGCGTGGTGCCTTCGGCGTCATGGTGGCGGGGGGCGTCACGGCCCTGTAGCCCCG
>Ga0307412_10000211_pt1 | contig 39709 bp, 34 predicted proteins | sample DK1Cmetagenome_3_FD_203823 | JGI IMG/M metagenome (GOLD analysis project Ga0307412, IMG submission 203823) | Maize rhizosphere microbial communities from greenhouse at UC Davis, California, United States - DK15-C-1 | ecosystem: Host-associated > Plants > Roots > Rhizosphere > Soil | place: USA...
GGCCTCGATAGTTTTTGAGCAACTCGTCGAGCAGCTCGTCTTTGATGTCGGGTTTCATTTTCCGGTGTCCTTTCTCTTGGTTAGGCCACCAGCCCAATCCGACTTACACAAAAATTCTTACACCCCCCAGAAATGAATCCGATCTTTTCCTACCATTCCTGCTTTCCTCATTTTTCCCTTCTGCGCCTTTTTGCGGCTAAAATTCTTACTTCTTCCTCAAACGCAAACGCCACATCGATTTCCCCTCGGCCTCCCATTGGCGTTGGAAATCGGTTTTCGGGTAGAAGAACGAATCCTCGTTCCATTCCAGCCGTTGGAATCCTCCGTGGCGGGCGACTTCGTCTCCGACCCAATGGAAGTATTCCTCGTGGTCGGTCATGAAGAGGAACTCGCCGTCGGAAGTCAGGATCCCACGAATCGCGTCGAGAAACGCTTGCTGCACGAGCCTGCGACGGTGGTGCTTCGCCTTCGGCCATGGATCCGGGCACAGCAGGTGCAAGCGACTCACGGAACCAAGCGGCAGCAGCCACTCGACCGTATAGCGGCTCTCCAAACGAAGCACTTGCGCGTTTTCCAAGCCCGCCTTGGTGATCCGCTTTGCCACCTTGCGCACGCGACCGAGCAGGCGCTCAACCCCGAGAAAGCGTCGCTCGGGAAAATGGGCGGCCATATCGAGCAGGAATGAGCCATCGCCACAGCCGAGATCAATTTCCAGCGGTTTGCCGTCAGGCGACAATTCGGACGGCTCGATCCGTCGAAAGTAATCGACCGGCACGAACTCGCCGCGAAAGGGTGGCCGGGAAACGAGGGGCGTTTGCACGGAAAGGGAGAAAAAACGCCGCCGGGAGCGATGCAAGTTCGGGGTGAAATTTTTAGCCAAAGGAGGGAGAATCGGACGAAAACGCGAACCGCGCTTTTGCGGCTAAAATTCGATCGTTTGCCCGTTGAGAAAACCCTCGATCTTCAGCCCTTTTTCTTCCGGACAAATCGTCACTCCGCCTGCCTCTCGTTGATCAAACACGGCGATCCCGCGTTCCCGCCAGCGGGCGACCTTTGACGAATCCAGCCATTCCTCGGGCGGAAAAGGTGCGTTGCTGGCAATGATCGCACGCGGCGAAACGGCGGCAACGAAGGCGTCGTCGAGCGAAAGATCGCGGCGATGGTGCCCGGCGACCAGAACGTCTGCGCGCAGATCGATGCCGGAATCGAGCATCTGCCGCTCGGTTTTCCACCCCGCGTCGCTGACGAAAAGGATCTGTCGTCCGCGCCAGTGAAGCCGGTAGATCGCCACCCGGTCGTCCGCCATGGCGTCCCAGGCGGTGGGATCGGGGGCGAAGAGCACTTCCAATTCGGCCCCGTCCGGCATCGGCAGGCGTTCGCCCGGCCGGGCGGGAATTTTTCGCAACCCTTCCGCGTTGATCCACGATTGGTAGCCTTTGCTGCGGGCGCGCTCGACCGGCAGGAGCACTTGGCGAATGGGAAATGCCTCGATGACCTCGGCCCCCGCGCCCACGTGCCCGCCGTCCGGATGGCTCAGCACGGCCGAATCGGGTTCGATTCCCAAGGTTCGCAGGGAAGAAAGCACCCGGCGGCGAAAACCCGGGCGGTCGCCGACATCGAGCAAAACCGCGCCGTTCCCCCCCGCGAAGCAGGCCGCGCCTGCGCCGTGATCGAGATCGTAGACCACCAGACGAGGCACAGTTGTGCGGGCGACCCGGACATTTCCACCCGGCACGGCGGAGAAGCGTTCGGCGAGCCAAGCCGTGGCGGAAGCGATTCCACCGTTGGCGCGGTTGATCTGAATCGCTGCAGCCGGAGCAAAGGGATGCAGGGCGGCGGAACTTAAGGCAGTCGCCAGCAGCAGGAAAACGAAGGGAACGAGGACCAAGGAGGCCACCACCGACACGGGCGTCACCAAACCGAAATGCCACCACGTCAGTGGAGTCGAACCGAGCCAGGCGGCGCACGAAGCCCCCGCGTCGCCCGCGATTTTCCGGCGAAACCACAGCCCGCATTCCTGGCGAGTGGTCAGCAGCACGCGCGGCAAATACGGATCGTGCCCGGCGAATCGTCCGAACAGCCGGGAAAAAACCGTCGCGCCGACCGCGATCGCCGCGACCACGCCGTAGGAAAGTTGCACCCCCGGTTGCCACAGCAGGCGGCCGTCCCACAGCACCACTACCAACAGCACCGCACCCAGGGCATTGAGCAGGTCCGGTCGTCGGCGGAGCGCGAAGGCACCGAGGAAAACCGCCGCCATCCAAGCCGAACGCATGGCCGGCGGGCTGCTCCCCGTCAGCCAGGCATAGCCAAACATGAGCACAAGCAACCCCGGCACAGCCAGTCGTCGAGGGACCCGCAGCCAGCGCAACGCACCCCAGCCGAGAAAGCCGACCATCGCCACATGCAGTCCGCTGACGGAAAATACGTGAAGCGTGCCGCTGTTGCGAAACGCGCCAATCAAAGCGTCGTCGTTTTTCGGATAATCGCCGATCACCACCGCCCGAATCACGCTTGCCGCGCGGCTATCCTCCGCCAAACCGGCCGTGACCGAAGCGCGAAACGCCTGTCGCCACTTCGCTCCCCATGCGGCCCACGGCCCGATCCGGATTTCGCCGCTGCCGGGTGAGGCGGAAAACTCCGCGGCGATCCCCTGCCGGGTTGCCCAGATGCGTTCGTCGAATTCGCCCGGGTTGCGCGGGCCTTCCGGCAGGACGAACCGCCCGCTGGCGGAGACGACAGCGCCCTCGACCGGAGCCTGCTGCCCCATTCCCCGCCACACGACTACCGCTCCGGCGACGGGTTGGGTCAATTTCACCCGGCCTTCCCAACCCCACGCGGAAAGCTCGGCGTCACCGAGTAGCGAGCCAGCTGCATGAATCCGGGCGGGTTCGATCAGACGCTCCGTGGCCATCTGCCGATGGCGTTCCCGCAGCGTCACTCCGCCGACCGCGAGGACCATGCATGCCGACGCCCACCCTGCCACTCGCAGGCCGCCTAACCACGCGGCCAATCCGACCACGAGGGGGAAAATGCCCGCAAACCACTCTCCGCCGCCGTGGCCAGCTGCCACCGCCAAGGTCGCAGCCAAGGCAAACCCCAGTAGCGGTCGCCTGCCGAAAAAACGCGTCATCGACCGCCGCATGCCGGTCACATCACTCCCCACTCGTGGAGGCGATGACGGGCGTTCGCCGAATGACGGGTGTTGGGGAATTGCTCGGTAACCTGGAGCAGAATCGAGGTCGCGGAGGTTCGATCCTGAAGATCCTCATCATACAACTCGGCCACGCGGAACATCAGATAAGCCGCGTCATTGATCTGCCACTCCTGGCCTTCCAGCGCCGTGCGGAGCGTTCCAAGCGCTGCCGCCGGGTTTTCGAGATTTTCTCGATAGATCTTCGCGATTTCCACCCAGGGCATCCGATTGAAGGGATCCGCCTGCGCGGCCACCTTGAACGACTCGATTGCGCCCTCGTAGTCGCCTTGGGCCACTTTCGCCCGGGCATCGTGCATCGCGTCCGGCTCGACCGTTTCCGCGCTGTCATACACCGCGTGGCTCATCTTGTCCGCCATCACGGGCAGCACATCGATGACGAAAACCACTCCGAGCACCACGGCGGTGACCAGGCCGAGAAGAATGCATTGGATCAACCGGCTGTTCTCGTGCGTTTGAAGCGCAGTCTTTGCCTTGATCAGATCCTCCCCTTCCTCGCCGACGTCGTTGATCCGGACCAGTTGTTGCCGGAGCGTTTCGCCCTCGCGATTATTCACGTATTTCGCCCAACCGAAGACCAGAGCGATAAAAAGAAGAAGGTACACCAACCATTTCATCGTCCCCTAGACCTAACGGAAAAGCGTCAGGGCGCGAAAGCAAATTCCGTTCTAGCCGGCCGCGCTTCAGAGTCGGCGCGCGTTGCGGCCTTCGTCGATGAGCTGCCAGAAATGCTTCGATTTCGCCAGCTCCTCGTCTTCACCCAAGGGCATCTTCGAACGGAACAGAAAATCGGAAAACGTCCCCTTGTGGAGCACGCGGTGGACGATCACGGTCCCGTCCTTCACCTCGAAATAAAAACGATAATCCTTGGCCCGGAAGCGGTAGAGCGTTTTGCCCTCGCGCTCGATCTTGCCAAAACGGTCGCCATCGATGCGCTCGAGGTCCTTTTCCGAAACCTTGAACTCGTCGAGCAATTCGAGCTGATCGAGGGTGCCAAGTTGGGAAATTTCCGCCGCGCTGATTTCGTTGAAGACGATCTGGAACACGCCGGGAGGCTATTCGGCGGGGAAACGCTGCCAAGTTCCAAAGTAACGGGCAAAATAAGCGAAGGATCGCTTGAAATACCAATCTCGCGGAAGATAGATTACCGGAGATAACATCAGACAATGAAGTCTTATTCGCGGATGACGATACGGTGCTTCACCGGGTGCTCGGCCACCGGCTGAATCGGGAAGGCATTTCCGTGCAGTCGGCCTACAACGGTCGCGAAGCGCTGGAATTCGCCCGCGAGGACCCACCGGACCTATTGATTCTCGATGGCATGATGCCGGAACTCGACGGCTTCGCCGTGCTTCGCGAATGGCGGCGCGAACCAGAACTCGCGAACATCCCCGTCATCATGCTAACCGCCCGAAATCGGGAAGACGACGTCGTCGGCGCGTTGGCGGAAGGCGCGGTCGACTATCTCACCAAACCGTTCAGCCCGGCCGAGCTCGTCGCGCGGGTCCGTCGTTTCATCACCTCCGGCCCCGCCGCATGAAACGCCTGCTCGCCCTCCCGCTCTTACTTCCCGGCCTCTTGCACGCCTCCGCCTTCGATCGCGGGATGAAGGCGAAAGCCGGGGGCAACTTGCCAGTGGCCGCCACCGAACTTGCCAATGCCGTCAAAGAAACTCCCCGCAACGCGGAGGCATGGCTCCACTACGGCACGGTGCTCGGTTGGCAAAAGCGGTATCCGGAAGCCCGCCAAGCGATCGAACGCGGCCTCGCGATCGCCCCGCGCGATTTCGATCTTCGCCTCGCCCACGCCCGCGTGCTGGCCTGGCAAAACGAATTTGCCCGCGCCGATGCGATCCTCGCCTCCCTCGCGAAAGAATTTCCCGGCAACAACGACGTGGAAGTCATGCAGGGTCGCATCGCCGGTTGGACGCAGCGACCCGATGACGCCGAGCGCCATTACCGTGCGGTGCTTGCTCGCGACCCGAAGCAAGTCGACGCGCTCACCGGCTTGGGCGATATGGAGCGCGACCGGCGTTCGCCCGCCACCGCGCGCGAGTACTATCAGCAGGCGCTGGCGATCGATCCCACGCCCGACGTGCAATCGCGGCTCGATGCCTTGGACGATCTTCGGCTCTGGCGCTGGGATGGCGGGGTCACGGCGAGCTATTTCGAGTCCGGGACACGATCCGACTGGTGGAGCGTGTGGACGCAACTGAGCCGCGAAACATCGCTCGGCACGTGGTGGGGACGACTCGAGCAACAGGAACGCTTCGAAAACGAGGACACGAGTTTGGAAGCGGGATGGGCGCGTAGTTGGGAAGAAACCGTCGAAGCCCGTGTATTCGGCGGTGGTTCGCCCGATGCCGATTGGGCCGCGCGTTGGTATTTCGAAACCGATCTCGCCTGGCGTCCGCTGGAAAAACCGTGGCCGTGGCTCGTGACTGAAATCCGCTTCAGCGAATTCGTGCCGCGCCATGTGTGGACCTTCCGCAGCGGGATCAATCAGGACTTTGGCGACGGCTGGCGACTCGCCCTTCGCTGGACGCACTTGGAATTCCAAGGCGGCGAGCCGACCGATGGCTGGATCGTTTCTCTCGAACGCGAATTCGGCGAAGGCTGGTGGTGGCGCATCGGAGCCGCCAGTGGCGCGGAATCGATCACGGGCGAATCGTTGCAATCCGACAGCGTCCTGCGCTCGCAAACGTGGTTCGCCGGAGTGCGCGGACCCATTACCGAAAACTGGGGTTGGCGCGCCGACATCGAACGCGAGGACGTGGAAGACGCCCCGGATCGCACGGGCATCTCCCTCGGGGTGCACCATCGTTTTTAAGAACGCGTCATGACCTGGCTGCAAATCATCTGGCTCAGCACCGCGGTCTTGTTAGGCGCGGCGCTGCTGCTGGGGCTGGCCTTGATGGCGACGCATTCGAGGGAAGCGCGACATGCGCGAAAAACGGCGCGTTACCACGAACGCTGGCTCGACCGGTTGCTGCCCATCATTGACGACGAAGAAGCGATCAAAACCTTGCCGCAACCGAAACGACGGGAGGAAATGGAAGCGGTCATCGGTTTGCTTCGTGAGTTGGGCGAAAGGTTCCGCGGAAGTTATAGCGATTCGATTACCATCGTGCTCGACCGCATCGGTGCCGCTCGTTTCGGCTGCCGGTTGCTGGCATCGCGCTGGCCGTCGCAACGCATTCGCGGCGCGGCGTTACTCGCTTGGTGCGGGACTCACGAGGACTCGACACGGGGATTGGAGCATGCCCTCGACGACCGCGATCCGCGCGTACGGCTCGAAGCGGCGATGGGACTGGCGAGGAAAGGACTCATTCGCGATCCGGAACGCGTGCTCCGCGCACTTTGTCGCGACCGCGCCGCGCATTCGTTGATCGCCCGCGACGTATTCCGAGTCTGGGGCGAAACCACCACCGACGATTGGTCGGCGCTACTCCAAGGCGAATGGCCGGAATACGGTTGGGTGTTGCTTCTGGAAGCGGCCGGAGCAGCTGGCCGCGCCGAATGGGTGCCGTCGATCATCGGACAACTCCACCACCCGTCCCGCCTCGTTGTGCGCACGGCGTTGGAAGCGCTGGAGGCCATTGGCGACCCGCACGGCACGGATGCGGCGCAACAGGCATGCGCGCATTTCGATCCCGCCGTGCGTCGTCAGGCGGCGAAAACCCTCGCCGCCTGCGCGCGACTCGATGAGTGCGACGCGACCTTGCTGCGATTGCTCGCCGATCCATCGTTCGAAGTACGGCGTCGCGCGTTACGAAGCTTACTCGAGTTGGGAGGCAAAAGTCTTCTCGCCAACACACCGCCGTCGGACGACTGGCAACGCGAACTGTTCATCGAGGCGGGGTTGATCGTCCCGGCCGCCGCGTGATGGACTGGCTTTATGGCTCAGGCTTCACCGCCTTCGTGTGGGCCACGGGAACGGTGATTCTCACGCTGCAGGGGCTGCAAAACATCATCTATCTTCTGCAGATCGGTCGCGCCGTGCCGGAGTTTCTTCGAGCCCGCCGTCGAGCTTCGCGATTGCGCGAGTGGTGGTTGCTTTCCTCGGATAACACGCCGCCGGTGACCCTGCTGGTGCCGGGTTACAACGAGGAGGCCACGATCGTCGAAAGCGTCCGCTCCCTGCTCACGCTTCAGTATCCCGAAATCGAGATCATCGTGGTCAACGACGGCTCGAAGGACGACACGCTCGCCCGCCTGATCGAGGCGTTCGAGTTACACCCGGTGAAGCGCGCGTTGCCGCATCGTGTGGACCATCAACCCGTGCTCGGCCTCTACGGCACGCCCCGTCTGCCCGGCTTGCTGGTGGTCGACAAAAAGAACGGCGGCAAGGCGGACGCCTTAAACGCGGCGCTGGACCTCGCGCGACATCCGCTGGTCTGCGCGGTGGATGCGGATTCGTTGCTCGATGCCGATGCCCTCCTCAAAGCGGTGCGACCATTCATCGACGAACCCGAGTCAACCGCCGCGGTGGGCGGCACGATTCGCGTGGTGAACGGCTGCGTGGTGAAAGCCGGCCAAGTGGTCGAAGTGCGCGCGCCTTCGGGTTGGGTGGAACTTTTCCAGGCGGTCGAATACATCCGCGCCTTCCTCATGGCGCGCATGGCGTGGACGCGAAGCCAAACGGTGACGATCATCTCGGGCGCGTTCGGGATTTTTCACCGCGAACGCCTGCTCGAAATGGGTGGCTATTCGCACGGCACCGTGGGCGAAGACATGGAACTCGTCGTGCGCCTGCATCGTCACGCACGCGAGCAAAACGAGCCAATCCAGATCTGGCATGTTCCCGACCCCGTCTGTTGGACCGAAGTGCCGGACACGCTCAAGGTGCTCGCCCGCCAGCGCACCCGCTGGCAGCGCGGTCTTTGCGAAACGTTGTGGCGTCACCGATCGATGATCGGTTCGCCCAAATACGGTTCGATCGGACTGAACGCTTTACCGCAGTTCCTGTTGTTCGATGTAGTCAGCCCCATCCTCGAATTGCTCGGCTTCCTGCTCATTCCCTTTTGCACGCTTGCGGGAGTTTTAAGCATCGAGTTTTTCATCGCCTACTGCGCCGTCGTGTTCGGCTTCGGCGTGTGTATCAGCCTGTTTTCCTTCGTGCTCGCCGAATTTTCGCTCCGGCGTTTCACCCGTCCGCGCGATCTCTGGCGAATGACTCTGGGCGCGATCCTGGAAAACTTCGGCTACCGTCAGCTCAACAGCGCCTGGCGGGTGATGGGCATCTGGCAGTTTCTCAAAAAGAAACAAGGCTGGGGCGACATGCAGCGGAAGGGGTTTCAAAAGCCAAACGCTTGAGGTGCTATAGCATCGAAAGGCCGGTCGGCTTTTGAGGGGCCAGCGGTCAGCGGTTAGGGGCCAGTGAAGAAGATTACACAGAGCGCAGTCAAACTGACCACTAATCCCCATCCCTCAAAGCCGACCGCCCATTCAACGCCCAAGCCGTATCAGTTCCGCGAAAACACCCCGAGCCATGCCAACGCACCACGCGTTCGTCCGAGCGCGGCCTCGGCTTCTTCTAGTAATACCGCCCGGTCAGTTGTGCTACCGGGTTGATGCTCGGCTTTGTCGAAAAACGCGGCGAGTTCGCGGAAACCCAACGTCGCGCAGGAACCTTTCGCCCGGTGCGCGGCGCGCCGCCACTTCTCGTCGTCTTCCCCCTCCAAGGCCTGCCGCATTTCCCGCAAGCGATCTTCGGTTTCCGCCAACGACATCTCCAACAGTTCGGCATCGGCGGGGGCATCGCCGATCAGACAGGATTCCAATTGCGGCACATCGAGTACGCCGGCTTGAGCCGCAGAAGCGGAGTCCTTGGAAGCATGCTCCTTTGGCTCCGCTTCCGGCAGCCAGCGGGCGAGAACCTGCTGAAGCTTGGCGAGGTCGAACGGCTTCGGGAGGTAGTCATCCATTCCTGCTTGGAAGCAGGCCTCCGCGTCGCCCGCCATCACATGCGCCGTGACCGCGACGATCGGGACGCGTTTCGCATTTTGCTGCGCTTCCCACGCGCGAATCTGGCGGGTGGCTTCGAAGCCATCCATCGTCGGCAACTGGCAGTCCATGAGAATGACGTCATAGCCGCCATTGCACCGCGCCTCGACCCCATCCGCCCCATCGTCCCGGATGTCCACTTTCAGCCCCAGCGTCTCAAGCTGACGGGTGAAGACGCGTTGGTTCACTGGGTTATCTTCCACCAGCAGAATCTTCGCCTGGGGCAATTCGATCCTGATCGTCTCACGGGGAACTGGCGTTTCAGGCACCACATCGTCGGCCAACAAATTGTACAAATCGGAAGGGCGGAACGGGAAACGCAGGGTGTCACGCACCCCTGCCGTTTTCAATTGTTCCGGTGGAATCGTTTCATGCAGTGAAGCGAGGACGAAACGCGGAGCTTTCACCAAATCCGGACGCGTTTGCAGAAGCGCTGCCATTTTTTGCCAGGAAGTGCCGAGCGGCTGGCCGATCACCACCGCGACCAAACCTTTCACCGGCGACAAAGCCTTCAATTCCGTGGCATCGGAAACCACGATCACTTTCAAGCCCCACGCCAACGCATGATGCTCGATGGAGTGAGCGGTTTGATAGCGGCCTTCGATCAGCAGCAACACGCCGCCACGACACAGCCGTGCACTGGGACGGTCGGCCGAATGAGCGGCATGGAAACAAGCGGTGAACCAGAAAGTCGCGCCCTCGCCCAACTGACTTTCCACCCCCATCGTTCCTTCAAAATGCTGAACGATTTCCCGGGAAATCGCGAGACCAAGCCCCGTGCCGTGATGCTTCCGGCTGAGGGAGGCGTTGACCTGGCTGAACGGTTCGAAGAGCCGTTCCTGTTGTTCCACGCTGATGCCGGGGCCGGTGTCCGTGATCCGGAACCGCAGCACCGGCCGGCCTTGTTCGCCGGGCCGGGTGTGAACTTCCACTGAGACACTGCCGCGCTCGGTGAACTTGATGGCATTGCCGACCAAATTGAGCAGCACTTGCCGCAGGCGACGGGCGTCCCCGCGCAGCACGCGGGGCACATCGGGCGAAATCCGGTAGGCCAAATCCAGGCGCTTCCGCCCCGCTTGATCGGCGAACACGGCGAGCACTTCTTCCACCGTGTCGCTGAGAACGAAATCCTCGCGGATGAAATCCATTTTCCCCGCCCGAAGCTTCGACAGGTCGAGGATGTCGTTGATCAAATCGAGCAGGCTTTGCCCGGAAATCCGGATCGTCTCCACCAATTCGCGCTGTTTGCCGTTCAACCGCGCGTCGTGGGAAAGCAAATCGGCCGCGCCGAGCACTCCGTTCATCGGCGTGCGGATTTCGTGACTGACGGAGGCGACGAAGTTGGAAGTCGCCTTGACCGCATCCAGCGCCGCGTCGCGCGCTTCCGCCAGCCGGGATTGGTAACGGGCGTTTTCCTCGCGGTTGCGCCGCTCCAACCAAGCGGTGAGGAACAAGATGACCACCCCGAAGGCGGAACCACCGAAGGCGATGATCAGCATTCGCGTTTCCGATCGAGTCGCGCCCTCGGCGCGCTCCTGCAGAACCCGGCTCTCGTGTCGGCGAATCTTTTCGACCTGATTTTCGATATTTTGGGTCAGCGTGATTCCCTCGCGAATTCGCAGTTCCCGTGCCTCGGGAGTTAACTGATTCAGTTCCGTCGCATTGCGTTCGAGGATCTCAAGGCGTTGTTTCAACAATACCCCCAACTCATTCACTTGCGCCGATTGCGCCGCGCTGTCCGTCACGAGATTCCGCAATTCATCAAAGTGCTTGAGAGCGTCTCCCCGAAACTTCCGGAAACTTTCTATCAGATCGCTTCCCTGGGTGAGCAGGTAAGCCCGTTGGGCGCTTTCCGCCTCGCGCAGGCTGCGCTCCAACGTTTCCACCTCCACCCGCACCTGATAGCTGTGCTCGACCCACTGCTGTTGCTTCCGGAGAGAGTCCGTCTGCCCCACCAACACGGCACAGAGGGCGACGACAATCCCGGAAACCAACGGCACGCTGATCCGCAGAAGTTTGTCGTCTTGGACTTTGAACCATCCGGACATACCGACAGTTTTAACTGAAAATCTGTTGGAAGGTAAGTGGAAGTTTCCTGCATCGAAATGCGGCGGACGGTTCTCCCCAACCGCCCGCCGCCCGACCAACGGCTCAGAACTTCAGGTTCATACCGAGGGTAAAGCTTCGCGGAGTTCCCGGTTGCACCACGCTCCGGTTGATCGAACTCACGTAGTGGGTTTCGTCGAAGAGGTTATCGACATCCAAGGTGAAGCGGAGGTTCTCGTTCGGCTGCCAATACGACAGCGCCTTGAACGTCGTGTAGGCCGGTAGTTCAAAATTGCCGACGTCCTCGCCGCGGCGGTCGCCGACATGAATCACGCCGCCGCCAATGCCGATTTTGCCGCCGCGCGGCAGCTCGAATTCCTGGATGCCGAGCACGCTCGCCATGAACTCCGGAATGTTGAGCAAGGAGGAACCTTCTTCCAAAATCGAACTGTCCAGCACCCGGGCGTCCATCCACGTCAGCGCGGTGGAAATCCGGAACGAATCGGTGAGCTGGCCGCCCAGATCGAATTCCACCCCGCGGCTGCCCGCCTTGCCGCCATTGGTCAGGAACGTCCCGGACGAATCCGAAGGATCGATGACGAGCACGTTTTCCTTGCGGATGTCGAACACTGCCATAGTCGCGCCGAGCTTGCCGTCTTCCCTCTGATACTTCACGCCGACTTCATAGGCGGTGCCGTATTCAGGATCGAAACTGTCGAAATTCTGATCCGTCCCCTGGCTCGGGCGAAACGATTCGCTGTAGCTGAAATACGCGCTCAGCGTTTTCGTCGGCAACCAGGTGATCGCGGCGCGAGGAATGACGGGCGTGTAGTGCTGTTTGCTTTCCCTTCCCGCCGCACGGTTTTCCATCCGCTGGTGGTAATTCTCCGCCCGCAGACCGAGCAGAAGCTTCCAGTTTTCGCTCAATGAAACCTGGTCTTGGATCAAAACGCCGACGCTGTCCTGATGTTCGGTATGGTCGCGGATCGTGGAAGACAACGCGGGCTTCGGTTGGCCATAGACCGGATTGAACACGTCGAGATTCGTCGCGTAGTTCCCCGACAGCATGAGTTGGTCGGTTTCAAACGTGAACGCGTCCGCGCCCACAAGCAGCGCGTGCTCGAACCCGATCGCCTTGAATTTCCCGTGCAACTCGACCTGCGTCGACCAGTCCTGCGAATCATAATCCCGGAATCGATAGCGCCGCCGCATCATACCGGTGGGCGACACATCGCGGGTTTCCGTCGAAAAGCCGTAAAGGCTGTTGAACTTGCTGGAAACTCCCGCGCGCACAGACCAGTCGTCATCGAACTCATGCGTCAACCGAAGTTGGTTGGTGAGGTTTTCGTTTTCCATCGGCGCGTCGTTCGGCTCGCCGAAAAAGCGATCGGTCGGCACGACGCCGAGCCGTCCGTTCATCGAAAAGACGCCGCGATCGAAATCGTTTTCCGCGGATAAAAATTCGCCGGTGTATTCCACCGTCGTCCGGTCGTCCACTTTCCACGCGAAAGCCGGCGCGATGAATTGCCGCTGATGGTCGACGAAATCGCGGAACGAATTCGAGTCTTCAAAGGCCGCGTCGAAGCGATAGGCGAACTGCTCGGAGACAGGACCGGTGGTGCCAAATGTCTGACGGAAAAAATCGAAGCTGCCCACCGTGGTGGAAAACTCGTGTTCCCGTTCCCAGCGCGGTTTTTTCGTCACCACGTTCAGCGTTCCGCCCGGATCGGACGCGCCGAACAGCGCCGCGCTCGGGCCTTTCAAAAACTCGATGGTTTCCACGTTGGCGCTGTCGCGCGGGGCGTTGAACCCGCGGTTGGCGGCGAAGCCGTTTAGCAGATAGCCAAGCCCCGCGTTGCGGGAGTCGCCCGAAAACCCGCGCACGGCGTAGTTCTCCCACAGGTCGGAGAAGGAATTCTGCCGCGAAACCCCGCTCACATAGTCGAAGGTGTCGCTGACGCGCACGGCGGAAACGTCTTCCAACTGCTGCGCGTTGATCACCCGCACGGACTGCGGCGTTTCCATCAGCGGGATTTCCGAACGGGTCGCGCTGGTGGCGACCGCCGAGTAAAAGCGCGACGATTCGGCCGCTCCCGTCACCACCATTTCCTCCAGCACCACGGGTGCGGAAGAGTTTTCCTCGGGCGAAACGACCGCCTCTTCCGCCAAACTCACCCAAGCGGTCGCGCAGGAAGACGCCGCCCACATCATCGATTTCGGGATGGACATGCACGGGATGAACGCGCAAACGAATTTCACATGCAATCATTTTGCATTAGCAATCGCATTGCGAACCACTTTCTCCGCCATGTCGCTAAAGCCCACCCTTCCCGTCACCGTCCTGACCGACGCCGCCCGTGGTCTTGCCCAGCAAATGGCGCTCTGGGGCCACGACGTCCGGCATCCGGCGGCCAACGCCTTGGTGCGCTTCGGGATGGAACGATCGCCTTCTCCCGGGCTGACCGGCACGAGCTGTTACTCCATGCCTTGGGAAAACGGCCGCATCGACCTGCACGGCGCAGTCGCGTCCTGGACGAGCTTGGAAAACCGTCCCGGCTGCGTTTTCCCGCGCGATGCGGGACGCATTCAGCTCTGGAGGGAACGACGCCCACCGGTTCCGGGGCGGGATCACGGCACGGGTGCGCCGCCGGACGAACGCTGGGAAGCTTTCCGCCCGTTCGTGCGCTGGCTCATCGCCTACGAAACATGGGTTTTTTCGGTCCTCGGCGATGCCTGGCGCACCGAAGCCCATCGAGCGATCGCCCGCTTGCCGAAAGGCAAACCCTGGCTCCCGCCTTCACGCGCGCTGGCTTGGTGGCATCTCGCCCTCACCGGAATGCCGCCACGCGCCCAATCCCTTCTTTCCCACTAACCACCGCCCTCATGCTACCCGTCACCATCCTCTCCGGCTTCCTCGGAGCCGGCAAAACCACCCTGCTCAACCACATCCTCAAAAACCGCGCCGGCCTGAAAGTCGCCGTGATCGTCAACGACATGAGCGAAATCAACGTCGATGCGGAAACGCTCCGCCGGGGCGACGCCGCGCTTTCCCACACCGAGGAAAAGCTCGTGGAAATGTCCAACGGCTGCATCTGCTGCACCCTGCGCGAAGACCTTATCGTCGAAGTTTCCCGCCTTGCGAAACAAGGTCGCTTCGACGCGCTGCTGATCGAATCCACCGGCGTATCGGAGCCGATGCCCGTGGCCGAAACCTTCACCTTCACCGATGAAGACGGCCGTTCGCTGTCCGACCTCGCCCGCATCGACTGCATGGTCACGGTGGTCGACGCGCCGAATTTCCTCCGCGACTACTCCACCCGGGAAGATCTCAAGGATCGCGGCCAAAGCCTGGGCGAAGAAGACGAGCGCACCATCGTCAACCTGCTGACCGACCAGATCGAGTTTGCCAATGTCATCGTGATCAACAAAACCGACTGCGTCACCGCCGAGGAACTCCTTGTCGTGAAAGGCTCCGTGCTCGCGCTGAATCCGAAAGCACGCGTGATCGAAAGCCGCTTCGGCGAAATCGCGCCATCCGCGATTTTTAACACCGGCCTGTATTCCCAGCAGGAAGCCGAAAGCACTCCCGGCTGGCTCGACTCGCTGGTCCATCACACGCCGGAAACCGAGGAATACGGCATCGGGAATTTCATCTACTCGCGCCGCCGCCCGTTTCACCCGGAGCGTTTCCACCGGCTGCTCGCACAAGGCTGGCCGGGCGTCATCCGCTCGAAAGGACTGTTCTGGCTCGCGACTCGTCCGGACCACGCCGGGTTTTGGTCGCAAGCCGGAGCGATCGCCCGCAACCAATGCGCGGGTCGCTTTTGGGCCGCCGTGCCGGAGGAGCAACGCCCGACCGATGCCGATTCGGTGGCGTCGTTGCGAAAAAGCTGGCGGGAACCTTGGGGCGATCGACGTCAGGAAATCGTCCTCATCGGCCAAGGGCTGGATCGCAACGCACTGGAGCAGATGTTTGACGAAGCACTGCTGACCGATCGCGAATTCCGGCAAGGCCCATCCGCGTGGGAAAACCTCGCCGATCCGTTTCCGGTTTGGAATTGAACAGCGTGATTCCCGCGGCGGTTGAAGTCGGCCCGCTCCTTGACATAGGAGCCGCCGGATGGCTTCCTTTGAAGGGGAAGATGGCCAAAACGACCGTCACTTTCGAGCAGCTCGACCGTGAGCACCGCCGCGAACGCGCGCGCGATGCCGAACGGTTGCGCCGCCGCGAAATCACCCCCGAAGCCTTGCAGGCGGAAAATTCGCTCCTTACAGAAAACACCCGTGTGCGAGTCCGCGATTTGCTTGGCTACGCAAAAAGAAACTATCTCAAATGAACGGTGAGGAGCCATCCGGCACCGATGTTCGGGATTTTAAAGAGTTACTCAGCACGCCTATCGATGGCGAACTTCCCTTGGTGGTTGGCGGACATGCGGTCCATTTGTGGGCGCTGGCTTACAAAGAACGCTTGGGCAACCGACTTCAGCAATGGTTTCCCCTCAACAGCAAGGATCTTGACCTTTATGGCACCCAGGAGTTGCTGGATGCTTTGAGAAACAAATTCGGCGGCGAATACCGGCTTTCAGGTCCGCGTAGTCCAGTGATTGGCCAGTTGGCGGTGCAACTCGGGGGAGTCGAACGCAAGATCGATGTACTTCGGAATATCGTGGGGCTGGGCCCGAAAGAACTCTCCGCAGAACCAATGGAGCTTGAGTTCGATGCGGACGGGATCTGGTTCCGATGCCGGGTGCTCCCGTTGATCACGTTATTTCAAGCGAAAGTCGCCAACCTCGCCCGGCTCGATCAGACGGATCGAAATGACGAAAAGCACGTCGACATTCTATTATCCGTGCTTCGGGAATACTTGGCTGAACTGATCGAAGCGGTTGACTCCGGGGATCTCGGCCCGCGAGGTGCGATCGTGCCACTTGAGCAAACTTTAAAAATCCTGATAGCACCCGATGCATCCAAGTGCACCGCGAAGTTCGCAACGAACTTCTCCACGGTCTGGCCCAAACAGCTTCTGCTTGAAACTACGGACGAGCGAATCCGGAACTTCGTGAAGCACCGCCTTCCTTCATCGGAATGAGTGGCTCCCGCGGCGGCTGACGCCCGACCTTTCCACCGCCCTTGACATGGACAAAAACGTCCCGCAGCTTGACCGCCGTGACGACGATTCTCCGCGGGCTACTTGAGCTGCGGGCGCTCCTGCTAGGGCTGCCCACCCGCTGAGCTATTTCTTTTTCCCATCGCCGTCCTCTGGCTTGCCGCGCAAATTCTCTCGCGGCGCCTCCCTTTTCCCACCCTCACTCTCTTTCTTTTTTCCATGCAACCTTCCGCCATCGCCAAGTACCGGCCTTTTCCGCCCGTCTCCTTGCCCGACCGAACCTGGCCGGACCAAACCATCACCCGCGCGCCCGAATGGTGCTCGGTCGACCTGCGCGACGGCAACCAAGCGCTGCCCCAGCCGATGTCGGTCGAGGAGAAGCTCGAGTTCTTCGACCTGCTGTGCCGCATCGGCTTCAAGCAGATCGAAGTCGGTTTCCCCTCCGCTGCCGATACCGAGTTCACCTTCTGCCGCCGTCTGATCGAGGAAAACCGCATTCCCGACGACGTCACGATCCAGATTCTGGTGCAAACCCGCGAGCACCTGATCCGTCGCTCGTTCGAAGCGATCGCCGGAGCGAAACGTGCGATCGTCCACATCTACAACTCGACCTCGCCGTTGCAGCGTCGTGTCACTTTCGGCGATGCCTCGCGCGAGGACATCAAGAAGCTGGCGATTGATGGCGCGAAGCTGGTGAAGGAATTGGTGCCGACGATCCCGCAGACCGAAGTCATCCTGCAATATTCGCCCGAATCGTTTTCCGACACCGAACTCGATTTCGCCGCCGAGATCTGCAACGCGGTGATCGACGTCTGGCAGCCGACGCCGGAGAAAAAGATGATCATCAACCTGCCGGACACCGTCCAGTGGGCCACACCGAACGTCCATGCGGACATGATCGAATGGATGATCCGACATCTGGATCGCCGCGATTCGATCATCGTCTCGTTGCACACCCACAACGACCGCGGCACCGGCACCGCCGCCACCGAGTTGGGCTTGATGGCGGGTGCGGATCGCGTGGAAGGCACCTTGTTCGGCAACGGCGAACGCACCGGCAATCTGGACATCGTCAACGTGGCGCTGAACATGAATAGCCACGGCATCGAAACCGGCCTGGATTTCTCCGACCTGCCGACGATCCGTGCGGTCTACGAACGCATCACCAAGATGACCGTTTGCGAACGCCAGCCGTACGCGGGCGAGCTGGTCTTCACCGCTTTCTCGGGATCGCATCAGGACGCGATCAAGAAGGGCTTGGACCGTCGCACGCGCGAAGTCGCCCTCGATCCCGCCACCCCGTGGGGCGTGCCCTACCTGACGATCGACCCACAAGACATCGGTCGTTCCTACGAAGCGATCATCCGAATCAATTCGCAATCGGGCAAAGGTGGCATCGCTTACATTCTGGATCGCGAGCATGGCTTGGATCTGCCGAAGACGATGCACCCGCAGGTGGGCAAATACATTTACGACCTGGCCGATCAATTGGGTCGTGAACTGACGGCCGATGAGATCCGCGACGCGTTTTACCTGCGCTTCACCAATCTGACGTCACCACTGACTCTGGTGGACTACGAACTGGTCCATCACGTGGAACCACGCGGTCACGTGGAGTGCCAGGCGGTGGTGCGTTTGGAAGGCGAAGAAAAGCGCATCAAAGGCATCGGCAACGGACCGATCAATGCCTTCGTCCATGCGCTCGAAGAGTCCGGCATGAAAGACTTCAAGGTCACCGACTATCGTTCGCATGCGGTGCGCGGTGGTTCCGACGCCAACGCCGCGGCTTACGTGCAGGTCCAGCACGACGATGGCCGGATCCTGTGGGGTTGTGGCGTCGATCCATCGATCGAAATGGCAGGCTTGAAGGCCTTGGTCAGTGCCTGGAATTTGTTGCACTGATTTCCAAAAGATCCCTTGCGCGGTGACCAATCCGCACGAAGGTAACTAGGAGCCGGACGATCGGATCGAGACACAAAACGAAGTCCTTCGGGAATGCGTTTTGGATCCTAGCCTCAGAAGTCGCCCGGCTCTTTCTTTGCCTTTGCCACTCGCTCCATCGGTTCGCCGATGGAGCGATTTTTTTCCATTCAATCGGTTGCGTGCGCCCGATTCGGTGCGATGTTCGATCTAGAACCGGACGATCCGGTCGCGCATAAAGCGAATCTCGTTTAATTGAAAAACAAGATCAACGCTGCGACCAAAAGGATATCGCCCGGTTCACTTTTGTACGGCCCTCCTCCGAGAAATCCATTGCGGCTGCACGATTCCGCACGATGCTCTTCCCTAGAGCCGGACGATCGGATCGAGAATGAAAGCGAGTCCCATCTGAGATCTCGCCTCGACCGCAAAGGGTATCGCCCGGCTCCATTTTTTGTACGAAACTTTCCGAAAAAAACCCGTTGCGGATTCGCCAAAGAGGGCGACGTTAATTCCAAGAGTCGGACGAAACTAGGTCTAAAAAACACGGTCCAAAACTTTGAAAAGCTGGAACGTGATGATCTAAAGATTTCGCCTGGCTCTTCTTTTTGTACGGGCCAAGGAGGCGGGACATTCCTGTCCCGCGAATGAACCAGGAGAAACGGGGCAGAAATGCCCCTGCTCCCTTGCTCACTTCTTCAGCGCGTGCTCCGCCACCCGCCGTAGGATCAAGGGCGCGGATGAATCGCCCGCCAGACGGGTCGCCAGCTCCTTCGCCTCGCGGCCGCCTCCTTCCGCCGCGACGCTCAGCGCCGTGCTCCGCACCGCCAGCGTGGCGTTCGGACTCTCCGCCAGTTCCAACGCCTTCCCTCTCACCCGCGCAAGTTCGTCCGCCCGCTGATCCCGCTGATAACCGTTGTCCAGCGCGATCAGCGCCGTGCCGGGAGTCGTCGGATCCGCCGTTTCCACTCCGAGCCACAAGGCCGATTCGATTTCCGGCTGCGCCCCGGTCTGCTCCCACCAGTGACCGAAGTGTTGCATGATGTAATCCCGCACCACCGGATCGGTCGTCGGCTGGAAGGCAGCTTCCGCCAATGCCGCCGCCAGGCCTTTCCACGGCGGCTCCTGCAAACGCAGCGCCGTGAGCACTTCGTCGGAGAGCCACTGGATCGAGCCCTTGCCCATGCCTTCCGGCACCTGATCGCCCGCCAGAAACGCCATCGCCGCTTCACGCTCCCGCGGTGTCAGCGCGGTCCCATGCAACGCCCGCACCTCCGCCACCCACGAATCGACCTTCACCCCCTTGCGGTCGAATTGAAATGGCGGGCGAGCCGGAGTTTCCGCCGACTCTGCGCCAACCGTCGGACGCTTCTTCACCCCCGCCAGCGCCGGGCCTTCCCCGCTCCGCCCGACCGCAACCCCCTCGCGGACCTGACGCTTACGCACCTCCTGATTTTGGGACAATGCCTCCCGCTCACCGGACTCCGAATCCCGCGAACTGAGCCAGCCGCCCATCCCCAGCGCCACCACGCCAAAGCCGACCGCAGCCGCGTATCTCAATTTTCCGGAATTCTTCATTGAAAACGAACTCACATGGCAGTCCCAGGAAGAAGCGCGGCAAGATCTATATCAAAATGAGCGAGCCGCCCCAATCCACATTCATACCCCCAAAATCAACAATCATTAGTTTGCAGATTCAAACCACTCACGCCCCCCCAAATTCCACTTATCATGCTCTACCATTTTAAACCAAAAAATTAAATCTGACACTTTCTTCGCCTTATACACCACAATAGAAACATCCTCACCCCCCCTCCTCCCCAAAACATGCTTCATAATAGAAACATCATCTGACAACAAACCACCATTAACCCTCATGACTTTTTTGTCAAAATGAAGCAACGTCTTTTCCTTCCATGCCTTCACCCTACCTTCATCATCGAGATAACCATTCGACCAATCCCCAATATTCACAACCTCTTTAAATCTAGAAACCCCCGCCGCCGAAACAAATTCAAAAACAACACTATAAGAATCGCCACCAACTTTCTCCCAAACAACATTAATCAGCGCCTCTTGCTGATCATCCATTGGCTTGAAAAAAAACTTAAACCAGTCCCCTCGCATTGGCTGCGGCACACCCTCATCACCGTAATTTAATCCAATAGCAATATACGAGTCCACCGGGATGGTTATTCTACCCGCAACAGAGACAGCGCTTAGCGCAACCCACAAAAAAAACAATATTTTTTTCATAATGGCTAATTACCTGGATTCAAAAAACATCATGATTCCACATCACTCATCACCAACCGGCTTATCTTTTCCAGCCTCAATGGTTCGCGTTGGATGTCCCAAATCCCAAGTGGACTCCTGACTAGCTTGCCCGCTCACTTTAACAACCGAAGAAACCTCAAATTGAATAGCCACAGTACAATCCATGCTAGCATAATATCCTGTTGTAGCAGTCGGCTTGTTAGCAGGATCCGCCGGATCTGGATTCAAATCATCTGGCAACCCAGCCTCTCCAGAAATACTCTGACCGGACTCAACAGTAAAAACCACCTCAGCTTTTGTACTACTAACCCCACCAGAGACAGTAACCTCCACAGGAGCAATACCTATCGATCCAGCCCCAGACACTTTTGTCACGTTGTGAAATTTCACTTTATCATCAAGCGTCCAACCTGGATCCCCAGGATCCCGCTCTCCTTCCCAATAAGCATACGTCCCCTTAATTTTTCCATATGGAGTCATGCTAAAAAATGCATCTTTTGAAGCATCAGCGCCCTTTGCAGCTGTATCAACCGCATCATTCCACTTAGTCACAAATACCGCCAACGCGCTCCTGGCTTTTTCCTTTGTCTCATCAACGATCGCATTCCATGCGTTTTTATTAAGCTGATAAAACGATGTGTCTTGCGCTTTCTGAGAGTCAAACCAAGATGCGATTTTTCTATCCACTTCACTCCAATCAATACTGCATTTATCTTTGTATTGATTAATTAGTTGCTTTAGACCATTGTTCGTGGATTGACCCACAAGAATATCCACCGACGCACGCTCTTGGCGTTTCGTACGCTCATTACCAGCCCAAAGCTTCCCAACAGGAGCCAACGCAAGAAACAAAAAGAATGAAATCCTCATAATAAACAAGAGTGACAAATTACAAAAAACGATTTCAAAAACATCCAAAACAGACTACAATGTCATTATTGGAAATACGCAATTCTCTTTTCCCCCTGCCAGACGCTGGTGCGGTGGCAATTCGAGCCAACCGTGCTCGCCTTGAGAAAATTGAGCGTCGCTTCGCCTTCGGCTGAAAGCGTGTCGGGGTATTGGAGGGTTTTGCTCCGGCTGCCGTCGTCGAAGAAGACGCCGCTGATGAAGATGTCGAACTTGACGGCCGCGTCGGGATGCAAGCCGTTGACGATCACGGGCATCATGACCTTGTAGGTGTCGTTGCCGACGTTTTCCTGGATCAGGACGGTGGTGTCTCCGGCACTTCTCACCCGCATCGCACGGTAGGGCACGGTGGCGAGGATGGGGCCGGTGGATCCGCCGAGGCGGAAGGTGGCGGTGCGGTCGCTGAGGGTGTTGGTGCGCAGGACGTGGTGTTCGGCTCCGGTGCCGTCGGTGGTGGTGCCTTGGATTTCGAGGCGGGAGTCGAGCTGGTGGACGACACCGTCGGGGAGGGCCGGAATGTCCACGTCGCGGTATTGGCCCATCACGCAGATCGGGCTTTCCATCACGGGCGCGGCGACGACGGTAACTTGGAGCGTGCGCTGAGTGGTGGCTCCGTCGGCGGCGGTGTGGCTGACCGTTACCGGAATCGTCCCGGCTTGGTCGAAGCGGTGGACCCGGGCTTGATCGCCGGTGAGGGCGTAGGTGTTGCCCTCAACCGTGAGGGTGGCCGTTCCGCCGGTGGCGTCGCCGGGGTTTTGGAAGGCGGCGAGTTTCAGGGCGTCGCCGACGCGGAGCAGGAAGGGCTCGGCGGCGGTGAGGAGGTTGGTTTTGGTCCAGGCGATCTCGCGTTGGGCCGTGACCGCGCCGTTCTCCAGGGAGGCCGCGAGGGGCGTCGGCTCGTCAGCGGAGAGGGGCAGGTCGAGATACCAACGGTCGTCTGGAGCGGCTTTGACTACAAGGCCGTTGACGGTGGTGAGCTGCGGCCAGCGGGCTTTGCCTTCGAGGCAGACGGGCGAGACCGGGCTGCTCGTGGGGACTTCGAGGGTATTTTGAGCCGCCAGGCGGAGGTCCACCCAGTCGGGGGAACCGTTGGCGTTGGCATCAGTGCCCCGGGCGGCGAGCACCTGGAGGGACTCCACGCGAACGCGCCGGAAGTAGTGGGAGTTGTCGAGGTAGACGCGGATCGTGTTCGCACCGGCGGGGAGCCAGGGGGTGAGGACCTTGGCGTGACCGCTGGCGGCGGCTTCGGCGCTGACGGTGACGCGTTGGAATTCCTTGCCGTTGGCGGAGAAGACCCATTCGTAATCCTTGGAAACTCCGGCGTCGGCGATCGGGGTGAAGGTGAGATCAAGCTGGTAAAGACCAGCGGCGGTGAGGGCGACGGGGTAGTCGAGCCAACCACGAACGTCGGTTTGGCGGGCATTGGCCGCGTCCTGCGTCCAAGCAGGCGAGGCGGCGGCGTAGGCGGAGCCTTGCAGGGTGGCGACGCTTTCGAAAGCGGCGGCGTCGGCAACGAGGGCCTGGGTGCCGGCGAGGGTGATTTCCTCCCAATCGCTCATGCCATCGCCATCGGTGTCGGCGAGGTTGGCGCGGGTACCGGCTTTCCACTCGGCGAGGTTGGCGAGGCCATCGCCGTCGGCGTCACCGGAGGGGCCGTTCTTCGGGTCGATCCGGCCGTTGTCGGCGGGGTCGAGTCCGTTGGCGAGTTCCCAGGCGTCGGGCAGGTCGTCGTCGTCCTGGTCGTCGGCGGTGGGAAAGAACGGCGTGATGGCGGCGGCGGGGATGATTTCGCGGGTGCCGCCGGGTGTTTGCCAAGCGATGGCGAGGTGGTCGTCGTTTCCACCGTCCTTGTGGAGAGCCTCCATATAGTAGCGGGAACCGGCGGTGAGGTGGACGGTGACGGATTTTTGAGACGGAGCGGTGTCCCAGGCGTAGCGGGGCACCCAGCCTTCGACGTTGGCGATGAGCTGGCGATCCCGCTTGGCCTCGCCGGACGAGAGCCAGAGCTGGGAGTAGTCATCGGAGGCGATCCAGAACGTGTAGTCGCCGGTGGTGGGAGCCGTGAGATAGCCTCGGACACGGCGACCGTAGGCATCACCCGCGCTACATCCGAAATCGGAAGAAGCCACGAGGGAACGGGAATCGGCGGGATCGAGGAAGCGCGGCGATTCGGTGAAGTCGGTGAGCATTTTCCCGGGAAGATCCCACCAGATTTCCTGAGTCCAGGCGCCTGAATAACCGTTGGCCACCTGCGGATCGGTGCCGAGCTTGTATTCGAAGAGATTGGGAATGAGGTCGTGGTCGGGGTCGGCCGATGCCTCGTTCACTACGGGATCCAAGCCGTGCTGGATTTCCCAAGCGTCGGGCAGATCGTCGCCATCCGCGTCGGCCGAGTCGCGCACGTGACTGGCGAGGGCGGAACCGGGGATCACCTCGATGGCGGTGGAGCCGGGTTTTTGCCAGCCGACAGCGAGATTGTCGCCGCCGCCATCTTCTTTCAGCCAGGCTTCCAGGTAGTATTTTTTCCCCGCTTTGAGAGTAATCGGAGTGGATTTTTGGGTGGCGGACTTGGTCCATTCGCGGGCTTTCGTCCACGTGCTATTGAAGGCTATTTTTTGTTTCGCGAACTGGCTTTCGCCGGAGGAGAGCCAGAGTTCGATTTCGTCGTCGCCGGCGATGTAAAAGGTGTAGCTGCCGGTAACGGGAGGCAGCAGGTGGCCGCGGAGGCGGGCGGTGTAGGAGTCGGCGCGGTTGACCGGGGGCTGAGCCGAACCGACGAATTCGGCCCAGTCGGGAGCTTGACCGGCTTTCGGGTTGAGGAAGTGCGTCGCGAGCTGCGCGCCTGGGATGCCGAGCCAGGTGTCGAGGGAAAGAAAGCCTTTCAGACCGGCGCGTTCGAAGGGATCGGTGCCGTAACGGGATTCCTCGTAGTTGGTGTAGCCGTCTTGATCGGGGTCGGCCAGCGGGTGCTGATCGGGATAAAGCGTGCCGTTGTCAGCGAGGTCGAAACCGTGGGCGGCCTCCCAAGCGTCGGAGAGATCGTCGTTATCGGCGTCGTCCGGATCGGCGGTGAAGGACTCCAGCGCGGTGGCGGAGATGAGTTCGCGAACGCCGCCCGGGGTTTGCCAAGCGATGGCAAGGTGGTCGCCGCCGCTGGCCTCTTTGTGAAGAGCCTCAACGAAATATCTTTGGCCCGCTTCGAGATGAATCAGGGCGGACTTCTGGGTGGGCTTGGCGTCCCACGCCTGCGAACCGACCCAACTGGTGAGGAAGGCGATTTTCTCGCGGGTGAATTTCGACGCGTCGGAGGAAAGCCACAACTCGGCCGAATCATCGGCGGCGATCCAGAAGGTGTAATCTCCGGTGACCGGCGCGGTGATGTAGCCGCGGACACGCGAGGCATAGGAGTCGCCCACATTGGAAGGAGTGGCCGCGCCGGAGAAAGTCGTCACCTGATTGGCCGGTTGCCAGTAGCGGGGGCTGGAAGTGAACTGGCTAACGGCACCGCCGCTCAGGCCGGTCCAGATTTCACGGGTCATCTTTCCCGGCTCGCCGGCGTGGAGCGAACCGGCGGCGGTCAGCGCCGCGCATGAAATCAATGCCTGACGGCGACCTGTTAGCGGAAAACTTCTCATGGGCGGCGGAAGATGAGCCGCCCCCCCCTTACTGGCGTCAAACTCAAAAAAATATCAAACACATCCTAAACTCACAACTCTATCATTTCGAATGAAGATGATGAAAAAAATCGGACAAAGAGAATTCCCTTTTTTGTACGGACAAGGAGGCGGAACATTCCTGTTCCGCGAATGAAACAGGAAGAAACGGGGCAAGCCCCGCTCCCTCACCACACCCCTTGAGCGAGAAGCTGCTTCGTCGCCGCCTCCGCCCAACCTCGATTCGCCGCGGGCGAGGCGGGCGACGGGTGCAACACGCGGCCGATGGAAAACGATTCGCCCAGCTGTGCCGCCGCTTGTTGCAGGCGCGCTTCCGCGAACGCACCCACCCCGATCAACCATTCGGGCTTCGTCGCGCGGATCGTCTCCGCCAAGTGCGCTAAGCAGGCGTCTTCCACCGGCACCATTTCCGCCGCCGAAATTTTGTCGGGCGTGAGGTTCGCGCCCGTCGCGCTCATCCAGACGAGCGGGCAATAGTTCACGACGAAATGGTCGCGGAAAAAGTTCTCCGCCGAGCCGAAACGCTCCGCGAACAAACCCCACAACCGCCGGCCGCTAACCTCAGACTTCGGGCAGGCGAACCCTTCGACGGGCCGCTTGGGATGTTCGAGCTTCGGTTTTTCCACCGGCCCCTCAATGCCCATCCAATCGCGCACGGCCGCAATTTCGCCAAACGGCACACCGGTTTGCGCCATGCCGAACGGCCCGGGATTCATCCCGAGAAACAGCACCCGTTTCCGGCCTTTGCCGTAGCGTTGCAAATACGCTTCATGCGGCGAACGAGCGTAATCGAGCGGCAGGTAGACATGTGAAACGGGAGGCGCGAAGGAAAGATCGCGTAAGGCATCGGCAAGCGATCGGGAAGCGGCGACAAGAGCGGCGGCGGACACGGTCCGACTGAAGCGCGCCAACGGCGGAAGCGCTACTTTTTCCAGCCGCCCTTTCCCGCACGTTTCGCCTCGCGTTCCAATTCCCGCAGACGCTCCTTGTGCTGCTTCATCGGCGTGCCGTCGGGCAAATCCGCCCCGCGCGTGTAAATCCGGCAAAATCCCCGCTCGACCAATCGTTCGTCGAGCCACGTGGGTGAATCGCCGTCTTCAAACCGGATGAACGCATGATAACGGCGGTCGCCAAACGGATCGTCCCAACGGGTGAAAACCGTGACCGGTTTGGCCTCGAGTGATTTCAGCACGTAGGCTTTCGCCTTTTTGCCCAACTCCACCGCCTCTTCCGCCGGAAGTCCGAAGTAATCCGCCTGATCTTGAACCCGTTGTCGGTTCGATTCGCCGCCGCCATATTGCTTGAAGGCACTTTCGGGGGTATCGACGAAATACAGGCGGAATGTTTCCTCCCGCCCGCCCGGCAACCGCAGACGGAAACTATCGCCGTCGTTCAAGCGATCGCGCACCAGCACACAACCATCATGGCGCTCATAAGCGGCCGACGGTTCTGTCTTCTTATCCCGCTGCCGCTGAACTTCTTCGCTCCGCGGCTTCGATTTCTCGGGAGCCTTCGCCTTTTGCCAATCGTTCCACCCCCACGCCAACGCCGCGGCGATCAATACGAGCACACTGCTCCACGATTGGCTGCGCGCGCGAATCGCCATGACTTAAAGGCCTTTGAATCCCTGATACTCGGGATAAGAGCCTACAGGCACGGAGACCTGGCCCCACTCGCGGTTGAGGCGGCGGTATTTGTTGATGAAATCGACCGGCACCGCCCAGTTGTGGAAATCGCGCGGCGCGTTGTCGCGAAACATGCCGATGCTCAGGTTGTGACGCATTTCAAAATGAAGGTGGGCGGGATACATCCCGCGATTGCTGCCGATCGTGCCGACCTGCTGGCCGCGTTTCACCAGTTGACCGACTTTGACCATCATCTCATGGAGGTGGCCATAGAGCGAATCGATGTACTTCACCTGACCGGTCGCAGGGTCGCGGTACGCGTGGCGGATGAGCACCACATTGCCCCACCCTTGCCTTACATCGTAAGCCCAAGTCACCACGCCGTCGGCGCAACTGTAAACGGGATCCCCCAAATCGCTATCGCCCCCGTTGCGGCCGTTCCAGTCTTCGCCGTAGTGGATCGCGCCGCTCAGCCGGACACCGCGAGCCATGTAATAGCCGGTGCCAGGAGGCTTGCCGACGGGCAAATCGAAGCCATCGGCCAAAGGCATGCGCACCGTGGATTGGGCGGCGACGGGGCCGATGCCCGTCAACCAGCAGACGGCGAGAAAAACGCTAAAAATACGGGCCATTGAGCCTGAAACGGTCACTCCCCCACTTCACCCCCGGGCGTCATTCCGGGCAATAAAAATTGCTAGAGTTCAGGCCGACAAAACACCCGCCGCGACCAAGCCGCCGATGAGTGCCCCGAGGGCAATGCGATACCAGCCGAAAACCGCCAAGCCATGGCGTTGCAGGTAGCCGACGAGCCATTTCACCGCCAACGCGGCGAACACCATCGCGGCAATCACTCCGATCGCGAGGTTCAGCCCGCCGAACTGCTTCCACATCAATTTCGCCCCGCCGAGCCATTGTTCGAATTCCGGGCCGCTGTGATGCATTTTCCACACCGCTTTTTTCGCGGTCGCCGCGGTCAAGGTCACCACGCCCAGCAGGAACGAATATTCCACTGCGGCGCGGACCGACAAACCGACCATCAAGCCCCCGACGATCGTCATCAGACTGCGGCTGGTGCCAGGCCACATGGCGACGCATTGCAGCAGGCCGATCATCAGCGCCAGCTGCCAAGTGAGCGAGCTGAGTTCCCGTCCGCCGCCGGCGACGGGGTGTTTTTTCCGCCAAAAGGACACGGCGAGAATGGCGATGCCGCCCACGACCCACGCCGTCACCACCGGCCAAAGACCGAACAATTTTTCCTCAATCCAGTCGTTGGCCAACACGCCGATCACCGCCGCGGGCAAAAATCCGGCAATGAGGTTGATCAGCAAGCGCAAGCCTTGGGAATCCTTGCCGAAAACCCCGGCGATCATCTGCTTCACGTGTCCCCAATAGAGTCCGAGCACGGCGAGAATCGCGCCGCCCTGGATGCAGATCGCGAACGCATCCGCGGCTTCCTTTTCCGCAGGCGAAATCGTGCCGATACCCATGAGCCTTTGCGCGACAATCAGGTGGCCGGTCGAGCTGATCGGCAGGAATTCGGTGATGCCTTCGATCAGACCGAGCAGGAAAGATTGCCAAGGTTCCATGAGCGGCTGGAAAGTGACGGCTTCGTTTGCCCCCGGCAAGGGATTTGCGGTTGCTTCCGGGCAGGGCGGAAAGGATGTTCCCGGCGTCGTCCTTGTATGAAGAAACGCTACCTTCGCATCGTCCGCCGCATGTACCGCGCTCTGCGGCACCCGCGGCTGCGGCATCGCGATTGGTGGCAGGCGCTGACCCACGCATTGTTCGAGCGGCGGCTGTGGATGCCGTGCCGCGACACGGTGGCGACCGGCCTGGCGATCGGCCTTTTTTTCGCCGTCATGCCGGTGCCGCTGCAGATGATTTTCGCCGGCGTGATTGCCATGCGGTTCCGCTCGAACGTGCCCATCGCGATGGCCGCGTGCTGGTTAAGCAATCCGGTGACCAACGTGCCGATCTGGGCGTTCCAGTTATTCCTCGGCAACTGGCTGCAGGGCTTCCTGCACCTGCCGATGCCCGAAATCCTCGGGATGCAAAAGCACTTGCCCGGCGTCGGCATGGTGCATGCGGGCACCTTTATCCTCGGAGCGATCGTCTCCGGCTTTCTCCTCGCGTTACTTGCGTTCCCGCTGGTGCATTTGTTCGCTTTACTGATGCCGCAGCATCTGCCGGTGCGACCGAACAAGGCGGAAAAAGTTTCCGCGTTCATGCGGAAGATCCGCGCGCAACGGGAAGCAAGAAGGGCTCAGAAGTAGCGCAAGTTTCTAACTTGCGTCTTGGGCAGAATCACCAGTTGGAAACTTGCCTTACTACTTCTTTGGCTCCTGGAGACCGCTGATGAAAAGCAACGTCGCGGCGATGCAGATGCAGGAATCCGCGACGTTGAACGACGGCCACCAACCACCGCTCGATGGGACGAGCTTATCGTAGAACGGCAACTTCACCGCGATGAAGTCCACGACGTAGCCAGCGGAAAGGCGCTCCCAAAACGGCGCGTCTTTTAGGTAGCTAAGCTGCGATCCTTGCGTAAGCCGATCGGTAAGATTGCCAATGATACCGGTGAGCAACAACACCACCGCGAGCTGTGAAAGCGCGTTGTTGAAAACGCCCTTCTTCCAAAACACCCGGATCAACGTCATCGCCAGCAACGGCACGACCAAAAACACCACCGGAGCCCACGTGGAACCGTTGCCAAAACCGAAGGCCACCCCTTGGTTATGCACCCGGACGATGTGAAACCATGGCGTCACTTCAAACCCGGGAGTCTCGCGTAAGGGTTCCGGCAAATTGAACACAATCCACCACTTGGTGACCTGATCCAGCACATAGAGCGGCAGCCCGAGGAACAGCAGAAGCTTACGAAAAAAGGTCATGGTTGTTTGACGGTTTCCACCTCGTCCATTCCAAGGGTCCGGTCCACTGGTTTTTCAAACCGGCTGGCACACCGACTCACAACGCTCGCAAAGCCCTTCGTCCGTCAGCGGTTCATGACGACGACAACGTGGGCAAAGGCAAAGCTCCGTCTTGCGCGCCACAGCGGAAAGCTCGGCACCTTCGGAAACGCTCAGCCCGGCGAGGATGAAGAACTCCGTCGCGAATTCGCGATCCTTGAGCAACGGCAGCACTGCTTCACTCGACGGCACGACGAGATCGACTTCGGCCTCGTTGTTGCGGGTAAATTCCTTCGCCTGGATCTTCGCTTCGATCGCGGTCTGGATGATCGACTTGATCTGGAACAAACGCTCAGCGGAGACGCTCGCCTCGCCCGGCGCGTAGGCCGGATCGGCTTCCGGGAAATCCTGCAAGTGCACGCTTTCGTCGCAGAACCCGGCGTGCTCCCACGCTTCGTCGGCAGTGTAAGCGAGGATCGGCGCGAGCAGTTTCGCCAGCGCGACGAACACGTCATACATCGCGGTTTGCGAGGCGCGACGGCGCAGCGAACTCGGAGCGTCGCAGTACATCCGGTCTTTCGTCACATCGACGTAAACGGCGGAGAGATCGGTCGTGCAGAATTGATTCAGCGCGTTGAAGACCTTGCGGAACTCGTAGGTTTCATACGCCTTGCGGCACTCGGCGACCACCGCGTGCAGCCGCTCAAGGATCCAGCGATCCAGCAACGGCATGTCGGCGGGCGAAACGCGGTCGGCCTCCGGATTGAAGCCGTCGAGGTTGCCCAACAAGATGCGCAGCGTGTTGCGCAGACGACGATACGGTTCGGCGATCTGCTTGAAGAGATCTTCGCCGAACGGCACTTCGTTCTGCCAGTCGACCGACGACACCCACAGCCGCACGATGTCCGCGCCGTATTTGTTGTAGAAGTGGGCCGCGTCAATCGGCTTGCCCGCCTTCTCGGCTTCGGACTTCGAGAGCTTCTTCTTGTCCTTGTCGACGACGAAGCCGTGGGTCAACACCGCCTTGTAAGGAGCCGCTTTGCGCCACGCGATGCTCATCATCAGCGAGCTTTGGAACCAACCGCGATGCTGGTCGGTGGCTTCGAGATAAAGATCCGCCGGTGCATGCAATTCCGGATGCGTTTCGAGCACGGCGACGTGCGAGCAACCGGAGTCGATCCACACGTCGAGCGTATCGCGGCACTTCTTCACGCCCTCGGGCAAACCGAGCAGCGCGGCGAGTTCCGCGTCCGATTTCTCGAACCACACGTTCGTACCTTCCTTCTCGACGAGGTCGGCGATCTTGCGGGCGAGTTCGGGCGAAAGGATCGCCTGGTTGTTTTCATCGAAGAACACCGGCAGCGGCACGCCCCACGTGCGTTGGCGCGAGATGCACCAGTCCGGGCGGGCTTCGACCGTGCCGTAAATGCGGTTGCGGCCCCACGCGGGCAGCCACTCGACGCCGTCGATCGCCTTCAACGCTTCGCCGCGCAGAGTGTCGAGCGAGATGAAGAACTGCTCCACCGCACGGAAAATGATCGGCGTCTTCGAGCGCCAGCAATGCGGATAGGAGTGCGTGTATTTTTCCCGACCCAACAACGCGCCTTTTCCTTCGAGGATCTCGATGATCCGGTCGTTGCACTTGAAGACGTGCTGACCCGTCAGCTCGGGCAAACCGGCTTCGTCGGTGAACAAACCGTCGTCATCGACCGGCGAAAGCACGCCCAAGCCATAATGCATCCCAGCGAGGTAGTCGTCCGCGCCGTGGCCCGGAGCGATGTGCACCGCGCCCGTGCCGGTTTCGGTGGTCACGAATTGGCCGAGGATCAACTTCGACGCGCGGTCGAGGAACGGATGACGCGCTTCGAGATTTTCCAGCTCGCCGCCTTTGAACTCCTTGAGCGTTTCGACCAACTTGAGGCCGGTCTTCTGCTCGAACGCTTCGACCAAATCACGCACGACGACGAGCGTTTCGCTGCGGCCTTCGCCTTCGAAACGACCGGTGACGTAGGTGAACTCCGGATGCACCGCCACGCCAAGGTTCGCCGGCAAGGTCCAGGGAGTGGTCGTCCAGATGACGATCGAAGCCTCAGGCAAACCGAGTTTCGTTTGCGTTTCGGCCGAAAGCGCGAACTTCACGAAGATCGCCGGGCTTTCCTTTTCCTTATACTCGACCTCGGCTTCGGCCAGCGCGGTATGCGCGCCGTACGACCACTGGACGGGCTTCTTCGATTGGTAAACGCAGCCGCCTTCGACGAGCTTGGCGAACACGCGCAGGATCTCCGCTTCATAGCCCGGAGCCATCGTGAGGTAGGGATTGAACCAATCGCCGAACACGCCGAGACGACGGAACGAGCCGCGCTGGATGTCGATGAACTTCTTGGCGAACTCGGTGCAACGGCGGCGGATTTCGCCCGGCTCCAGGTGACGCGCTTCCTCTTTGATCACCTTGAATTCGATCGGCAGGCCGTGACAGTCCCAACCCGGGATAAACGGCGCTTCGAAGCCAGCCATGGTCTTCGATTTCACGACCAAATCCTTGAGCACCTTGTTGAGCGCGGTGCCCATGTGGACGTCGCCGTTCGCGAAAGGCGGGCCGTCGTGGAGGATGAATTTTGGCGCGTTCTGGCCGCGGCGACGGGCGATGACCCGTTGGTAAAGATCACCGCTTTCCCACTTCGCCAAACGCTTCGGCTCGTTCTCGACGAGATCGCCGCGCATCGGAAAGCTCGTCTGCGGCAGGGTCAGCGTGTCTTTATAGTTCTTGGCGTCCGAGCTCATGGGAAGGGCGCGGACGCTAGCAACGGGGCCGGGAGGGGTCAACCCCCCCGTCCCGGGTGGGTTTTCTCTTCCGAATCCGCGCCTTGCCGATTCCCTGGGTCTCCGTTAGCTTTTCCTAATGAACGAGGCCCTCCAAGAGCCCATCCGGAAAAAAGTCGGCGGCAGCTTGTCCCGACTGGACCCGTTACGGCGCCTCGCCATGCTGCGCCTTAACGCCCGGGCATTAACAGGAGGGCAATGGAATCCCCCGATCGACGATGGAACCTTCGTTCGAAAAACTGTTGGTCATCCTCGCTGAAGCGGGTGTCCGGTTCATCGTGGTCGGCGGGGTCGCCGTAACCCTCCAAGGCTACGTCCGTCTCACAGAGGACGTGGATTTACTTCTAGATTCAGCACCCGAAAATATCGCCAATCTGCTGAAAACCCTCGGCAACTACGGAGAGGGATTCGCCCGCGAGCTATCGACGGAGGATTTCACAGAAGAAGAAGGCGCGGTACGAATCGTTGAAGAAGTGGAGCAATGCCAGATCGATCTGTTCACCCTCATGTCCGGGCTCCGCTACTCCGACGTCATCGACGCTGCGGATCGCCATACGATCGGCAAGTATGCGATTCCCTATGCTTCCAAAGCCCATCTGATCGGCTGGAAAGAACGATCCGTCCGGGAAAAAGACCACTTTGACGCCATGGCTCTGCGCCAATTGAGCGCAAATCCCCAGGCATTCGATTGAATCGACCCACTTGATCCCCGGACACCTTTTTCCTAGCACCGGCCGTGTTCCGTCGCCTCCCGCTGCTGTTTTTGCCCGTGCTTCTTACTCAGTGCGGGCTTTTCCGTTCGCCCGCGCCAGTGGTCAGGCAACCGGTTTTCCGCGTCGATCAAAGCCGCTACGACGCCCTGAAGCCGGCCGACGCTCGAATCTCCATCGATCTGGCCGCCCAAAAAGCCCGGCTCCTTGACCGTCGCGGGGAAGTCGCCCTCGAAACCGACGTTTCCACCGGCAAACCCGGCCACGACACGCCGACCGGCACGTTCCGCGTCATGGAAAAAATCGAGGAAAAGCGCTCCACCCTCTACGGACGCTATAAAGACAGCAAATCCGGCCTCGATCTCGGTTCGTCTCTCGACCACCCCAAACCCCCGAAGGGTGCGATCTACGAGGGCTACTCGATGCCTTACTGGATGCGTCTGACCTATGACGGGGTTGGCATTCACACCGGCAAGGTCCTCCCGGGCGAAGCCGTCAGCTTCGGCTGCGTGCGTGTCCCAGCCACCGTGCAGCCGCTGCTTTTCGCCAAAGCGAAAGTGGGCACCCGGGTGGAAATCCTCGCGGAACCCTCAGCCGGGCCCGTCATTTCCCCGCTCCCGCCGCGTTGACATCCGCGGGGACGCCGGACAGCTTCCCTCACACCATGGATACGATGAAACTTCTTCTCGGCGCGACCGTCGCGCTGCTGCTCGGTGCGCTCGCGATGTCGTGGCAAGGCCTCAAGCAAGGCGAGAAAAACGCGTCACCGGAAGAAGTCGCCCGCATCCAGCGCGAGGTGGCCGAGATGAAACTCGATCAAGAGCGCCTGAAACTGGAACTGGAGCGGCAGACTCTCCGCAATGGCGCCGCCCCCGTCCAAGTCGTGCCCGTGGCTCCCGCGGCCGTCGTGGAGGAAGATCTGGAAGCTCAACTCGCCGCCAAGGAAGCTGAGTTGGCGAAAGTCCAGAAGGACAAAACCAAGGCCGAACGCGACGCGAAAACCTATCGTGACGAAGCCGGCATCGTCGCCCAGCGGGAATTGGAAAAGAGCGACGCCGAGCTCAAACGCGGACGCTTGATCGCCCAAGCCCTACTCGTCGGGCGCATCCACGAATACGTCGAAGATCCCAAAACCGGTGGCATCGCGGTGATTGAAATCGCCATGCCCCAGCAGGTGGACGTCAAAGTCGGCACCGTGCTCGCCATTCGTCGCAACAACGGCGTGCTCGGCCAATTGAAAGTTACCAGCGTGGAACCGGAAGGCGCGATCGCCAGCCCCGTGACCGCTTTCGAAATCACGAAACCTCAGCCGGGCGACGAACTGATCATTCCACCGCAATACTAGGCGGCTGGTTCAATCTGGAGCCGCCTCATTGTCGGGGACCGAAGGCTCTTCCTCGTCCGGCATGGGTGCGGGCGGCTCCGCAGGCGGCGGCGTGAGATCGGTCTCTTCCGCCGTAGGCTCGGGCTCGGCTGGAACGACGGGAGGGGAAGCGACCTGCGCGACCGGTGCCTCGGGTAGGTCCGAAGGCGATTTTTCCCGGCAGGAAATCAGAGTCCCCCCTGCCAAACATCCCGTGATCGCCAACCAAGCCGTCGGTTTCATGGTGGCAGATATGCTCTCGGCCGTGCGGCGCGTCAAGGGAAGCGCCCGGTGGCAACACAAGGAAGTCGCCACCGGGAGAATTTCGAAATCGATTAATTCACCGAGGTGCCCGACGTGTCGGAGGTCGTATCGGTAGAAGTCGAGGTGTCCGTGGGCGGAGTTACGATCTGCGCGTCGAGAAACAACTGGAACCAAGCCTTGGCCAACTCGGTCGGCACGTAGCCGGACGCGATGTTCTGGAACTCGCCGAAGTTCGCTTTGCCGTTGCCGTTGCGGTCGACGACCTCAAACGGAATCAGCGTAAAATCGGGAGCCGTAACCGTGGAATCGCTGGTCCGGCCGGCGAGCCACTCATCCAGCGAAATGGACGTGCTGGCATCGACATCGAACCAGGTAAACAAGGTCGACGCGGTCAGCTCGAGATCCGCCTTCAACTGTGCGTTCTGGCCTTTGTTCCCTTTGGCGCCGCGCTCTTTCACGAGCGGCTTCAGTAGGGATTCGAATTCGATCAGAGAAAGCTGATCGTCGTCATCTTTGTCAGCGCGGTTAAAAGCCACGGTAGAGGCTTTCGCGGCTTTGGCTGCGGCTTTGGCAGCTTTCGCGGCGGCCTTTTCCTCTTTCGACGCGGGAGCCGCCTGGACGAAGGCTGCACCGACAGCCAACGCAACGACCGCAAGGGTAGCAGTAAGTTTCATAGCATCCCTTGCCTACGAAACTTTCCACCCAAAGCAATGCCTGATCTTTCTGTGAGGCAATTTGCCCGATGAGACATTTCAAGTCTCACACCGCGATTTTGAGCAAGCGATTCGACGCCGGGGCAGAAGCCGCGCGACTCTTGAGCTTGTAAGTGATCACCCGGTTCACCGGATCGGATTCGCGCGACGCCAACCGGCGCTCCGCCAGGTCCAAGCCCTGCGCCTTGAACAAACTCCGCACCAAGGGGAAATTCGGACGGGTTCGCATAATATACGCGTCGAACTCCCCGAATAGTTTCCGGTGATACGTTTCTGGCACGTAGTGATCCGGGGGCACCATGGTGGTGTAACGCGCGAAATAGATCTCCCGCTCCGCACGAATCCAGAGGTGGTCGATCAGCCGCTTTGCCAGCAGGCTCTTTTTGACGTTCAGTGAAACCCGCCGGGTCAGGGCCTTCAGTTCGGTCTGCTTGATCCGGCATTCCGGATCCCAAATCGATTGCGCGATACACTTTCGGTAAAACACCAGATTGTATTCGTAAGCCTCCGACAGCGGCTTGGAGGACTTGTGCAGCACGCGGATTTTGACGGCTTTGATCGCGTCCAGATTGATCCGCTCGTTGACCTGTTTGCCGAAAGCTCCGTCGAGGCTGCCGTGATACATGACCCGCAGCGCATTACAGACGCTACTGGAAATATCGGAGATCGGAAGGTCGAAGAAATATAAGGTTCTCTTAGGATGGGGGTGGGGGTGCATTGGGGGAGCACGATTGGGGGTTGAGAACGACCGCCCGAATAGGGACGATCTATTTAGCCATACGAATGATCACGAGGGGCATAATTGTTAGATAATCATTACCTGGGAAAACGGTTTCACGGGCTCCTTCTGGAGACGCCGAGCGACACGCGGACAAGCCGTATGCAAAGCGGAATTGCGGTGGATTGGGGAACTTCATTCACAGAGCGGGGGACCCGGCAAACAAGTTAAGGGGGTGAGCAATAACCGGAATCGACCGGCAACCCGAAACGTAAAGACTCCAGAGAGTCGCCGTAAATTCAAAATCCACAAAAGCCGACCATTTAAGAAAAAATACGCAGAGGGGCAAGACACTTCATGTCTTATGGCTGCCCGTTCCGTGCAAATTGCTAAATTGTTAGCCGGGAAATTACGGATCTACGCACCAGTTGAGCTTGCCCCCGGCCGCCGCCTGCGGCCCCCTTTCGCCATGCGTGCGCACGCCGAAGGCGAAGATCCCCCCAACCCTCCCCGCCTTCCCGAACGCGGCATCCTGCTCCTGCTCGCAGCGGTGCAGTTCACCCACATCATGGACTTCATGGTGATGATGCCGCTCGGTCCACAACTGATGCGCGACCTGGCGATTTCCCCGCAGCGCTTCGGCGCGTTGATTTCTTCGTTCGCCATCACTGCTGGAGTCGTCGGGCTGCTCGTAGCGCCGTTCATGGACCGTTTCGACCGGAAAAAACTCCTACTGATTTGCTACGCTGGCTTCGCCCTCGGCACCCTCGCCTGCGGCCTTTCCCACACCGCGGATATGCTGATGTTCTCACGTGCCCTCTGCGGCGCGTTCGGCGGCGTCAGCGGCGCCGTGGTGATGGCGATCGTCGCCGACGTCGTCCCGCCCGAACGCCGGGCGCAAGGCATGGGCATCATCATGACCTCCTACTCCGCGGCCGCCGCACTGGGCGTGCCACTGGGTTTGAAAATGGCGCAGTGGTGGCGGTGGGAAGCGCCTTTCCTGGTGATCGCCGGAGTTTCGGCTGCCGTTTGGGTGGTGCTTTCCAAAATCCTTCCGCCGGTTCGCGGCCACCTGGGAGGGGAAACCTCTCCCGCGACCGCCTTCCTGAGCTTGCTGAAAGACGCCAACGCCTGGCGCGGGCTGTTGCTCATGACCGCGATGGTGTTCGGTCACTTCACCATTATCCCCTACCTCTCACCGTATCTTGTCGGCAACATCGGCATGCCCGAGAAATTCCTGTTTCTCGTCTACATCGTCGGCGGCGCGGTGACGATTTTCACCGGGCCTTTCGTCGGCAAACTCGCCGATCACCACGGGCGACTGAAAATCTACACTGTGATGGTCGCCGGGGCGGCGATCGTCATCTGGCTGCTCACCAATTCCGGCCCTCGACCGGTCTGGCAAGTCTTGCTCATTTCGGCGTTCTTCTTCGCCTTCGCCAGCGGACGATTCGTCCCCGGCCAAGCGGTCGTTTCCCAAGCCGTGGAACCCGCCCGTCGCGGCGCTTACATGAGCCTGGTCGGTTGCGCTCGCGACCTCGCCTCCGGCATCACCGCCGCCATCGGCGGCAAAATCATCGCCGCCGGCCCGAATGGTTCACTCCTCCACTTCAACACCCTCGGCTGGATCACCATCGGCGTCAGCGTGGCGAGCTTGTGGATTTTCCGGAAGGTCCGGGCGGTGGGGTGAACACGTTAGATGGACAGGACCAACCCGCTAACGTTCGAGGCCCTCTCTATTGTAACCTGCTCAATGAGACCTCTTTCCTCTACGCCCTAACGCCACAGCAGCAATGAGTCCCGTGAGGATCAAGCCTACCACAATCCAGAGTCGGCGGGCGGGTTGTTCGTGGGCTGGAGTTGGGATCGTGTCTTGAGCTGTTGGTTGTCGTTGCTGGGCCTCCTCAGGCGCTCGCAGCACTGGAGCAGGACGTTCTTCTTCCAATTTAATGAGGCTACTCGAAACGCTTCCATCCGGGTTTAAGCGATACTCGACGTTTTGACCAACAAATGAAAATGACCGCTTCCCACTTTTGACTTCTTCATACCAAGCGCGCCAAAGCGCCATATCTGGATCATCTTCCGGCTTCTCTAGAGGCTGGGGACACTCTCTCAAGCCTATTCTTCTCAGAGTTTTGGCTGCATAATAAGAATTGTTTTGAGGTGGCGACCAATCATCGCCTTCTTCACGTTTATGCGCGTCCTGGTCGTCCCACAATAATTCCCCAAGAACGCGAATTGTTTCCGCTGAAGGCAGATGGACAAGAATCCCCTGGATGTAATAATCCCGGTTTTTATCGTATTCCAATCGTCCAACTACACCTTTTTTTGGAAGATCTTGAACGGCAGCCTGTTCTTTTTTTATTTTATCTTTGAAGTAAACAGCATGTCCGGGCACGCTGATGATTTGTTCCTGGAGTTGACTCCGCAATGCCACGGCCTCCTCTTTCGCGCCTCCTGAATACAGATCAGGCTCCCCGATACCACGCAATATTTTTCCAAGCTCCTCAAACTTCGCTTCGTTGCTCATGCTCTGAAGTGGAGGCAAATCGGATAACGCCTTTTTCCAATATCCCAGTCTTTGCTCAAGCCTTTGGTTTCTAGATAATGCGTAATCATTTCCCATCGAAACCGAAGCGCACGAAAGCACTACCACGCCAACCAGACGGAATAATTTACTCATGGAGTGATAGGGGTCGGTCCCAAACTTCGAACTTTCCAATCGCGGATGTCGTCGACGAAGGGCGGGCGAAGCGGCTGGAAATCATCCTTCAAGTCCATGGTCTAGCATCCGGATTTCCAACTCAGCCAGCCTTTTCCCGAGGGCGGGGCTTTCCCGCAACTGCCTCACCGCACGCGTCACCCTCACTTCGTGACCCATCGCCAAGCGCGACGCCACCCACGCGTTCCGCACTCCCGTCCGCTTCCGAATCAAGGCGGCCAGCAGCGCCTTTTCCTCCATCCACTTGCCCCGGCCCACAAGATCCGACGGCTCGGTCGGCAAGCCGAGCGCTTCCAAGCCCCTTGTCGCCAGCCGGTCCGCTTCCGCTTGGCCATGCTCCCGCGCGGCTTCTCCTCCCGCGCGGCTTCTCCTCCCGTGCTGGCTTTCTTCCGTCCGGAATTCGTTCCACCCAGCGCCTCCAGTACCTTGGCCGCGAAGCTTTTCTCTCCCAGATACCAGCCACGTCGCAATTCCTTGAGCGCCTCTTCCGACGTCACGGCTTTCCGGTCTTTTCCCCGTGCTTCCAGATACGCCGCATAAGCCTTGCCGCCGCGACCATCCTCCGACAGCTCGAAGCCCCGCAACACGCGACCGGTCTCGAGTGAGCTGGCCCCCAAAGTCCGGCCACTGAATGGCTAAATCAAGCTATGGTGGAGCGGGTCGGGAGAGGGTTAGGAAAGCATGGATTCTCGATCAAGGATGGAGTGAGCGGG
>Ga0307412_10000213_pt1 | contig 39436 bp, 26 predicted proteins | sample DK1Cmetagenome_3_FD_203823 | JGI IMG/M metagenome (GOLD analysis project Ga0307412, IMG submission 203823) | Maize rhizosphere microbial communities from greenhouse at UC Davis, California, United States - DK15-C-1 | ecosystem: Host-associated > Plants > Roots > Rhizosphere > Soil | place: USA...
CCCGAAGATCTCGATGCTGCCGGCATCGGGCTCGGTGAGGCCCACCGCCATGCGCAGCGTCGTCGTCTTTCCGGCACCGTTGGGCCCGAGCAATGCGTAGAGCTGCCCCGCCCCGACGGTCAGGTCGAGGCCGGCGATGACGGGTTTGCCGAAGGACTTTTGAAGGCCGGCGATGCGGAGCGCAGGAATGGACATCGGAACCGATCCTAGCGACCGCGCGGTTCGTCGCAAGCGCGCCGGTGTGGACCTTTTTTCGCGCTCGTTCGTCCCCAGCTTCCGCCAAGGGCCGGAGGGGTAAGGATGTCACCAATGCCAAGCACGATCGCACCCGAAGTGATCGCCTGCATCGCCGAAGGTCGGCCACCGACCCCGGGCGAGCTGGAGCGCGTTGCGCAGCGCGTGCGGGCCGATCTGGGCAATGCGCGCTCGGCCTTCGCCTGGAGCGAAGCCGAGACTGCCGCTGCCGACCAGCTGAGCCTGCGGGTGGCCGAACTCGCGCTGATCGGCAGCCGCCGCTAGGGAAACGCACTGCCCCATTGGCATCCGCCCGGTGAATTGCTACCGGTGTCACACGGTACGCGCGCGTATCTGTAAAAAAGGTACGCGTCCGGCTTAGGATCGCACGCGGCCGAAGCACGGATCGGGAGGATGGCATGCGGCACTGGGGCATATCGGCATGGGCGCTCGCCATCGCCGCACCGGCCGTTGCCCAGCCTGCTCCCCGCGACGACGGGCTGCTCTTCCACCTCTCCGCCGACACGAGCCTGACGGCGGACGTCGCCCAGGGCGATCCGGTGCCCAATTTCCGATCGGCGGTTACCATCACCCCCGATGGCGCGGTCGGCGGCGCAGCGCGCTGGTCGGACGAGGGCTATGTCGCCTGGAATGCCCCTGGCAACATGCGCGCAGCACGCGGCACGCTTGCCTTTTTCTGGCGCGCGCGGACGCCGCTGGGCGAGGCGCCGTTCGTGATCTTCCGCGCCGGCTTCGCCGATCATTCAAGCTGGGACATGGCCTTCCTGCGGATCGACTGGAACGGGCACGGCTTCGACGCCTTCGTGACCGACGCGAACCTCTCGCGCATCCGCGTCTCGTTTCGTCTGGACCACGTGCCGGCGTCCGATCAATGGCAGCACCTCGCCTTCGCCTGGGACGAGACGCAGGGTGTCCGGCTGTTCCTGGGCGGCCGCGAAGTTGCGCGGCGCAACCAGGTGGCCGATCTCGATGCCGGACTCGACCAATTCGGCATGGCCGGCCGCGTGATCAGTCCGCATCAGGTACAAAGCCGCTACAACTTCATGCGCGGCAGCGACCTCGACGAGATCCGAGTCTATGATCGCGTGCTCGGCGGCGGCGATGTCGCCGCGCTGGCCGCCCGCAGCCTGCCCGCCGCCCCGCCGCTCCGCGACACCGCAGCCGAGCGCACGGCGTGGCTGCACCGTTATGGCTGGGACAAGGCCGCGCCGCCGCTGCTCACGAGCAAGGTGACGCGGGTGCGCAAGGTGGAGTTCGCCGACGCGCGCGACCTCAAGCAATGGATGTGGAAAGGCGTCGACGGCATCGCCGAGACGACCTGGCCCGGCGTCTACAACCGCTCGCGCCTGCCTGGCCGCGACGATTATTTCGAGCTGCCCGACTGGAACACCTATGTCGAAGGCGGCAAGGCCTATACGCTCACCGTGCCGGCCGACGAGACGTTCAACCGGGTCGAGATCCGCGGCGCCGCCTATGGCGATCTTGCCTGGTCGGCGGGCGGCGCGGATTTCGCCAAAGTGGCGGACCGCGCCAGGGGCGTCGTGCGCTCGGTCGATGCGCTTCCCGAGCACAAGGGCGGCGTGCTGCGCTTCACCAACACGATGCAGGAACAGCCGATCCAGGAAGTCTGGGCCTACCAGGTCGACGGCACGGCCGAGCCAGCCGGCAGCTTCAAGCTCAGCTACCGGGTGAACGCCAAGGCGGCAGCCAATCTCGCGGCGCTGGACAGCCTCAACGCCTATATCGCCGGCCGCTTCGCCCCGGACGAGCGCAGCACCGTGCTTGCCATGCCCAAGTCCGGCGTGCGCGCGGCGGTGGGTGCCGGCGCGGCGGGCGACAGTGGCGCGGCGATGCGTCCGGCCGATGCCAAGCCGATCGTCCACATCCTGATCCCGTCGAACCTCAACCAGGCCCCGGCCGACCAGCCGCTCGCCCGCGCGTTCAACTATGGCTGGCGCAACCTGCACGACGGGCTGGACGGCATCGCCATCGACCTGCCGGCGCTGAAGGCCAAACCCAATGCCGAGGGCCTGATACCGCTCAACCTCCGCGTCCACGATCCGATCTGGCCGCAGCGTGATCTGCTCGACCTGTCGGTGTCGGTCCGCCCCGGCGAGGCGCGGACGCTGTGGCTGGACCTGCGCGATCGCATCCTCAGCGACGACAGCCTGTTCCTCACCATCGCCTCTGCCGCGCCCGACTTCGATGCCGATGCGCTCGACGGCGCCGAGATCCGCCTCGTCTTCAAGCCGCGGACCGAGGCGCTGAAAGAGCATGTCGCCGATCGCTTCCACCAGGTGAAGGACAATTGGGGCTTCCTCGTCGAGGAGCATACCTCGTCCGAGCGAGCCGCGCTCTATCGCCGGGTGCGTACCGATGCGAGCGACCTGCTTCGCGTCGATCCCGAGAACCGGGAGATGCGCGCCTATTGGGCAGACATCGATTATCGCCCGGAGAACATGCCCGCCGAGGCACTGCCGCCGATCCCCGCCGGCGTGCCCGCCTGGGCGGCGCGGCAGTTGCAGGACCTGGCGCTCACCCGCCGCTTCGTCGAATGGTGGATCGATAACCGCCAGGTGCCGTATGGCGATTTCGGCGGCGGGATCAGCGACGATTCCGATCTGCTGCAACAATGGCCGGGCCTGGCGCTGATGGGCGTGATTCCGGACAAGGTGAACGCCTCGCTGCGCGCGCTCGACGATGCCGCCTATCGCAACGGCATGATCGTCGATGGCCTGGGATACATCACCACCGACGAGCTGCACGCCTATGAGGAAGGGCTGAATGCCGATGCGGCGCGGCTGTATCTCAACTGGGGCGAGCCGAAGACCGTCGAACGCCTGTTCGCCACCACCCGCGCGCTGGGCAAGGTGATCCTGCCCAACCCGGCGGGACACCTGCACTTCGCCAGCAACTGGTACGGCGCGCGCAAGATGTACCGCGAAGGCGCGTTCGAATGGCAGAAGCCCTATAGCTATGTAGTGATGCACGCGCCGATCCTGCTCGGCGTGTTCAATGCCGGGCCGCAGGCGCGCGGGCTGGTGACCGGTCTCGCCGATGGCTGGCTCGCGCATGGCAAGCAGGATGCGGACGGCCGCTGGAGCTTTCCCAACGAGATCAACTGGCGCACCGACGCCACGCGCGCCGGTGACGGCGGCGGCGTGAGCACCCCGCTCCAGACGACATGGTCCGCCTGGCGCTTCACCGGCGATGCGAAATATCTGCGGCCGCTCCAGGTGCGGCCGGGCGCGGCCGGCGAGATCAACGAGAATCTCGCGCTGCTCCCGGAAACGAAAGCGCTTGCCACCGCCAAGGGCGATGGCGAGGCGGCCCGGATCGCGGCATGGACGGCGAGTGGCGACCCCGCCTTGCTGGTGCCGCTGCACGAGGCCGCGATCCGCGAGAAATCCGCGCGCCTCGCCATGATGACCGAAGGCCATTGGTGGACCGACCGCGTCGAGAGCGAGAACCAATGGCTCCAGCGCGAGCGGCTGGGCGGCGTGGCGCTCCGCCGCAACCAGACCTATCCCGGCAATGCGGTGAGTTGGCGCTTCGCCGCCGACGATGCCGCCGAGCAGGTGGCGCTGCTGGTGCCGGGCGCTACGCCGGCGGGCTTCACGGTCGAGGCGTTCAACACCAGCGCGGTGCCGCAGGACGCGGTGATGACGACCTGGAACGTCACCGCCGGCCGCTGGACGATGCGCGGGCCCGACGGGGCGGTGCGGACGCTCGATCTCGGCCGCTCGAGCGACGTGGCGATCCGCTTCCCCGCGGGCGCCAGCAAATGGGTGTTCGCGCTGGAACAGGCCGGCGATCCGGTGGAACGACGCCCCGATCTCGGCATAGGCAGGGACGATGTCGTGGTGAGGGGCCGCACGGTGACGGTGACCGTCCACAGCCTCGGCCATGTTGCGACCACGGGGGGCAGCGTGATCGTGTCGGGCGCTGACGGCGAACTGGGCCGGGCGGCCATCCCGGCGCTGGCCGCGCCCGACGACCTTCTCCCGCGAACGGTAACGGTGCGGGTGCGTCTGACCGGTAGCGGCACGCCCACAAACGTTCGGGTGGCATTAGCGGGGGACGCGGCCGAAGTGACGTTGCACAACAACCGCGTGCCGTTGGAAGAACGCTAGGGAGCGCTGCACCCGGCTCTCCAACAACATGGTCATTCCCGCGAAGGCGGGGATCCATTCGCCGGTGCGCTGGAGGCAGGAACCGCCGCTTCAGCGCCAATGGATCCCCGCCTGCGCGGGGATGACGGCTATGTGGTTGGGCGCAGCGCGCTATGCCGCCGCCGGCACCTTGGCCGCGGCATAGCGGGCGATGAAGTCCGCATGCCCCGGCAGCTTGGCGAGCTGCGCGGCGATAGCGCCGCGCAAATCCGCCAGCGCGCGCTCCAGATCCGCGTCCGGAATCTGCGCGGGCATGTGGTGGTGGTCGCGCGGGCGCACGCCCTGGCCGAGCATCACTGCGTTCCAGCTGTCGATGCGGAACAGGTCGGTGCCTTCCTGATACGCCGCCGCACTTTCGCGGAACAGGTCGACCCGCGCTGCGAGGCTGTCCGGCACCGTGCGCGCGGCGTGGTCGCGCCAGAAGGGCTCGGGCCGGTCGTTGAGCTTGTAGTGGAGGATGATGAAGTCGCGGATATGCTCCGATTCGGCGCGTGACTGGGCGTTGAACCGCGCGGCGAGCGCCGCCATGTCGCGGCGGAACGGGAAGTTCTGGAGCAGCCGCGTCACCGCGATCATCACCAGATGGATGCTGGTCGATTCGAGCGGCTCGATAAATCCGCTCGCCAGCCCCAGCGCCACGCAGTTGCGGTTCCACGCCTGTTTGCGCATCCCGGTGGTGAAGCGGATCAGTCGGGGATCGAACAGCGGCCGCCCCGGCACCGCCGCGAGCAGCTGTTCGCGCGCTTCGTCATCGGACAGATAGTCGCTCGCATACACGAACCCATTGCCCATCCGATGCTGCAGCGGAATCCGCCACCGCCAGCCGGCCCCGTGCGCGATCGCGCGGGTATAAGGGACCGGCGGTTCGGTCGTTTCGGACTGGACCGCGAAGGCGCGGTTGGTCGGCAGCCAGTGGCTCCAGTCGCCGAAGCCTGTCTTCAGCGTCTCCTCGATCAGCAGCGCGCGAAAACCGGTGCAATCGATGAACAGGTCGCCCGCGATGCGCAGCCCGCCCTCCAGCACCAGCGCGGCGATGTCGCCATTCTCGGCCTGCTCGACCTCGGTGATGCGCCCCTCCACCCGACGCACACCGGCCGGCTCTGCAAGCCCGCGCAGGAACGCCGCATAGGCGGTCGCATCGAGATGATAGGCATAAGCGAGCGGCATCGGATCGCCGGTGGTGAACTTCTCCGCCAGCGCAGCCTGGGTCTCCAGCGAATAGTCGCCCAGCGCACCGCCGAAACCGCGCCGCTGCGCCTCCAGCCAGAAATGCTGGAAATCGCACAAGGGCAGCCCCCGGCCGATCGCGCCGAACGGATGGAAATAGCGGTCGCCGTCGCGCAGCCAGTTCTCGAACGCGATGCCCAGCTTGAAGGTGGCGTTGGTCTCGCGGAGGAAGACCTGCTCGTTGATGCCGAGCAGCTTGTGGAAAGTCCAGGCGGTGGGGATCGTCGATTCGCCGACGCCGACCGTACCGATCGCATCGGATTCGACGAGGGTGATGTCGAGGTTCGGCCCCAGATGCCGCACCAGCGCCGCCGCCGCGACCCAGCCCGCGGTGCCGCCGCCGGCGATCACCACTCGAAACTTCTGCTCGTCCATCGCCCGTCCCCTCTCCGATGTTTGCGTCGTTCTGCGCTCAACCTTCGCGGCGTTCCTTGCGCGCGATCAGGCGCGGCAGATTGCCGAGCGAGGAGAGCTGCCACACCGCGCAGCGCAGGAAATCCTGCGCGTGCAGCGCCGCCAGCGCCTCGGCGCCCAGCGCCGCGAAGCGGCCGGCGTCGATCACCCAGCAATCGGGCAGCTTGTAGCGCCGGCCGCTGGCCAGTTCGATGTCGAAGGTGACCGGCTCGAGCAGCCCCGCCGCCTCGAACGCGGCGAACATCGGCGCGGCAAGCTGGTCGCCGATGAAGACCGCCTGCAGCGTGGCCGCGATCCGATCGAGATAGGGCGCGTTGCCGCCCTGGTCGCGGAACAGCGGCGCGCCTTCGCCGGTCGAGACGCGCGGGTGATCGGTGTCGATATGAATCATCGGCTCGCCCGCCCCGCCGGGGCGCGGCAGGCCGATCGAGAACGGGCCGATCTCCATCAGCGCGGGTAGCTGGTCGGCATCCCAGCGGTCGCCGTCCAGATACAGATTCTCGTCGGCGTCGAGGCCGAGCAGCACCGTCGTGCGCCAGTTTCCGCCCTCGTCGCGGCGGAAGATCAGGACATATTCGCGCTGGAGCGCTTCGAATTCGGTGGGGAAGACGATCGCCTGGTTCACCGCGTCGCCATAGGCGGCGCCGCGGTCGAGCCGGATCCGCAGATCGGCATGGTCGATATTGTTGAGCACGGCGCGGGGCATGATGGTCAGAACCTTAAACGAGAAAGGCCGCCCAATGCGAGCGGCCTTTCCCTAGAGTGCAGGTGGGCTTCAGAAGCGGAAGCGCGCGCCGGCCAGATACCGGGCCGAGCCTTCGGACTCGTACCAGGTGTTGATGTAATCGCGGCTGTAGCTGCGCACGCCTTCCTCGAGCAGGTTGATCCCTTCGAAGCTGAGCGAGATGTTCTTGGTCAGGTCGTAGCTGACGCTGATATCGACCTGGCCGTACGGATCGTTGAACACCGGGTTGTGCGCCGCGCCGCGGTTGACGTCGCTCAGGAACTTGCCGCGCCAATTGTACGAAAGGCGCGCCGAGATGCCGTGCTTGTCGTAGATCAGCGTGGCGTTGGCGGTATCGCTCAGGCCGACCAGCGCGAACTGGTTGGCCGTCGGATCGGCGGTGATGTCGAAGCCGATATTGCCGCGCACCAGCGTATAGCTCGCGGCGATGCCGAGGCCGGTATTGCCGAGGAAATACTGGCCGGCGAGCTCGACGCCGTAGATCTCCGCATCCTTGTTGTTGATCGGCGTGTTGACCGAGAAGTTGAGCAACGGATCGGCCGCGGTCGGGTTTACGTTCAGTGCAGCGAGCGTGTTGCTGACATAGGTGGAATCGAAGGTCCGCGTCGCCGGTACATAGTGGCTGGCAAGCTCCGCCGTCGCCTGGCCGACATTGCCACCGTACTTCTGCAGGACCGCGGCGCTGGTGAACAGGTTCACGTTGCTGATATCGCCGCCGAGACCGGTGATGATGTTGCGGCCTGCCTGTGCGTTCGGGCCGGCGGTTGGGTCGCGCAGGCCGAACAGATTGCGCTGCACCACCGTGTTACCGATGAAGTTGTGCACCCGCTTGTCGAAGAAGCCGACCGAGAGATACACGTCGCGACGCGGATACCATTCGAGCGAGATGTCGAAGTTATCCGAATCGAGCGGCTTCAGCGCCGGGTTGTTCTGGTTGCCGGTGGCAACGCCGCCCAGCGAGGTCGGGTTGTTGAGCGCACCCGCGCCGGTGGAGGCGAACAGGTTGCCGAACGGCGCGCGCGAGATCGTCTTGCTGTACGAAACGCGGCCGATCAGGTTCTTCGCGGCCTCGATCTGGAAGTCGATCTGCGGCAGCAGATTGTCGTAGCTGCCGCGGCCAGTGACGGCCTGCTGGTCGACCGAGTTGAGCACCGAGAAGTCGTTGTCCGCTTCCCACACGACGGCGAGCGGCACCGTCTGGTACGACGTCGCCTTCACCTTGGTGTGCTCATAGCGGATGCCCGCGACGAGCGTTGCGTTGCGCCCGCCGAGTTCGCCCTTCCAGGTGAGCTGGCCATAGGCCGCCCAGATGTCTTCCTTCACCCGGTTGTCGTTGTTGGCATCGATGATGTTCTGGTGATTGATGCCGTCGTTGGTGATGCCGACATAATGGTTGTACAGCGCGTTGTAGAGCTTGGTCGGGTCCTCGGCGCGCCATGCGACCAGGCCGGCGGTGTCCGCCGTCGCGTTGTTGTGGTGGAACTGGCAGACCAGGCAATATTGCTGGACGGTACCGGGCGCGAATGCCGCGACGTCGGGCGGCAGCGCATTGTTCCAGTCTCCCAGCACCTGGCGGGTGTTGTACTGGGTCTGGCGCGTGTCGGTCGTGCGATAGTCACCGCCGAAATCGAAGCGGCTGCCGCCGCCGAGATCCCAACCCGCGTCGATACGGCCTTCCTTGATCTTCTGCGACTGGGTGGACGCGAACTGGCGCTGCACCGCCGCCGACAGGTCGCCGGCATCGAACACGCCGTTGCAATTGCCGTTCTTGAACGCCATGCCGGTCGGCGTGGTCTGCGAATAGCAATCGTTGATCGTCAGCGTCTGGGTCGGGAAGCCGTCATTGTCCCAGGTCAGGCCGTGCGAGCTGACGATGTTGCCGTTGAACGCCACCGTGGTCGAGGTCTGGCCGTTGGGATTGTCGGGCAGGCTCTCCGCCTTGCCGATATGGCCGTCGAAGGTGACCGCGAAATTGTCGGCCAGCTGCCACTTCAGGTTGCCACCGATATCCCACAGCCGGTTCTTCTGCGCGCGATAGGCGTTTTCGAAGCCTTCGTCCTTCACGCCCGGCAGCGTCTCGTGGAGATATTTGGTCGTCGCGATGCCGTTGCTTGAATCGTCAAACGTCACTTCATCGAATGGCTTGCTGAACCAGTTGGACTGCGACGAGCGGCGCTCGGACGAGCGCAGCTGCGCGAACAGGCCGTCGACGGTGAAGGTCATGCTGTCCGACGGGTGATACTGCACCACCGCCTGGCCGTTGATCCGCTCGCGGCTCGCTTCCGAATAATGGTGGCGATAGTCGTCGGGCACCGCGACCAGCGTGTTCGGGTCGGTCGGGCGATTGTTGATCTTGGTGCCCGCGGTGACATAGCCCTTCGACGGATCGAGGAAGTCCGACAGGCGGGGCATGTTCCAATAGTTGTTCGCCTGGCTCGGGAAGCTGAAATTGCGCTTCTGATAGCTGCCGAACAGGCTGACGCCGAAGCGCTGATCCGGGTCGCTCCAGCTGGCGATGCCCGAGAATTCCGGCGTCACATGGCTGCCGCAGCTGATGCAGTCGTCGGCCGAAGTATCGTAGCTCGCCTTGGCGCCGACCGAGCCCGAGAAGCCCGCCGGGCGATCGAGCGGACGCACGCCGACGATGTTGATCGTCGCGCCGATGCCGCCCGACGGGATCGCGGCGCGGCCGGTCTTGTAGACCTCGAGCGTCTTCACGCCTTCGGAGGCGAGATTGGCGAAGTCGAACGAGCGACCGAAACCGCCGGCGCCGTCACCACCCTGGTCGCCGCCGACCGCGACGATGTTCGAAGCCGCGAGCTGGCGGCCGTTCAGCGTCACCATGTTGTACTGCGCGCCGAAGCCGCGCACCGTCACGGTCGAGCCTTCGCCGTTGACGCGGTCGATCGACACGCCGGTGATGCGCTGGAGCGACTCCGCCAAGTTGGTGTTCGCAAATTTGCCGATGTCTTCGGCCGAGATCGCGTCGACGATGCCGGTCGAATCGCGCTTGATCGCAATCGAGCGCTCGAGCGAGGCGCGGATACCGGTGACGATGATCTCGCCGCTATCCTGCGGCGCGTCCTGCGCGGCGCTGGTACCGGCGGCGGGCGAGTCGGTCGCGCCGCTGGTCTGGGCCGCGGCGATGCCGGGCATGGCGAGTGCCGTCGCGACGGCGAGCATGGATACCGCGCGGGCGCGCGATGACGGACGAATACGCATGGGTTTTCTCCCCTCCTGAACTGGCCCTTAGGCCATTGTTTTTCGCTGAATGCCGGCGACCGCCGCCGACAACGTTGTCGAATTCTTCTTCAGATTCACCCCTTTCGTGTTGTTTTCAATTAGAAATTGCTCCTGCTGAAAGTTCTAACGTTTGCACTGTCGTCGCCGAAGCGGCGTCCTGGCCGAGCGCCAGCCGATAGCGTCCGGGGGCAATCATCCAGCGCCCATCCTTCCAGCGGGCGAGCGCATGCGCGTCTGCGGCGAGGGTCACCTGGGCGGTTTCGCCAGGCTTCAGCCATTGCCGCTTCCAGCCGGCGAAACGCGGCGCGCCGCCCTGCGGCCCGGTGACATAGAGCTGCGGCACCACTGCACCGGCGCGCTTGCCCTGGTTGCGGATCGTGAAGGTCACGCCAGGCTTCGCGCCCCCGGTGAAGCGGGCATCCGTGAAGGCGAAGCTGGTGTAGCTGAGGCCATAGCCGAACGGGAACAGCGGCTGCGTGCCCTGTGCTGCATACCAGCGATAGCCGACATTCGCGCCTTCCTGGTAGGTGACGTCCCAGCTGGGCAGCGCGCTGCCGTCGCCGGCGCCCGCGTCGCTCGCGGCGTTGGCATTGAGCCCGGCCGGCACCACCGGCTTGGGCCGGGGCAGCTGGTCGGCGCTCTTCGGGAAGCTGATCGGCAGGCGGCCGGACGGATTGACGTCGCCGAACAAGATGCTCGCGATCGCCTCGCCGCCGCGCTGGCCCGGATACCAGGCCTGGAGCACCGCGGGCACCTGATCGAGCCAGGGCATCAGCACCGGGCCGCCGGTTTCGAGCACGACCACGGTCTTCGCATTCGCCTTGGCGACAGCGGCGATCAGCGCGTCCTGGTTGTCCGGCAACGCGAGCGAGTCGACGTCCTGCGCCTCGGTCGTCCACTGGGTGGCGAAGACGATCGCGAGATCGGCCGTCCGCGCGGCTTCGGCCGCGGCGGCGGGATCGCGACCGTCGACATAGGTCACCTGTGCTTCGGGTGCCTTGGCGCGGATCGCCTGGAGCGGCGACGACGCATGCCAAGTTACCCGCGCGAACGAGGATGCCGCGCCGCTGGTTAGCGGGATTTCGACCGGCGCGCCGCCGACCGAGCGCACCTGGCTCGATCCGCCGCCGGACAGCACGCCGACATCGGCATGGCCGCCGATCAGCACGATCTTCTTCGCGGTCTTCGCCAGCGGCAATAGGTCCTGCTGGTTGCGCAGCAGCACCATGCCCGCCTCGGCGACGCGCTGCGCGACCTGGGCGTGCGCGGCATAGTCGATCGGCTGCGCCTTGGTGGGCGTCGGATGATCGTACAGGCCGCTGGCGATTACCCCGGTGAGGATGCGCTTGACCATCTCGTCCAGCCGCGCCTCGGTGATCTGGCCGGCCTTGATCGCCGCGTCGAGCTTCTCCGGCGCGAAGAAGATGGCGCTATCAAGTTCCTGGCCCGATTCCTGATCGAGCCCGGCAGTGGCCGCCTTGACGGTGGAATGCACCGCGCCCCAGTCGCTCATCACCCAGCCGGTGTAGCGCCAGTCGCCGCGCAGCACGCCGGTCAGCATGGCCGCGCTCTCGCAGGCGTAATCGCCTTCGATGCGGTTATAGGCGCACATCACCGAGCCCGGCTTGCCGGTCTTGATCGCCAGTTCGAAGGCGAGCAGGTCGCTTTCGCGCAATGCCGTCGCGTCGATCCGCGCGTTGAGCACGGCGCGGCCGGTCTCCTGGCTGTTCAGGATGAAATGCTTCACCGTCGAGACGATGTGGTTGGACTGGACGCCGTCGATCGCAGCACCCGCCATATAGCCGGCGAGCAGCGGATCCTCGCCGAGATATTCGAAATTGCGGCCGTTCCAGGCATCGCGGGTGAGGTTCACGCCCCCGGCGAGCAGCACGTTGAAGGTCTTGGCGCGGGCCTCCGCACCGATCATCGCCCCGCCGGCGCGCGCCATGGCGATGTCGAAGGTCGCGGCGGTGGCGAGACCGGAGGGCAGCGCCGTCGCGACATCGCCCTTGCGCTGCTCGACCTGGTTGGCGACGCCTAGGCTGGCATCGCTCTCGCGCAAGGTCGGAATGCCGAGACGCGGGATGCCGGGCACATAGCCGGCCGAAGGGATCATGTCCGCCGGCGCGGGGTTCGCGCGTGGCGGAAACAGTCCATGGACGAGCTGCAGCTTCTCGGCATGCGTCATCGCCCGCACCAGCGCCTCGGCGCGCGCTTCGGGCGCCAGGCTGGTATCGCGCCAAGCCTGGCGAGCGCTCTGGGCACACGACGCCGCGGGCGCGGTCCCGGCCAGCAGAACAAGGGCAAGGGCGCGGGCAGCGTTCATCGGCGCGAGATATCCTGTGGTTGAAAATGGTCGGCCGGCGCGGCGCGCGCGCCCGATCCGAAAAATGCGGCCGCCGCCCATCGGGGAGGCGACGGCCGCAGGTAATCCGCCCTTGAGGAGGGGGCCGGAACCGGAAAGCGATGTTCAAGTGGGAGAATCGACGGCGCGATCGCGCAGCGTACGGCAGCAATGCCCGGCATCGGTCCTCTCCCCCTGAAATATCCGCATGTTTACGGACTTGTTATTCTGACAGCGATGTCTGAGACGATCTGACATCGATGTCAAGCGTAAATGGCGGATTGTTGCGCTGTGTTGCGCTGCCGCTAAGCTGCGCGTGTGCCAGCAGATCTCCCTCCCCACTCACCATCGGACATGGTCGCGCGGCTGTTCCGCCGATCTATTGGAATCTTCTTCATGGGCGGGTTCGTCACCGCGCTGGTCGGGCTGCTGGTTCCCCGGCTGACGCTGATCGACCGGCTCGACTATACGCGCGCCGCACTGGTGCAGTTCGCCTTTCATTCCAGCTATCTGCTGTTCGCGCTGCCAATCACGGCGCTGCTGGTGCGCACCGGCTATATGCGCGCGATCGCTGCCGGCCTCGGGGTGATGACCCTGGCGTGCCTGGCGCTGGGCGGGGCCGCCTGGATCGGCAGCTACCCGCTGTTGCTGCTTGCGCTGCTCGCGCTGTCGACCGGCATCACCTTCCTCCAGATCGCCGCCAATGTCGTGCAGCCGCTGGTCGCTGCGGAGGGCCGCGGCGCGGCGCGGCTGACGCTGCTCCAGGGCTTCAATTCAGTCGGCACGGTGCTCGCGCCGCTGGTCGGCGCGGGCTTCCTGCTCCAGCTCGGCGCGCTCGGCCGCTTGTCGATGGCGCTGCCGTTCGGCGCGGCAGCGGCCGTGCTCGCCTGGCTGTGCGTCGTGTTCTGGCGCGCGCGCGACCTGCTCGCCGCCCACCCCGCACCGCACCGGCTGCCGCTGGCACAGCTCGCCCGGGTGCTGCGCGCACGCCGCCTCGCCTGGGGGAGCGTGGCGATGTTCGGATATGTCGGCGCAGAAGTGACGATCGGCAGCCTGCTCGCCAATTATCTCGCGCTGCCCGGCATCATCGCCGCCGATCCGGCGAGCGCCGGCCGGCTGGTCAGCCTCTATTGGGGCGGCGCGATGCTGGGCCGGTTCGCCGGGGCGCTGGGCCTCGCCCGCGTCGCGCCGGCACGGCTGCTGGCGGGCGTGGCGCTCGGCGCGGTGCTGCTCGTCGGCATCGCGAGCCAGGCGCACGGCATCATGGGCGCCGTGGCACTGATCGCGGTAGGGCTGTGCAATGCGATCATGTACCCCACCATCTTCGCGCTGGCGCTGCCCGAGGATCGCGGCCTCGCCCCCTATGCCTCGATGATCCTGTGCATGGCGGTGGTGGGCGGCGCGGTGGTGCCGCTCGCCGCCGGCGCGCTCGCCGACCGGGTCGGCCTCGCCGCGGCGCTTGGGTTGCCGCTGCTGTGCTATCTGGGGATCGCCGCCTTCGCGTTGATGATAGCGCTACCGACCGCGAAACGATAAGACTGTGCGCGGATGAAGCCGCTTACCCTCAAGGATGTCGCCGAACGCGCAGGCGTTTCGCCGAAGACAGTATCGCGCGTGATCAACGGCGAGGCCTATGTCCGGCCCGAGGTGCGCGCGGCGGTGCAGCGGGTGGTGGACGAGCTCGGCTATCGCCCCAACGCCTTTGCGCGCGAGCTTTCGAGCTCGCGCTCGTTCCTGCTCGGCCTCTATTTCGACGACCCCGCCTCGGCCTATGCCGCCGATCTGCAGCGCGGCGCGCTCGCCCGCTGCCGGACGCTCGGCTATCACCTCGTCGTCGAACAGGTGACGCGCGACCAGCCCGACTGGCTGGCGCAGTGCGAGGCGTCGCTGCGCGCGATGCGGCTCGGCGGCGCGATCCTTACCCCGCCGCTGTGCGACTGGCCCGAGCTGCTCGACCTGTTCGCGCGGATCGGCGTTGCGGTAGTTCGGATCTCCCCCGGCGACTTCCCCGACCGTGCCATCGCGGTGGACATGGACGAGTGCGGCGCCGCGCGCGAGCTGACCGAGGCGCTGATCGCACTCGGCCACCGTGACATCGGCTTCATCCAGGGCGACCCGGAGCATCACGCCGCCGCGCGGCGGCTGGAAGGCTTCGAGGCGGCGATGGCCGCAGCGGGACTGCCGGCGCGGCCGGAGCGGACGCTGCAGGGCGACTTCACCTTCCGCGCCGGCCTCGCCGCCGGCGAACAGCTGCTGACCGGTGCCGATCGGCCGAGCGCGATCTTCGCCGCCAATGACGAAATGGCGCTGGGTGTGCTGGTGGCGGCGATGCGCAACGGCATCGCCGTGCCCGATCAGCTCTCGATCGCCGGGTTCGACGATGCCGCGATCGCCCGCATGGCATGGCCGCCGCTCAGCACGGTCCACCAGCCGCATGTCGAAATGGCGGCGGCCGCTGTCGAGCTGCTCACCCGTGCGTCGGGCGGCGACCGCCCAGCCGAGGGAACGCTGCGCCGCCTGCCCCATCGCCTGACGCTGCGCGACAGCACCGGCCCGGCCGCCTGACCAGCCGGCAAACCACTTTACCGCGCCCGTCCGGGTGCCTAGTCCTTGGCGCCAAGCGCGTACCGATGGGAGCCCAATGACCGAGGACAAGGCCGCGCCCCGCGCGGGTACACAGACGCTCGAACGCGGGCTCGATCTGCTCGATCTGCTCGCCGAACGGCCGCACACGGTGCGTGAGCTTGCGGCGGGCGCCGGCCTCACCGTCTCCACCGCGCGGCGGCTGGCGCTGGCACTGATCGATCGCGGCTTCGCGGTCGGCGAGCGCGACGGCAGCCTGCGCCTCGGCCCCAAGCTGATGCAGCTGGGCGTGCGCGCGCAGGAGCGGCTCAACGTCGTCGAACTGGCGCGCGAGCGGCTCCGCGACCTGGCCGACGCAACCAACATGCCGGCGTTCCTCGGCGAGCGCGACGGCGATCATTCGGTGCATCTCCACCGCGTCGGCGGTGGCCAGCGGGTGGTGGTGACCACGCCGGTCGGCACGCGGCGGCCGTTGCCCGAGACCAGCCTGGGCAAGGCGCTGCTGCTCGACGAGCCGCCGGTGGCGCTCGACGCGCTGCTCGCCCGCAGGCCGTCGCCGCAGCCGAGCTTCGCCACCGATCTCGCCGCCGATCGCACGCGCGGCGCGGTGGTGCATCGCAGCCCCCCGCCCGACGATCTGCGTGCGGTCGCCGCGCCGATCCGCGACGCAGCCGGCCGGATCGTCGCCGCGATCAGCCTGGTCAGCCCCGCGCAATATGTGGAGGATGGCGATATCGACGGCCTGGTCGCGCAGATCCGCGCGGCCGCCGCCGAGATCAGCGCGGCATTGGGCCACCCGACACCGGCCGGGTGACCCGCACGCGGGTCAGCGGCCGAACTGGACGCGCATGCCGCCCATGATGCGCCGGCCGCCATAGGAAATGCGCATCACGCGCGGCGTACCGTCGGCAAACGGCACATAGTCGCCGGTCGAGAGCGTCTGCGACACCTCGCGCGTCATGTTGCGGCCCTCCAGATAGACCTGGAAGTTGCGGTTGATGTTGTACGACATCTTGGCATCGATGAAGGTCGATCCGTCGATGAAGCGCGGCACCCCCGGGTTATAGCCCGGCGCCACCAGGCGGACATTGGTCCACTGCTCGCCGGGATAGTTGATGTCGGTGGTGTTGCCGCCGCACGGCGTGATGCAGGTGAACAGCGAACTGCGCTTCTGATAGGCGATGCGGATGTTGAACTTGCCGTCATCGTACCAGAGCGAGGCGTTGGTGTAATATTTCGATTCGTTCGGCGGCAGCATGATGTCGCCGGTCAGCGGATCCTGCTGGCCGCTGGTCGTGGACGAGGCCAGGATCGAGAAGTTCACATCGGCGCCGGTGTGCTTCAGGATCCAGGGCAGGAAGGTGAAGGCGGTCTTGGCCTGGAACTCCCAGATGTCGCGCTTGTACCCCGGGCCGTTGGTATAGGTGGGCACCGCGAATTCGAGATCCTCGATCGAGGCGCCGGTCGCCGGATCCTTCTGGCCCGTGCCGGCGAAGGGCTTGCGGTTCTCGGTCACCGCGATCGGGCTGCCGATCTTCACGTCGAGCTTGCCATAGGCGGCCGAAAACACCGTATCGGCGTTCGGATACCATTCGAGGCTGGCATTATAGCTCCAGGCGGTGAACGGCTTCAGCCCCGGATTGCCGACGCGGCCGGTGCAGCCATAGACGTCGTCGCCGGCGCTGGTATCCAGCTCCACCCGCTGGTCGATATTGCAGGTGCCGCCGGGGAACATCAGCGTCGGGTTGGGCCGCGCCACCGTCTTGCCGGCATAGAGGCGCAGCGCGATCTGATCGTGCAGGCCCCAGAGATTGACGTTGAAGCTGGGCAGCCAGTCGGTGGTCTTGGCGTTCAGCGTCACGTTCTGGCTGTAGCCGATGGTGGTGATGCCATTGGCATTGTTCGGATCGTTCGGGTTGAACACCGAGGTGACGCGGATCGAGTTGAGCGTGAGCAGCCCCGATCCCTTCACGGTCGCGAACACGCCGCGCACGCCGGCATTGCCGTCCAGCCGCAGGCCCCAGGGCAGATCCTGGTCGAAATCGGCCATGGCGTAGACGTTCTTGATCGTCTCGCGGGTACGGCTGACCGGCTGGTCATAGGTTTTGCCGTCGCTGCCGACGCAGGTCTTCAGGCAATCGAAGTTCATATAGTCCTTGGCACCGAGCGCATCGAACAGTTCGTCGGTGCGCAGCCCCTGCCAGGCCGGGGGCAGGTTGCCGCGATTGGGCAGGTCGCCGAAATAGGCGCTGTCGCTCGCCTCCAGCGTGCGGGCGAACAGGTCCTGCAGTTGCTGCGGCGTCAGCGTGTCGACGCCCGAGCGGACGTTCGCCGGGTTGGTGCTCGGCACATAGCCATAGTTGCACGACAGCGTGGAAGTGGCGGTCGGCTGGCAGGCGCGATAGGTGCCGCGCACGATCGCGGTCGGCACGATCACCGCCGCCTGATAGCCGGGCTGGCCGAACGTCCCGACCTGGCTCTTTGCGGTGTACCCGCCATTGCCCCAGCGATCGAGATCGTTCTTGCGATACTGCGCGCCGATCTTGATGCGCTTGATGAACGGCACGATCTCGTCGGTGCGATAGGTCAGGTCGAGCTTGGCGATCTTCTCCGAGGCCACGCCCAGCGCCGGCGTGTACTGCACGCTGAAGCTCGGCGTGGTCAGCGGCATCTGGCCCACCGTATAGAGGGGCGTCGCCGGACCGTTGGGTCCCGCCGCCACCGCGCTCTGGCCGGTGCAGCTCGGCGCCGCGCCGCCGCCGATACAGGCGGGGGCAGATAGCTGGACGTAATTGGCCGGATTGCTCTCGTCGTAATTGGCCGGCAGTTGCACGTCCCACAGGCCGTTGGGCTGCAGCTTCAGGCCTGCGCTGCCATAGGTGTAGGTGCGCGCTGTGCGCATGTCACCGCGGCTGGTGGTGGCGCGGGTCATGCCCGCCATCGCGTCGATATCCAGCCGGTCGCCGCGGTATTCGGCGCCGCCCTGGAAATACTTCGTCTTGGTGTCGATCGTGTTTTCGATCTGGTCGATCGTCACCGCGTTGTTGGTCAGCGTCATCTCGGTGACGTTGTGTGCGCTGTCGACCTTGACGCTGCCCGGCACGACGTTGAGCACATTGCCGTACGTGGCGTTGTTGCCGACATTGTTGAGCCCGTCGAACAGATAATAGCCGGCCGGCGCGTTGGCGGCGACGGTGCGGGTGCGCGGATAGCCGGTGGTGCTGTCGGTGAAGGTGCCGTTCAGATTCTGCCCGAACAGCGTCACCGGGGTTCGGCTGCGGTTCTGGTCGTGGACCTTGCGGTTGGCGATCGTGGCCTTGCCGAAGATCGTCAACCGATCGGTGACGCGATAGTCGAGCCGGCCGTCGAACGCATAGCGCTGGTCGGTCTGGGTATTCATGAAGTTGCGGATGAGCGACGGGGTATAGTCGTTCCACTGGTTGAGGCAGCTCTGCTGCTCCAGGATGCGCTGGCCCTTCTGCGCGTTGGTTGCCGTGGGATTGTTGGGGAACAGCTGGAGGCACTCTGCCTTGGTCTTGGCGCCGGCCGACAGCGTGACCAGCTGGCGCGGCGTCAGCGGCTTGCCGTCCGGCCCGGTGCTGTTGGCAAAGGCGACATCGGCGGCATCGGTGCCCAGCGTCGCTGGATTATAGGAGAAGGTCTTCTCCGGCGACTGGTCGAAATCGAACAGGCGCGAATAGCCGCGATTGTTGCTGGTGGTCGTCTCGAAGCCATGGCCGTTGTTCTGCAGCTTCGAATAGCTGCCGCTGACGATCACGCCGACGCGATCGTTGAACAGGCGGCGGCCGTAGACGGCGTTGAAATCGGGCGTCCAGTCCTTGCCCAGCGAGTTCTGGCCGACGCCGCCGCGCAGCGAGAAATAGGGCTTCTTGAAATCGAGGCCGGTGCGCGTCTGGATCTTCACCGTGCCACCCAGGCCGCCTTCGGTCATGTCGGCGGTCGAGCCCTTGATCACGTCGACACTCTTGACCAGTTCGGCGGGCAGTTCGCGCAGATCGGCGCTGCGGCCGTTGCCCGCGCCGATGGCGAGGCCGTTGGTGCTCTGCACGCCGATGCCGTCGAGTTCGATGCGTGTCAGGTCCGGCCCGTTGCCGCGCACCGCGACGCTGTCGCCCTCGCCAAACTCGTTGCGGCCGAGCGCGACGCCTGGAATCCGTGAGATCGCCTCGTTGACGTTGCGATCGGGGAAGGAGCCGATGTCGTCGGCGACGATCGAGTCGGTGGCCGTGCGGGCGTTCTTCTTGCGCGCGTTCGACGACTGCTGGCTGGCGCGCGAGCCGACCACCACGATCGCTTCTTCGTCGGCGATGGTGAGCTGGCTGCTCATGTCCGGCGCCGGCGGCTCTTGCGCCTGGGCTTGCGTGCTGGTCTGCGCTGACGCGGTGCCGATGCCGGCCAGTGCCGCCGCGAGCACGGCCCAGCTAACGGTGGCGGCGATATGCCGCCGCGAATTGATTCCCCTGTTCATGGCATTCCCTCTCCTGTGCTGGCCGGCGGCACCCGTGGTGGGGGTTCCCGCCCCCTGCCGCCCGCTCCCCGAGAGCGCGGGGCTTCGCCCGCTACTCCCACAATGTGAATGTACGCTTCACTTAATAGAACGGTATCAGTTTTTTGCGGACGTGCAAGGGTCTGACACCTGCGCGCAGCAAATTGTCGGAGCAGAGTATCGCTGGGAGGAAAGCCGGGCCTGCGACGACGCCCGCGCAGGCGGTCTAGAGGCTAAGGCCTAGCCGATAGAGTCGGTTGGCATTGCCGGCGAACAGCGCGCGGCGCTCGTCCTGAGAGAAGCCCGCAGTGATCGCGGCATAGGCGTCGAGATGGTCGGCGAAACTGCCGAACAGCTTGTCGGTGGGGAAGTCGCTGGCGAACATCGCGCGATCGGTCCCGAACAGCTCGATCGTTTCAAGGAGGTAGGGCCGGATCTGCGCGGGCGTCCAGGGGCGGTGGGTGAAGCCCATGCCGGAAAGCTTGGTCGCAACATTGGGCAAGGCGGCGAGCGCCTTCATGCCTGCGCGCCATGCCTCCCACTCGCCGGGCACCGCCATGCCGGTGTGGTTGACGATCACCTGCACCTCCGGATGCCGCGCGATCAGCCGGGCGAGGCCGGGGAACTGGCCGGGATAGGCCTGAAGGTCGAAGCTGAGGCCGTGGCGACCGAGCTGCGCGAAGCCCCGCGCCCAGGCGTCGTCCTGCGTCACGTCGCGCGGGGTATAGCTGCGGCGCGGATCGGGGTGCCAGTTGACGATATGCCGGATGCCGCGCACCGCCGGATGCCGGGCATGGGCGGCGAGCAGCGCGTCGACGTCCGGATCGTCGAGCGCAGCAAAGGCGATGATCGCATTGGGCAGGTCTCGCGCATCCGCCATCGCCTGCAGCCATTCGGTCTCGGCGAGTGCGTCCTCCGGTGCGGCGCCGGCATCGACATGGACGATGCCGCGCACGTCCCAGCCCGCTGCATCGGCCAGATAGTCGTCGAGCAGATAATTGCGGGCAATGGCCTCGACGCTACCATTGGGGCCGTCGCCGGCGAAAGGCGGTGTCAGCCAGGGATAGGCGATACGATCGAGATCCCACAGATGCACATGCGCATCGATGAACGGCAGATCGCGCTCCATGGTCCCCTCCCCTGCCCGCGTGCCTCAATAGGTCGTCCGGCCGCCCGACGTATCGAAGGTCGATGCGGTGGTGAAGCTGCATTCCTCGCTCGCCATGAACAGGATCATCGCGGCGCTTTCCTCCGCCTCGCCGAGCCGGCCCATCGGGATCTTCGAGCGCATATACTCGACCTGGCTCGGCGGCAGCTGGGCGAGGATCGGGCTTTCGAACGTCGCCGGGGTCAGCGCGTTGGCGATCACGCCCTTGCCCGCCAGTTCCTTGCCGAGCGACTTGGTAAAGCCGATCACCCCCGCCTTCGATGCCGAATAGGCCGAGGCATTGGGATTGCCTTCCTTGCCCGCCACCGAGGCGACGTTGACGATCCGGCCATAGCCGTTCGCCAGCAGATGCGGCACCACCGCGCGGCAGCAATAGAACAGGCCGTTGAGGTTGATGTCGATCACCCGGCGCCAGCTGTCGAGCGGGAATTCGTGCACCGGCACCGTCGCGCCGGTGATGCCCGCCGAACAAATCAGGATGTCGATCTTGCCCAGCGCCGCCGCCGTTGCCTCGGCCGCCCGCGCCACTGCGTCGGCGTCGGACACATCCAGCTGCTCGGTATGCGCGCCGCCGAGTTCGCCGGCCGCGATCGCAAGCTGTTCGGCGCTGAGATCCCACAAGGCGACCCTGCCGCCTTCAGCCACCAATCGCCGCGCAACCGCCAGCCCCAGACCGGAGGCGCCGCCGGTGATCACCGCCGTGCGCCCGGCGAAACGTCCTGCATATGCGTTCATGGGCTCTCTCAATGCGTATAGGGTCGGTGCATCGCCAGCTCGCGATTGAGCTCGACGCCGAAGCCGGGCTTGTCGAGCGCGCTCGCGCGGAGCCGGCCGTTTTGCGGCACCGGCTCGCCCAGCAATTGCGGATGGAACATCGGCACGACCTCGGTCGGTCCCGGATGCATCATCAGGAACTCGGCGAAGGGCGAGTTGTGGCGGGTGATGACGAAGTGATAGCTGTAGACCGACGAGCCATGCGGCACGACCAGCTTGCCGCGCGCATCGGCCAGCGCCGAGATCTTGAGCAGCTCGGTCACGCCGCCGCACCAGCCCACATCGGGCTGGATGATGTCGCAGCACTCCATCTCGAGCAGCATGCGGAAGCCCCAGCGGGTCGCCTCATGCTCGCCGGTGGTGACCAGCATGCCGCGCGGCACGTTGCGCTTGAGTTCGGCATAGCCCCAATAATCGTCGGGGCTGATCGCCTCCTCGATCCACTTGAGGCCATGCTCGTGCGCCGCGATGGCGAGGCGCGTCGCATAGTCGACGTCGAGCGCCATCCAGCAATCCCACATCAGCCAGAAATCGGGGCCGACGCGGGCGCGCATCTCGGCCAGCTCGGCGATGTTCTTGTGCAGCCCCTCGATCCCCTCGGCGGGGCCATGGTGCAGCGCCATCTTGCCGCCGATGAAGCCCAGCTCCTTGGCGATGTCCGGCCGCGCGCCGGTCGCGTAGAATTGCAGCTCGTCGCGCACCGCGCCGCCGAGCATCTGGTACACCGGCTCGCCGCGCAGCTTGCCGAGCAGGTCCCATAGCGCCAGGTCGACGCCGGAGATGGCGTTCACCACCAGCCCCTTGCGGCCATAATATTGGGTCGAGAAGTACATCTGATCCCAGATCTTCTCGACCTCGGTGGGGCTGCGGCCCTCGAGGAAGCGCGCGAGATGCTTCTCGACGATATAGCAGGCCGGCTCGCCGCCGGTCGTCACCGCGAAGCCGATCGTGCCGTCCTCGGCCTCGATCTCGACGATCAGCGTGCCGAGCACGTTGATGCCGAAGCTCTGCCGCGACTGGCGGTATTCGGGATAGCGCGCCATCGGCGTGGCGATGTGATCGTCGATCCAATGGCCTTCGCCCTGGTCGTGATAATCGGCGCCCCCGCCGCGAACGGTATAGGCGCGCACCTGCTTGATCTTCGAGAGTCCGATTGCCACGGCTCGACGTTTCCCTGCTGGCGTCCATCCCAGATGGCTGGACGGTTTCCGACAATGTGAAATCCGGGCGAACGACGTGCCAATATGTGGTACGCCGCAGCCAAGAGGTTCGGGTGGAACGCAGCCTTGCTTCGGCTGCCCGGCATCCTCCTGATACTTTACTTTCTCACTTTATGGGATAGGATGTTAATTGATGGAACACCCCACGTCAAATGCGGAAAGCGCGGAGGGCGCGGGCCCGGCGGGCGGAGGCTCCAAGATCCAGGGCAGCCAGACCTTGCTGCGTGGGCTCGACATGCTCGACAAGGTGATCGACGGGCCGGTGAAGCTGGCGGAACTGTCGCAGCGCATGGGGCTCACCCGCTCGACCACGCACCGGCTCGCCAACGCGCTGATCGATCGGGGGTTCGTCACCTATCTGCCGCGCGACGGCTATCAGCTGGGTCCGAAGCTGATCCAGCTCGGCTTCCTCGCCCAGAGCCAGGCGGACATCGTCCAGATCGCCCGCCCGCGCATGGAAGCGCTGGCGGCGGAGAGCGAGGACACGGTGCATCTTGGCCGGATGGACGGCGACCTCGCGCTCTATCTCGACAAAATTCCGGGCCGCCGCCGCGTCGAGATTTCCAGCCGGATCGGCGATCGCCAGCCGCTGACCTCGACCGGACTCGGCAAGGCGCTGCTGATCGACGCGCCCGAAGGGGAATGGGAGCGGCTCTACGCCGCCGATACGGGGCGCGGGCAGCAGCATACCGACCACAGCCTGTGGTTCGAACGGATGCGCGCCTATGCCGGCGCCGGCCATGCCTTCGACCTTGAGGAGAATGAGGATCTGATCCGCTGCGTGGCGGCGCCGGTGCGCGACGTTTCGGGGCGGATCGTCGCCGCGATCAGCGTATCGAGCGCGGCGCAATATATGGACGACGATCGCATGGCGACGCTCAGCGCGCAGGTACGCGGCACCGCCCAGGCGATCAGCACCGATCTCGGCTGGAGCGCCGACATGCGCCCGCCCAGGAAACAACGACGATAAGGAGAGTGTGGTGAAGCTTTTGGAGGGGAAGAGCGTGCTCGTCACCGGCGGGTCGACCGGCATCGGCCGGGCCGCCGCGATCGGTGCGGCGGAGGCGGGCGCCGACGTGGCGATCAACTATCACAGCCGTGACGAGGATGCCGCCGCGGTGGTCGCCGCGATCGAGGCGAAGGGCCGGCGGGCGCTGGCGGTGAAGGGCGACGTCGCCGATCCCGCCACCGCCTCCGATTTCATCGCGCGTGCCGTGGCGGCGTTCGGCAAGGTCGACGTGATGGTCTCCAATGCCGGCATCTGCCCCTTCCACGCCTTTCTCGACATGCCGGTGGAGACGGTGGAGCGGACGGTACAGGTCAATTTACTCGGCGGCTATTTCATGTGCCAGGCAGCCGCCCAGCAGATGGTCGTGCAGGGCCATGGCGGAGCGATCGTCGCCGTCTCGTCGATCTCGGCGCTGGTCGGCGGCGAATACCAGACCCATTATACCCCCACCAAGGCAGGGCTGCATTCGCTGATGCAGTCGGCGGCGATCGCGCTGGGGCGGCACGGCATCCGCTGCAACTCGGTGCTGCCGGGGACGATCCTCACCGAGATCAACAAGGACGATCTCGCCGACGCGGAGAAGCGGAAATACATGGAAAGCCGGGTGCCGCTCGGCCGGCTCGGCCAGCCCGAGGATCTCGCAGGACCCATCGTGTTCCTCGCCTCGGACATGGCGGCCTATGTCACCGGCGCGGCACTGCTGGTCGACGGCGGCGCGTTCGTGAACCTGCAATGAGGGGGGCGCTCCTCGTGGCGGCACTTGCCCTCGCCGCCCCTGCGCAAGCGCAGACCCGATTATTCATCGCCAGCGATTCGACCGCGCAGACTTATGCCACCGATCGCTACCCGCAGACCGGCTGGGGGCAGATGCTCCCCTGCGGCCTGAGCGCCGACGCCGTGGTGGTCAACCGCGCGATCGGTGGCCGCAGCACCAAGTCGTTCATCGCCGAAGGCCGGTGGGAAACGCTGCTCGCCGAGGCCAAGCCGGGCGACGTGGTGCTGATCCAGTTTGGCCACAACGATTCGAGCAGCAACAAGCCCGAGCGCTATGCCCCCGCCGCCACGCTCTACCGCGACAATCTGCTGCGAATGATCTGGGAGGCGCGCGGGCACGGGCTGGTGCCAGTGCTCGTCACCCCACCGGTGCGGCGCAGCTTCGACGGCACCAGGGTGAAGGCCGATTTCGCCGCCTATAGCGAGGTGATGCGCGCGCTGGTCTCCAGCACCAACACGCCGCTGCTCGACCTCGAGGCGCGCTCGGCCGATCTGCTCCAGCGGCTGGGGCCGGACGGATCGCGCAAGCTCTATCTGCACCTCACGCCCGCGGACAAGGCGCCGGGCTTTCCCAAAGGCATCGACGACGACACCCATTTCAGCGAACTCGGCGCCCGCGCCATCGCCGATCTGGTGGCGCAGGAACTCAAGGGACTGAAGCTGCCGATCGCCGAGAAGGTGCTGGCCGAACGGCAGGACCTCACCCGCACCACCCCGCTCGGCAGCACGGCCTGTCACTAGAAGCCGAGCGACACCGCCAGCGTGACCGCCTGGCGCGATCGCTCGCGGCGGCGATAAAAGTCGGTGCCCGGCAGCCCGCCCGTCCAGGCGAGCTGGGCATCGACCCGGCCGATCCGCCGGGCCACGCCGAGGCTGTAATCGAATTGGGTGCGATCGGTGACGTAGCGCGGCAGGCTCCCCACAAAGCGCATCGCGCCGGCATGGGCGAGCAGCCGCCATGCCGGTGCCGGCCGCACCACGCCGTCCAGCGTGGCGTAGAGCGTGGTCGTGCCGCGCCGCAGATAGTCCGGCGAATAATGCAGCCGCGCGGATAGGCTGCGCCCGCTCATGCCGGCATAGACTTCGCTATAGCCCGATCCGCTCGCCGACGCGGAGGTCGCCATGAACTCGCGCCGCGTCACCCCCAGATCGAGCACGCGGCCGCCCGGCAGCCGCCACGCATAGCCGGCATCGATCCCGGCCGAGACCAGGTCCACCCCGGTGGGCAGCGCGGCGGCAGTGGCCGAGGCATCGGCATAGGCGCCCGAACGCTCGTCATAGCCGAGCGACAGCGTCGCCGCAGGGCGGCCGTCGCTGAGGCTGCGGCCGCGCCAGCGCTCGTCATTCGTGATGTTCAGCTGGCCGCTCCACTGCGCCCGGGCGGCGACGGGGGCGATCAGCGCCGCGGCAAGCGCCAGCAGCGCTTCAGGGGCGTAACCCACCCATGCATTTCGCTTTTCCCACCACGCTCGCACAGGCATCGACCTCCCCCCCGCCGGGTCTAGCAGAGACGAGCCGGGCGCGTCTGCCGGGCGCAGCCTGTCCCTCGCGCAGCAACGCGACCAGGCCGCTCACCTCGGCAGCAGCATAGGAGGCGCCGCTCGCGAGATACCAGCGGCCGCCGGGCTGCGTCGTGGGAATATCGCGACCGGGCGCCGCATAGGGGCCGCCCGCCTGCCCGGTAGTCATCTCCGCCACCGCCACCACACCGGGCATCGATGCCGGGAAGCCGCCGCCGGGGAGCTTCGGGTCATAGGCCGCCACCACCGTCGCTCCCCGCGCCACGCCGATTCGCAGCAGCGTTTCCAGCAGCCGGCTCGGCGGCCCGGCAAGGCTGAGGTTGATCACATCGGCGCGCTGCTCGACGGCGAAGCTGATTGCCTTCGCGAGGCTCAGGCTGTCGCACAGCGTCGCGGCGGTGCGGCCGGCGCCGCGTTCCTGGCAAGCGCGGAGCGCGAGCAGCCGCGCGGCGGGCGCAATGCCGACGATGCCGATGCCGTTGTCCCCGCGCGCGACGATGACGCCGGCGATGCCGGTGCCATGGCTTTCCGCTGTAAGGGGTGACCCACCGACGAAATCGCGCTCGACCGCGATTTGCCCGGCCAGATCCGGATGATGCACGTCCACCTGGCTGTCGATCACCGCGACCCGCGCGCCACGGCCGGTTGCCGTCCGATGCAGCATCGCCAGGCGCCAGGCCCGCGCCACCGGCTGGGCCGGATAGAGCGGATCGTTCGGCAGCGGATCGCCGCGCGCCACGCCCAATGCCTCGAAGGTGGCGATCGGCTCCGACCATTCGACCGCCGGGTCGCGCGAGACCTGCGCCGCCACCTCCGCGGGCGCGCGACCGGCCGGGACTTCCAGGATGAAACAGTCGATTCCGATCATCGGCATCGGCCAGTTACCGGCAAGGCGCAGCCCGTGGCGCCGCGCCACCGCCGCCGCGATTCGCCGGCGGGCCGCCGCGGACTGGTCCTCGCCATAGCCGCCGCCATAGCCGCTGCCGGCGCGAAAATGCGCGGGCGCCAGCCGCAGCATCACCAGGATGCGCGGCGTATCGGGTTCGGGCGCCTGGGCGTGCGCGGGCAGGCCAGCGACAAGCGCGAGCAGCATCGCCAGCACGCCGTGCCATCGTCTCATGGCGCAGGATCGACCGGCTGCGCCAGCGTCACTCCGGCCTCGGCGCGCAGCCGTGCCAGCGCCGCCGCGCGTTCGTTCGGCGCGATCGCGAGCAGATAGGCGCCCGCTGCCGTCGGGCCATCCACCAGCCGCGCGCCCGATGCCTCGATCGCCTTGCGCAGCGCCGGTTCGCGCGTGTCGGGTGCGAACATCACCAGGATGTTGCCGGCCGGCGCCTGCTGCGGCGATCCCAATGCGTGATAGGGTTCCGGCGCGACCGGCGACGACGCCTGGCGCTGGAGATGCAGCACCACACCGACGCCCAGCACGAGCACCGCCGCCTGCGCCGCCAGCATCCAGCCGGCGCGGCGCAAAAAGCGGTTCGGCAGCCGCGGCGTTTCGTCCGGCTGCGCAAGGTCCGCAACCATGCGGTCCCACCCCGTCACGCTCGGCGCCGGCAGGCCGGCAACCGCCGCATGCAGCCGTCGTTCGGCCGCGAGCTCGCCCCGGCATTCCTCGCATCCGGCCAGATGCGCATCGACCAGCAGCCGGTCGCCGGGCTCGATCGCGCCGGTCACATACCAGGGGAGCAGCAGCATCGTCGCTTCGTGCGGATCGCCGCGCAGGTGGAGAAGTTCGCCCATCGTCTAGATCCAGTCCGCCAGTTCGCCCGCCATCGCGCGTCGCAAATGGCGCCGGGCATGAAACATCCGCGTCTTCACCGTATCGACCGGACATCCCAGAATTTCGGCGATCTCGCGATAGCCGATCTCGTGAAAATAGGTGAGGTCCACCACCGCGCGGTGATCGGCGGAGAGCCCCGCCATCGCGCGCTGGAGCGCCTGGCGGGTACGGTCCTGCGACAGTGGCGCATCGGCGGCCGCGTCGCCGGGCAGCTCGGCCAGCACCGCGTCGCTCTCGCTCGGCGCCGCGTGTCGGTTCCGCGCGCGGACCGCCTTGCGATAGGCGATGGCGAACAGCCAGGTCGACAGCCGGCTCGCGCCGGTGAAGTCGCCAGCCTTCTGCCACAGTACCATCAGCGTATCGTTGACGACTTCCTCGACCAGCGCCGGCGAGCGCACCAGCGTGCCGACGAACCGCGCCAGCCGCGGCTGGTAGCGCCGGTAGAGCTGCTCGAACGCGCGCAAGTCACGCGCGCGCACGGCGACGACGAGGCCCATCTCCTCGTCGTCCTCCCGCGCCAGCGTGGGCCGGGCCTGATGATCGGTGTACGTCACGCCATTCCTTCGCTCCCATCTTAGTGGCGCCGATGGGAGCGAAGGTTCAACCGGTACGTCCCGGAGGACGAATTTTCGCCGGCCGGGCGGTTTTCCGTGCCCGGCCGGACGCAGCGATCAGCCGAACGCCAGCGCGGTGCGGCGACGACGGTAGCGGAGCATGCCGCCGGCCGCGCCGGCGCCGAGCATCAGCATCGCCCAGCTCGCCGGTTCCGGCACCGCGGCGGCGAGCGTGGCGTTCTCCGGCGCGAAATCGCTGATCGCGGCGTTGCCGGAACCCGCACGCGGCCACAGGTTGAAGCCATATTGGGTAGGGGCGAACCCGGTGCTCGGCAGCAGCGATAGCGGCACCTTCACCGTCAGGATGTTGCCGGCGATGGCGACCCAGCTCGAATCCAGCGCGGTACCGCCGATCGAGCCGGTGCCGTCCTTCTGCACCACGATCGCCTGGTCGAAGATCACGTTACCCTGCCCGATGCCGCCGAACGGCCGGATCGCACCCGTGCCGGTATTGACGCCGTAGACATAGAAGCCGGGCGTGCCCGGCGTGATCGTGCCGGCAAACGTCGCGCCCAGCGTGAACAGCTGGGCGGCGGCGTCGTAGCTCACCGAAAAGCTGGTGACATCGAGATCGGCGAGCTTGGGGCCGGTATAGCCGGTGAGGAAGTCACCCGTCGCATCGGTGACGGTCTGGGTCTGGGCCAGCGCAGGAGCGGCGGCAAACGAGACGAGCGCGGCTGCGCCCAAAAGAATACGCATGGATTGGTTCTCCCGAGGATAGCCCGATCCGGCGCACAGGGGGTCGCCGGACCGGACACGCACGCCAGGCCCCGGCACGGAAAGGGGAAGATGCCGGCCAGAACCTGTCGCACCCCGTCAGTGCCGGTGCCCATGCGGAAGGTTCAAAGCGCATTAACCTTTTTTCGCAGGCGACCGATGTCCGCCGCCCCGCAGCCTATTGGCTATATCGTGGAAGTGCGTTATACATATTGGAACGTCTCAACAAAGATTGAGACAAGCCGGTGCGCGAAGCGGCCTCGGCGACAAAAGGAGGGAGAGGATAATGTCATATGGTTCCGGTCCGCAGGCGACCGCCGCTCGTCGGGGTAGCTCGGGTCTAGCGCTTGCGATCGCCCTGGTTTCGGCCGCTCCCGCCTTCGCCCAGACGGCGCCGGCGCAGGACGCGCCGCCCCCCGAAGAGGCCGAGATCATCGTCCGCGGCTTCCGCGCGTCGCTCGACAGCGCGCTGAGCCTGAAGCGCAACGAAACCGCCGCGGTCGATTCGATCGTCGCGGAGGACATCGGCAAGTTCCCGGACAGCAACCTCGCCGAATCGATGCAGCGCGTGCCGGGCGTGGCGCTGTCACGCGGCGATGGCGGCGAGGGGCGCAACATCTCGGTCCGCGGCCTGGGCGCCGCCTTCACCCGGGTGCGCATCAACGGCATGGAAGGCAGCGCGCAGACCGGGTCGTCGGACATCTACGGCGCGGGCAATTCGGGCCGCAGCTTCGACTTCAACGTGTTTCCGACCGAGATCTTCTCGGCGCTCTCCGTGCGCAAGACGACCTCCGCCGATGTCGAGGAAGGCTCGCTCGGCGCGACGGTGGACCTTAGCGCGCCCAAGCCGCTCGACCTCAAGAAGGATTTCACCCTCACCGCCACGCTGCGCGGCGTGTACAACGAAGTGAGCAAGAAGACCGACCCGCGCGGTTCGCTTCTGATCGGCAAGAAGTTCGCCGATGGCCGCTTTGGCGTGCTCGCCAGCTTCGCCTATCAGAAGCGCCATATCCGCGAGGTCGGCTATTCGGCGGTCGATATCCTTTCGGCCAATACCAACGCCTATGATCCCGACGGCACCGGCCCCGCGCTGGCCCAGCCCTTCTGCACACCGATCGGCTACGCGCCGGTCAGCCCCGGCGTCGGCACCAAGGGCGCGACCGCCACGCAGTGCAGCAGCGGCAATCCGCGCACCAGCACCACCGCGGCCTACAACACCATCGCCAATCTGCGCCGGGCCGATCTGCCGAACGTGCCGGGCAGCGGTGCCTTCCTGCCGCGCCTGCCGCGCTATGTGAATTCGGAGCAGGATACCGAGCGCTTGGGCGGCACGCTCTCGCTGCAGTTCCGGCCCGACGATGACACCGATATCAGCGTCGACGCGATCTATTCGCGCTTCGAGGTCACCCGGCGCGACAACTACATCGCCGGCATCTCGTTCGGCCGGTCGATCACCAATAACGGCCAGCCGATGGTCTCGGTGCGCGACGCCCAGTTCAGCTCGAACGGTTCGCTGCTCTACGGCCTGTTCGACGGGGTCGACGTCCGCTCCGAAGGGCTGGTCGATCACTGGACGTCGGATTTCCTCCAGGTGAACGCCAACCTGCGGCACCGCTTCACCGACAAGTTCCAGATCGACATGATGGTCGGCAAGAACCAGTCGGTCTGGTGGAATCCGAAACGCTTCCAGACCTTCATGGACGCGATCGACACGCCCAATTTCTCGATCGATTTCCGCAACGGCGCCAGCACCCCGCTGATCGGCTTCGGCTTCGACGTGTCGAACCCGGCCAACTTCACCTATGCCCCGGGCCGTTCGGACGGCACGGTGCTCGGCGGGTTCAGCTTCCAGGGCAAGCCGTCGAAGAACCAGACCGACAATTTCACCGGCGAGCTGAATGCCGACTATAGCTTTAGCGACGCGATCAAGCTGCGCGTGGGCGGCCAGTATCGCAGCAGCGATTTCAACGCCTGGACCTCGCTGCCCTACACCTCACAGACGATCGTGCAGGCGCTACCCGCCGGCACCACGCTCGCCAGCCTCACCCGCCAGATCAGCGGGCTCGACCAGTTGTTCGGCAGCGGCGCGCCGGCGAGCTGGGCGGCGATCGATCCGGACAAATGGGCGCAGGCGTTCAACTACGACGCGATCCAGTTCTGCCGCACCGAATGCGGCGCCGGCGCCTCGCGCATCCGCGAGCAGGTGAAGAGCGCCTATGCGATGGCGACCTTCGACACGGGCTTCGCGCTGCCGGTGAAGCTGCGCGGCGATGTCGGTGTGCGCTATGTGAAGACCGACATGCTCGCCGCCGGCGTGGTCAGCGTCTCCGCCCCCGGTGCCACGCCCACCAATCTGCGCGGCCAATATGGCCAGGTGCTGCGCGACTATGCGGACTGGCTACCCTCGGCCAACCTGGTGTTCGAGCCGGCGCGCAACCTGCTGCTCCGCCTCGCCGCCGCCAAGGTGATGTCGCGGCCGGAGCTTGGCCAGCTGGCGCCGACCAGCGGCATCACTGCCACCACCCGCACCGGCAACATCAACAACCCCTATCTCGATCCGATCCGCGCCGACACCTTTGATGCAGCGGTGGAATGGTATTTCCAGCCGGGATCGCTGTTCTCGGTGGCGTATTTCCACAAGAACATCAAAACCTATATCCAGCGGGTAACGAGCCAGATCCCGTTCAACCAGCTGGGGCTGCCGACGGCACTGCTCGACAACACGAATACCGCGCCGACCGAGATCTTCACCGTCGGCCAGCCGGTCAACACCCCCGGCGGCAAGCTGAACGGCGTTGAGGTGAACGCGCAGGTGCAGCTGCGCTTCCTGCCCGGCTTCCTGAAAAACCTGGGCGTGCTGGGCAACTACACCCATGTCACCTCGAAGATCCGCTATATCCTGGCCAGCGTGAACGGCACGCCGACCGTCACCACCACCGCGGATCTGGTCGGCCTCTCCAAGAACACCGCGAGCGGGACGATCTTCTACGAGGATACGAAGTTCAGCATCCGCGGCACCGCCAGCTACCGTGATCGCTATATCCGCGCGATCCCTGCCTCGCCGGGCAGCGACGTGCAGGGCAATTCGCCCAACACCTTTGTCGACGCCTCGGCCTCGTTCAATGTGGGCGAGCATGTGAAACTGATCGTCGAGGCGCAGAACCTCACCGACGAGCGCAACAACCTCTACATCGACAGCACCCGCCGCGACACGCTGTTTCAGACGCGGATCGGGCGGACGTTCAACTTCGGCGTCAATTTCCAGTTCTAACCTGCCTCCCCTCGGGCCGCTGCTTCATCCCGGCGGCCCGCTTTTTGCGTTCCGATGGAGACCGCACCCATGCGTTTCGCCTTGCTCGCCGCCGCCCTGGTCCCGCTCGCCGCGCCGGTCACCGATACGCTGAACGGACGCCAGGTCGAACGGCTCGACCGCGCGCTGGTCGCGGTGCCGGCGGCAGAGGGCGGCGGCGTGCATATCGCGTGGCGGCTGCTCGGCACCGATCCGAAACGCATCACCTTCACGCTGCTGCGCGACGGCAAGCCGATCGCACGGGTCGCCGCGAACCAGCCGACCAGCTATCACGACAAGGCGGGCACGCCGGCGTCGCACTATGCGTTGGCGGTGGACGGCGGAGCGCCAGGCCAGGCGGTGGGCGTCTGGACACAAGGTTATCTTGCCGTGCCGCTCGACAAGCCCGCCGACCGCACAACGCCGGAGGGCGAGACCTATGGCTACAGCGCCAACGACGTCTCGGTCGGCGATCTCGACGGCGACGGCCGTTACGAGCTGATCGTGAAATGGGTCCCCAGCATCGCCAAGGACAATGCGTTTGCCGGCTATACCGGCGAGACGCTGATCGACGCCTATACGCTGGAGGGCAGGAAACTCTGGCGCATCGATCTCGGCCGCAACATCCGGTCGGGCGCACATTATACCCAGTTCATGGTGTTCGACCTCGACGGCGACGGCCGTGCCGAAGTGGCGATGAAGACCGCCGACGGCACGATCGACGGCGCCGGCAAGGCGATCGGCGCCCCTTCCAAGGACTGGCGCCACGGCGACGCGGCGGTGGAGGTGCCCGATCGCACCGGCTCCACGCTCACCAGCGACGGCCGCAAGATGGCCAATCTCAAGGGCCGCATTCTCGACGGGCCCGAATATCTGACCGTGTTCGACGGCCGCACCGGCCGCGCGCTCGCCACCGCGCCCTATGCCCCGCCGCGTGGGGGTGCCACCGAGGCCGAGCTGAAGGCGATCTGGGGCGACGGCTATGGTAATCGGTCCGAACGCTATCTCGCCGGCGTCGCCTATCTCGACGGCCACCGCCCAAGCCTCGTGTTCGGCCGCGGCTACTATGCCCGCTCGACCATCGCCGCCTGGGACTGGCGCGATGGCAAACTGACGCAGCGCTGGCTGTTCGACAGCGCGAAGCCGGGCAATGAGAAATATGGCGACATGGGCAACCACCAGCTCTCGGTCGCCGATGTCGACGGCGATGGCCGCGACGAAGTGATCTACGGATCGATGGCGGTCGACGATGACGGCAAGGGCCTTTGGTCCTCGGGGCTGGGCCATGGCGACACCATGCATGTCGGCGATCTCGACCCCACCCGGCCGGGGCTCGAAAAGTTCGGGGTGCACGAGGAGATGCGCCGCAGCGGCAACCGCGGCGCGGCGATGCTCGACGCGCGCACCGGCGAACTGCTCTGGTCCACGCCCGCCGACAAGGACACCGGCCGCGGCATCGCGGTGGATATCGACCCGCGCTTTCCCGGCGCCGAGGCCTGGGCGAGCAACTCGCCGGACTTGTACGACGCGCGCGGCAAGGTGATCCCCGGCGGCCACCCGCGCGCCGCCAATTTCAGCATCTATTGGGACGGCGACGCGCTCGCCGAGCTGCTCGACGGCACGCGCATTACCAAATGGGACTGGACGACCAGCACCGAGAAGCTGCTGCTCGATCCGCCGGGCACCACCTCCAACAACGGCACCAAGCGCAACCCGTCGCTCTCGGCCGACATTCTCGGCGACTGGCGCGAGGAGCTGGTGCTGCCCAGCACCGACAGCCGCGAGCTTCGCATCTATGCGACGCCCTACCCGACCGCCATCCGGCTTCCGACGCTGATGCACGATCCGGTCTATCGGCTGGGCGTCGCCTGGCAGAACACGGCGTACAACCAGCCGCCGCATCTGTCGTTCGACCTCGCCACCCACAAATAGCCAAGGTTGACGCAATGTGGATGCTGGCGATGCTCGCAGCCGTGACCGGTCCCCTCACCTTCGACCTCGCCCCCGGCGCCCCGCCCCGGCCGGGCAGCGTCGCGGTGGCCGAGGGCACGCCCTACCAGCCCGGCGGCCATGGCTATGAGCCCGGCGGGCGGGCGCGCGAGCGGCTCTTTTCGGTCGCGGTGCCCGAGGGCAATTACCGGGTGACGGTGCGGCTGGGTGACGCCCACGCATCCTCGCGCACCACGGTGAAGGCCGAATCACGCCGGCTGATGCTCCGCGCCATCACCACTGCACCGGGGCAGTTCGTCACCGCCAGCTTCGTGGTGAACGTCCGCACGGCCGCACTGACTCCGCCGCCGGCCAACGCGCCGGGCGGCACCGCCGTCCGGCTCAAGCCGCGCGAGGCGGGCAGCTATACGTGGGACGACAAGCTCACGCTCGAATTCCTCGGCGACCCCCGCGTGCAGCGGGTGACCATCGAGCCGGTAGCGGTGCCCACCGTATTCCTCGCCGGCGATTCCACCGTCACCGATCAGCGTGCCGAGCCCGCCGCAAGCTGGGGCCAGATGCTGCCGGCGCTGTTCCAGCCCGACATCGCCATCGCCAACCACGCGGAATCGGGTGAAACGCTGAAATCGTTCGTCACCGAACTGCGCTTCGACAAGCTGCTGTCGCAGGTGAAGCCAGGCGACTGGGTGCTGATCCAGTTCGGCCATAACGACCAGAAGGCCGAGTGGCCGCAGACCTATGCCGATCCCGTGGTGACCTACCCCGCATGGCTGCGCACCTATATCGCCGAAGTTCGGCGGCGCGGCGGGCGGCCGGTGCTGGTCACCTCGCCCGAGCGGCGCAATTTCGACGCCGGCCGCATCCGCCACACGCTGGCCGACTATGCCGAGGCGATGCGCAAGGTCGCGGGTGCCGAGGGCGTGCCGCTGGTCGATCTGCAGGCCGCGTCGATCGCGCTCTACGAAGCCTATGGCCCGGCCGAGGCGACGAAGCTGTTCAACGACGGCGGCCGCGACAAGACGCACCACAACAACGAAGGCGCCTGGCTGCTGGCACGCGCGGTGGCGGCAGGGCTGGCGGCAGCAGCGCCGGATCTGGGCCTACACCTCTATCCCGACGCCCGGCGCTTCGACCCTGCACACCCGCCGGCGCTCGACAGTCTCGCGCTGGTACCGAGCCTCGCCGCCAGCAGCGAACGGCCGGCGGGGAGCTGATGCGCACCGGCCTCGTCCTCGATGTCCGGGAGCATGGCGCGTGCGGCGACGGAATCGCGCTCGACACGCCCGCCATCGCCGCCGCACTCGCCGCCGCGCACAAGGCAGGCGGCGGGATCGTGCTGCTGCCGCCGGGTACCTATCGCAGCTTCTCGCTCCGCCTGCCGAGCCGCGTCACCCTCGCGATCGAGGCCGGCGCCACCCTGCTCGCCGCCGCGCCCGGCGCGGATTGCGCCTACGACCTCCCCGAGGAACGCGGCGCCCAGCGCTACCAGGATTTCGGCCACAGCCACTGGCACAACAGCCTGATCTGGGCCGAGGATGCGGAGGACATCGCGATCCTCGGCAAGGGCCGCATCGACGGGGCCGGCCTTACCCGCAACGGCCCCGGCACGCCTTGGAGCGCCCAGCGCGGCGAGCGCCCGCTTTCCATGGCCGGCATGTCTGCCGCCCAAGTCTCGAACCTGGAACGCGACGCCCTCGCGATGCGCGGCCAGGGCAACAAGGCGATCGCCCTCGCCCGCTGCCGCCGCGTCACGATCGAGGGCATCACCCTCTTCCGCGCGGGCCATTTCGCGATCCTCGCCAGCGAAGTGGAGGACCTGCGCTGCACCGGCCTCACCATCGACAGCAACCGCGACGGCATTGACCTCGACGGCGTTCGCCGCGCGAGTATCGCCCGGTGCCGCGTCAACACCCCCAATGACGACGCAATCGTGCTCAAGACCAGCCTCGCGCTCGGCCGTACGTCTTGCGAGGACGTGACGATCGAGGACTGCACCGTCTCCGGCTACGACCTCGGCACGCTACTCGACGGCACCCATGGCCGCACCCAGCAGCTCGCCCCCGATCGCGACCGCGTCACCGGCCGCATCAAGCTCGGCACCGAAAGCAATGGCGATTTCCGCCGCATCCGCATCCGCAATTGCCGCTTCGTCCGCAGCCGCGGCTTGGCGATCGAGAGTGTCGACGGCGGCGTGATCGAGGACGTCCGCGTCGAAAACATCACGATGGAGGAAGTCACGACCGCCCCGCTCTTCCTCCGCCTTGGCGCCCGGCTGCGTGGGCCGGAGGGTACGAAGATCGGCGCGATCCGCGACATCGGCATCCATGGCATGACCGCAACCGGCATCGACCCGCGCTTCGCCGCGATTCTCGCCGCCCTGCCAGGCCATCCGATCGAGGATGTGCGCCTGTCGGACATCGACCTGCGCTTCGCCGATGCGCTGGCTGGCCCGCCACCGCAGACGCCTCCGGAACTGGCCGACGCCTACCCCGAGCCCAGCATGTTCGGTCCCACCCCCGCCTGGGGTCTGTGGGCGCGACACGTCCGGGCGCTCTCCGCCGCGCGCCTCTCGCTGCGCCGGACCGGCACTGACCTGCGCCCACCGCTGCTGCTCGACGACGCCGCGGACGCGCGGATCGCGTTTGACGTCGACGCGCCGCACCGCTACCATATCATGCATAACAGTTCCACATAGTGGCTCGGAGGGGAAATGCGGGTTCATGCGTTCCGGATGCAGCTCAAGCCCGGCATGGCGGAGGAGTATAAGGCGCGCCACGACGCGATCTGGCCCGAGCTGGCGACGTTGCTGCGCGATGCCGGCATTCGCGACTATTCGATCTTCCTCGACGAGGCGACCGGCGCGCTGTTCGCCGTGCTGAAGCTTACCGAGGATGCGACCAACGACCAGCTGCCCGCCCATCCAGTGATGCGGCGCTGGTGGGACCATATGGCGCCGCTGATGGAAGTCGCGGCGGACAACAAGCCGCTCGAATGGCCGCTCCGCCCGGTCTTCCACCTGCCATGATCCGCACCGCGCTGCTCGCCACCGGTCTGCTCGCCGCCCTCCCCGTCGCCGCGCAGGAAGCCAGGCCGACCGCCAACCTCGCTGCGCCGGTGAAAACCTTCGGCCGAGTGTCCTTCGACGCGCGCTCGCTGATGATCGACGGCAAGCGGACCGTGATCTGGTCGAGCGAGATGCACGCCTTCCGTCTACCCTCGCCCGATCTGTGGCGCGACGTGCTGCAGAAGATGAAGGCGAGCGGCTTCAACACCGTCGCCTTCTATTTCGACTGGGGATTCCATAGCCCGAAGCGCGGCGTCTACGATTTTTCCGGCATCCGCGACATCGATCGGCTGCTGACCATGGCGGAAGAGGAGGGCCTCTACGTCATCACCCGCGCCGGCCCCTATGTGAATGCCGAGCTGACGCGCGGCGGCTTTCCGGGCTGGCTGATCAACCAGCGCGCCCGCGCCCGCACCGACGATCCGGAGTATATGGCCGCGGCCGACGAGTGGCTGACCCGGGTCCATGCGATCATCGCCCGCCACCAGATCAACGGCGACGGCAAGGGCCATCGCGGGACGGTGATCCTCCACCAGATCGAGAACGAGCTGGCGCTGACCACGCCGGCGCAGCGCCGCTACATGGACCATCTCGCCGCCAAGGCGCGCGCGGACGGCATCAATGTACCGTTGTTCCACAACGATCAGGGCCGCAACGGCTATTGGGTGCCGGCCGGCGCTGGCGTGGAGAAGACGGTGGAAGGTCCCGCGGACCTTTACGCGTTCGACGGCTATCCCGGCGGCACCTGCACCGTGGCGGGCAAGCCGACGCGCGGTTCGGCGGCACCGGACTGGGGCTTCTATGGCCCCGGCGGCGCGAAAGGCGGCGCATCGGCCTCGCCCAACACGCCGGGATTCCTTGCCGAGTTCGGCGGCGGCTGGTTCGATTACTGGGGCTCGAACGGCGGATACGAGTGCAACGCGATCCAGCGGGGCAAGCGCTTCCAGCGGGTGTTCTACGGCACCAACCTTGCCAACGGCATCGCGATCCAGAGCTTTTACATGGGGTTCGGCGGCACCAGCTGGGGCTGGCTGCCCGCGCCGGTGGTGTTCACGAGCTATGACTATGGCTCGGCGATCGCCGAAACGCGCGCGCTGCGCCCCAAGGCCGAAGAGCTGAAGCAGCTCGCCGGGCTGATCCAGAGTGTGCCCGACCTCGCCGGGATGGTGCCGGCAGGGCCGGTGGCGGTCTCGTCGGAGCGCATCCAAGTCTATCACAACAAGCGCCCGGAGAGCGACGCGCGCTTCCTGCTCGTCACCCACAAGCCGTCGAACGGCCAGACCGAAGACCGCTTCACCGTCACCGCCGACCTGCCCGATGGCCGGTACAGCTGGCCAATGCAGCTGAACGGCTTCGACGCGAAATGGCTGGTCGCGGGCGTAACGCTGGGCGGGCAGCGGCTGGTCTATGCGAGCTCGGAACTGCAGGCAGCGCTGCGTCAGGACGGTCGCGACGTGCTGCTGTTCTACGGCCGCGCGAGCGAGCCGGGCGAAACGGTGCTGCGCTACGCCTCCGCGCCCAAGGTCGAGGTGCTGGAGGGCGCCGCGACCTCGGCCTTCGACAGCGCGCGTGGCGACCTGAAGCTCGCATATACCCATCAGGGCCTAACCCGGTTGCGCATCACCGGCGGAGGGCGGCCGCCGCTCACCCTGCTGATCGCCGACGAAGCCGAGGGCGCGCGCTTCTGGCGGATGGGCGACACGCTGGTGCGCGGCCCCGCTTTGGTCCGCCGCGCGACGCCGCAGGGCAACACCCTAGCCCTCAGCGGCGATACCGAGGCGCCAGCGCCACTCGAAGTCTGGGGCTCCGCCGCCACGCGCAGCCTGCGCTGGAATGGCGCGCCCGTCGCCACGACCCGCAGCGCCTCCGGGAGTCTCGTGGCCAGCAAGCCCCTGCCCGGCCCCGCGCCGATCACCCTGCCCGCGCTGCGCTGGGTCTCCGCGCCAGGCACGCCCGAGGCCGATCCCGGCTTCGACGACCGCGACTGGCCATCGATCGACAACCGCGCCTATGCCAGCATCACCGCCCGCCCGGACGGCGTGCCCAATATGCTGATGGACACGC
>Ga0307412_10000215_pt1 | contig 39239 bp, 38 predicted proteins | sample DK1Cmetagenome_3_FD_203823 | JGI IMG/M metagenome (GOLD analysis project Ga0307412, IMG submission 203823) | Maize rhizosphere microbial communities from greenhouse at UC Davis, California, United States - DK15-C-1 | ecosystem: Host-associated > Plants > Roots > Rhizosphere > Soil | place: USA...
AAATCAAGGAAGAACATATCATCAACATGCACAATTTTCTGCCACATCGCGAGCCGATGCTTATGGCGGATCATATTTTGGAATTAACCAAAGAAAAAGTTGTGACTTCCTTTGAAATTAAAGAAGACAATATTTTTGTTCATAATAATGAATTTGCAGAAGTCGGTTTAATTGAAAATTCGGCCCAGACCTGTTCATCTATTTTCGGACAAAGCTTTTTTGAAAACCCTGATGCCGATACAAAAGTGATTGGTTTCATTACCAATATCAAAAAAATTGAAGTTTTTGCCTTGCCGAAAGTTGGTGATAAAATCATTACAAAAGCATCATTGATTTCCCAGTTTGAAAACATCTGCAATATCTTTTGTGAGACTTTTAATAATGATGAATTATTAATTAGGGTTGAAATTAATTTGTTTATTCAAGAAGTAAAACACTAATAACCAATGAAAAAGCAAGACCTTCCTCAAGACGAAAGCAACCTAAAGTCGGCAAATATGACCGAAGTGTTATATGTGACTGATGAAAACGATAATTACACCACCGCCAACAGCATCGGATGGGAAGCAAAAAAAGCAGCTTTGGAAGAATCCATGGAACTGATTAATGAAAGAATTGAAGAAGCAAAACAAGATGTTGCTAATAATAAAGTAAGCCCGATTATTTATTTCATGGAACTAAATAAAATGGATTTACAAGTTCTTGCAGCTTACGTCGGAATGTGGCAATGGCGCGTAAAAAGACACGCAAAACCAAAAATATTTAAAACACTAAGCGAACCCGTACTGAAAAAATATGCCGATGCATTCGGAATTTCAGTGGATGAATTAAAAAACTTTAACGGAAAATAGAAAGTAATAAACTTTTCAGAGTTTGCACGATGAAAGGTTGAAAGATAACAAGCTACGAATGAAACTTAATTTTGAACACCATCAGACCGCACATTGCGAAAACGGTGTTGCCTCTAATTTATTATTAAACAAAGGTTTAAAGCTCAGCGAGCCCATGATTTTCGGAATCGGCTCCGGATTATTCTTTGTGTATTTACCTTTTTTAAAAGTAAATTTTGCACCCGGTTTTAGCTACAGGCCAATGCCCGGAGCTATTTTCAGCAAAGCAGCAAAAAGACTGGGAATTAAAATTAAAAGAGTAAAATTTTCAAATCCTCAGGAAGCCCAAAAAGCACTTGAGAAAAACCTTGAAAACAATATCCCGACAGGGCTTCAGGTAGGGGTCTTCAACCTGACTTATTTTCCTGAAGAATATAAATTCCATTTCAACGCCCACAATTTGGTGGTTTATGGAAAAGAAAACGGAAGATTTCTAATCAGTGACCCCGTAATGGATTACACCACTTCCCTTTCCGAAGCGGAACTGGAAAAAGTGAGATACGCCAAAGGTGCACTCCCCCCGAAAGGCCACATGTACTACCCGACTTACATTCCTGAAAATGTAAACCTCGAAGAAGCCATTAAAAAAGGGATCAAGGATACTTGCAAAAATATGCTGGCCCCGGTTCCTCTTATCGGCGTAAAAGCCATGAGATGGGTGGCAAGAAGTATCCCGAAATGGGCAGAAAAAAAAGGTACAAAAGTGACTAATCACTATTTAGGACAATTGATCAGAATGCAGGAAGAAATCGGGACCGGCGGCGGCGGTTTCAGGTTTATTTATGGAGCTTTTTTACAGGAAGCATCTATTATTCTTAAAAATGATGAGCTAAATGAATTGTCTAAAGAAATAACGTCAATCGGTGATCTTTGGAGAGATTTTGCAGTGGATATTGCACGGGTTTATAAAAACAGAAATTCAAAAAGCAATATTTACAATGAACTTTCAAAATCAATGCTTCATATTGCAGATCTGGAAGAAGCTTTTTATAAAAAACTAAGAAAAGCTATCTAAATCATGGCAGAGAATATTATTGAGATTAAAAATCTATATAAAAAATATAAAAATGCAGAAGATTTTTCTGTAAATGACATCACCTTGAATATCGAGAAGGATGAAATTTATGGAATTCTCGGCCCAAACGGAGCAGGGAAAACCACTTTGATTTCCATGCTTTCCGGATTAATAAAACCGACTTCTGGAACATTTAAAATTAATGGTTTATCTCCTCAAAAAGACGGTTATAAATTAAGACAAATCATCGGAATCGTTCCTCAGGAATACGCATTATATCCCACTCTTACAGCCAGAGAAAACTTAATGTTTTTCGGAAGCCTGTATGGTTTAAGCCATAAAAAATTAAGAAACGCCATCGACGAATCTTTGGAAATTATGGGTTTGTCAAAATTTGCCGATAAAAAAATAGAACAGTTTTCAGGAGGGATGAAACGCCGTTGCAATCTTATAGCCGGAACCCTTCACAACCCGAAAGTTTTGTTTCTAGACGAGCCGACTGTTGGTGTTGATGTTCAGTCTAAAAAAGTAATTATTGATTTCTTGCAGGAGTTAAACAAAAACGGAACGTGCATTATTTATACCTCCCACCACCTTTCGGAAGCGGAAGAATTTTGTACTAAAATTGCGATTATCGACCGAGGAAAAATCCACGCCATAGGAACACCCGAAGAACTGGTGACAAGAGTGGCCAGCGCCGAAAACTTGGAGGATGTTTTCATTTCATTAACTGGAAAAGAATTAAGAGATGTTGTTGTATAAACTGTGGAGAAGCTTCGTTAAAGAAATCCTTTTGTTGAAAAGGGATATCGGAGGAATTGTGATTATTTTCGTAATGCCTTTATTGTTGATTGTCACGATTACATTGATTCAGGATTCTACTTTTAAAAATCTTGAAGGCTCAAAAATCCCGATTATTTTCATTGATAAAGATAAAGCTGAGGTTTCAAAAAGCATCAAAAAAGAACTCGAAAACAGCAAAACTTTCCAGCTTTTGACCAATTATGATGAAAAATCAGCTCAAAAAGCAGTTTTTTCAGGAGATTATCAGATGGCCATCGTCATTCCGGAAAATTTAACGAAAGATTTAAATTCAAATATAGATTCTAAAGTTCAGGCAATCGTCAGTTCGTTCGGAATTGAAACCGATTCTGCCTCAACCAAAAAGAAAGTTGATATAAAAGCCAAAGACATTCATTTGTATTTTGACCCTGCAACCAATGCCGGATTCAAAAATTCTGTGATGAATTCCGTGAATAAAATGGTTTTTGAGATCGAAAATAAAAAGATTTACAAAGCTTTCCAGGACCAATTGGGAACCACCGAAAATCTTGAAGAAAATAAAAATTTAATCAGCTTTAAAGAAATCACTCCGAAAAAAGGAGCGACGGAAATCATTCCGAATTCCGTTCAGCACAATGTACCGGCTTGGGCGTTGTTTGCCATTTTCTTTATTGTTGTCCCTTTATCTATTAATTTAGTTAAAGAAAAAAGCCAGGGAACGAGCGTAAGGGTAAGAATCAGCCCGACTCCATATTTTGTGCATATTTTAGGAAAAACATTTACCTATCTTATCATCTGCATTGTTCAATTTTTGCTGATGGTTGCAGTGGGAATTTACCTTTTCCCTTATATGGATCTGCCACAATTTGACGTGACGGGGAAAATGTTTCATTTGATTATTGTCACCATTTTTGCTGGATTGGCAGCAATTGGTTTTGGCGTTTTATTGGGAACAATTGCCGATACGCAGGAACAATCTGCACCGTTTGGAGCAACTTCCGTTGTTGTTTTGGCCGCCATCGGAGGAATCTGGGTTCCTGTATTTTTGATGCCCGATTTTATGCAGACCGTCGCCAAATTTTCACCGATGAATTGGGGTTTAAATGCTTATTACGATATCATTTTAAGAAACAGCGGAATTGGTGGAATCGCCAAAGAGCTCGCTTTATTATTTTTATTTTATCTTGCAATGGTATCCATTTCATTATTCTACGAAAGAAAACAAAATGCAGTCTGAAGAAAACATATTAAGTTGTACGGAAGAAATCCGCGTAAGATTCAATGAGACAGACCCGTTGGGAATTGTCTGGCATGGGCATTATATCGTGTATTTTGAGGACGGCAGGGAAGCTTTCGGGCGTGAACATGGGTTGACCTATCTTGATATTCAAAAGGCAGGTTACGTTACACCCATTGTAAAAAGTACATGTGAGCATTTTCTTCCTTTAAAATATGGAGAAACCTTTAAAATTGTAACGACTTTCGTGAATTCCACTTCAGCGAAATTAATTTACCGATATGAGCTTTTTAACGAAAACAATAAATTAGTCTGTTCCGGAGAAACGATACAGGTTTTCCTGGATTCTGATAATAATTTATGTTTATATAATCCTGAGTTTTTTCAAGCTTGGAAAGATAAAATGGGATTATGAGAAAAGAAGTTTACATCACAGATTATAACTGCGTCACACCTTTAGGTTTTGATGTTTCTTCCAATTGGAATGCCCTTTTACAAGGGGAATCAGGTGTAGTCAAACACAAAGTCATTGAAAATCAGGAACCGTTTTATGCTTCCTTGATTGATTCTGAAAAGCTGGAAAACGAATTTCAAAAGCACTTTGAGAATAAGGATTTCACAAGACTTGAAAAGATGTTTTTGTTAAGCTTAAAACCTTTGGTTGAAAGGTATAACCTAACAAAAGAAACCGCTTTTATTTTATCAACAACAAAAGGAAATATCAGTTTATTAAAAAATCAGACGACTTTGCCGGAAGGAGTTTTTCTTTCAAATTTAGCTCAAAAATTGGCTGATTTTTTCGGATTTAAGACAAAACCGATTGTAGTTTCCAACGCCTGTATTTCAGGAGTAATGGCGATTGCTGTTGCGAAAAATATGATTCAGGCAGGAAAATACAAAGATGCTTTTGTGGTTGCTGGCGATGAGATTACAGAATTTGTGATTTCAGGCTTCAATTCTTTTCAGGCAATCGGAACTGAGCCTTGCAAACCTTATGACAAAAACCGCAACGGAATAAATATTGGTGAAGCAACGGCTGCAGTTTATATTACTTCAGAATTAACCCAAAACGAAAAATTTAGTTTTAAAATTTTAGGAGACTCCGCAATCAACGATGCCAACCATATTTCCGGACCCTCAAGAACCGGCGACGGATTATTTGCAAGCATCAGAAATGCAATGACAGAAGCCAAAGTTTCGGCAGAAAAAATTGATTTTATCTCTGCTCACGGAACGGCGACTATATATAACGACGAAATGGAAGCTGTCGCTTTCAACAGAATGGAATTACAGCAGGTTCCTTTAAACAGCATGAAGGGTTTTTACGGACACTGTTTAGGCGCATCCGGCTTATTAGAAAGTATTATTTCTATGGAAAGTGCCAGTCACGGAACATTAATTTCATCTAAAAATTTTGAAGAGATGGGAATTTCCCAACCTTTGAATATTATTAAAGAAAACCAACTTGCAGAAATCAAATATATTTTGAAAACGGCTTCAGGTTTTGGAGGGTGTAATGCAGCAATTGTTCTAGAAAAATGTTAAAAGAAAGACAATGAAAAAGACAGACATTTGCACCATAGAACATTCAAAAATTATTGTCAATAATGAAGTTATTTTTGAAAATCAAACCGAAACATTTTCAGAATTTGCAAAAGAAGCCTATAAAAATTTAGCATTAAATTATCCTAAGTTTCACAAAATGGATAACTTAAGTAAGCTGGCTTTTCTGGCTTCAGAAGTGATTTTAAAAGATGAAGATCACAGCAGAACCGCATTGGTTTTTGCCAATAAATCATCAAGTTTAGACACCGATTTTAAATATCAGGAAAGCATCAATTCTCAGGAAAATTATTTTCCGAGTCCTGCTGTCTTTGTGTACACTTTACCGAACATTTGCGTTGGTGAAATCAGTATTAAACATCAAATGCAGACAGAGAATGCTTTTTTCATTTTGGATGAATTTGATGAAAAATTTTTAAACGATTACTCAGAACAGATTTTACAGTCAGGAAAAGCTGATAAGGTATTGTGTGGCTGGGTAGAACTCTATCAGGAAAGTTATAAAGCTTTTGTATATTTGCTAACTTTATAAATGTAAGAATATAACAGTGTAAATGTAACAATCTAATTTGGTAACTGGTACATTGGTAAATTAAAAAAATTATGGAAAACTTAAGAGAAGAATTAAAACACAAAATTATCGAAGTTCTTAACCTTGAAGATGTTGCAATAGAAGAAATCAAAGATACGGACCCATTATTTGGGGGAGGTCTTGGGTTGGATTCTATCGACGCTCTTGAATTAATTGTTCTTCTCGATAAAGAATACGGAATAAAATTAGCCGATCCTAAAAAAGGAAAGGAAATTTTTGCGTCCATTGACACAATGGCGAAATTCATTGAAGAAAACAGAACGAAGTAATTCAATCTAGCAATTAGCAATTTAACGGTTAGTAATATTGGTAAACTGTTAAATTGATACATTGTTACATTATTTAATAAAATGAGTCAAAAAATTGCCATAACAGGAATGGGAATTATTTCCTCCATTGGAAACAATGTGGAGGAAAATTTTCTTTCGCTGCAATCCGGGAAACATGGAATTTCAGACATTGAATTGTTTGAAACCCGTCACGCCGGAAATATTAAAACGGGCGAAATAAAATTGTCTAATAAGAAACTCGTACAAAAACTCCAGCTTTCTGGTGAAAATAATGTAACGAGAACTGCTTTATTAGGGATGGTTGCTGCAAAAGAAGCTGTAGAAAGTGCCGGAATTTCAGATATTAATGAATATAAAACAGGCCTGATTTCCTCAACAAGCGTTGGAGGAATGGATATCACCGAAAAATATTTCTACACGTACGAAGATTTTCCTGAAAAACAAAAATATATTGACTCTCACGATGCCGGAAATTCATCATTGGCAATTGCAGATTTTCTTGGCTTAAAAGGTATGGTTTCGACCATTAGTACAGCTTGTTCATCTGCTGCAAATGCCATTATGATGGGTGCAAAATTGATTAAAAATGGTGTTTTGGATCGCGTAATTGTTGGCGGAACAGATTCCCTTTCAAAATTTACTTTGAATGGCTTTAACACATTGATGATTCTTACGGATTCTTACAACACCCCTTTTGATAATAACAGAAAAGGTCTGAATTTGGGCGAAGCAGCCGCTTTCCTGGTTTTGGAATCTGATGAAATTGTTAAAAAAGAGAATAAAAAAGTTCTCGGTTATCTTTCCGGTTATGGAAATGCAAATGATGCCCATCATCAAACCGCTTCTTCTGAGAACGGTCAAGGAGCGTTTTTAGCCATGGAAAAAGCTTTGAAAGTATCTGGATTAAATAAAGAAAACATCGATTATATCAACGTTCATGGGACGGCAACTCCTAATAATGATTTGTCTGAAGGTATCGCAATGGTCAGAATTTTCGGTGAAAATCAAGTTCCTGAATTCAGTTCTACGAAGGCTTTTACAGGTCACACTTTGGCGGCAGCGGCGGGAATTGAAGCGGTTTATTCATTGTTAGCTATTCAAAATAATGTCATTTTTCCAAACCTTAATTTTAAGAATAAGATGGAAGAATTTGATTTAACGCCTGTTACAGAATTGAAAGAGAAAAATATTAATCATGTGCTTTCCAATTCATTTGGTTTTGGAGGAAATTGTTCAACTTTAATTTTCTCAAAATCATGAGTGCAGTGTACATCAACAGTGCAGCCTGTATTTCCGTTCAGGACACTTTAAACGCTCAGTTTTTTCAAAATCTTAAGCCTGAAAATTCCACCCCGATTATAAAAGCTATCGAACCCAATTACAAAGAATTCATTCCGCCAGCGATGAGCAGAAGAATGTCTAAAACCGTAAAAATGAGTTCTGTAGCATCACATTTTGCATTAAAAGAAGCTGGAATCGAAAAACCTGATGCCATTATTGTAGGAACTGGAATGGGCTGTTCACAGGATTCCGAAAAGTTTTTGAAAAATGTCCTTGAAAATAATGAAGAGTTTTTGACTCCCACTTATTTTATTCAATCGACTCACAATACGGTTGCGGGGCAAATTGCTTTGGGGCTGCAATGTCACGCTTACAATTTCACTTATGTGAATACCTCTTCGTCTTTGGAATTTTCGTTTTTGGATGCAAAACTTCAAATCAATGATGGAGAATCTGATAATGTTTTGGTAGGTTCCACGGACGAACAAACCGACAGAACAATGGCATTGTACAAATTAAACAATACCATCAAAAAAGAAGAAAATTTTCCCGTTGACTATTTACACTCAACAACAGATGGAGTTATCTGGGGAGAAGGCGCAAGTTTTTTTGTTTTAGGAAAAGAGAAAGCAGAGAATTCTTACGCACAATTGAAAGATATTAAAATTAGCAGTAGATTAGATGTAGCAGAAACTCAACAGTTTATTGAGGATTTTTTAGCTAAAAATAATTTAACAAAGAATGATGTTGATGCTGTAATTTTGGGTTTCAGTGGAGATGCAAAATCTGATGTTTATTATACTGGAGCAATGAATTTATTTCAAGATTCTGCGTTGTTATATTACAAACATTTAAGTGGAGAATTCAATACAGCGAGTGGCTTTTCGATATTTATGGCTTGTCATATACTTAAAAATCAAGAGATTCCGGAAGTGATGATGATTAATGCTGTGAAAGAAGAAAGAATTAAAAATATTCTTTTGTATAATCATTTGGCAGGAAATGATCATAGTTTGGTTTTGTTGGAGAAGGCTTAATATTTTAAACCAAAAACTCAAAATATAAAGATGAAACACTACCCGTTTATCCTATTTTATCTTTTCTGTAATGTATTTGTTTATGCATTTCATGGGAGCTTCTGGGTGTATTTGTTTTGTTTTTTTGCATTTTCTGCAGTTGTAGTTTGGGGCTCTTTTGATATTGGATTAGGATATTTTGTCAACAGCATTACTCATAAAAGAACTAAAATCAAGGAAGTTGCTTTAACTTTTGATGATGGTCCGACTGAATTTACTCCAAAATTTTTAGATATTTTAAAAGCAAATCAAGTAAAAGCTACCTTTTTCTGTATTGGAAAACAGATTGAAAAATATCCTGAAACGTTTCAAAGGATTATCAATGAAGGGCATACGGTTGGAAATCATACCCTTTCGCATTCAAACAATACCGGATTTTTATCGGCTTCAAAAATGGTTGAGGAAATTGAAAAATGTGACGAGATTATCTCTAAAACCGGAAATATCAAAACCGATTTGTACCGACCTCCTTTCGGTGTTACCAGTCCAAATATTGCAAAAGCGATAAAGAAAACCCACAAAAAAAGTATCGGCTGGAATGTCCGTTCTTTAGATACAGTCACAGAAGATGAGAAAAAAATTTACCAAAAAGTAACAAAAGGATTAAAAAAGGGAAGTATCATTCTTCTTCACGATACTTCGGAGAAAACGTATCATGTTTTGGTAGATTTATTGCTATTTTTGAAGGATAAAAAATATTCGACGTTTACCATCGATTCAATTACAAATTCAAAGAAAAATGATTAAAAATATTGCTTTTGGAGCATTTTTATTAGTTTCAAGCTTGTTTTTTGCTCAAAATACAGCAATGAATACAGCTGAAGCAAAAGCATTCGTAGCAAAAATTTCGTCTGAAACAAAGGAAATAAAAACATTGCAGAGTGATTTTACTCAAACCAAAAAGATGGACTTTTTGGATAAAAACATCGTTACTTACGGAAAAATGTCTTTAAAATCCCCAAATATGCTAAGCTGGAAATATACAAAGCCTTATCAGTACAGCATTGTTTTTAAGGATAATAAAATTTTCATTAACGATCAGGGAAAAAAATCTTCCGTTGATGCAAAAAGTAAAACTTTTGAGAAGATTAATAAATTAATTGTCGGAAGCTCAAACGGAAAATTGTTCAACGATCCGGAATTTACAGTGACTTATTTTAAAAATTCGAATTTTAATATTGCAAAATTTACTCCCAAATCTGCTCAGCTGTTGAAATATATTAAACAAATTGAATTGTCTTTTCCAAAAAATCAAACAACGGTTTCACAGGTAAATATGACGGAAGCTTCGGGAGATACTACAAATATTGTTTTCAAAAACACAAAAATCAATGCACCGATTCCTGCTTCAGAGTTTTCTTTATAACTTGATTTTCCTGCTGTTTATTTCGTGTAAAACTTATAAACTTACAGACGTAAAACCTACTCCGAATTCTGAGAAAACAGTTGAAAATTTATACTTTTCATCCAGCGATGATTATGTTTATAAATGCCAGATGGATATTTATAAAAATCACGTAAGCGGAATTTTAATTATCAAGAAACTCAACAAAACAACCCATCGTGTCGCATTAACATCAGATTTCGGAAATAAATTAATTGATTTTGAAGTTTCAGAGAATAATTTTAAACTAAATTATGTTCTTCCTGATTTAGATAAGAAAATCGTCATCAACTTTTTAAAGAATGATTTTCAGCAGCTTTTAAAGCAGAAATATCCTGTGAGCGAAAGTTTTGAAAATGAAAAATCTAAAATTTATCTTTCAAAAATTGATAAGAAAGCTTATTATTTATTCTTTAGCAAAGAAAATGGTTTATTAAAAAAAATCATTTATACCAAAAGCAATAAGGAGAAAATTGATTTTACTTTTGAGGCAAAAAAACATATCTTCGCGGATAGTTTGAATCTTCAGCACAAAGATTTCAAAATTAATATAAAATTAGTTCAAATCACTGAAACAGAGTAATCTATGCAGACAATTCTTACAGATTTTTATACTTTACAATCCTACGAAGAAGCAGAAAACGGAAGTTTTGTTGCAAATATCTCGTTAAATAAAGATCATGATATTTTTAAGGGTCACTTTCCAGGAAACCCAGTTACACCAGGAGTTTGTATGATGCAGATTGTAAAGGAATTAGCTGAAGAATTTACAGGTAAAAAACTGTTTTTGACATCTGCTTCCAATGTGAAATTTATGGCGATTATCAACCCTTTTGAAACTCCTGATTTAAAATTACAATTGGATATTTCTGAAAATGAAACTGATGTTAAAGTGAAAAATATCACCTCTTTTGGCGAGACTATTGCATTAAAAATGTCAGTTAACTATCAAAAATTGACAATATGAAACTTATTTTATCTTTCTTAACGGTATTATTTTTTTTCTTCCAAACAGGTCTTGATGCATTGAGAAACAGTTATGCAAAAGCAAACTCATCCGATGCAAATACAGAAGCTTTCATTAATATTGCAGAAAAACATACAGGTTCTGATGTGGTGACAAACGGTTATAAAGCCGCTGCAAAGATTATGGAGGCAAAAATTGCTAAAAAAAACAGGAAATCTCTTGTAAAAGCCGGAGCAGTAAACCTTGAAAGTATCATTAAAAATAATCCTAATAATATTGAATTAAGATTAATAAGATTAAGTATTCAGGAAAATATTCCTAAAATCGTAGGATATAGAGGAAGTCTTAAAGAAGACAAGGCATTTATTTTAAATAATTACAATAAGCAAAATGCTACCCTGAAAAATTATATTAAAAAATTTGCAGCACAATCTAAAACCATTACGGACACAGAAAGAGCAACATTAAAATAAACCAATGACCCTGCCTGAAGTACAAAACGCGATTTCTGAAAAGAAAATCTGTGTTTTAATACCTACTTTCAACAACGAAAAAACTCTGAAAAGAGTGGTTGACGGTGTTTTGGAATACACTGAAAATATTATTGTTGTAAACGACGGCTCAACCGATTCCACACGGAAAATTTTAAATAATTATCCTCAAATAACAGTAATTAATTTACCTGAGAATAAGGGAAAAGGAAACGGATTAAAAACCGGCTTCAGAAAGGCAAAAAGTTTAGGTTATAATTACGCCATTACCATCGATTCCGACGGGCAGCATTATCCGGACGACATTCCTGTTTTTGTAGGGGCTTTACTTAATGAAAAAGAAGATGTTTTATTAATTGGGAACCGGAATATGTCACAAGACGGGATTCCCAAAAAAAGTAGCTTCGGGAACCGTTTTTCTAATTTTTGGTTTTGGTTTGAAACGGGAATTAAGCTTGAAGATACACAATCCGGTTACAGATTGTATCCTTTGCATAAAATTCCGAAAAAATATTTTACACCAAAATTCGAGTTTGAGATTGAAATTATTGTAAGAACCGCATGGCGCCACGTTCCTGTGAAAAATGTTCCGATAAAGGTTTTGTATGATCCTGCGGAAAGGGTTACTCATTTCAGGCCTTTTAAGGATTTTACGAGGATCAGTATTCTAAATACTATTTTGGTGACGATCACATTGCTGTACATTATTCCGAGAAATTTCGTGAATAATTTCAAAAAAAAAAGCATTAAAAAGTTTATAAAAGAGGACGTTCTGGAAAGTGACGGGACCAATCGCATCAAAGCATTTTCAATTGCATTGGGTGTATTCATCGGACTTTCTCCATTTTGGGGATTTCATACTTTACTGGTGATATCTTTGGCTGTACTTTTTAAATTGAATAAAGTCTTAGCTTTTGTAGCTTCCAATGTGAGTTTACCGCCATTTATTCCTTTTATTATTGCGGCTTCGCTGTTTTTGGGTGCCCCCTTTGTTCATGGGGACAGCAATATTTTAAGTCAGGAATTGAATTTTGAATTGGTAAAAAATAATCTTCTCCAATATGTGATCGGCAGTGCTATTTTAGCAACAACCGTATCCGCGATTGCAGGAATTGCAACTTTTCTTTTTTTGAATAAAGTAAGTCCGGAAAACAATTAACTTCAACAAAAACTGCAAAGCCTTTCGACCTTGCAGTATTATTTTTATTTAAATTAAAATTATTTCTTCGTTAATTTTTGAGAATACGTTTTACCGTTTTTATCAATTAAAATCAGGATATAATTGCCGGCATTTAATTGCTTAACAGAAATTGAGTTTTGTTCTACCTTTGTCTGTAAGACCATTTTGCCACTCATTTCATATATTTTGGCGTCGTGTGGAGTAAAATTATTTTTAGTTTTAAAATTGATAATATCGTATGCAGGATTTGGATAAACTGTGAATATTTCCTGGGTATCCTGTATCTCTTCAGTTCCTAAGAATGTACCCTCCACCACGTTTAATGTTGTATTTGGAGTTACATTAAAGATGGTATCTACAATGCCTGAAGGCCACTTTACGACCACTTTTGTGATAGCAGCTGCTTGTCCGATCCCGAAATGCACATTCAGGGTATTCATATTTCTAAAGCCTACCCCGCTTTGTACATCACGAATCTGTTTTCCCCAAGCTCCGTAAATTTCTACTCTTGCCCCAATTCCGTTTCGGTTGCTTTGGGTTCCTTTAAGGGTAATTTTCAGCCACTTATTGGTATTTCCGTTATTCAACATAATCTGGCCTTCATTCTGAATATCCAGAAAACCATCATTATTAAAATCTCCAATCGGCCTGTTATTATAGCTTAAATTATATTGACTGGCATTCGGGACAAATGTAAGATCCCCATTTCCAAACATAATGGTATTCCCTGCTCCTAAAACATCGAGAAATCCGTCATTATCAAAATCATAAGCCACATACTCCCTGCTCAGGGCGGAAACGGCGTCATAGCCTGAACCTGCAGAAACATCTGTAAACGTCCCGTTGCCGTTGTTTTTCATTACTCTACTTAAACCATTACTGGTAGAATTTATTCCTACCACTGCGTCCATCCAGCCGTCATTATTAAAATCTCCCCACGCAGAAGACCATGTCTGTACAGGATTATTCATAAATGCCGTCGCTGAAACATTGGTGAAAGTTCCGTTGCCATTATTTCTGTGCAGCTCATCGATATTTCCACCAGGGCCTGATCCTCCACCACTACATTTAGCAATAAATAAATCCTGATCTCCGTCATTATCATAATCCATCCAGATAGATCCGTAATTTCCTCCGGAAGAGAAGTCTCCTAATCCTCCCTGGTTATGGTTCATATTAGTTCCATCATTGATGTAATATCTGTTTGGGCCATTGTCGTCGCAAACAAAGGCATCTAATTTCCCGTCATTATTAATATCGATAAAATTAGTGCGCTGTACGAGGAAAGACTGAGGCTTTCTGTCGGCTGTAAAGGCCGTTCCGTCTGCATTGGCCTTTACGAAGGTAATTCCGCTTCCTGAGCCATACACAAGATCATTAAAGCCATTGTTATCATAATCCCCGGCAGCTATGCTCCAGGATGGTGGTATTATGGTATTGGGAATGGTGTAGGTAACATTATTAAAGCCTCCACCAGTTTGTTGATAACCTATAACAATAGAAGTATTATTAACCACAGAAACTATATCATCCAGATAATCTCCGTTCATATCCACCACACAATGATTATAATCTCCCGGTGCAGTTACAGATTGCGGAGTAAATGAAACCCTGTTGATGGCCGGTGCGGCTTCGGAAAGTGTGATATTGAAGCCTTCAGAGGAATATTTATTATCAAACACAATATAATAGGTGGTTCCCGCGATGGCATTAAAGGATACTTGTGAAAATGTTCCGGAAAAGTCGTCATTGGCAATAACACAGGTTAGAGATGAGCAGGTTCCGCTAAAGACAATTAATCTTGTATCAGTATTTTGTCCGGTGGATGAAGTAAATACTGTTACGGTTTTGTCCTGTGTCGGAGTATATTTATACCAAAGTCCTTTTGAACCGGGTAGGCTCAAAGAGCAAGCCGTTGTGGGCGGATCTCCTGTCACATTCGGGGCTGTAATGGTACCCGGAACCAATGTGATGGGTGTAGCACATGTTAATTGCGCAAAGCCCCATGTTATATTCAATAATAAAACAAAAAGGGATAATGTTTTTTTCATGGTTATTAAATTGGTGGTTATTATTTTCTTATGGACAGTTTTGATTTAATGTACCGATCCATTGTTTTAAAAGTTCTACGCCTTCATCATGAACAATCGTTCTTCCGAGTAAAGGCATTCTGTTGCTTTCATCAGTAGAATTAAGCCTGAAATGCATCACAGATTTATTAGCGTTTCCGGGAGTGATAATTCTCTCCAATGACGGATCTATAGGCTCATCTGCCATTATACAGACTCCCATTTTCGCAAGATTTGCTGTCTGGCTGAAGCTTAATCGTATGGCGCGATAATCACAACGGGCATTTTCCTGATGACAATGGGCACAGTTAATATCAAGATAAGAACGTACACGAATATCCAGCGGTTTGCTGGTGTCCTTATAATCGACCGTTGACGCGATATCAGAAGGATAACTTTGGAGATAGCCTTCGTCAACTAATTTCTGCAATTGATTTTTAAGGCCGTTGGGATAGTTATACGTTACATTCAGATTTTGGGGTTTTAAACCAATGGGAACAGGTTTGTTATCAAGCTTGTGACATGCGTAACATTCTGTTTCTGATGGGATTCTATAATCAGTTGTAATAACATTGCCATCATCTTTCTTGAAGGTAATATTTTTAGAACTACCGCTTGTAAAATTACTTCCGGTGACTAATTCCGCTTCGGTCTGGGCATCATTCCAAAGATATTCTGCGAAAACCCAACCGCTGGATTTCTTGATCATCAAACGGGTTTCAATGATTTTAGTAGTATTACCCGGCTGGATTGTATTGTAATAGAAATTCTTAATAAGAACCGTTCCTACAGGGAAGTTCAGAGATTTGTCATCTGCATCATAGCTCGCTTTTGTACCGTTGGGCATCCAGATAAATCTCTTTTTCAGAGCATAATCCGTAAAAAGAGAACTCGCCGGCTCGTAAGGAATTACCTTCGCAACAGGATCCAGATTTTTAATATCTCCCTTAAAAAAAGCGTAAGTGGATAATTTGGAGTAAGGAACAGCATCAATATTGAAATTGACAACCGGACTTTCAGCTTCAACAGTTGCAATATGTTCATCACTTTTACATGAAAACAGGAACAAAAAACAGAAAACAGAGAATAAGTAGATTTTTTTCATTCATTTAAATAATTAAAAAAACGAAGTTAAATAATAAATCTACATTTTGCCAAAATTTTACTAATAAAAACGCTTTTAGATTAAAAATATTTAAATAAAATAAGGAAATAAGAGTAAATTAGTCAATAAGAATTGTTGTTTATAAACAACATCAAAGAACAGAAAAGCTTTATACTCTTCGGAATCATTTTAATTTCTTTATTGTTTTTTGCAAATATTTTTCAACATTTTCTTTATCCGGAACCGTTGTAATTTCTTTAGTCAAAGCTTTTTCAAACGAAAATTTTGCTTTAGAATATTCTTTTTGATTAAAATAATACTTTCCTGCTTGATAATAAACCAACCAAAAATCCGGATTCAAAGATTGATAATGATTAATAAATTCGTCAGTAAGTATTTTTTGTCCATCAATAGCGCTTTCGATTTGAGAGCTTAGCTTTTTATACTCTTCATAATTTTTGAATTCCTGAGAATCTACAAAAGGATCTTTAGCAATATTTAAATCTGACTTAGCAAATTCACCGCTTTTCAACCTTTTATCAGAAAAAATTTCATTTAAATCATAACATACAAATTCTCCCAACTGATACGGATTTGAAGACACCCAAACCAACTTTTTCTGAGGTGAAAAAATCACTGCATGATGCGCCAATAATTGATTAATTGCTTTTTCATTACCATAACCGATTTTTTCATTTTTTAAGCCAGATTTATCTCTTAAAATTGAAGCCATTTTCTCAGGATTCAGCTTTTCATTTTCTTCCAAAAGCTCCTGCAGTTTTTCGTATCGATACTCCGAATGGCTTTCTACAATATGTTTTTGGTTTCTTTTATCATCTTTATAAGCATCAGATTGAAAATGATTGGTACAAAAAATCCGATTTGAATTTTCAACTTTATACACCCCAAAATTATCCGGGGCAACTTCAATAATCACGGCATTTTTATCATTCGCGCTTCCAACCAGAATTGATTCTGAAACGAAAACTTTTCTCTTTTTTGCAATCGCAATCGCTTCATCAATATTTTTTGCATATTGTAAAATTTCTCTCGTTACCAAAGAAATCGGAGTCTTTGCCGTTAAAGGAATTTTTGATTTTCCCGCATTAATGGTCACCGTAATTCCTTCCTTATTCATCCCCGAAACTACCCCGATCATTCCCGGCCAACTTACAGACATATAAGGGATTCCGGCTGCCGGCTCTACAAATTCTATTAATTTATTTTTAGCAAAATCATCGCCTACATAAAAGTCAAAATTTCTTCCAATCAGCAAATCTCCATCTTCCGTATTTTCATTCCAAACCGCCAGAGAAGTACATCCAACCATCATCAAATCCTGCATGGCGTGACCAATGTCATGAGCTCCGTGGAGATACAAACTTCGCAGATATTTCGGAGCAATAAAGTCGTATTTATCCGATGAATATTGAGAAATTCCAAATAATTCAGCCTGATAATCTTCTCTTACATTGAGATACATTTTTCTGTTGTACCATTTTAAAAAACCTCTCAATAATTTTTGCTTAAACTTTGACGGAACAAAACCCTCTACCTTTGAAAAGAAAATTTCTTCCTGTTTCTGCATCAAACTTTGCGTTAAAGCTCCATTGTTATAGCCCAACTGCAGAGGATTTCCTTTAATATACAACTCCCAGAGCTGCTGTTTATTTTTCGTTAAATAATTTTCATTAAAACTAAAAGTTGAGTCATTAATTATACTGACTTTTGGGACTTCAAGTGAATATTGTTTTACGTCAGGAATGTGATGAACAGACTTTGAAACGCCGCAGGATATTACACTGAGAATAAGGAAAAAGGAAAATAAATGTCTTTTTTTCATCGTTTCTTATTAATTACACCCATCAAACGTTCATCAATTATTTCTTTTCCTAAGATTTCTGCACAGGTATTGAAGGCTCCGATGGTACATCCCAAAATCCCGTGCATATTGACGGATTGTCCTGTAAGAAACAGATTATTAATTTTCGTACGCGGAGAAACCATTGTTTTCAGTGGATTTTCTGAACTTTTAATATAGCCATACATATTCCCCTCAAAACTTCCGATATAATCGCGGTAAGATAAAGGTGAAGAAGTGTAAATTTTCTTAACAGATTGTCTCAAATTAGGAATTTTCTTTTCTAAAGCCACAATCATTTTTTCCGCTTTTTCGAATTTAAACTTTTCATATAAATCCCCTCTTTCATGTTCATCCGCAACCGTATTAAACGTTTTTTCCCATCCTTTCACCTCTTCAAAATCCATATAAGAAATGGCTGTCAGGCTTTCTGCAAATTCAGCATTGTGCTTAGACCGGGTTGAAGAAAGCATATATGTTTCCGGCCAGGATTCTTTTGTGTACTGATAAGCATTCCAGACCAATTCCTCCGATGAGTAATGATAAATATTATAATTAAAATTAGGAATCGTGTGTGGTTTTAAAACAAAATAAACACTGAAACAAGAAGATATCGGTTCCCAACTTAAAATTCTATTTAAAAAGGATTTTTTCAACTTATCCTCACCAATCAATTTAATTAATGAACGAATTTCAATATTTGAAATAATTTGTTTCGCCAAATACTCCTTTCCTGATTTTGTTTTTGCACCCGCAAGAATATTATTTTCGTTAAAAATCATTTCAGAAACTTCAGCATGTTTGTGAACTTCGGCTCCGTATTCCCTTAACTTTTTAATTAATAATTTTGAAATCTGGCTTCCTCCCTTCACACATTTGTAAGCACTTTGAATATAGGAATTCACCGTTAAAGCATGGACGTAAAACGGTACATTTTCAGAATCACCGGCATATAAAAAATTTGAACCTAATAAGATAGATTGTAGTTTTTTATTCGAAGTCAGAGATTCGATAAATCTTTTTGTATTAAGATGGAGAATTTCTTCGCTATAATTGTCTTTTCCGATCAGATTATATCGCGGAAACTGGCTGCAAATTCTTTGGATCTCTTCGCAATAATCTTCCAGATTATCCCTTTCTTCGGGAAAATATTGAGATAATTGCTCCACGAAATTTTCATAACCCTGAGCGTGCGAATATTCTATTTCATCTCCTCCGAAAGTGATTTTGTCATAACCGTTTTCATCCATTTTCTGAAGCTCCAATTCATCCATAATTTCCAGATAAGAGAAGTATTGATGAAGATTTTGCCCTTTTGAAAGCCCGCCCAGATAATGAACTCCGGTGTCGAAAATCAGTTTATCGCGGGAAAATGTCTGTAAATTTCCGCCATATTGATTATTTTTCTCCAAGACACAAACTTTCAAGCCTTCCTTCGCTAAAATAAGTGCCGAAACAAGACCTCCCAATCCGCTGCCGATTACAAGTATGTCAAATTCTTTTTTCAAATGGAGAAATTTACTTAGTAAGATATAATTTTAACGCAAAGGTTGCAAAGATTTTCTAAAACTTCATGTTTAAGATCGCAAATGCGTTAACACTCAGCAGGAAAAAATATTTTTATCTTAATAATTTGAGTTTAATATTAGTTTTTCAGAAGTAAAAGTAGCGAATTAATCAATATCATCCCAAAAATCGAAGTAATTGAACCATTGAAGAGGATATTTTTTAATCATGGATTCAAGATTTTGGGTATAGGAATTCAGAAGTCCTTGAGCATCACGCTTTTTCACATTCTGAGCAACTCTTGCAAATAAATGATAATGAAGATTTTTCTCTTTCATCACATACACATAAACAACAGGAACGCCCAATCTGGAAGCAATTAAGAAAGGACCGGCAGGAAATTTTGCACTTTTCTCAAGTAAATCTCCTTCAAGGTATTTTGAACCTTCGAAATAGCGGTCACCGGTAAAACAGATCAATTCGTTTTTTGACAACGCTTCATTGATCTCGAAAATATGCGACATATCTTCTTTTACATAAATGAATTTGATATTGCTTTTCTTAACGGTAACGCTTTCAAGGTATTCTTTGATTACCGTAACTTCCTGATCTGTCGTCACTAAATTAATCTGACACTCAAAATCGATATCTGCAAAAAAATGTTCTGCAATCTCAAAATTTCCGATGTGGGCGCTTATAAGAACGCCGCCTTTTTTCTCTGCTAAAAGATTTCTGAGGTTTTCAATCCCGTCGAATTCGTAAGTATATTTATCCCGTAATCCTGCCGAAATTGCCGTTTTATCAATTAAAACTGTTCCGAAGGTGAAATAACTTTTATATATTGAAATTTTTGATTTCCAATATCCGTAATTTAATCTTTTTTGGAAATAATATTTGTAGTATTTATTGCTCTTTTTCTCGAATAAAAAATAATAGAAAGCAACAAAATAAAGCACAATATATGAACTCCGGATCCCGATATTTCTAATGCACCAGACGAAAATTTTATATCCTAAAATCGTCCCTTTAGATTTACCTTTCCACTTGTTCATAGTTTTAATTTAGCAATATATCAATTTAATAGTGTAACAATTTATCAGACTTAAAGTATTGGTAAACTGTTAAATTGGTATATTGTTATATTTAATTTAGAGTAAAGTTTTATCGATAATTAAGCGTTTTTTTCAGCGATTTTGTTCTCAATAGTTGAATAAAAGTCATCAAAAGTGACCATTTTTTTGAAGTCTGCCTCGCCTAATTTCACACCAAAATTAGATTCGATCACCACAACCATATCAATATAATCTAAGCTGTCTAAGCCTAAAGTCGTTTTTAAGTTAGCATCATTGCTGATTTCATCGCCATCTACCTCGAATTCATTCACCAAAAAGTCGTTGACGATCGCAACAATTTTTTCCCTTTCCATGTTTTTAATTAAATTTTTTAACAATTAATGCGGAGTTGGTTCCCCCAAATCCGAAAGAATTCGACAAAAATACGTCAATTTTTTGACTTTTTGTTTCAGAGACTAAATTTATCTTTTTTGCCTCATCATCAGGGTTTTCCAGATTAATATTGGGAGCAACGAAATCATTCTGCATCATTAGAATTGAGTAAATAACTTCACTTGCGCCTGCCATCCAACATTCGTGGCCGGTCATGGATTTTGTAGAACTTACCGGAACTTCATTTCCGAAAATTTCGTAAATCGCTTTTGCTTCATTCGCATCACCAATCGGCGTGGAAGTCGCATGAGCATTGATATAATTGATATCTTTTGCCGATAATCCGGATTGTTTTAGGGCTCTGTCCATCGCTAAAGCCGGACCATCAACATTCGGGGTAGAAATGTGTCCACCGTTTGATGAAAAGCCATAACCAATGATTTCGCCCAGAATATTTGCCCCTCTTTTTTGAGCAGATTCTAAACTTTCAACAATCAAAGTAGCGGCACCACCGCTTGGAATCAAACCGTCTCTTTCGGAATCGAAAGGTCTTGATGCTTTTGTAGGCTCGTTTTCTCTTACTGAAAAAACACCCAATCCATCAAAGCTTGCCATTGAATATTTGTTGGTTTCCTGAGCACCTCCACATACAATCATATCCTGTAACCCACTCTTAATCATCATATAAGCTAATCCCAAAGAATGAGATCCGCTTGCACATGCAGCACTGATGGTAAGGTTGATCCCTCTTAATTTAAATATGGTGGAAAGGTTCATGGTAACGGTTGAATTCATTGATTTGAAAATTGCTCCCGAACCCATCAAAGTCGTATCTTTTTTCTCTCTTGCAATGTCGATTGATTCTACAACTGCCTGAGAAACACTATCATTACCGTATAAAATTCCTACTTCGTTTTTATCTAAAAAATCCTGATCAATTTTTGCCTGTTTTAAGGCATCAATGGTGGCAAGATAAGCGTATTCACTTTCTTCGCCCATGCTTACGCGTTGTCTTCTGTTTAAAAGACTTTTAAGATCAGGCTTCGGAACAACGCCCGTTAACCCCGATCTGAAACCAAAATCTTTTCTTTCCTGAACTAAGGCAATACCGGATTTTCCCTGATAAAGCGATTCTTTAACCTCATCTAAAGAAACCCCAATACAAGAATAAATTCCCATTCCGGTAATTACAACTCTGTTTTCCATCTTATTAAATTTAACAAAGTATCAGTTTAACAATGTAACAATAATTGGTACACTGGTAAATTGGTATATTGCTACATTATTTTATTGTTATGAGTAAATTCCGCCGTTAATATTAATTACTTCACCTGTAATGTACGATGATTTTCTGGAAGCTAAAAATGCAACCAAATCAGCCACTTCTTCCGCTTCACCGAATCTGTTTACCGGAATCATCGCCTTCAATTCATCTTCATTGAATTCCTGTGTCATGTCTGTTTTGATGAATCCCGGTGCTACTGCATTTACCGTGATATTTCTTTTTGCTACTTCCTGAGCCAGGGCTTTTGTAGCTCCAACCAAAGCGCCTTTTGCTGCAGAATAATTCGTCTGGCCGGCAGTTCCTTTTACTCCGGAAACCGAAACCATATTGATAATTCTACCGTATTTATTACGCAACAATTTTTGAATAAAGAAATTCGTTACGTTGAAAAATCCATTTAAACTCGTATTAATCACAGCGTTCCAGTCTTCACTTGGCATCCACATGAATAATCCGTCTCTTGTAATCCCGGCGTTATTTACAATAACTTCAACAACAGAATTGGGATTATTTTCCTGCCATTCCGTTAAAACTTTTTGAGTTTCTTCGGCATTTCCTACATCGAATTTAAGGATTTCTCCTGTAGAGTCCAATTCTTCAACTTTTGCTAAAGTTTCCTTTGCGGCAGCTTCATTTGAAGCATAATTAATTAAAATATGATAATTTTTTTCTTCTGCGAGTTTTATACAGATTGCTCTTCCGATCCCTCTTGAGCCTCCTGTGATGATTGCACATTTCATGTGTTGTCAGTAATTTTTAGTTTTTTTTAGAATAATTTCTTTCATCTTTAGTGTTTAAACAATTGATTATGTCAAATAATTACATCGTTTTTAAATATTTTTTCACTGCCTCCAAATACGGATACATCACCATATCATTGGAAAATGCTGGAATAATCTTTCTTATTTCATTGTACAATTCTTTAGTAGAAGATGAAACTTTATCTTTAAATTCAAGATATTCAATCGCCTGAATGATGGTAATTGCTTCGATAGCCAATACTTCAAAAGCATTTTCAATCACTTTTCTGCAAATCACCGCAGCATTCGTTCCCATGCTTACAATATCCTGATTATCATTATTATTAGGAATACTGTGAACATACATTGAATTCGACAGCATCTGGCTTTCCGCCGTTGTGGAAGTTGCCGTAAACTGAACGCCCTGCATCCCAAAATTGAATCCTAATTTACCTAAATTTACAAAAGGCGGCAAAATTTCGTTGATTTTGGCATTTAAAAGATAATTTAATTGTCTTTCTGCAAGCATTGTAAGTTTTGTAACCACAATTTTAAGCTTATCCATTTCCAAAGAAACATAATCTCCGTGGAAGTTTCCGCCGTGGTAAACGTGTTGATCTTCAACGTTGATGATCGGATTATCATTTGCGGAGTTAATTTCATTTTCAAGGACTTTCTCGGTATATTCCAACGTATCCAAAACAGGTCCTAAAATCTGCGGAACACATCTCAAAGAATAATATTCCTGAACTTTTTCTTTAAAAACCTTTTCCTGCTCTTCAAAATGAGTATAAAGATGATCTTCTCTTTTTCTAATCAACTTACTATCAGACAAATGCGCACGCATTTTTTCCGCAATTTTTTGTTGTCCGGCATGAAGTTTTGTTCCATTTAAAGCTTCGGATAAATGATCATCGTAAGCCTGCACAATCTCATTGATAGCACAAGATAATTTAATGGAAATATCAGTTAGTTGATTGGCTTTGTATGCATTAACAATACCAATTCCGGACATTACGGAAGTTCCGTTCATTAAAGCAAGCCCTTCACGGATTTCAACTTGAATTGGCTTTAAACCTTCAATTTCAAATACTTCTTTTGTCGATTTTCTTTCTCCTTTATAGAAGACTTCACCTTCCCCAATTAAAACCAGAGCCAAATGCGCCAGCTGAACCAGATCGCCGCTTGCACCAACGCCGCCATGTTCAAAAATCAATGGTGTAACATCTCTGTTGATTAATTCTTTAAGTAAATTAACCACAGAATGATGCACTCCGGAATTACCCAATGATAAAGTATTCAATCTGGCCAACATACAAGCTTTCACTTCTGTTGGAGGAAGAGGATTTCCAATTCCCGAAGAATGACTTCTAATGAGGTTATACTGAAGCTGATGCGTATCTTCATCGCTGATTTTAAACTGGGCCATCGGTCCGAAACCTGTGTTCACACCGTATATTACCTTATTCCTGGAAAATTCTTTTAAAAACTGAAAACTTGCATCCACTCTGGCAAGAAGTGTATCATCCAGTTCTATTTTTTCATTTTCAGTTATAATTTTCTGAAAGTCTTTCAGTTTTAAAAAGTTGTCTATTTTCATTAATTAAAAGTAATAATGAGATAATGTTGTAATTATTAATTAATTGTCATTAATTTTGCGGCAAAGATAAAAGTTTTATTAAAATAAAAAATCAAAGATGGACAAAGAATTTGTTGATGTGCTCGTAATCGGCGCTGGGCCGTCCGGTTGCGTATCTTCTTCATACTTAAAGAAGAACAATATCAACGTAAAAGTTGTTGAAAAGACAAAATTTCCAAGATTGGTTGTCGGCGAAAGCTTAATCCCGAGGGTGATGGATCATTTTGACGAGGCCGGACTTTTCCCTGCTTTGGATAAAATGGGCTTTGAAAAAAAATTGGGAGCGCGATTTTTGCGTGGCGATGAAGTCTGTCTGTTTGATTTTAGTGATAAATTTGGGGAAGGATGGGACTGGACGTGGCAGGTTCCGAGAGCGGATTTTGATAATACTTTGGCCCAGGAAGTTATTAATAAAGGGATTGACCTTGAATTTGAAACAGAAGTTATCGGTATTGAATTTAATGGAACAGATTCTATCACTACCGTAAAAAATAAAGACGGCGAAACGAAAGAAATTCATGCAAAATTCGTGATTGATTCCAGTGGTTACGGAAGAGTTTTACCAAGATTATTGGATTTGGAAAAACTTTCAAAATTATCTCCACATTCTGCAATTTTTTCCCATGTAGAAGACGTTAACAGAGAAGAAGGCGTAGAAGGAACTTTAATTTCTTTTGATATTATTGAAACTGAAGTCTGGCTTTGGGTAATTCCTTTTTCCAATGGAAATACGAGTGTGGGAATTGTTGGCCCGACTGAATATATCGATAAATTATCCGAAAACGGTGACACAGCGGAAGCGCTGAGAAAAGCTATTTCTCTTTCTGATTATTATGTAAAACGTTTTGGTGATGTAGATTTTCTTTTTGAACCAAGACATTTGAAAGATTATTCGTGTTCGGTGAAAAAATTATTCGGGGATGGATTTGCTTTGACAGGGAATGCATCTGAATTCCTTGATCCTGTTTTTTCATCGGGAATGGCTTTTGCTACGGAAGGCGGAATAACAGCTGCAAAACTGGCAGTAAGACAGCTGAACGGCGAAAAAGTTGATTGGCAAACAGAATTTGCAGATTATATTTTGTACGGCGTGGATGTTTTCACCACTTATGTGAAAGAATGGTACACCGGAAATCTTCAGGAATTATTCTTTCATCAGCCTGAAAATCCGGATGTTAAGAAAAAAATCTGTGCAGTTTTGGCGGGTTACGTATGGAATAAAGAAAATCCTTTTGTGAAAAAACATGATACGGTTATTAAAAATCTTGCGAATCTAATTAAAACGGAGAAGCAGCAACAATAAAAAAGCGGTCTGAATTTTCAGACCGCTTTTGTTTATTTTAAAGCATTTTTGATTTCTTTGCCTAATAATTTTCCTGTCTTTTCGTATGCGGCAGATATTCTTCCGTATTCCATTCCATAATTGACCTTACTTCCGATCCCTTCAATTTTATCACCTTGAATTTTGGCTAAAACTTTAGATGGGTTTTCAGTTTCAACAAATATCAGTTCCGAAGATAATTTAGCCGGTTGCATTACAAACCCGCTCCATCCCGCATAAATCCATTTTGAATCTAAAATTAAAGTATATTTTGCTGAGGAATTTTTACTGAACTTAATTTTCTTCGCTTTATCATTTAATCCATCAATAAATTTGTCAAAAAAAATAGCATCTTTATGTTTCTGCCATTCTTCGTCCCATTTCCTCCAAGATTCTTCGCTTTTCTTTGCTAACGTTTCTGTTTTTCTTCTTTCAAGATATTGAGCTTCTGTATAATTTTCAGCCTGAAAAGCAGGATTTTCAAATTTGAATTGAACATTGACTTCAGTTTGACCTTTTAAAAAATCAAAATTTCCCTGAACAAAATTGATTTGATTTTGGGCGAAAGTTGTTGTTGCAATTGCCATAAACAATAGCAAGAATAGTTTTTTCATAGTTTATTTAAATTAAGTCCGCAAATATATTATAAAAGACAGCTCAAATGAACTGCCTCAATTATATATTTTTGTTAAATCTTAAAAATTAGATCTACCTCAAATCAATAAATGTAATTGGTTTTCTGCTATTCGGATTGTAAACGGTTTTAGACAAAACATCAAAATCTAAGATCTCAATTTTCGGGCTTACCCTTAATTTTGCTCTAAAATGATCTCTTACTTCATTCACGAAACTTTCAGATTCGCTGTCTGTACTTATTTTAATAATAATTTCATCCAAGCCGATTTCATTTGACTGAATAACAATTTGATAACACAAAATATTATTAAAATCATTCAGAATATCGTTCATCGCGGGCGGATACAAAGTCGTTCCTTTATATTTAATCATTTGCTGTTTTCTTCCTACAACCGGACCTAGCCGCATCGTATTTCTTCCACATTGACAAGGCTCGTAATGTGCTTTTACAATATCTCCCGTTTTGAATCTTAATAAAGGAATCGCTTCAACACCCAAAGTGGTGATCGTTAATTCTCCGCTTTCGCCTTCTTCAACAAGATTTCCATCGTCGTCGAGGATTTCTGTAATAATTAATTCTGGATGATGATGCCCTCCGATTTGATATTCACATTCCGTGAAAGCCGTGCTCATTTCTGTGGAAGCGTAGGTTGAAAACAACTTAATATTCCATTTTTCTTTTATTTTCTGAGATAAAATATTATCCGTAAAATCCTGATTTTTGATGCTTTCCCCGATACAAATCGCACCATAAACACTGGAATTTTTATAATCCAACCCATGTTTTTCAGCATAATCGATCATTTTCAACAGAAAAGATGGAACAGTAATCAGATATTTCGGTTTATACCTGAAAATCGAATCCCATTGTAATTCCGGAATTCCGGGCCCCATTCTGACAACACTTGCGCCCATTTTTCTCAACCCTAAAAAATAAGCCAAACCAGCCATGAATCGTTTATCAATCGTTGTAATCATCTGTACAACATCTCCTTTTTGAATTCCTGCACAGGCAAAAGAAATGGCTTCATTATAGGCCAATCTTTCAAGGTCATTATCTGATAATCCGAAAGTCACAGGATCTCCCAATGTTCCGGAAGTCGTGCTGTAATCGACAATTTTATCGGGAGTGATACAGAAAAAATCATCGTTATTCTGCTGTATGTCGTTCTTCGTGGTCGTAGGAACTTTCTGTAAATCTTCCAACGTCTGAATCTCGGAAACAGAAATATTATTTTCTTTGAATAACTTTTGATAAAAAGGCGAATGATTTTCAAGATAAGTTAAAAGTTCCTGAAGTTTTTGCTCCTGAAACTTTTTTATTTCCTGACGGTTTGATTTTTCGATTGATGGATAGAATTCCAATGTTTTTATTTTAAAGGGCAAATTTAATTAAAATTAAAAGATTGACTGAGCTGAAATTTTTAATATAGATTTTTACAAATGTTTGTATTTGCTTTTGTGGTTATTTGTGAAAATCATTTGTGTTATTTATGTTTTATTTTTTAAACGCAAAATTTCAATTATTTATACTGTTGATTTTAGAAGGCAAAGGCAAATAAATTTGCTGCGCGAAGCTTGAAAACACAGCTTTATCAAATCAATTTGTTGATTCTTCTTTGCTCACTTAAAGCTGTTTATAATTAAATTAAAACTTTGCGTTTAAAATAAAAAACTACATAAACAATTCTATCTCGTAAAAGTAAAAGTCTGCGTATTTGTATTCCCCGCGGTATTTGTCGTGGTAACCTTCAAAGTGTGAGAACCGGAACCTTTCGGGCATTTTTCATCGAAAACATAAACGAAATCATCCTTCACGCGGGCAAAACGGAGCCATTTTCCATCCAATTCCGCTCGGAATGCTTCAATATCGCCAATTTTTGTTGTTCCTTTTAATCTTAATGATCCCGAACTCACAATTGCCCCATCTTTCCAGCTCGGAGAAACAGATGGCAAACCATTATCCAGTAATAATCTTGCGGTTCCTAATCTGTTGAATTGCCCTTGCGCCCAATCATCATTCCATTTTGTTTTGATTACATTTTTATCGCTTCCATAATTGAGTTCTATTACCGTTTTGTCTTTTTCTTCACTGCTTAATTTTCTGTTAGGTTTAATTTTTACCGTATAAAAATCATGAACCGGAATAGTTGAGTTATTCAGGATAATCGCATTTGAAACTGCGGCTGCATCAGGCTTTTCAGACATAATAAAACTTACTGCATCATAAACCGCGTTTTTATTCAAATTAATTTCCGCATTTTCTGTTTTAATTGTTTTTGGTTCGTTTGGACTTACCGTTTTATCACCAGAAGGAATTTTACCCGAATTGGTGTTAAGCTGAACTTTTGTTGTCAATCGGCTTGTATTTCCATTGACATCTTTTAAAATAATTTCAATATTATGAATTTCATTATCCTGAAGATTAATAATTCCATCTGATCCGGAGCTGTAATTTTGCAGTTTCACTCCGGGCAAAGTTGATAAATGCTGGATGCTCATTTTATCCCGGGCAAATTTTGGATAATCGATACAGCCATTCAGATACCGGGTATCATCGTAATGCACTTTATCAATTTTAAAACTATAAATCATTTTCCCATCCATCAATAATTCGGCATCATAAATTCCGAGATTAAAACCCTGATTAGCTTTGTCAACGGCCTTTATTGCAAAACTTATGGACGGAGAATTGACCTGAACGACATTAGAAGTATAAATATTCCCAGCTTTCTTAACAGCAATTCCGTTTGCTCCCGGCTCGTAGGTGCTGAAACGCCTGTCGTACCAATACAACCCACTGATAATCGGAGCAATTCCATCCGGAATATTGAATCCAAAAAGCAACGGATTAATACATTCTTCCGTTTTTGTATCCCTGATTTCAAAATGCAAATGCGGTCCGGCCGAACCTCCCGTATTTCCGCTTAAAGCAATGAGTTGCCCTTTCGTCACAGGAAACTGATTGGGCGAAAAAGTAATATCCTGCTCCCATTTTTCATCTTTATATTGTTGTTGTTTTACATATTCATCAAGTTTATCAAAATATTTATTTAAATGAGCATAAACTGTGGTGTAACCGTTTGGATGAGTGACGTAAACAGCATTTCCAAAGCCATATCTTTCAACTTTTATCCTACTTACATAACCATCTGCTGCTGCAACGACAGATAAATTTTCTTGACTGTTTGTACGGATATCCAATCCCATGTGAAAATGGTTGGAGCGGACAGCTCCGAAATTAGCCGAAAGATTAATAGGAATATTTAAAGGGTTTCTGAAATAATTTTGGGGATAATTATTCTGAGCCGAGGTTATTATTCCAACAAAAAGAAAAACGAAAAATATCAGTTGGGAGAAGGTTTTCATACAAGTGTGGATTAATGCTTATTTTTAAAATTACAAAATTTTTGCTTAATGATTTAAAAATGATTATGTTTAATTCTCGATTAAATTATTTAAACGCAAAGATTTATTTCTAAACATCTGATTTTAGAAGGGCAAAGGCAAATAAATTTGCTGCGCGAAGCTTGAAAGTAAAGCTTCATCAATCAGCTTGTTGATTCTTCTTGGCTCCTTAAAGCTATTTATGATTTGATTAAAACTTTGCGTTTAAAAATCTGCATGAAAAGAAATTTTAAGTTTTGGCTAAAGCCAATTTGGAAAAATTTTAAGCCAAGCGGGCTAAAGCCCGCTCCTATTGATGAAAGCCAGCGGGATTTCAAGAGAAACCTTCAAAAAATTCACCAATTCACCATTAACAATTCACAAAAAAATAATCTCTGCCTTTATATTCTGAAATTGAAGTTTTTAATCGATAATCTCAAAATAAAACATATATTATAAACCGACAAATTTTAGTAAATTTGCCAACTTAATTAATCAACGATATTGATATATTACAATGAGCCAATTTAAAGAATACAAAAACCTCAACCTTATTGACGTAGCAGAAAATGTAGCGGAATTTTGGAAACAAAATAAAACCTTCAATAAGAGTGTTGAGATTCGTGAGGGGAAACCTGAGTTTGTTTTTTATGAAGGTCCACCTTCAGCAAACGGTATGCCCGGAATTCACCACGTTATGGCCAGAGCATTAAAGGATATTTTCTGTCGTTATCAGACCCAAAACGGGAAACAGGTTTTCCGTAAAGCGGGTTGGGATACACACGGACTTCCGGTGGAGCTGGGCGTAGAAAAAGAATTAGGAATCACTAAAGAAGATATTGGCTCAAAAATTTCTATTGAAGATTACAACAAAGCTTGTCGTGAAGCGGTAATGCGTTACACAGACGTCTGGAATAACCTTACCGAGAAAATCGGATATTGGGTAGATCTTGACGATCCATATATCACATATAAGTCAAAATATATGGAGACGGTTTGGTGGTTGCTGAAGCAATTGTATGATAAAGGATTATTGTACAAAGGTTACACAATCCAGCCTTATTCTCCGAAAGCAGGAACAGGACTTTCTTCACACGAAGTTAATCAGCCCGGAGCTTATCGTGATGTTTCTGATACAACGGTGGTTGCTCAATTCAAAACATTGTCGGAAACATTACCTTCGTTTTTACAAGGTTTTGGAGATGTACATTTCTTGGCTTGGACGACAACTCCTTGGACGTTGCCATCAAACACCGCCTTGACAGTAGGTCCGAAAATTGATTATGTTTTAGTAAAAACTTTCAATCAATATACTTTTGAGCCGATTAATATTGTTTTGGCTAAAGCTTTAGTTGGAAAACAATTTGCAAAAAAATATAGTGAAGGAACGGATGAAGATTTCGCAACTTATACATCAGAAAGTAAAGTTATTCCTTACCAAATTCTAGCTGAATTCAAAGGTGCCGATTTAGTTGGAATTAAATACGAGCAATTATTAGATTACGCTCAACCTTACCAGAATCCGGAAAATGCTTTCAGAGTAATTTCAGGAGATTTCGTGACGACAGAAGATGGAACAGGTATCGTTCACACAGCTCCGACTTTTGGTGCTGATGATGCGAAAGTGGCTAAAGAAGCAACTCCTGAAGTTCCACCAATGTTGGTTTTAAATGAAAACGGAAATCCGGTTCCTTTGGTAGATTTGCAGGGAAGATTTTTATCTATTGTAAAAGATGAAATCTATGGTTTTGCGAATGAATACGTAAAAGGAGAATATTTAAATGATGCGGAAAAAGACACAGAATTTAATATTCAGAAAGAACAATTAAAATCCATCATTTCTGACTTAAAAGCGTATCTATCTGTTGATGAAAGAATTGCTTTAAAATTAAGAAAGGAAAATAAAGCTTTTAAAGTTGAAAAATACGTTCACAGCTACCCACACAGCTGGAGAACTGATGAGCCACTTTTATATTACCCATTAGATTCTTGGTTTGTGAAAATGACGGCTGTAAAAGAGAATTTGGTTAGTTTAAACAAAGAAATCAACTGGAAGCCGAAATCAACCGGAGAAGGTCGTTTCGCCAACTGGCTGGAAAATGTAAACGACTGGAACCTTTCCCGTTCAAGATATTGGGGAATTCCGTTGCCGATCTGGAGAACTGAGGATTTAAAAGAAGAAATAATCATCGGTTCTGTAGAAGAATTATACAATGAGATTGAAAAATCTATTGAAACAGGATTTATGAAAGAAAATCCATTCAAAGGGTTTATTATCGGAAATATGTCTGAGCAAAATTACGCTTTGGTTGATTTGCATAAAAATATCGTCGACAAAGTTGTTTTGGTTTCAAAATCAGGAAAAGAAATGAGACGTGAAAGCGACTTGATCGATGTTTGGTTTGATTCAGGTTCGATGCCTTATGCGCAATTGCATTATCCTTTTGAGAATAAAGAATTAATTGACAACAATAAAGCATTCCCGGCAGATTTTATTGCGGAAGGAGTTGACCAGACACGTGGTTGGTTCTACACGCTTCATGCGATCGGAACAGCGGTTTTTGATTCAGTTGCTTATAAAAATGTAATGAGTAACGGACTTGTTTTGGATAAAAACGGGATAAAAATGTCAAAATCCAAAGGAAATGGAATTGATCCGTTTGAAACATTAGCAGTTTACGGACCTGATGCTACACGCTGGTACATGGTTTCAAATGCAAATCCTTGGGAAAATCTGAAATTTGATATCGAAGGAATTGATGAAACTAGAAGAAAATTCTTCGGAACACTTTACAATACATATTCATTCTTTGCTTTGTATGCGAATGTTGACGGATTCAATTATTCTGAAAAAGAAGTTGAAAACCGTCCGGAAATCGATCGTTGGATTTTATCTGAATTAAATTTATTAATTAAGGAAGTAAAAGCATTCTACGAAGATTACGAGCCGACAAGAGTTGCCAGAGCGATCAGTAATTTTGTAAATGATAACTTAAGTAACTGGTACGTAAGACTATGCAGAAGACGTTTCTGGAAGGGAGATTACTCGGACGACAAAATCTCTGCTTACCAGACTTTATATACTTGTCTTGAAACTGTTGCGAAATTATCCGCACCAATTGCACCGTTCTTTATGGATCAATTGTATCAGGATTTAAATAAAGTAACAGGAAAAGAAAGTTTTGAATCTGTTCACTTAACAGATTTCCCGGTTGCCGATGAAAGTTTAATCGATCAGGATTTAGTTGAAAAAACGCATTTGGCGCAAAACATTACGAGTATGGTTTTTTCTTTAAGAAAGAAAGAAAACGTAAAAGTTCGTCAGCCGTTGCAAAAAGTTTTAATTCCTGTTTTAGACAAAAAAACGGAAGAGCAAATCTTGGCCGTTGCAGAGTTAATTAAACAAGAAGTAAATGTTAAAGAATTACAGTTAATCAACGCTGAAGAAGCATCACATTTAATCGTAAAACAGATAAAACCGAATTTCAAAGCGCTTGGACCAAAATTAGGAAAAGACATGAAAACGGTGGGAGGTGAGATTGCAAATCTTAATGCAGAACAGATTTCCAGCCTTGAAAAAGAAGGAAAAATAGACGTTCAGGGATATGAAATCACATTGGATGATGTAGAAATTTCGACAAAAGATATCCCGGGATGGACAGTAACTTCAGATGGAAGAACAACTGTGGCATTAGATTTGAAGCTAACAGATGAGTTAAAATCTGAAGGAGTTGCAAGAGAATTCATCAACAGAATTCAGAACTTGAGAAAAGATAAAAATTTCGATTTGACGGACAGAATTAACATCTTCCTGGAGGAAAATTCTCCCTTCCTGAATGATGTTAAGAAAAATGAAGAATATATTTCATCAGAGGTCTTGTCAAATAAAATAGAAATTGTATCTTCACTTTCAAATTTTAACGAAATCGAAATAGATGAGGTTAATTTTAAGATAAACGTTGAAAAAAATTAACATATAGTTATTGTTTTTCAAATTCCATTTCATAATTTTATTAAAAAAGAGAAAAGAACATGTCAGACGAAAGAGTAAGATACAGCGATGCTGATTTGCAGGAATTTAAGGCTATTATTAAAGAAAAAATAGAAAAGGCTGAAAACGATTTGAAACTGATCAGAGAGAGTTTCATCAACGACCAGAACAATGGAACCGATGATACTTCCCCTACTTTCAAAGCTTTTGAAGAAGGTGCTGAAACGTTGAGCAAAGAACAGAATTCTATTTTGGCCGGAAGACAGGAAAAATTTGTACGTGATCTTAAAAACGCTTTAATAAGAATTGAGAACAAAACTTATGGCGTTTGCAGAGTAACAGGTAAATTGATCCCTAAAGAAAGGCTTCTTGCCGTTCCTCACGCTACGCTGAGCATTGAAGCGAAAAATATGCAGAAATAACCGTAAGGTTAATTAAAATAAATTTGGGTTTATATTGTATTTCATGAATACTTTATAAACCTAATTTTTAATTTATATCCATGAGCGAATTATTAATTTTAGGAATAATTATCGTTGCTGTTTTAGCGTTTTTCAACAGGGATTGGATCAAAAACAGATTTTTTCCTGACAAGCAGAAGAACTATACGATGGATGATAAATTCAATTCCGATAAGCGCGAAAAGGAAAAAGAAATCGACAGGCTACTAAGTAAAATGGGCAAAAACGGGATCAATGATTTGTCTGCAAAAGACAGGAAAAGGCTCGATGAATTGTCCAAAAAGTAAGAATTAAATATAAGGAAAATGGAATCTATAATAGTCCACACAAAAAATGCAATGGAATTGAATGCTTTGAAAAGTGTTTTAAAAGATATGAACATTGAGTTCGAGAAATTCCATACCAAGATGCACCACAACAATAAGACGATTAAAAAAGTTATCGATAAGAAAAACGAAAAAATAGGAAAACCGTTTAAACCAAAAGGATTGTAATGAAAAAGATATTACTGGTAACTTTTCTTATTCTATTAATTGATCAGGCTTCCAAAATTTATATTAAAACTCATTTCAACCTGGACGACAGTATTTCGGTGTTTCCGGGCTTCAAACTTACCTTTGTAGAAAATCCGGGAATGGCTTATGGGCTTCATTTTGGCGGAGTGATCGGGAAATATTTTCTTGTTATTGTCAGAATTTTCTTAATCGGAGGAATGATTTATTTATTTAAGAAATGGCTGCAGCGCGGTGAATCCAATTATCTACTGATTCCAATGTCCATGATTTTTGCCGGAGCAATCGGTAATTTGATCGACGGAATGTTTTATGGTCTTATTTTCGACAGCGGAACAGTGTACGATGCAAGTATCGATCGATGGATTGGCTATGGCGGAGTTTCAAAATTAGTGCCTTTTGGAGAAGGATATTCTACTTTTATGAGAGGCTGCGTGGTTGATATGCTTCACTTCCCGCTTGTAGATTGGAACGTTCCTGAAAATTTTCCATTAATCGGAGGAAAACATATTGAATTTTTTAAATATATTTTCAATGTAGCAGATTCAGCAATTACGGTGGGAGCTATTTTATTATTACTTTTCCGAAAAAAAGCTTTCCCGAATGGGCTTGAATTCTAGAATATTTTACATTAAATGAAAAAAAATATTAAAAATCTTTTTAAAATTTTCCTGCTTCTTATTGTTGCAGGAATTATTTTTATTGCCTGGGCAAATTACAGTATCAAAAAAGAAAGTGACAGCTTCATTTCCTACAATATTGCTGACATTCCGGAAACGAAAACTGCCTTACTTTTAGGCACCAGTAAAAACCTGAACAGCGGACTTCCGAATGCTTATTTTTACAATAGAATCCAAGCGACAGTAGACCTGTATAAAAGCGGGAAAATACAATACATTATTGTAAGTGGCGACAACGGCAAGAAGGATTATAACGAGCCGGAAGATATGCTTTTAACTTTAATGCAATATGGCATCCCGCAGGACAGGATCTTTCTGGATCATGCCGGTTTCAGGACTTTGGATTCTGTAGTAAGGGCTAAGGAAATCTTCGGACAGACGAAACTTATTATTATTTCACAGAAATTTCATAATGAAAGAGCCATATTTTTAGCCAAACAAAACGGAATTGACGCATTTGGATATAATGCAAAAGATGTGAATAAATATGCAGGATTTAAAACCAATATGAGAGAATATCTGGCTAAAGCAAAAGCCTATTGGGATTTGATTTTAGGGATTGAGCCCAAATTTGGAGGAGAGAAGATTTTGATTCCTTGATTTTTTCTTTGATTTGATTACCGTTTTTTTGACGCAAAGTTTTAATATAATCATAAACAGCTTTAAGTGAGCAAAGAAGAATCAACAAGTTGATTTGATGAAGCTTTGTTTTCAAGCTTCGCGCAGCAAATTTATTTGCCTTTGCCTTCTAAAATCAACAGTACAAATAATCAAATCTTTGCGTTTAAATAAAAACATAAACATCTGTAAAATCAGCAATAGAACTTATTATACTTTAAACTGATTCTCGTAAATTTGCAAATCATTAATTTTAAATATAAATTTTAAACAATGTCAAGAATTCTTACCGGCATTCAAGCCACCGGAACACCACACCTTGGAAACTTGTTGGGTGCAATCATTCCTGCAATTGAGCTATCAAAACAGCAAGGAAATGAGTCATTTTTATTTATCGCAAACCTTCATTCGCTTACGCAGATCAAAGATGCGAAAGAACTGAAACAGAATACCTACGAGATTGCTGCGGCTTGGCTTGCTTGTGGATTAGATACCGAAAAAACATACTTTTACAGACAGAGCGACATCCCTGAAACCTGTGAACTTTCTTGGCATTTATCATGTTTTTTTCCTTATCAGAGACTTACTTTGGCGCATTCATTTAAAGATAAAGCGGATAGGCTGCAGGATGTAAATGCAGGTTTGTTTACTTATCCTATTTTGATGGCCGCGGATATTTTATTGTATGACGCAGAAATTGTTCCTGTAGGAAAAGACCAGCTTCAACACTTGGAAATTGCCCGTGATGTGGCTTCAAGATTTAATAATCAGATGGGTGAAGTTTTAGTTTTACCTCAAGCTGAACTTCAGAAAGACACGAAATATGTTCCCGGAGTTGACGGGCAAAAAATGTCGAAATCAAGAGGAAACATCATTAATATTTTCTTACCTGAAAAGGAACTGAAAAAGCAGGTTATGAGCATTGAAACGGATTCAAAATCACTCGAAGAACCGAAAGACCCTGAAACGGATAAAGTTTTTGCTATTTATCAATTAGTTGCAACTCCTGAGCAAACCGGAGAATTAAGAGCAAAATATCTTGCCGGAAATTTCGGTTATGGACATGCTAAAAAGGAACTTTTGGATTTAATTCTGACAAGATTTGAAAAAGAAAGAGAATTGTTTACTTATTATATGAACAATCTCGATGAATTGGAAGCAAAACTTCAGGAAGGAGCGGCAAAAACAAGAGTAATTGCGCTCGAAACCATTAAAAGAGTAAGAGAAAGCTTGGGTGTTTAATCCTGACCTTTCTGAATATAAAAAAGCCTTTCACATCGAAAGGCTTTTATTTTATTCTAAATCCCGCTTTTGTTCAGACGTAAGATTCATATCATCCATAATTTTTTCTTTTGCCGGTTTTAATGTTAAAAAATAAAGAACCATCATTGCAGACAGCATCAGAAAAATCAAATTGGCTTCTTTTACATATAAAATGATCCCCAATAATGCAGGTCCTTCAACAAAGGCAAATCTTATGATAACAGCTTGTTGGATTCTCGCAACTTTACTTTCCGTTGAATCTTTAAGATCAATTTTATTCTTATTAAAATTATACAGTAAATTGCTTCCAAAAATGCCGGCAATCATAGCAATGAGCATAATTACCAGAAATGGATTTTTAAAATCTAATTCATACGTGGTAACGGGTTTCATTGCATACATTATTCCGCCCATTATCACCATTCCGGCTAGTAGAGCCAGAAACATCAATGGTAAGGTTTTAAAAAGTGCAGCAGGTGTTTGTTGAGCTTTCATTATAAATATTCTTTAATTTGTAATAAATGTTTAATAATTTTCAATCCTTCCTCTTCCCTGTTTTCATTGAGAACATCAAAGAAAATCACATCCATTCCGTAGCTTTGAGCCCCTACAACATCTGCAATCCAATCGTCTCCGATCAGAATACTGTTTTCTTTTTTAGCGTCAGATAAACCTAAAGAATAATCAAAAATCAGAGGATTTGGTTTTCTTACGCCCACAGAATCTGCGCTGGTTATGGTTTGAAAATATTTATCAATTCCGGATAAAATACATTTTCTTTCCGTTACTTCTTTAAATCCGTTGGAAATAATATGCAAAGTATAGTTTTTAGCTTTAAGATATTCCAAAATATATTCTGCTCCTTCCACCAACTCATTATGATTAAGGATTTTATCTAAAAAATGCTCCTCAAAATACATCGCCAGCTCTTCATCATCAATATTAAAATGTTTGAATGTATCATAAAAGCGGTGTTTTCTCAGATATTCCTTACCAATAATTCCGTCCCGGATCTTTTCCCAGAGCCTTTCGTTTATTTCGTGATAAACAGAGTGAAATTCTTCAAAATCAATATTATATTTTAAAGTAATTTCCTCTTTATGGAAAAGATCTTTAATGGTAAGATAAGCGTTCTTGCGGTGATCCCAAATCGTATTGTCGAGATCAAAAAAAATGTGCTGAATTTTCATACAGCACAAAATTAATTTTAATTTTTGGAAATCGGGTAACTCTTTCTCTCGGTTTTTACAACCTCGAGGTTCTTTGAAAAATTGAGCAAAAACTCAATTGTTTGTTTTTTAGGTTTCAAAGTTTTCACTTTTAAGGAATCATTTTTTCTCATAGGCGATGAATGTTTTCCTTAAAACGAGAATTTACCCAAATTATTATCTATCGTGTCAAGATAATATTATTTTCATCCATGATTTTTCTCAGGTTTATCAACGCGTAGCGTACCCTTCCCAACGTGGTATTAATACTCATATCGGTATGGTCTGCAATTTCTTTGAAGCTTAATCCATCAAAAAATCTAAGCTTAATAACTTCCTGTTGGTTGAGCGGCAGAAATCCAAGCATTCTCGTAAGATCTTCCTGGATTTGATTGCTTACCAACTGGTCTTCAATATTTTCCGAAGGCTCTCTTAATAAATCAAAAATAGAATATTCATCCGTTTCAAAAGTAGTTTCTGAAACTTTGATATTTTTTGATTTTGCTCTGAAATGGTCGATAATAAGATTGTGGGCGATTCTTTTTGCCCAAAGAATGAACTTTCCTTCTTCGTTGTAGCGCCCTTCTTTCAACATTACAATGATCTTCATGAATGTATCCTGGAATACATCATTGGCAAGATCTTCATCATTAATTTTGTAAAAAATGAATGTAAACAGTTCTCTCTGATGACGATGAATAAGGGTTGACAACGCCTCTTCGTCTCCTTTCTGATAAAGGGAAATTAGTAAACTATCCGATTT
>Ga0307412_10000216_pt1 | contig 39140 bp, 34 predicted proteins | sample DK1Cmetagenome_3_FD_203823 | JGI IMG/M metagenome (GOLD analysis project Ga0307412, IMG submission 203823) | Maize rhizosphere microbial communities from greenhouse at UC Davis, California, United States - DK15-C-1 | ecosystem: Host-associated > Plants > Roots > Rhizosphere > Soil | place: USA...
AATGTAGGATAATATTTTTTAGTGATCGGGGTTTCTGATGAAACCACTGCAATTTTTAAATCAAATTTAGCTCTTGTTTCATCATTTTCAAGGAAACATTCGCTTAATGTAGCTTCGTTTACAACCGGTGTAGGGTGGAATTCTAAAGTGATTTTTGCACTTCCGGTACATCCTTCATTGGTTGTTACCAATACATAAACAAAACCTGCTGCAGAAAGATAATTTGTAGGACTTGTAATCATATTAGTTCCTGCATTCAAGTCTGCTAAAGTAGGATAGAACTTCTTAATTACAGGATCAAGTAATGTAACTGCAGCTGTTGTAAGATCAAAGAATCCTTTTCCGTCATACTGACAGGCCTTGATCGTAACATCTTGCAAGATGAAAGGAACTACATTTAAGTTTAATGTTACATGTTCACAATCTATAAATTCAGCAGCGTTTCCGCAGAACTGATAAACGATTTGGTCTGCTCCCAGATATCCAGGATTTGGAATGTAAGTAATTTGTCCTGTTGACGGGTTCAGTGTAGCTGTTCCGTGAGTAGGGTATGTAAGAATTGTTACTGTACTTGCTACCGGAACCTGGCTTGTAGTGAACGAGAATGTAGGTGTAATTACTTTAGTTGCACATGCATTTAAGTTTGCCGTTGTATTTCTGATACATGAGAATACTTTATAAACAGGTGTTGTAACAGGAGGACATGTTCCCATTGTTACCTTTACTGTATAGTTTCCGGCTTGTGTCGGTGTATAAGTAGCCAATGTAGCTCCCGAAATAGGGACTCCATTCAGGAACCACTGATAAGTTTCGAAGCTGTCATCCACTTCCAGTACAATTCCAGGTACACAATCCCCAGATTGTTTTGCAATAACCGGAATTGAAGAGAAACCTGCAAAATATCCACCATATCCTACGGCACCACTACCTCCGGCAATACCCGCAGTTACGGCTTTTGTAGAGTTTACCGTTACATTTCCTGATAACCCCGGAATGGAATAAGATACCCATGCTGTAGTTCCGGTAACAGGATAAGGTCCTTGTGCGGCAGTAGGCGTGACTGGTGCACCACCATTAGTAGTGTAACTAACGGTAGCTCCTGCTTCTGTTAAGATATTTAATTTAATATCTGGACTTGCACTTCCATTAAGATCGTTAATGAATGCTATTTCTTCGATTTTTCTAGGAAGGAAGCAGTTCAAAGGCGGGATATAGTTGTATCCCAGGGTAGCAATACTTGTTGCAAGACCTGCAAGAAGCTGATAAACATATACATTTTTACTTGTTTTAATGTACATATTATGATGTCCGTTACCCTGATCTATATAGTTAACATTATTCGCCGGAGTTGTCGCATTCGGGCCGTTTACTCTATAGAATTGTCCTTCATTAAGAGTTGCCACTACCGGGCCTCCGTTGATCTGTATTTCTGTATTGTTTTCTGTAGCAATGATTAATGCATCTTCTATTAAAGCGGTAACATTACCATTTCCTTTTACCAGAACGAATTCATTTCCTAATCTTTCTACCGGCACAGACTGGTCCATAATAATATCCGAGCTTCCGCCGACAGGTCCCCATGAGAACTGTCCGTTGAAGTTACCGTTAGTTAAAGAAATAGGTTTGTCAGATTCAATTTTTGCTCCAATGAATCCTGAAGCGTTTTGGGTTAAGTTTCCACGTCCCTCAATGATGTAAGATTGTCCCTTATTCAAAGTGAAAGACATTGAAGGTGTTGTAGCACCCGTGGTTCCATTCGAGAATGTAACTCCCGACGAATATCCTGAAACAGTGATTACCGTATTGTCTTCAGTTGCCAGGATCCCGGCCATGAAGTTGTAAATACTTCCACCACTTACATCAGTGATTGGTGCAGCGGCTGCATAGAATTTTTTACCGATGCCGGCTTTTCCTTTAGATGTCAGAATCTCACCGTGACTCGGGATTGAGAATCTAAGGTTAGCGTAATAAGGTTTTGGCCCTTTTGTGTAAAGTCCTTTTGTGATTGGTGTGAACAGATCTGCCTGTGAAGTTGTGATGATGTTTCCTACCGGAACTACAAAAACTTTAGGATCTCCTTTACTGATTGTAACAGTACCTATTGGATTGTTATTATTGTAAATAGTAACTTCAAATGGTGTAGTGGAATCAGTGGAAAAATAAATGGACTGGCCATTTGTTCCTCCCGTTAACCCTGTTCTGTTCATCATCGGTGCAAACCAATGTTCTGTGTCTCTTTGTGCAAAGAGCGTGTTAATCGTCAAAAAAACTAATACTAAGCTGAGTAGAAATCTTTTCATATATTGGGAATTAGGATTTGTACAAATTTAATATAATATTTGAAATATTGTTAATAAATTGTAAAGAAAGTTAAAATTTTATTCTCTATTTTTAACTAATATCCATCCTGAGTAAGAAACTGGTAATTTGGTATCCGGCTCAACCCATCTTAGTAAATACCAATAAGTTCCCGTTGATAGCGGCCTTCCGTTGGCCTTTCCGTCCCATATATAATTCTTGTTTGTCGATCTGTAAACAGGAGCTCCATAACGGTCAACCACTTCTATCGAAACATCTTGTTTGATCCTCAAGTCGGAATAATTTAATACATCATTAAGCCCGTCTCCATTTGGAGTAATGGCATTAATCAGATTTAATACTAAAAATTCTTTAATCACCGGAGTACATCCGTCTGCTCCTAAAACATACACGGTATGCATTCCTCTTGATAATCCTGTAAAGATATTGGAGGTTTGATAATCAATCCCATTCAAAGAATATTGATACGGAGTCTTTCCTCCCGAAACAAAAACCGTAGCATTATATCCCGAAACTTCAATTTTTGTAATAATTGGAGCCTGTATTGTCGTAACATTGACATGCTGACGGTAAATACAGCCATTAAAACCTAAATCTACGTAATAGCTTCCGGCACCCACAGCAACAGTTTGCGTAGTGGCTCCCGTACTCCAGGTATAAGAAGTAAATCCTGCACCTGCGTCCAAAGTGACTTGTTCATTGGGACAAACCACCTCATCATGAAGCCTGTCTGATTTCTTAGGAGTCTTTAAATTTATTGTTAAAATGCCTGTGCTCGGGCATTCTGTCGAACTTGTAAATCTTATATAAATTGTAGTTGTTGCCGTAATATTCTGGACGGGTGATATTGCATTCGTTCCGGCCTGTGCATTGACTAAAGTGGTATGGAATGTCAAGGTAACAGCAGGATCTACCGTAAATAAGTTTTTATAATCATTTAAATTAATACTTTCGGAACCAGAGATGTCATTATCGCATACATCAGCAGCTGCAGTTCCTGTAAGTAAGGTAATTCTATTCCCGATTTTAAAATTAATTTGTCCAAAAGCAGCCGGGCAGTTTCCGGTAAGCGCATCTACTCTTACATAAACGGTTGTATTGGCCGTGTAAGTCCAGTTTATAGGTAAAGTATTGGTATTTCCTGCGTTTGCATCGGTTTGATTTAAATAATATCTTACATTAAAGCTCGCGGAATTTGTTACAATTACAGGACTGATATTGGAAAAATTAACATTTACAATTCCATCAAAATTATCATCACAAAGTGTAGCATTAAAATTATTGGTATTGATATTTGGGGACGGAGTAGTTGTTAAAGTGATCTGAGCCACTTTTGTGCATCCGAATTGGGAAGTTACGTTGGCGTAAATTGTTCCCGCAGGTCCGCTGTATGTTGCCGGAATGGCAATTGGCGTTCCTGATAAGGCAGAATTTGTGAAATATTGAACCGTAGTTCCGGGATCCGGAGAAATATTCACTGAAGTAAGGTCAAAAGTTCCGTTTCCGCTGGCGTCGCCACAAGATGTCAGAGATCCGTTGGTTGTCTGTAAAACATCAATATTAATAATGATTTTAAAATATTCAAAATCAGCAGGATTTCCATTTCCTTCTACATAATAAATAAAAGTATCAGTTTCATCAGCAGTAAGTCCTGGATTTGGAGTGTAGGTAATTTGCCCTGTTACAGGATCTACCGTGGCTGTCCCTGAAGTCGGCGCCAAAATAATGCTGGTATGTGATGGTGTGATCGCTTGTGTAGAAGCTGTAAATGCGGGCAAAATTATTTTCGTATTACAAGATCCGATATTATAGGTTGTTGTTGTGATCGGAGGGCACATTGTATAGTTGTAGCCGTTTGTAAGTTTAGATTCGCAATTATTTTTTGTAATTAAGCAAGTATAAGTTCCTGCTCCGTACAATTCTGGGTTAATGGAGTATGAAGTCGCTCCCGGAATAGGATTTCCGTTAAGATACCATTGATAACCGTCGTAAGAATTATCAACCTGTAATATAATTCCCGTATAGCAATCTCCTGTTTTTGAAATAGCAGGAATAGATGAGAATCCCGCAAAATATCCGCCATAGCCGACCGCACCGCTTCCTGCCGCGATTCCTGCTGTCACAGATTTTGTAGAGTTTACAGTGATTGTCCCCGTTACATTGGAAACAGAATAAGTAACCCAGTTTGGATTTCCGTTGACAGGATAAGGTCCGTTTGCTGCAGGAATTGCATTCCCGTTTAGTGTAACGGCTGCTCCGGTTTGGGTGATGATATTTAATTTTGTATTGTAAGACTGACCTCCGATTTTATTGATAAATCCGATTTCATCAATCTTATTAGGCATAAAACAGCTTAAAGGAGGAATAAAATTCATACCACCGGTAGGGTATTCATTTGTTCCTGTATTTCCGGAAACCCCTGCCAGTAATTGATATACATAAATATTTTTGTTGGCAGAAATTCCCATATTATAATTGTCATTGCCTCCCTGATATACATAATTCATGCTGGGAGCCATATAATATTGCCCTGCATTCAAAGTAATTCCGGAGCTTATTCCGTTTATTGTCAGTTGAGTATTGTCTTCAGTGGCAATTACCAGTGCTGTTTCCATTTCAGAAGCAATAGTGCCGTTTCCTTTTACCAGGACAAAATCCTTTCCTAATCTTTCCACAGGAACTGCCTGATCCATTAATACATCGTTGTTGGTGAAGTTTAAAGAAGTATAAATCCCATTAAAATTCCCGTTTGTGACAGAAATTGGTTTTGTTGCTTCAATTTTTGCACCGACCAATCCGTCAAGATTGTCGAAGGAATCGGTACTTACAGCCTCCACGATGTAAGACTGGCCTTTATTTAATGTAACTGTTTTTGTAGGTGAAGAGCTTCCGTCGGAAAAAACAACATTCGGATTGTATCCTGAAATAACTACCGATGTATTGTCCTCTGTTGCGGTAATCCCGATGGTTGAATTAACGTAATAAGCGATACCCGTAATTGGCGCCATTCCTGCATAAAATGTAGTTCCAAGACCGGCTAACCCTTTTGAAGTAATGATTTCCGCATGGTTTTGAAGTGAAAATCTGTAGTTGGCAAAAAACTTTTTAGGTCCTTTTATGTACATTCCCATTGCATTGGGTGTGAAAAGATCTCCGGGATTATCAGTGATTAAAAAATAATTGGGAATATTTACCTGCGCGGGATTTCCTTTACTTACCTGTACTGTTGTAAAAAGCGTATTGTTATTATAAATCTGAACAGAGAATGGCGTGGTTTCGTTGGTAGAGAGATATAAATATCCCTGAAGGCCCGTCGTTCCTGCTTTTGCAGACATCGGTGCAAACCAATGATCGGTATCAAGTTGTGCATTGAATAATAAGCAAAGAAAAGTACAAATGGTTAGTAGAAGTTTTTTCATGATTCTCAATAAGGGGTGCAAATGTAAGTATTAAAAATCAAAATTTTACATAAAAAATTCCACTATAATATGATATTAGCTTAAATTATTGAAAATTTAATTTATTTTTAATATTTGAAACAATTTCATAATTCCGTGAAATAAAAAATCCCGATGAAAAAATCACCGGGATCAATATTTTTTAAATCTAAAAAGATTATAAGCTTACTCTTACAAATCCTGTTACTTTTAAATCTGCATTTACAGACTTTACATAATCAGCAACTGAGATGCTTCCGTCTTTAATGAAATCCTGGTGTACCAAAGTGTTGTCTTTGTAGAATCTCTGCATTTTACCTTTCAAAATATTGTCGATAATGTTTGCAGGCTTACCTTCTTCAGTAAGTTTGTGTCTTTCGATTTCTAATTCTTTATCGATAGTTTCCTGAGAAACAGCAGTTTCGTCAAGAGCGATCGGGTTCATTGCAGCAACCTGCATAGAAACAGACTTAGCAGCTTCGTCAGCTCCGTCTACTTTAGCAGAAAGAGAAGTGATAGCAGCGATTTTGTTTCCAGCGTGGATATAAGCTCCTAAGAAAGGCCCTGTAATTCTTTCGAATGCACCGATCTCAATTTTCTCACCGATAACACCTGTTTGTTCAACAAGTTTCTCAGCAACAGTAAGTCCGTGGAAATCTGTAGCTAAAAGCTCTTCTTTAGTTGCTGCGAAAATAGCCATTTCAGCCAATTCGTAAGCAAGCTCGATGAACGCCTCGTTTTTAGCAACAAAATCAGTCTCACAATTCAAAGAGATGATCGTACCTAATGTGTTGTCTTCATTTACTCTAGCGATCACAGCTCCTTCAGAAGATTCTCTGTCAGCTCTGTTAGCAGCAACTTTCTGTCCTTTCTTTCTAAGGATATCTACTGCTTTTTCGAAGTCTCCTTCAGCTTCAACTAAAGCTTTTTTGCAGTCCATCATACCTGCACCTGTCTGGTTTCTCAATTTTGCTACGTCTGCAGCAGCTGGTGTATAAGACATAATATCTATTATTTTTTTAATTGTAAGAATTAGTATTAATTTTTAGCTTAATTTTAAAGCTGTGCAAAGATAATGATTTTAATGATAAACTAAAAAATGACTTTTTGCGTTATTTGTATATTTAATAGAATTTTAAATGTTTACTGAATGAAAAAAATATTTCTCCTCATATTTGTATGTCTTTTTACCTTGGGCTTTTCGCAAAAAAAGAAAAAAGCGAAAACGAAAGCCATCGTAGAAAAGGAAACCATCATCATCTATACAGAAAGTGATGCGGAAAGTACTGCAGAAGCAAGAGTAATTGCAGGGTTTTTAAAGCAGAATCCAGGACACGCCAAGACAGATTATTTCAAAAAGAAATTGGTTCAGATGATTATGGCGAACAATTCTCCGGAAGCAAAACCTACCATTAAACCTTTGAGTGAAGATAAAGTGAAACAAATGGTTTTGGATAACAACAGTCTCAACAGTGCTAAAACAATTGCAGCCAATACAGGTTCTGCGGCTCCTGAAAGAACCGTAAATTATGCAAGCATGAGCTCTACAAGCAAAAAAGCCGAGCCAAGTGAAAAAAATAAAAGAACGGCAGCACTTCTGACGCATATGTTTAATAATGATCCGATGGAAAAAGAAGCTTATATTAATATCAAAAACAGATCAAAATGTAATCTGATTGTAAAAATAAGCGGTAAAAAATATTATAATCTTGATGTTCCGGCCAACGGGCAAAATTTTTTGCTGGTAGATAAAGGGGATTATGTGTTGACAACAATGGTTTGCGACGCCAAATATTCATCCATTAAAAAGATTAATAAGGATATTGAGCTTGAATTGAATCTGAGAGATGAATAAATAATTATAATAATAATGCTAAATAAAAAACGGTTAAGAAATTTCTTAACCGTTTTGTTTTTATCCTTTAAATTGCCCCATCGCAATAAATTTATCTTGTCTCTGGGTTTCAAGTTCCTGTCCTGTGAATTTTGAGAAGGCTTTAATATTTTGTAAAATTGAAGCTTTCAAATTTAAATAAGTTGTTTCAGGATCATAATGAGCACCTCCAAGCGGTTCTTCAATTATTCCGTCAATGAATTTCTCTCTTAAAGCATCTTTTGGAGTAAGGTTCAATGCGTTGGCAGCATCTTCTTTGTGATCCCAGTTTCTCCAAAGGATGGATGAGCAGCTTTCCGGTGCGATTACTGTGTACCATGTGTTTTCCAACATATACACTTTGTTTCCGACACCAATTCCCAATGCACCACCACTTGCTCCTTCACCGATAATATATGTGAAGATCGGGGTTTTAAGCTGTACCATTTCGAAAATATTTCTCGCGATAGCTTCACCCTGTCCTCTTTCTTCGGCCTCTAATCCAGGGTAAGCTCCAGGTGTATCCACCAAAGTTACCACAGGAATGTTGAATTTTTCAGCAAGCTTCATTAATCTTAAGGCTTTTCTGTATCCTTCAGGATTCGGCATTCCGAATCTTCTGTACTGTCTTTCTTTGGTTGTTCTCCCTTTTTGGGTTCCTAAGATCATTATTTTCTGACCGTCTAAAGTCGCTAAACCACCGATCAGTGCAGGATCATCCGCAAAATTCCTGTCCCCGTGAAGCTCCAGAAAGCTTCCTTTGTCTACCATTCCTTTGATATAATCTAATGTATAAGGACGATCCGGATGACGGGATAGTTGTACTCTTTGCCAAGGGGTAAGGTTAGAATAGATTTCTTTTTTCTTTTCTATGATCTTGTCCTCTATCTGGCTACATGCTAATTTTACATCAACACCACTTTCTTCTCCTACCAAAGAACAAGTCTGAAGTTGATCCATCAGGTCTTTTATAGGAAGTTCGAAACTTAAATATTCCATTTCTTGAAGTAAATTAAATCTTTCAAATTTATGAAAAATTATGAAAATCTATTTAAAATTATTGATCGCATTGTTTATTCTGGAGATAGTTTGCTCTTTTCCAAGTAGTTCCAGGATATCCGGAACGTCCGGGCCTTTCAGTTCTCCTACTAAAGCCAAACGCAGCGGCATCATCACTTTACCCATTCCCAGGCCTTTGTTTTCGGCGAAATCATGAACAGCTTGCTTTAAATTCTCAGCATTAAAATCAGTATTTTCTAAATTTGATGCTAATTCACCCAAAATAGCAGAAGTTTCTTCGTTCCAAGCTTTTTTTGATGCTTTTTCATCGTAAGAAGTTGGTGCTTCGAAGAAAAATTTTCCGTTTTCGTAGATGTCTCCCGGGAAAGTTGCTCTTTCTTTCATTAAATGAATAATTTTCAACAATTTTTCATCCGAAAGACTTAAATTTAAATCTGAATTTTTTAAAATTTGAAGCAATTCTTCGTCAGATTTTAATTGAATATACTGATGATTAAACCATTCCGCTTTTTCTTTGCTGAATCTTGCTCCAGCTTTATGAACTTTATTTAAATCAAATTCTTTCGTCATTTCATCCAGAGATAGAATCTCTTTGTCATCGGCAGGTGACCAACCTAAAAGTGCCACCATATTGATAAAAGCTTCAGGAAGGTAACCACTTTCTCTGTATCCTTTAGAAATATTTCCTGTTGCTGGATCGGTAAAATTTAACGGAAATACCGGAAACCCGAATTTATCGCCGTCTCTTTTGCTTAATTTACCTTTTCCTTCCGGTTTTAAAATCAAAGAAAGATGTGCAAATTGAGGAGCTTCCCAACCCATCGCTTCATACAATAAAATGTGTAGACCCAAAGAAGGCAACCATTCCTCACCACGGATAACGTGGGAAATTTCCATCTCATGATCATCAATGATGTTGGCGAAGTGATAAGTCGGCATTCCGTCGTTTTTTACCAAAACTTTATCATCCAAAGTATTGGTGTTCACTGAAGAATGCCCACGGATAATGTCTACAAGGTTTAATGTTCTGTCAACCGGCATTTTAAACCTCACAACATACGGCGTTTTTTCATCCAGCAATTTCTGAACTTCTTCTTCGGAAAGGGCAAGACTGTTTTTTAAACGGTTCCTTGTTTTGTTGTCATAAGAGAAAACATCACCTTTAGCCTCGTATTCAGCTCGGATGGCGTCTAATTCTTCAGCGGTATCAAAAGCGATGTAAGCATAATCTGTTTTTAAGATCTGCTCAGTATATCTATCGTAAATATCTCTTCTTTCAGATTGTCTGTATGGAGCAAATTTCCCTCCTTTTTTAGGGCTTTCATCGGCAATGATCCCGCACCATTCAAGGGCTTCTTCGATGTATTCTTCTGCTCCTTCCACATATCTCGCAGTGTCTGTATCTTCAATTCTTAATACAAACTCACCTCCCTGATTTTTAGCAAAAAGATAATCATATAATGCGGTTCTTACGCCTCCCAAATGTAAAGGTCCGGTAGGACTTGGAGCAAAACGTACTCTTACTTTCTCCATTTCAATTAAAATTTTGATGCAAATTTACTTAAAATTATGTGTTTTAAGCAGGTTTAATGTTTGGGTTATTGGCTTTTTTGTTTTGAATATTTACATTTGTATTATAAAAAAGTAAATTATGTTAGAAATAGGAGAGAGACCGTGGGGAAAATATTTTGTATTGGCAGATGAAGCCAATTATAAATTAAAAAGAATTGAGGTAAATCCGGGGCACAAACTATCATACCAATATCACCACAAAAGACAGGAACAGTGGACGATTGTGGAAGGTGATGCTACTATAGTTCTGGATGATAAGGAAATCAATCTGAAATATGGTGAAAGTATTTTCATCCCGCTTGGAGCCAAACACAGAATGATGAATCTTTCTGATAAGCCTGTTGTTTTCATTGAAGTGCAGACGGGAACGTATTTCGGGGAGGATGATATTGTGAGGATTGAAGATGATTACGACAGAGATTAAATATGTAATGAGTAAATGAATTGTTTATTAAATTAATTCATTGATTTGTGATTTTTTATTAATTATTTTATCTTTGAAGAACAATTATAAATTAATAAATGAAAAAAACAATTTTACTCCCAGTAATGTTTTTGTCATTAGCTTGTATTAATGATAATAATATAACAGAAGATATCCAGGAAATGGAGCTGAAAAATCGTAAAGATGAAATTAATCATTCTTTAACTTCAAAAAATCATTCTTTAACTTCAAAAAGTGTAATAAGTGACGTGGTAACTAGCGAAGCTGTTAAAAAGAATTTAGGAATGAATGAGTTTGTTCTAGTAAGTAAATATGCTCCAGAATTACCATTAGTTACATTAATTCTGCAAAATGATTGTAATTTAGTTGCTTATGCATATTCAACTACTTTAGGAAAAACAAGAATTTGGGCTACTGATACAATGAGACCTATTGGTTCATCTCCAATCTTAACTAGCCAAACGGATGGTAATCTAGTCCTATATCAAAACTCGATTGGATCATTTTCCAATCCTTTGTGGGCTAGTAATACATACCAGCCAGGAACCAATACTCAAGATGTACATTTCAAATTAAGGCGTCACGATATTCAATACAGTGATTTATCTACTGCTATATATGTAAAATTCTCTGTTTGGAGAGGCGATGTGTTGCTTAAAGAAATATTTAGTATTGATGTAACAAGCTATTATAATTAGTAAAATAAGTGAAAGGGTAGTGCTTCAGCCATTACCCTTTATATTTAAAAAAAACTTTTAAACCAAAGTTTGAATTTTTTCGTGCTTGAAAGATTTAATTTTAAATCTTCTTGGGGATAGTTTTTTTCAAATTGTAAAATAAACTCCTCTATATTTTTGGCTGGAATAAATTCTAATTTTTGCCAGTCTTGAGGGTATAAAGGATGAAAATTTTTAAATTGTGTATAGTTTTCCGTATTTAAATTATCCCATTTATTATAAAAATCCGAGGTGTCAAAGTCATTATTATGTCCCCAGTTAGTTATTTTTTGAAGTATTTCTTCCTTACTTCTCGCCCAGGATTGATGAATATTATTGAAGTTTAATTTTAATATAAAATCATTTTTCGGAAGCCTTGCATTAATATAATGAGGAACATTGGTGATAAGAAAGCATGATTCTGTATACGGAGAGACAACAAAAAAGCCTTGTTCGGTCTGTTTAAAAAGGGTAACAAAGTTCACAAAAAAATTGACAGGAGTTTTTTTAGTATTCCTTAAGAGATACTTTTGTTTTCTTAAAAATGATGTAAGTTTTTCAAAGTTTACCGGATATTCATCACTATCAATCTGGATATGCCATCCACCCTTTTTCATCTTCTGAGCAAGCATATTTCTTTGTCTTGTATCTAAATCTATTGTATTTTCCCCTTCGATATAGAATGTATCTGCATAAAACGTGATTTTTTTTTGATGATCTAATTCGCGGATCTCTGCAAAGACCTTTTCTGGAATTTCAAAATTATTACCAGCCCAAGTTTTTCCATCTTTATCATAGCATATAAAAATTTCGTCGGAAGTATCATACGTCTGCTTCAAGGAATTAAAAATAAATTTGTAATCATAGGATAGAAGATATCCAACTTTAATAATATTTTTTTTATTTCTCATGATTTATTTTTTATTTCCAGATTGGTATATAGTCCGTCAAATATACCTTTTATATATGCTTTAGCTAAGGATAGCTTTAATTTTTTGAGCGCTTTTCTTGCTAGTTTCCATCGCTCTTTGGTTACATATTTTATATTCCCATTATACAATCTACAGACCCAGATACGATTTCTAGTCATGTAATATTCATAAAAGCTACCTTTATTACTTGCAATATTATAAGCTTCACATTGAGTATTGACTGCTATTTTCCAACGTGTACTCTTGAGAAGGCGTAAACACCATTCAGATTCTTCATAATACATAAAGAAATCCTCATTCATAAATCCTGCTTCATTTAATATCTCTTTTCTGAACATCAAAGCGCTTCCATCCACGTAATTTATATGGTAATTATAATCGGGAGCTTTTATATTCTTTTTGTTTTGTTCGCCATTAGCATGGCCTCCCATAAAACCTTGTTCCGGAAATAATAAGCCACCATCTGAGAATATTTTATTACGATCATTTCTATAGCAGATCCGAGGACCAATTATTCCAATATCTGAAAATTCTTCTAAACTTTTATATAATTGCTCTATGGCAGCTAATGATATTTCGATATCTGGGTTTAATAATAGAAAATAATTTTTTCCGTCCTCGATCGCTTTTTTAATCGCCAGGTTGTTCCCATAAGCATAACCTCCGTTATGATTACTTAGAATATAATTAATTTGTTCTTGAATTCCAAGCTTCTCGATTTCCTGCCTGTCTTTTGAATTGTTATCTACAACATAAATAGATTTTTGCGGAACACCTTCATTTAATAAAGATATGACTTCCCGATGGGTGTCGTCAAAAGAATTATAATTCAGTATAACAATTGCAAGATCATTCATATATTAAAAGTTTTTTCCATTTTTCTATCGCTTTTTCTTCAGAAAAATTATTTTTAAAGTATTCCTCAGCCCGGATTTTTATATCTTGATAATAAGATTCATCTTGTAGTAATGACATTATTTTGTCTTTAAAAAGCTGCGGGTTATCACTTACCAAACAACCATTGGAAACTTTCGATGGAAAACCGTCAATAGCTCTCTCTGTTCCCACTACGGGAAGTCCATAAGATAATGCTTCTATTACTTTGATTTTTATTCCTGTACCTTCCAACATTGGGCAAATAGCAAGTTTTGACTGATTGTAATATTCATCTAAACTTTCGGCAAATTCCACCAATTGGACTCCTTCTCTTTTTTCTACATGTTTACATATTCTTCCAATTATTATAATATTAATATTTTCTGAAAATAATGGATAGACATAAGCAAAAAACCACTGGATTGATTTTATATTGAAAATATTTTCAGATCCAACAAAAATTAAGTCATATTTTTTATTTAGATTTTTTTTCTCAAACTTGGATGGGAAAGAAGGAGGTATATTTATTACTTTTTCTCCTAAAAATTTTTTAAAAACAAGGTGCTCGTCTTCCGAAATAGTAATCACACGGTCAAACTTTGCAAGGTTATTTATTTCTTCATTGAAGCGCTTACCAATATCTAACGATTTGTTTTTGTAAAATTCATTGAGGGTGATCCAATCATGTGTATCTATGACTTTAAAAGTATTTTTCATAGTGTCCTGATCAATTAAGCCTGTCCAAAATTCATAATTGATAACAATAATATCATACTTTTTCTTATTAAAAATATTCTTAAATTCTTTCTTTGCAAAATCTGTTAGTGAGTTGTTATACGGATTAGGTTTTTTATAAAATTTTGAGATTTTATATTTCCAATAATCTGATGAAGTTTTTATTTTCGGTGGTTTCTGCTTAAGTAAAAATAAATTATCAACAATACTTTTATCAATTTCTGTGGTGTCATTCAGGTGCTTATAAATTTCACCAACGCCTACCAAATCAATATCATATCCCAGTTTCTTTAAAACAGTAAGCGTCATTCTTGCTCTTGTGATATTTCCTGCCCGGTTTGAAAATGGGTTTTCAGGAAAAAAAAACAGAATTTTTTTTGTCATTTATAAAGATTTAATTGCTGAATTATATTTGTTGATTATATTGTCCCAAGAATAGTTTTTCAGTACATAATCTTTTGCTTTGTCTCCCTCTGCTGTTATATCCTTCTGTGTTTGATTTATATAAAAAATAAGAGCTTGGGAAAATTCAGAATTGTTTGTAAAGCTTCTCCCGGTTTCACTTTTTTCAATATGAGAATAAAGAACGTCACAATTTTTATTTACAATTACAGGGATTTTCAGCAACATTGCTTCTAAAGTTATTAAAGAAAGACTTTCATAGAATGATGGCATGATAAGGGCACAAGCATTTGCGAGCAAAGTATTTTTAAGGTTATCGTCTACAAATCCGGTTAAGATAATATCCTCTTTTTGGGTTATTTTTTCTTCAAGGTAATTCTTACCCACTAGAACTAATTTTATATCTTGATATTCAGGATATGTCTTTTTAAAATTATTAAAATATTCAATCATCATGACACACCCTTTATCTTCAACAATCCTTCCTATATAGATAAAATATTTTTTTTGAGAAAGATATTCAGGTAATTCATTTAATATAGTATCATAATCATCAAAACCGATTCCTGCGATTTCTGATTTTGTTTTTTTTGTCTGAGGATAAACCCTTTCAACCAAATCTTTTTCAACTTGGGTATTGTACATAATGAACTTCGCCGAAGAAAACAATTGTTTATAGCCATCTAGATAAAATTGAGGCTCATCGTGTGCTGTTGGTATGAGAATACTTTTTTCGGCTACCTCTCTAATGCCAATGTTGGTAGGATGATATAAATAAGTAAAGAAAATAAAAGCTTTATAATCTTCTTTTTTTTCTCCTATAAAATCAATTAAATCATTAGAAAAGGGGCCTTGTACTTCTAGCCACTCATTAAAATTAAACGCTTTTTTATAATGTTTTCTTTTATAATATAAATACAGAAAGTTTAAAAGACTTAGTTTTCTGCTATTATATTTATGTAGTTTCTGAACAATTTTATTAAACTGATTGAATTTTTTAAAGTCTTTTTTTAGAGTTCTAAATCTCCTTACTTTAATACCATTTATAACGTCAACACCTTGAAGATAATGATTATCCCAAGAGTCGTGATCTACAGCACAAGTCGTTATAACTTCTACATTATAAATATTAGATAATTTCTCAGCTAATAAACGTGCATGAAGTTCTGCACCACCGTTTATTTCCAAGCCGTATCTTTGGACTACTATAGCAATCTTGTCTTTCATATAATTAATTCACTACTAGTCTATTATTCATAAAGATAATGACAAAAATTACCTAATTAATTATTTTTACCTTTTATTTTTTTAAAAAAGATATTTACTTTTTTTCTGATTTTATTGTATAATGTTTTTTCGAGATAGGTTACTCTTCCATTTAATCTATCAATTTCTGCCAGATAGAAAACATTGTCCACACTCTTGCCTGGGCTTTCTTTTTGAGCAGATTGATTGATGAAAGATAATCTTATTTTAAACAAATTTCCAATAGACTCTATTGAAAAATTTTCTCGAATTTGGTCTTCTGCATTCTTTTTGATCTTAGTGAGGGCATTAAAATTATCCTTAATGTATTTTAATTTTTCAACAGCGTCTTCAATATCCGGTTTTGCCAAAGTCAGTCCTTCTGCAATCAGTCCTTTTGTATTGGTGGTTTTGATGAAATCATATTGAATAAGGAAGCTATTATTTACATTCATGAAATCTAGGTTCCCGGAATAGCCCGTTCCCACCACTATTTTCCCATAAGACATAGCTTCAGCCATAGTAAGCCCAAACCCCTCCGAACCGTGTAGAGAAATAAGAACATCCGATTTTTGAATCAAGGAATGTAGCTTTTCTTTAGAAAAATGTTCATTAATAATGATAACGTTCGGGATGGTAGAATATTTTTCAAGGGCTTTTTGGGCATCTTTACTTCTATCCAGATTATGCGTTTTTACAATCAAAACACTTTCGGGGTCGTCTTTAAAGACTTTAATAAAAGATTCAATAGTTGCCTCCGGATTTTTCCTAATCGTTGTACTCAGAGAATCAAAAATTGTAACGTATACTTGAGAATTTGATTTAATATTATATTCATTAAAGTCAAATTCATCTGATGTTGCAAGTTTCTGAATAGGATGTGGGAATCTCAGTACAGGATTTCCAGTGCATTTTGTGAAAATATTGACGCAAAAGTCACTTGGAACCCATAATTCATCAAAAATATTTAGAAATTCAATTGTTTTATCCGATACTTCAGGAAATTCCCAGGCCCAGTATACAATATTGTAATGACCGGCAAGCTTGATGTCCTGATTTTTTGAAAAAAACTCGTGAGTAACATTGCTGTTGATATGAAAAATATTGATATAAGATTCCCTTTCAATTTCACTTTTTATTTTTTCAAGCGTATTACTCGAATAATTTATTCTATTTATGATGATACCAGCGTTTTCCATGGCTGTAGCATTCAGACGTGTTGCTTCGGCAATTCCAAAATTCCCGTCAAAAAAGCCATGATAATTTACACTCAACTGCATGGATTATAAAGTTTTAAGTTTTTCTTTTACTACTTCAGGAGAAAAAGCCCTAAGGCTGTCCACCGAATTTTCTCTTAATGTATTCCAAAGTTCTTCATTATTGTTCAGTTGAAGAATAGCTTCTGCAAAAGATTTTTCGTCATTGGCAATTAGTACACTTTTCTTATCAGTAAGTTGCATTCCTTCTGCGCCAATTTCTGTGGTAATTACCGGGAAAAAATACTCAAAAGCCTGTCCGATTTTTCCTTTCACACCAGCTCCAAACCTCAATGGAGCCACCATGATTTTAGAATTCATAAAATGTTCTTCAATGCTTTCCACAAAACCTAAAAATTTGAATTTAGGATATTGTTTAATATCTAATTTATCGGCAACATTTCCAATTACACTTACTTCCAGTGACGGATTTTCTTTCCAAACGAGAGGCATTATCTTTTCATATAAAAATTTTACGGCATCAATATTCGGTTCGTGAATAGATCCGATGAAAATAATTCCTTTACTTTCCTTGAAACTTTTTCTCTCCGAAATTTCAATCTTAGGATAATGAATATTAGAAATTGTGATCATTTTATTTTTATCCGCATACTGACTCATTATTTCTTTTTCCTTATCTGAAATGGCAATAATGTAATCCAACTGGGGAGCAACAACAGTTTCTAAACGATAGAAATGTTTATATTTTCTCTTTAATGAAATACGATTGGGTTCTATTTCAATGGCTCTTTTATATCGTAAAAAATGAATATCCACCATATCGTAAATAAATTTTGTACGAGGTAAAATGCTTTTCATTTTTTTATAGAATAAATTTAATGCAAGTGGTCCATTAAACCAGATATAATCTACATTTTTAAAAGAAGAAAGAAAATCATAAATATTTTTGTATTTCTTATTTTCTACAAAAATAATGATATTATGCTGTTGATAAAATTTCACATAAGAATCATCTTCAAAATTATTAGGGGCAAACAAAACACAATTGTAGCCTAATTCTTTATATATTAAAATAATTTCTTTGAGTCTGTTGGATCCGGAATCCTTGTCATGGGTGGGAAAATCTCTTGAAGCAAAAAGGATCGTTTTTTGTGAATCATCATACAAATTGATATTGATAATGTTCTGAGTGTTAAGATCTTTAAGCTTTTCTTTTCTTTTAAAGTGTTTTTTTATTTTTTTTAAGATTCCCATCCTTTAGTTTTTATTGTCCAGTCCAAATACTTTGTTCACCCAGCTGTCCAGCGTATATCTGTAATAGATTTCTTCCGGAATTTTTTCGTAGGGTGTTTCAAAGAAAGATTTGTCAAGATTACTAATATTTTCGTTTAAAATCAAAATATTATTGGGATTGTAGAAATCATAAGTTTTAATAGCTTCATTATCAGTAATGATTTTCTTTTCGAGAGACATGGCCTCAAAAACTCTGAAGCTTAATCCATATTGGCCTTCACGCATCAGGTCGAGAAGCACTTTTGAGTTTTTATAATAGGTTGGAAGATTCTTATGCGGTATTTTTTTGATGCCGAAAATTAGAAATAAATTCTCCGGAACTTTAATGAAAATATTTGTAAGCTGGTGTTTCCAGGATTTTTTTCCGATTACCATGATCTGGAATTTCAGACCAAGGCTGATTAGTTTTTTTGCCAGCAGTTTTATTAACGAAACTCTTCGGTTATCATAAGATGTGATGTAGAAAAGGTCCATCTGCGGATTCTGTTTTTCTTTCGGTGTAAAAGGAAGATAAATGTAATTGGTTATTTTTTCAAAGCCATGTTTTTCGACATCAATAATATCAAAAGAGAAAATTTTATCAAATAAATGAAGTTTTCCGTCTACCGGCACCCGCTCAAGATTGTCATATAAATAAGTAATCAATCTGTCTGTATATTTTCTTATTTTTCTTAGTGTTGAAAGATCAAAAGTATCGGGATTCAAAACCAAGATCTGATCCTGGTGACCAAGTTCTTCCAGAGAATCAAGAACATATTTTTGTCTTTTCTCTTTTTTTAAATTTTTGCTTAAAAAAGTTTTGCTTAAAGCATTGACAGCCCTTTCATTAAAGTTAGAATGAGTAACAGTACTGATTTTTATATGGTGCGCATCAATACCTCGTTTGCATAATGTTTCAACAATATACTTATCATAATCCCAGAAGTCATAACTTATGATACAAATCTTCATTCAACTAATTTTGCTCTTTTTTTAATGATTCATAAGTTTCAAAAACACTTAACGACTGCAGGTATGAAAGCTGATAGCCCTCTTTTCCGTCCAGAATGCCAAGCCTGATAACGTATGCCTTAAAAAATTTAAAAGCCGTTTTAAGATATTGAATTAAAATATTAAATTTTTTACCTTTTGCGGCCAGTTCTTTTCCTTTTAAAATTCCGTAATGAACCATTTTTTTCTTGTAAGACTCATAATCTGAAACGGAATAATGAAGCAGTTTATTTCTTAAAACTCCTATTGTTCCGTTTACTTCCAGCGTTTCATGCACCATTTTTCCAGCTGCATATCTCGCCTTTGATTTTCTGAAAAGCCTAAAATTCTTATCGGATTGTGTCCCGGAAAAATTAATCGGCTTATCGGCAAAAAAGAATTTCCTGTAAAAATAATAGGCATCTTTTTGCTCAGGTTTATTTAATTCTTCAATAATTTCTTTTCTTAGTTGGCGAGTTATTCTTTCATCTCCGTCAAGAAATAATACCCAATCATTTTTTGCTGCATCCAAAGCCAGATTTCTCTGTTTTGTAAAATCTTCAAATTTATTTTGAATAATTTTTACGTTTGGGAACTTTTTTGCAATTTCTACAGTTTTATCTGTACTGTATGAATCTACTACAACTATTTCGTCGCAGAAATCAAAACAATTCAGGACTTCCTGCATATTTTTTTCTTCATTATGTGTTATGATTAAACCACTTATATTCATCATAACGTTTTTGTTTGATTAGAAATCTAATTTAATATCTTTCTAAAACAATTTTAATCTTCCAAAGATAAGTTTTAATTTGAATTTTAATAACGAATCTTTGCCTTTTATGTCTATTCTACACAGCTCGTAAGGCTGGTTTGTAGGAAAATAATTCACCTTATTCCCAATTCTTACAGCAAAATCAATTCCTAAATTTTTTAAAACCGAAAAAACTTTCTCTTTTTCCGGATTCTTCTTAGGATATTTTCCATAAGGATAAGCCAATACTTTTGAATATTTTATCCTTTCATTATCAAGAATCTGCATATTCGTTTCCAGGTCATTTTTTATAAAATCGGTTGAAATGTTCCTGAAATTCTGATGGTTGTGACTGTGAAGAGCAATCTCAAAATATTTTTTATTTAAATTTCTGATATCTTCAAAGCTCATCATGGTATAATCCTCATATCCTTCATTAATAAATTTTGTAGGAATAAAAATGGTTGCCTTCAGGTTATACTTTTCCAATAACGGTGGCAGATAATCAAAATTGTTTTTATATCCGTCGTCAAAGGTAAGAATAATGCTTTTTTTTCCCAAGGTGTTGAGTTCAGAAAAAAACGTTGATTTGTATTTTTTTTTATTTAAATATTCAAATTGCTGTTCAAGGTTTGTAAGACTTACCGTGAGCTCTTCATGACTTTCCTTTTCAATCTGATGATACATAAGGATAATCAGCCTGTTTTTCGGGAATACAAAAAGGTACAACCGGAAATAAACAGTCAGAAAAATGAGTAGTAAAAATAGAATTATACAATATATCATAAGATTTTACCGTGCTTTTTTTCAATTTCTACTAACCTGATTTTTTCATACAATTTAATATATTTCAAAAAAGTATAGTATGACATTGTTTTTGCGATGTAGAAACCGGGAAATCCGTCCAGGAAACCGAATTTAAAGATAAAAACTTTGATAAACTCAAAAATTGGACTTACAATAATTTTGAAACGATTGATTTTTTTACCTTTTTCATACATTTTTTCGGCCATCATGCAAGAATAAATGTTAATCTTGGTAATATGATGATGAATGCTTTTATAGGTGTAATGATCGAGTTTGCCTTCCAAAAGCCCTGCTTTTTGATCAGTAATCAGGAATTCATGAACCTTATCATCGGAATATCTGGCGCAATTTTTTTTGAAAAGTCTTTCGCGGCAAACATTTCCCCAACCTCCGAATTTAATCGTATGTATCCCTAAATGATTGTTAAGTTTCGTTTTGTAAACATTGTATTCCGGATTGGCAGAAGAGACAATTTTTTGGATTGATTTTTTTAAATCTTCATCGGGAACTTCATCGGCATCCAGAAACAGGATCCAATCATGGGAACATAAATCAAGGGCATGGTTTTTTTGTTCACCATACCCATTGAATTTTTTCTCAAAGAATTTTACTTGAGGATATTTTTGAGTACAAATTTCTTTGGTCTTATCGTTTGAAAAGCTATCAACGATTACAATTTCATCTACTGTGTTTTTGAGTGAGTCTAATAATTTTACAATGTTTTCTTCTTCATTGTAAGTAATGACTGCGAGGGAAAGTGGCATTTGTGTTTTAAAATTCTAATATGGTTTTTTCGATTATTCTGACGCAGTCTAAAAGCTGCTCCTCACTTATAACCAAAGGTGGTGCCAATCTTATAATATTTCCGTGGGTTGGCTTTGCAAGAAGTCCGTTTTCTTTTAATTTTACACATAGATTCCATGCTGTAGAGCTGTCTGGAGTGTCGTTAATTAAAATTGCATTTAATAAACCTTTTCCTCTTACTTTTGTAATTAAATCAGTTTTTTCAATTATTTTCTCAATTTCAGATCGGAATAATTTTCCTAATTCTTCTGCTCTTTCGGAAAGTTTTTCTTCTTCTACAACATCCAAAGCCGCAACTGCAACCGCACAAGCAATTGGGTTTCCTCCAAAAGTAGAACCGTGTTGGCCAGGTTTAATCACATTCATGATTTCATTATTCGCTAGAACAGCCGAAACCGGATACATCCCACCGGAAAGTGCTTTCCCCAAAATCAAAATATCAGGTTGAACATCTTCGTGGTAACAGGCAATTAATTTTCCAGTTCTTGCAATTCCCGTTTGAACTTCGTCTGCAATGAAAAGAACGTTGTGCTTTTTACATAATTCGGAAGCGTTTTTCAGGAATCCGTCATTAGGAACATACACTCCAGCTTCGCCTTGAATTGGTTCAACTAAAAATGCCGCAATATTTCCGGCTTCTCTATTTAAAACTTCTTCTAAAGCTGAAATATTGTTATATGGAATTTTAATAAATCCTGGCGTGAAGGGCCCATAGTTTTGATTCGCATCAGGATCATTTGAGAAAGAAACAATGGTTGTTGTTCTTCCGTGGAAATTATTTTCGCAAACAATTATTTTCGCTGCGTTTTCCGAAATTCCTTTTACTTCATAGCTCCATTTTCTGGCTAATTTTACGGCTGTTTCCACCGCTTCAGCTCCAGAATTCATCGGTAAAACTTTATCAAAACCAAATAGGGTAGTGATCTTTTTTTCGTATTCTCCCAGATTTGAGTTGTAAAAAGCTCTTGATGTTAAGGCTAATTTTTTAGCCTGATTAACTAAAGCTTCAACAATTTTCGGGTGAGAATGTCCTTGATTTACAGCAGAATAAGCAGAAAGAAAGTCATAATATTTCTTGCCTTCCACATCCCATACGAAAACGCCTTCTCCCTTGTCCAGAACTACGGGAAGAGGGTGGTAATTGTGTGCTCCATATTGGTCTTCAAGGTCAATGAAATACTGTGAGTTTTTTGCTGTTTCTGTTGTTGACATAAATTTAGGTTTTCCACAAATTTAAGCATTATAAACGAGAACGATAAACAGAAGCTTAGTACTGAAAAACAGCAGGTCTTAAGTGCTTTTAAGGCTGAACGAAAAGTGAATTAGAAAATATTGCTCTTACAAATTCTATGTTGTAGTTATTCTATCTTTGAAAAAGATGAATTTTAAATTTCTTAATTTAAATGTAAAATAAAAAAACCGCCCCAAAAAATGAGACGGTTTCAATATTATTAAAAATAATCCTAGTGATTATCGTATTTTCTGTCCATCACAAAATCCTCCATAAATTTTGTAGTATAGTTTCCTGAAAGATAATCTTCATTATCCATCAGTTGTCTGTGGAAAGGAATTGTAGTTTTTACCCCTTCAATATAGAATTCTTCCAGCGCTCTTCTCATTTTAGCAATAGCTTCCTCACGGGTTTGAGCCGTCGTGATTAGTTTTGCAATCATTGAGTCGTAATTAGAAGGAATTGTATATCCGGAGTAAACGTGAGTATCAACTCGGATTCCATGTCCGCCAGGAATGTTTAATCCCGTGATTTTTCCCGGAGATGGTCTGAAATCTGCATAAGGATCTTCCGCGTTGATTCTACACTCGATTGAATGTAATTTCGGATAATAATTGATTCCCGAAATAGGAGTTCCAGCAGCCAAAAGAATTTGTTCTCTGATTAAATCATAATCAATAACCTGCTCAGTGATAGGGTGTTCCACCTGAATTCTAGTGTTCATTTCCATGAAATAGAAATTTCTGTGCTTGTCAACCAGGAATTCGATTGTTCCAACACCTTCGTATCCAATGAATTCCGCCGCTTTTACAGCTGCTTCACCCATTTTCTCACGAAGTTCATCTGTCATGAACGGAGATGGAGTTTCTTCGGTTAATTTCTGGTTTCTTCTTTGTACAGAACAGTCTCTTTCAGAAAGGTGGCAAGCTTTACCATATTGGTCACCGGCGACCTGAATTTCAATATGTCTAGGCTCTTCAATCAGTTTTTCCATGTACATACCTCCGTTTCCGAATGCAGCTACAGCCTCCTGAATAGCAGATTCCCAATGGTCTTTAAGGTCTTCAGCTTTCCAAACGGCTCTCATCCCTTTTCCACCACCACCTGCAGTTGCTTTGATCATTACAGGATATCCTGTTTCTTCAGCTACTTTTACAGCGTGTTCGTAAGATTCTATCAAACCGTCAGAACCTGGTACACAAGGTACACCTGCAGCTTTCATGGTAGCTTTGGCATTTGCTTTATCTCCCATTTTCTCGATCTGTTCAGGAGAAGCACCGATGAATTTGATGCCGTTTTTCTGGCAAATTCTTGAGAAATTAGCATTTTCAGATAAGAATCCATAGCCCGGGTGAATGGCGTCTGCATTTGTAATTTCCGCAGCAGCAATAATGTTAGGAATTTTCAGATATGAGTCTTTGCTCATTGCAGGACCGATACAAACTGCTTCATCAGCAAATCTTACGTGAAGACTGTCTTTATCGGCAGTTGAATAAACCGCAACGGTCTTGATCCCCATTTCTTTACAAGTACGTAAAATACGCATTGCAATTTCGCCACGATTGGCAATTAATATTTTTTTGAACATAACTTTAATTAGGTAATTAGATGATTAGGTAATTAGATAATGAGTATGAAACGTAAAAGTTAGCTATCTAACTTCTAATTTCTAACTTCTAACTTCTAACTAAATTATGATGGATCTACTAAGAATAATGGTTGGTCGTATTCTACAGGTGTAGCATCATCAACTAAAATCTTAACGATTTTTCCGCTTACTTCAGATTCAATCTGGTTGAATAATTTCATTGCTTCGATTACACAAACTGTTTTTCCGATAGAAACTTCGTCACCTACGTTTACGAATACGTCTTTATCCGGAGATGGTTTTCTGTAGAAAGTTCCGATCATTGGAGATTTGATCGCGATATATTTGCTGTCATCAGATGCCGCTTCAGTCTTTTCAGCAGATACCGCAGCTGGAGCTGCAGAAGATGCAGGAGCAGCTGCAATTTGCTGAGGAGCAGTATGGTAAACTGCAGGCTGAGCATAAGTTACTTCGCTTCCGGCTAATGGAGTTTTAATAGTGATTTCGAAATCTTTAGTTTTGTATTTCACTTCAGAAACCTCTGCTTTAGATACAAACTTGATAAGATTTTGGATGTCTTTAATGTCCATAAATATGTTATTTGATTTTGCCTCAAAGATACCAAAAAAACACAAAAAACAACAAAAAACCGCCAAATTTTATCAAAATTGGGCGGTTTTTGTATTAAAATGAGGCTTTTTCGATGAAAAAGCGACTCTTAGTTTTCTTCAGTAGCAGCTACTTCTTTTTCCAATACTACTTTTCCTCTGTAGTATAATTTTCCTTCATGCCAGTGAGCTCTGTGATATAAGTGAAGCTCTCCTGTTGTTGCATCTTTAGCTAATTGAGGAACTACAGCTTTATAGTGAGTTCTTCTCTTATCTCTTCTTGTAGACGACTGTCTTCTCTTTGGATGTGCCATTTTGTAATAACTTTTTTAATTGATGAGCGATGAGATTCATCATCTCATCATTAAACTATTTAATTTTTATCTTTTAACTTCTTTAATGCGTCCCATCTCGGATCGCCTTTATGTTCTTCCTCTTCTTCAGTTTCTTTTGGACTGAACTTTTCCAGGATTTCCAGATCTTTATCACTTACATTCGGTGATATTTTTTTCATCGGAATGGAAAGCATCACGTTTTCGTACATCAGTTGTGCTATATTAAAAGCATGATCGGTACTTGGAATAGTAATTACATCTTCTTCGCTGTCATCATATTCTTCTCCAAACTTTACCAAAACCCTGATCTGATTTTCAATAGGATGATCGAAATTTTCGTTCGTGATATCACAAACCAATTCCACCAACCCATGAATCTTTATCTCAAATTCTAAAAAAGTTGTGTGTTTATCAAGTAAAACATCAACTGCAATTCTAGGATTTGTAAATTCCTGTTCAGTGTCAAATAATTGAAAGAACTCTTTATCTATCTCATACTTGAACTCGTGCTTACCGTTTTTGAGACCGGAAAAGCTAACGTCGTAGTTTCTTAACTTGTCCATAAAATGAGTGTGCAAAAATATGCAATTTTTTTATAATAACAAATAAATTTTCCAACAAATTTACTTAAACTTTGTTTCCAAGATTTAAGCTTCCATATCATCTGGCAGATCTTCGTCAATCCCGTTATCCACCACCATTTTTCTCGGTTGCAGGCGGTTGCTCATAAGATCACTGTATTCATTTCTGTTTTTAAAAATGGTAATAGCGGTAAAAATTGCTTCGGTAAAACTCTGTTCATCGGCAATATTTTGTCCCGCAATATCGTATGCAACTCCATGATCCGGAGAAGTTCTAATAAATGGAAGTCCGGCAGTATAATTTACGCCTTCTTCATAAGCAAGCGTTTTGAACGGAGCTAATCCCTGATCATGATACATTGCCAGAACTGCATCAAAACTTTTATACTTATTAGGCTGAAAAAAGCTGTCTGCAGGAAAAGGTCCGAAAGCCAGAATCCCGTTGTCTGAAAGCTCTTTAATCGCCGGAGCTATAATTTCTATTTCTTCATTTCCAATCACGCCACCGTCTCCGGAATGTGGATTTAAGCCTAGAACAGCAATTTTCGGTTTTGTAATACTAAAATCTTCAATTAAAGTCTGGTTTAGAACCCTGATTTGCTTTTTAATTTTTTCTTTAGAAATATTTTCAGCAACCTGAGCAAGAGGAATGTGATGTGTTGAAACAGCGACTTTCAAATCTTCCGTCACCAGAAACATCAGCCCTTTTTTGTTGAATTTTTCTTCAAAATATCCAGTGTGGCCCGCGTGCTTGAATCCCATTTTCATCATTTCATCTTTATTGATGGGGGCTGTTACAAGAACGTCTATTTCACCTTTCATTAATGCTTCAGTAGCTGCTTCTAAAGAATCAATGGCCATTTTGGTGGATTCTTCCGTTGGTGTTCCCAACTCTACATTGGAGTTTTCCTTGGCAAGATTTACCATATTCAGTTTTCCTGCCTGAGCCTGAGAAGCTTCATTTATATAATTAAAGTTTAGATTTAACTTAAAAATATTTTTCTGATAGGTAAAAAGTTTTCCCGAACCAAAAATCACAGGAGTGAAAAAATCCGTAATGGTTTTGTCTTTCAGGGACTTCATGATGATTTCGGGACCGATGCCGTTGAAATCTCCAATTGAAATTCCTACTCGTACTTTATGGTTTTTTGGGCTCATTTTGATTATCTTTGAAGATTATAATTTTACAAATTTAGCAAAAAATAATATGTTCACAGGAATAATTGAAGCAGTAGGAATAATTGAGAAAATTGAAACAAACGGAAGTAATATTGATTTTACGCTTACCTGCCCTTTTACGGATGAATTAAAAATAGATCAAAGCCTTGCTCATAACGGTTGTTGCCTTACGGTTGTAAAAACTGAAGGGAATCAATATGTGGTAACAGCCATCAGCGAAACTTTAGAAAAAACCAATCTCGGAAAATGGGAAGTGGGCAGCGTTGTGAATCTTGAGCGTTGCATGAAAATGGACGGAAGATTGGATGGGCACATTGTTCAGGGACACGTTGATAAAACCGGTGAAATAGTAAGTATTGAAAACAAAGACGGGAGCTATTTTATTACCATTAAATATGAAGATAATGGAAGCTTTGTAACCGTTCCTCAAGGTTCAATTACGGTAAATGGAATCAGCCTTACCGTTGCAAAAAGTGAGGATACGCAATTTTCTGTGGCTATCATTCCCTACACCTGGGAATTCACAAACATGAAATATTTGAAATCTGGAGATAAAGTTAATTTAGAATTTGATATAATTGGTAAGTATATTGCTAAGTTAATTAATAAACAGAATGTCGTTAAATATGTATAAAGGATATAGCTTAAGAAACCGTGTTTTTTTTGGTTTTTTGCTGGTATGTCTTTTAAGTGTCATTGCCTCCTCGCTTGTTCCTTATTTTGTTTTAAGGGATAATTCCCTGAAGCAAAGCGAGATTGATATGCATGATAAAACCAGTGCTGTTATGAGGTATCTGGATTATGCGGTGAGCCGGGCAACAATTGACACTGAAGATCTTCCTACTGTTTTAAGTAATAAGATTTTCGAAATTGCAGACATCAATCAGCATGATATTATCCTTTATGATCTGAAAGGAAATTATCTGCTTTCCAATAAAGATAAAAGCCTTGTTGAGCAGAAAACTATTCCTCTTAACATTGTTAATAAAATTTTATCAACCGATGCGAGAGTTGATATCAAAGGCTATGATGCGGCTAAAGATGCAGGGCTTACCTCTTCTTATTTGATTTTAAAAAATAATGAGCTGGAGCCTATTGCAATTGTTTATATTCCACTTTATCACAATGAATCTGCTTATCTGGAAGTTCTTTCCAAGTATGTAAAATATATTATCCTTGTTGATATCTTCTTAATTTTATTCAGTATTTGGTTCAGTTGGGTGATGTCAAATAGCTTGGCGAAAAATATTACCAAGTTTTCTGATATGATTACCCGTATCACATTGTTTGAGAATGAGATGCGCCCAATCAGGTACTACAAAAATGATGAATTGAATGCTTTAGCAAGAGCTTATAACAGAATGATTCTCCAGATTCAGGATCAGAAGGAAAGGCTCCGTTTTAAAGCCTCAGAAGAAGCGTGGAGAGAGATGGCAAAACAGGTGGCGCATGAGGTTAAAAATCCTCTAACGCCAATGAAGCTTACCATCCAGAATTTTGAAAGAAAATTTGATCCGGAAGATCCGAACATCAGAGAACGTGTGAAACAAATGAGCAAAACGATGGTTGATCAGATTGATCTTATTGCTACGGTTGCATCCGCTTTCTCAGAATTTGCAAAGCTTCCTGAAAAGAATAATGAAGTAATTAATTTAAATAGCGAAGTTGAGGATATTCTCCGTGTTTTTAATGATGACAGTATTTTTATGCATTCCAATAAGAATAACATCATGATTAATATGGATAGGATTTATCTGTCCAGAATTATCACGAATCTTGTAACCAATGCAAAACAGGCAGAAAGCGACGAAAGAAAACTCATTATTAATGTAGATGTAGAGCAACATCAGAGAAGAGTGATGATCTCTGTTCAGGATAATGGAATTGGGATTCCGGAGAATATATTTGAAAGAATTTTTGAACCCAATTTCACCTCAAAAAACAGTGGGATGGGGCTTGGCTTATCTATGGTAAGAAAAATGGTAGAAGATTATAAAGGAGAAATTACCGTGAAATCCGAAGTCGGGAAAGGGTCTACTTTCACCATTACATTGCCAACAAATTTATAGTGAAGTCTTTTACTTTTAAACAATTTGAAATTCAACAATCAGAAAACGTCTTCCGTGTAGGAACAGACGGCGTTTTATTGGGTTCTATGGCAACGGTAAGCAATGCTTCAAATGTCCTGGAAATAGGCACAGGAACAGGTCTGATTTCATTAATGCTGGCTCAGAGAAATTCTAATGCCCAATTTTTTGGAATTGATATTAATAAAGAAGCGGCGGATCTTACTGAGGTTAATTTTAAAAACTCTCCTTTTAAATTAAGGTTAAAAAATATTCATTGTGATTTTAAAAATTTTGAAGCACAAGAAAAATTTGATTTTATTGTTTCAAATCCACCATATTTTGAAGAATCCGGTTCCGATAAAGATAAAATTGCAAGGCAAACGGTAGAATTAAATTTTCAACAATTAATTTCAAAATCATCAAAATTACTTTCAGAAAGCGGGATTTTTTCCGTAATTATTCCTTCAGAAATAGGAAATGACTTCATTAAAATTGCTAATGAAAGCCAATTATTTTTAATAAGAAGAATTAATATTAAAGGAATCGAAAACTCAAAAACAAAAAGACTTATCCTTGAATTTTCTTTAACTGAAAAACCTTTCGAGGAATCAGAATTTATTATAGAAAAAAGTCCGAGACAATACTCGGACCAATATCTTGAACTCACCAAGGAGTTTCATGTTTTTAAGAATAGAAGTTAGAAATTAGATTTTAGAAGTTAGTATATCTAAATCTCTTAATTATTTATTATTCAAATAATTCTGCCGTATCCAATACAGAAACTTTTCCGTCTTCACATCTTATTGCTTCTCCCGGAAAGTTCTGAATCATGTGATAATCATGTGTTGCCATTACCACAGCAGCTCCATTTTCAAGGGCAACCTGCTTTAGTAAGGTCATGATTTCGTTTGACGTTTCAGGGTCCAGGTTTCCTGTTGGCTCATCTGCTAAAATTAAGTCAGGATGATTTAAAAGAGCTCTTGCAATCGCTACACGCTGTTGTTCCCCTCCGGAAAGTTCATGAGGCATTTTGTGCTTTTTACTCTTCATATTCACGCTTCCTAAAACCTCATTGATACGGTCTTCCATTTTTACTTTGTCATTCCAGCCTGTTGCTTCAAGAACGAATCTTAAGTTTTTTTCAACAGTTCTGTCGGAAAGCAATTGGAAGTCCTGGAAAACGATCCCTAATTTTCTTCTAAGGTTCGGAACCTCTGAAGTTCGCATTTTTTCAAGGTCGAATCCTACCACAGATCCGTGTCCTGCCGCTAAAGGAATATGTCCGTACAAAGTCTTTAATAATGAGCTTTTTCCGGAACCTGTTTTTCCGATAAGATAACAGAATCTTCCTTTTTTGATGTTGAGGTTTACATCAGAAAGTACAGTGAAATTTTTCTGTGCAATCTTCGCGTTCTGCAAGCTTATAATATTATCTCCGGCAATATGTGTATGTGGCATAATTCAGTTTTAAAAGTACTATTTCTAAAAAATTTTTTCAGATTTTAAAAATAGGAAAAAGAAGAATAAAGTACCTAAATTTTAGGAAATTTTAACAACAAAAAATGCCTGAAAAACTTCTTTTCAAGCATGATTTGTATATGATAATAAAAAGATTATCTCTTAGCGCGTGAAGCACTTACAGTTAAACTCTTTCTGCCTTTAGCTCTTCTCGCAGCCAAAACTCTTCTACCGTTTGGCGTAGACATTCTTTCTCTGAAACCGTGTTTGTTTCTTCTTTTTCTTTCTGATGGCTGGAATGTTCTTTTACTCATTACTATATGTTTAAATCGTAATTATCTATTAATTTTCAGGTTGCAAAGATATGGTTTTTTTTAAAAGTTGCAAATTTTATCAATCTTTTTTTTAATTTTTTGATCTGTTTTTTGATCAGCTATTTATAGCTCCCGGTTGCTAAACGAATTTTTTTATAATCAAAATAATGGTCATGATTTATTTAAAAGCTCTATCTTTGAAGACTCAAATTTAAGAAAAAATAAACACAATGATGTTTACACCAGCAGAACTTTTAGAAATCAACACATTACTTACTCCAGAAAACAAAATAGTTATTCTTACCCATTACAATCCGGATGGTGATGCAATTGGTTCTAGCCTTGGTTTAAAACATTATTTGAAAGCAAAAGGGATTTTTGCTGAAGTGATTGTTCCTAATGATTTTCCGAAGTTCCTGAAATGGATGCCTGAAGCAAAAAAAGCCCTGATTGCAGAATACAAAAGAAAAGTTGCTTTTGATCTTATCAGTGAAGCCGATGTTATTTTTTGCCTGGATTTTAATTCTCCATCAAGAATTGGGATTCTGGGAGATTGGCTGACCAATGCTAAAGGAAAAAAAATTCTTATCGATCATCATCAGCAGCCTGAAAAATTTGATTTTGTATATTCTGACACCGTTATTCCTGCGACCTGCCAGATGATTTATCATTTTATTGAAGCAATGGATGATGAAAAGCTGGTAAACAAAGATATTGCAGAATGTCTTTATACGGGAATTATGACCGATACGGGAGGTTTCCGTTTCCGTTCTACAAGCGCAACGACTCACAGGATTATTGCTAATTTAATTGAAAAAGGAGCAGATCCCGCCATCATAACTTCTAGCACCTGGGATACTAATACGGTTTCACGCTTACATTTATTAGCTTTAATTTTAGGAAGAATCGAAGTGGTAAAAGACGGAACTGTTGCTGTGTTATACCTTACAAGAGAAGAACTGAAAGAATATGGTTTCCAGAAAGGTGATACGGAAGGCTTTGTTAATTATGGTTTAAGTATCCTCGGGGTAAAAATGGCCGCTTTTTTCATGGAAGATTTATATGAAAATTTCATTAAAATATCTTTCAGAAGTAAAGATGACGTGGATGTGAATCAGTTTTCAAGAAAATATTTCAATGGGGGAGGCCATATCAATGCAGCGGGCGGAAAATCTAACGAATCTTTACAAGATACAATTGAAACTTTCAAGAAAAGGCTTGAAGGGGAAGAAAACTTGTAATTTTTAAAAAGAAATTGATTCGTCACTTTGTCCCTCGCAATAATGCTCAACTCAAGAGACACGAGAATATCCTTTCTCTTCCAGTTGTTTACAGGTATATTCATAAACCTCCTGAAACATAATATCAAGAGACTTTTTATTAAATAAACTGAATTTCGTCATTTTCGGTGGGTCAAGAAAAATATCACACGAACTTACTTTGGAATAAACTGATTTTGCGATCGCAAGGTGTAAAATCCTGTCGAATTCTTTCATTAAGCTCATTTTTTCAAGACTGTCATAGCTAATGGAATTGACATGGGAGGCAATTAAAAAATCACATTTATCTACAATAGGCTCTATCGGAAGATTGTCCAGTACACCTCCATCAACATATATTTTTTCACCAATCTTCACGGGTGGCAAAATAAACGGAACACTCGAAGAAGCTAATAGTGGCGCAAAAAGTTCACCTTCAGAAAAGAAATCAACAATCCCGTGAGTCATCTCCGTTGCTGCAACATAAACAGGGATTTTAAGTATTTTAAAATCATCTTCAGGAAAATAATCCATGAATAATTTTAAAATAAATTTCGAACTGAAAATTCCGTTTTTGGAAAGCTTTAAATATGATCTTGAAAAAAAAGTTGTCTGTTTTACAATTTCCATCATTTCGTCCGGAGATTTTCCGAAAGAATAAAACGCCCCAACAATGGATCCAGCACTGGTTCCGGAAATGATATCCGGCTTCAGATTATACTCTTCCAAAGCTTTTAAAACTGCAATGTGAGCAATTCCGCGCATTCCGCCGCCGGAAAGTGTGAGGCCGATTACCGGTTTCTTTTTTTTGAAAGAGAAGAAGTCCAGCATATCAGAAAACTAAATGTTTCGGTAAATTATGAAGGAGTTCCGTGTTGATGATTTCAGCGCAGATACTTGGTTTTTCCCAATGTCCGTTGTGTCCGCAATCCAGAATGTAAGATTTGATATTGGTTCGGTCGGGAAGGTTTTTAATCATCATTTCGGTTTTTACTGCGTTGTCATGTTTTCCAGCGAGAATCAGAATTTTTGCATCAAGATTTTCAAGAATATGTCTTTTGTCGGTTCTTTCCACCATGCCTTTTACAGAAGCCAAAGCTCCCAGATTGTTGGTAGAAAGGGCAACTCCCAATGCTGTTTCAATTTTTCCCTCCAGAATATCTCTTTCATTCGGATTAAATAAAGTTGGGATCCCGGCTCTTACGTAATGAGAAAATGCATCTTTTATAATTCGGTAACTTTTTATGCGCTGTTCTTTTTTTTCTTCGTCATCGGGAAGATAACTGGAAAAAAATAATGTTAAACTTTTAAGATATTGAGGATATTTTTCAGCAAATCCCAAAGAGATATAACCTCCCATAGAGTGGCCAAGCAAGTGAATTTTCTCTAAATTCTGATCATCCAACACTTTTTTCACTTCTTCTGCCACCAATTCCATGGTTTGGACTTCCGCTATGATATCGGACTGTCCGTGACCCGGAAGATCTATTTTCAGCAATGAAAAATTTTCGGACAAATGAGGTTCCATATCATCCCAGATGGAAATATTTTCCATAAATCCGTGAAGCAAAACCAAGACTTCTTTTCCGTTTCCTTTTCTCTCAAAATTTAGCATAGTTTCAAATTTTTAAAAATGGATATCAATATGATCAACAAATCCCGAACCATTTACCATATCCTGTAGTCTGTATGTTTTTCCGCCGTCTTTAGACATAAAAGTTGTCGTTTTCTTTCTGATGTAAGATTTTCCGTTGCTGTCTGCGGAAATACTTTGGGTAATTTCTCCCGTAAAATTCATATGCTTATCAGAAACAACGGCCATAAAACCTTTTATGGTAACGGAATTTTTCCCGGATTTAATATTTCCGGAAATATCGTAATGATCTCCTTCGCCTTCAATCTTTTTAAAATCGATAGATCCGGGAGTATTTATTAAATTATGAGTGAATTTGTGCGTTCCGCTAAAGTCTTTAAAATTATTTTTATTCCGAATGCTGTCGTTTATTTTCGTTCTAGCGATATTAATGGAATCAATAATTTTTGTGCTGTCTGCTTGCCTTGATGTAGGTGTTGCTTCTTTTTTTGAACATGAAAGAATTAAAGATGAAATAAGAATTCCGGTTAAAAGTTTTTTCATTAAATAAAATTATTCTCTCAAAAATAAATAAAAAAGAGCACTTTGAAATGCTCTTCTTATTTTATTTGGTTAATTCTTCGTAAACTTTCTTTTCCCAGGACTTAATGTCGGTAATTCCGTAGCGTTCTTTTTTGGAAATCGCAATATTATCGAGAATATCAACGAAGTTTTTATAGTTCGCTTCATCGGTTGGTTTTACAATTACTGTGAAAATTTCAGGTTTCGGAGCGTTTTTATAAGCTTCAGAAATAATTTTTGAAATTTTTATTCCACTGAAATCAGTTTCTTTTAAATTGCTTGAGTTTAAATCTTCAGCAGTATTTTGATGATAAAATACTCGGTTATCCTTTCCTAAAATAAATGTAATTTGATTTTTTGGAAGTATATCAAAACGTTCCGGGTATGGGTTCGGGTCCTTCGCAGGCAGTCCCAGATCCATCACATTAGGTTTTGTAAAATTTGTAGTAAACATAAAAAATGTGATTAATAAAAATCCGAGGTCTACCATAGGAGTCATGTCCACTCTGATCAGCTTTTTTCTTTGTTTGCTTCCTCCCTGCTTTTCTTGTGCAATTACTTCAGCCATAATTAATATTTTTTTAAATGTTAAAGGATAATTTATGAACAGTGAATATTCACTAGTTGTTTTGTAAAATCAATACAAAGTTTATACCTAAGATTAGCTAATCCTAAAAAAATATTTAAAATCATTTAATTTTTAACATAAAAAAACCTTATAATGTTTTAATTTCATAAGGTTTTATGACTTTTTAATGTTGAGTTTTTATTTTTTAACAATTAGCTTCTCAGATAGAATGGTTTTTCCTTTATTTTCTATTTGAATAATGTAAACTCCGTTTATAAGTTGAGAAATATTTATGATGATATTTTTCTCATTATATTTTTGACCGAACAATTTTCTTCCTGACATATCGGTAATATTCACAACAGATCCGGTAGGAATATCTTTTATATTAATGTGATCTTTTGCCGGATTCGGATAGATTGAAATATTGTTTTTAATACTATTTTCATTTGTGTTTAAAAGTTCAGAGAAGGATAATTTTACCAGCCATACATCAAGATTACCATGATTTCCTGAAACATCGAAATTGTTGGACATTGTAGCTCCGGTTACAATATATCCTCCGTCAGGCGTGGGTCTTATTTTTCTTGCAAAATCGTTCAATGTGCCTCCGTAAGACTTTTCCCATTTTATATTTCCTGTAGGATCCAATTTTACAATCCAATAATCTGCCTGCCCGATATGCCCTGATGAATCTCCATTATTGGATTGGGAGTATCCGGCTGCGACATATCCGCCGTCAAAGTCCTGGAAAATAGAAGACGGAATATCTATATTGCTCCCTCCAAGGCATTTTTGCCATTGTATATTTCCTGCTGAATTTAATTTTACTACCCAATAATCGATAGCTCCATGAAGTCCGTAAATATCTCCACCTGTAGATTCGGTGGTCGCAATGCCAATATAGCCGCCGTCAGCAGTCTGTTGAGCTTCTAGAAAATATTCATGTATACTTCCTCCATAGGATTTTTGCCATTGAATATTTCCTAAAGCATCTATTTTCACCAACCAGCAGTCTGACCCTCCAAAAACTGCTGTAACATCGCCATTGGGCGAAGCAGATCCTCCTCCAATGATAAATCCACCATCGGAAGTTGGTTTAATAGAAAGTGCATATTCCTGATTCGTTCCTCCGTAAGATCTTTGCCACTGCAGATTTCCTGTTGCGTCTATTTTTATTACCCATGCATCATGATTCAACGTTCCATGATGTCCGGTAATATCGCCGTCGGTAGAATAGGATTGTCCTGCTACAATATATCCGCCGTCCAAAGTTTGAAAAATAGAAGATGCATCATCTCCGGCAGATCCTCCGTAAGATTTCTCCCACTGAATACTTCCTGTGGGGCTTAGCTTTACAACCCAGACATCTGTTGTTCCCTTATTTACAGAAACATCTCCATCGGTGGAATTGGTGATTCCGGTGATGATATATCCGCCGTCCGTTGTTTGTTTTACAGCTTTTGCCATATCGTAACCTTGGCCTCCGATGGCTGTTTGCCAGGTAATTCCTCCGAAGGCATCTGTTTTTATAATCCATGCATCATTACCCCCTTGAAAACTGGTAACATCCCCACTTGGAGTAGAAGATGTGTATCCTGCTGTAATATATCCTCCATCAGAAGTAGGTTCTACAGCATAAGCCTGATCCGCTTCGATACCGCCATAGGCTTTTTGCCATTGAATGTTTGGTCCTTGTGATTGGGCGGTAAAAAAGAAGAAGAAAAATAGAAAAGTAAATTTTAATGTTCTCATATATTATAATTTGTTGGTTTGTAAAGTTTTGGTTAAAAGCTTATTATGATCAAATTTAAATATTTTTACTTATGTTTTTATAAAATTGTTAATGATTTTAAGCTTTTGTTAAATCGGAATGAATTGTTTTAATTAAAAAAACAAAAAAACTCACACTTTTCAGTATGAGTTTTAATATTGTATGTTGAAGCTTTATTTGCTCTTCTTATAATAATTTACACCACATTCCAGGAATTTCTTGAAGTCTTCCTTCGGCATATATCCTGAAACCGGATTATTAATTACTTTTCCATCCGGTGTTATTAAAACATAGTGTGGCTGGGAATTGTTATTAAAATTCACCTGTTGGAACAAGCTCCATCTGTCACCGATAGTTTTTACTTTTTTCACCTGTCCGTCACCTAGATCAATTTTAGTTTTCTGATCTTCAGGAAGTTCTTCTTTGTCATCTACATAAAGAGAAGCCAGAACTATATCATTTTGAAGAATCGGTAAAATATCGGGCTCGCTCCAGACAAATTCTTCCATTTTTCTACAGTTTTCACAACCGTAGCCTGTGAAATCAATTAAAATAGGCTTGTCTTCTTTTTTTGCCAATTCAATGGCTTTAAAGAAATCATGTTCAGGATGCATTCCAAGAATTCCGTCTTTTTCATCGTGGAAATAGCTTACATTCAACGGAGGTAAAATTCCGCTTAATAATTGCAACTTCGGACGATCAGAAGGAATTAATCCCTGAATTAGATAAATCACAAATCCAAATCCTAAAACTCCTAAAATTTTTCTCGTAATAGAAATTTTCGGTTTTTTATCGTCGTGCGGGAATCTGATTAATCCAAATAAATATAATGCTAATCCAAGCGCAACAAGAATCCATATCGCAATGAAAAGTTCTCTTTTTAAGAAGAATGTTTTAGAAACTAAGTCTGCTTTTGATAAGAATTTTAAAGCTAAAGCCAATTCCACAAAGCCTAAAACTACTTTCACGGTATTCATCCAGCCTCCCGATTTTGGAAGACTTTGCAATGCTTGCGGGAATAAAGCTAGCAATCCGAAAATAATGGCCCAAGCCAATCCGAAACCGGCCAAAGCAAATGTCAATAGCATCGGAACGTTTGCCGAACCTGTTACCGCACTTCCCAACAAACTTCCCAAAATAGGGCCTGTACAGGAGAAAGAAACAATTACTAAAGTCAATGCCATGAAGAAAATTCCGATGATTCCACCGGCTTCCTCCGCTTTTGAAGATTTGTTGGCAATTGAGCTTGGTAACGTAATATCGTAGTATCCGAAGAAACTTCCCGCGAAGAAAATAAATATGATGAAAAACACGATATTCAGCCATACGCTTGTAGAAATTTCGTTGAAAATATTTCCTGCAATTCCGTCAATAATATGGAAAGGGATGCTTAATAAAACAAAAATTAACAGGATGAAAAAGCCGTAAATCAATGCGTCTCTTTTTCCTTTTGCCTTGTCTTTATTTCCTTTTGTGAAGAATGAAACCGTCAGTGGAATCATTGGAAAAACGCATGGCGTCAATAATGCGATCAATCCTCCGATGAATCCTAGGAATAAATAAGTCCAATAATTTTCTTCAACTTTTGTAGAAGCAGTTCCGCAATCTGTCAGCGGTTTTTGGAAATTAATCGATTCAATTTTTAGTTGTTTCGGATCCAGCTGAGGATTTTCTGTAACGGTAACCGTTGCGTTTGCAGGAGTTACAACTGTAACTTCGGAAGTTTTCACAGAATCTTTTGCAGGTTCTGCTTTTTCATCGGTTGCAGCCTCTTCAGTGGCGCCTTTTGGTGTGACTTTTTGATTGAACTCTAATGTGTTCGGAGCCAAACAAACCCTATCATCACAGGTTTGATAAGTGATTTCAGCTACCACATCTCCTGGTTTTGTTCCGTCTTTTAGCTTAAATTTTTGCTTGAAACCTGCAGAATTGGCGTAATAAATAATCTTTCCTCCAAAAGCTTCAGAAAATTCTTCATGTTTTTTACCTACTTCTACAAATTTTCCAATCAGTTCGATATTTTTTCCTGAAACCTTGTATTCAGTAGGAATTCCTGTGTCTTCCGGAATGTCTTTGGAATAAATATGCCAGCCACTTTCCATGGTGGCATTCAACACAGCTTCGTATTGATTGTTTCCTAAATCGTTGATTGCAAATTTAAATTTTACAGGATTTTTGATTTGTGCATTAATTCCCGTCGCTAAAAACAGAAGAATTAATAAAAACCAGTTTCTAAATTTCAGTTTACTTTTCATAAAAAATTTTGAGAATTTTATTTGTATTCTCACCCCTTGAGTATCGTTTATCTTGTCTGTAAGGTATAATTCCAAGTACGGAATTTTCATTATCAGCCAAGACCCATATATTTTGCCTCGCTAAAATAGATATTTTTTCGTCCCTAAAAAACTTAGAAACTTTCTTTTTTCCTGAAAAGCCAGATGGATAGAATTCATCACCATCCTGCGGCCGCCTCAATCGTAGTGGGAAACGCAGTTTCATAGCATCAAAGCTCCATTCAAAATCTTTATTGATTTCTTCAATTTCGCTAATAATTTTTTCAAGATTAATGACGATTTTATTCTCGGAAAAGTGAAAATTTTCAATC